>Ga0308309_10000085_pt1 | contig 86286 bp, 82 predicted proteins | sample HubBroMetageWFT5_FD_192491 | JGI IMG/M metagenome (GOLD analysis project Ga0308309, IMG submission 192491) | Warmed and freeze-thawed soil microbial communities from the Hubbard Brook experimental Forest, New Hampshire - Hubbard Brook CCASE Soil... | ecosystem: Environmental > Terrestrial >...
TTCATCCTTTGCAGCACGGCATCGGTGCGCTCCAGCGAGGACCCCTCGGGCAGCTTCACGCCGGCGATCAGATAGAGCTTGTCCTGGGTCGGGATGAAGCCACGCGGCACGGCGTTGAACATCAGCCCGGTGCCGGCCAGCAGCACGACATAGACCATGAATACCACACCGCGTCGCCCGAGCGTGCGCGAAACGGCGCCCTGGTAGGTGTCTGAGCTCGCCTTGAAGAGGCGGTTGAACGGCCGGAAGAGCCAGCCGAGCAGGCGTTCGATCAGGCGCGAAAGCATATCCTTCGAGGCGTTGTGCGCATGCAGCAATTTGGCGGCGAGCGCCGGCGACAAGGTCAGCGAATTGATCGCCGAGATCACGGTCGAGATCGCGATCGTCACGGCGAACTGCTTGTAGAAGGTGCCGGTGACGCCGGTCAGGAACGCCATCGGCACGAACACCGCGCACAGCACGAGCGCGATCGCGACGATCGGCCCGGCTACTTCGGTCATCGCCTGGTGCGCAGCCTCGAGCGGCGCGCGGCCTTCCTCGATGTTACGCTCGACGTTCTCGACCACGACGATCGCGTCATCGACGACGATGCCGATCGCGAGCACCAGGCCGAACAGCGAGAGCGTGTTAATGGAAAAGCCGAGCAGATAGAGCACGGCGAAGGTGCCGACGACCGACACCGGCACGGCGATCAATGGAATGATCGAAGCGCGCCAGGTTTGCAGGAACAGGATCACCACCAGCACGACCAGCGCGATCGCCTCGAACAGCGTGTGAATGACGGCCGCGATCGATTCTCGCACGAAGATCGTGGCATCATAATCCGATCGGTAGCTCACGCCGGGCGGGAACTGCCTGGCGAGCTCGTCCATCTTCGCGATCACCGCGTCCCGCGTCGCCAGTGCGTTGGCGCCCGGCGCCTGGAACACGCCGATGATGGACGTGTTGTAATGGTCGAGCTGGCCACGCAGGGTGTAGTCGCTGGCGCCAAGCTCGATGCGCGCGACATCGGAAAGCCGCACGACCTCGCCGTTCGAGCCGGCTTTCAGCACGACATCGCCGAACTCCTGCGCCGTGCGCAGGCGGCCCTGCGCGTTGATCGCGATCAGGAAATCGCTGCCGCCCTTGATCGGCTCGGCGCCGAGCTGGCCGGCCGAGACCTGGATGTTCTGCTCTTGGATGGCGCGCACCACGTCGCCCGCGGTCATGCCGCGCGAAGCGATCTGGTCCGGATCGAGCCAAATGCGCATCGCATAGTCGCCGCCGCCGAACAGCCGTATCTGGCCGACGCCGGGAATGCGCGCGAGCTGGTCCTTGACCCGGATATTGGCGTAGTTGCGCAGGTAAAGCGGATCATACTTGCCCTCCGAGATCAGCGTGATCAACGTGAGGAAGGCCGGCGACTGCTTCTGCGTGGTCACCCCAAGGCTGACCACTTCCGACGGCAGGCGCGACAGCGCCTGGGAAACGCGGTTCTGCACGTCCACCTGCGCCTTGTTCGGATCGGTGCCGGGGGCGAAGGTGATCGTCATCTGCAGCACGCCGTCGGAGCCGGCTACCGACTTCATGTACATCATATTCTCGGCGCCGTTGATCTGCTCCTCGAGCGGAGACGACACGGTCTCGGCGATGACCTTGGGGTTGGCGCCCGGATAGGTCGCCTGCACGACGACGGTGGGCGGAACGACCTCGGGATATTCGCTGATCGGCAATAGCGGGATCGAGATCGCACCGGCGACGAAGATCACGATCGACAGCACCGCCGCGAAGATCGGACGATCGATGAAGAACCTGGAGAAGTCCAAGGATGCGTCTCCTTGCGGGTTACGACTAGGGCCGGGCGCTCATCGCAACCGGGTTGGGTTTGACCTTGGTGTCCGGTGCGAAGATCTTCTGGAGACCGGCGACAATGACCTTGTCGTTCGCATCGAGGCCGGACTGCACCACCCGCAAGCCGTCATGGACTCTGCCAAGCACGATGTCCTTGCGCTTGGCCTTGTCTTCCGGTCCAAGGACATAGACGTATTTGCGATCCTGATCGGTCATGATGGCCTTGTCGTCGATCAGCATGGCCATTCGTTCGGCGCGCCCTTCGAGCTGCACGCGCGCATAGAGGCCGGGCACGAACACACCGTCAGGGTTCGGCACCGTCGCGCGCACGTTGATCGTGCCCGTCGCCGCATCGATCTGGTTGTTGACGAAGTCAACCGTGCCCGAATGCGGAAAGCCGGTTTCATTGGCGAGGCCCACCCGCACTGGGTTGTCCGAGTTGGCGCGTTCGCCCTTGCGGGCGAGCTCGCGATAGCCCAGGAAGGACTGCTCGTCCGGCTGGAAGTAGACATAGACCGGGTCCTGCGAGACGACGCTGGTGAGCACGGTCTGGTCGGCCTGGACGAGGTTGCCGAGCGTCAGCAGCGCGCGGCTAACTCTGCCGGCAATCGGCGAACGCACCTCGGTGAAGTCGAGATTGAGCTTGGCGGTGGCCAGCGCCGCTTCGGCCGCATGCACGTCGGCGCTGTTCTGTCCCAGCGCGGCGCTGCGCGTGTCATAGCTGTCGATCGAGATAGCGCCGGTCTTGATCAGCGATTCTCCGCGCTTGTACTGCGCCTGCGCGAGCTGCGCCGATGCACGGGCGCGTTCGAGCTGGGCCACCGCGCTGTCATAGGTGGCGCGGTAGGGACGCGGATCGATTACGAACAGAAGGTCGCCCGCCTTGACCATGTCGCCCTCCTTGAAGGCGATGCGGTCGATGTAGCCGCTGACGCGCGGACGTATGTCGACCGCGCCGATGGCAGCGATCCGCCCGGTGAATTCGTCCCACTGGCGCACGGATTTGGTCACGACCTGGGCGGCATCGACCTCGGGCGGCGGAGGCGGCGGGGCTTCCGCCTTGCTGTTGTTGCAAGCGGTGATGACGGTGGCCATGACCACCATGGCAATGGCGGAAAGACCGGCACGCAGCGACACGAGCAAGTACTGGCGGTACGGCACGAGCACCCTCTTGAAAACGAGCGTTGAGTACTGGAAATCCATTGGGTTACGCCTGCGACGGTCAGCCTTGGAAGCGAGCCGCCGACACATTGCCGTCGACCGCGCGACTGGGCGACATCGGCAATATGACCGACCTGTTTGGTCATGTGCGTCCCTGCGTCCCAATCGAGAAGGCATTGGGCAAACTAGAGCGCACCACGCCCTAGTCGCGGGCCACTGCCACGGCTGATATTTCGAGGAGCGCCCCCGGTACCCCGAGCTGCGTCACCCCAACGCCCGTCCAGATCGGGTGCGGCGGCCGGATCCGCGTCGCCTTTACGTCCACGAGTTCGCGCAACTGGCTGTGTAAGTCGCCGACGTGATAACTGTTAAGGCTCGCCACATCATCGAGCGTTGCCCCCGACTCCTCGAGAATGGCTTCAAGCGTCGTAAAGACATTCGTCGCCTGACTGCGAAAGTCGGGAGGAAGCCGTCCCTCGGCGTCGACCCCGACGATGCCGGAGATGAGGATCTGGTTGCCGATCCGGACGGCCGGCGCAAACTGGTAAGTTTCGGAGGTCGCCTTCAAGGAGGGCGGCACGATGGCCGTGAACGGCTTTTGCATTGGGTTTCTCCTGGCACTGACGATGGTGATCATTTTTCTGAAGTTCGTTCGTGTCTTCACGCCAACTCCGACAACGATCTTGCCGAAGCCCCCGCGGTCGAGATGGTCGACCGCCGCGACCGGATCCTCCAGCGCTCGGCGATGGCGGACGCCAATGCCCCGGATCGTTAGGTTCTTCAGCATCGGCGGACTGGAGGGCGCGGCGACCGACTACGGATTGAGGTGTCATCTATTTCGTTGAAAACAATGCGCCAGTGATGATAGTTTTTCTCTCTATAGGTTCCTCTGAGGCGACAATCCGTGGCTGAATCGTTGAGCGGCGTCGATGTGTTCGTGGCGGCAGTCGAAGCTGGCGGCTTTGCCGCTGCGGGCGAGCGTCTGCATCTCACCCGCTCCGCGGTCGCCAAGGCGATCGCGCGTATCGAGGAGAGGCTCAATGTCCGCCTGTTCCACCGCACGACGCGCAGCCTGGGCCTCACAGAGGATGGTCAGGTCTACTATGAGCGCTGCGTCCGCGCGCTGGAGGAACTCCGCGCCGGCGAGGCCGCGTTGGAGTCGGGGCGGCGCGAAGCAGCCGGGCGTCTGCGTGTATCAGCGCCAGTACTGTTCGGCCGCCGCTGCGTCGCGCCGGTGCTGGCGAAGGTTGCTGCACAACACCCCAAGCTGGAACTGGAGCTTTCCCTCAGCGACAGGCCTGTGGACCTGATCGAGGACGGCTTCGATCTCGCGATTCGTGGCGGCAACATCAGTGACGGTGCTGGCTTGATGACGCGCACGATCGGATTGCAGCGCATGGCAATCTGCGGCGCGCCCACTTATCTCGCCAAACATGGCCGGCCCGAGCGGTTGGACGACCTCCTGCGCCATACCGGCATAGTTTACGGGCGCGCCGGGTACATCCGGACCTGGGAGTTTCCAGCCGGCGAGCGGAAAGCGCTCGTCGAGGCGACGCCTCCCAGCCGCCTGCGTTTCGACGATGTGGAAGCCATTGCCGATGCCGCGGAGGCCGGCCACGGGCTTGCTTGGCTGCCCTGCTGGTTGATCCGCGATCGGGTCCGCTCCGGAACACTCATTCCACTGCTCAGGGACGTGCCGAGCATGGAATTCGTCACATATGCGCTCTGGCCGCAGACGCCGCATCTGCCCTTGCGCGTGCGGTTCGCCCTGGATGCGCTCACCGCAGCGCTGCCCGGCACCACTGACCTGTAGGTTGTGGCAGATTTGCCCTCAGCTGACGGATTAAAATGTGCCTTTCAGGCGGCCGCGATCTTCGAGGGTGTGCGCGTGTTTGTTGCTGATCTAGACTAGCGTGGTCGCTCGACGCGCGGGTCAAAGGCGCATTCGATCCGAATCCCATGGTGACCTCGCTTGGGACCACAGGAAGCACTCAGATCCCCGCGTACCATTCATAACCGCGATCTTCCCAATAGCCGCCACGACCGCCCTGCAGATGGGCGAAGCTCTGCACCAGCTCGATGCGCATGATGTATTTCGCCATCTTGTAGCCGAGCTGCCGCTCCAGGCGCAGCCGCAGCGGCGCGCCGTACGGGACGGTCAGCGGCTTGCCGTTCATGTCATAGGCGAGGATCGTCTGCGGATGCGCAGCGTCGATCAGGTCGATGCTCTCATAGTAGCGGATGCTCTCGGGATCGACGCCGAACGCGCCGCCATCGTCCAAGGTGTCGGCGCAATGGAACACGACAAAGCGGGCCTCCGGCCTGACGCCCGCGCGCGACAGGATCGCCGCGAGCGGCACGCCGGTCCATTTGCCGATGCAGCTCCAGCCCTCGACGCAATCATGTCGGGTGATCTGGGTGCGCGCCGGCAAGGCGCGCAGCGCCTCGAGCGACAGCGACAATTCGTGCTCGACGAGGCCATGAACCTTCAGGCGCCAATCGGCGAAATGGTTGCCGACGAGATCGAGATATTTCTCGTCCTGCGGGTCGGTTGAGCCATTGGCGCGAAAGGCCGGCGAGATGTCGGCCTCGCCATATTCGGGCGCCAGCCGATCGGCCCCGATCAGGAGGCGCTGCACCCTGTACGTGAGGCTGTTTGCGGCATCGAGCACCGAACGGAAGCGCGGCTCGTTCGAGAGGCGGTCGCAGCCCGACACCGCGAGGCCGCCGACCGCCGCAAGCGCCTTCAGCAGGCCGCGGCGATCCAAACGATCACTGGGCAGACGATCACCGGCCATCGGTCGTCCCCTAATTGCCGAGATCGTACCAGCCGGTGACCATCGAGCGCAGATTGTTCCAGACGCCCGAGACCAGCACCATCACGAGATGCACGATGACGAAGAGCGCGAGGCCCGATGCGGCGGCGAAATGGATGAGCCGCGCCGTCTGGCGCCCTCCGAAGAGCGTGAGAAGCTGCGGCACGGCGCTGTCGATGGCGGGCGACATGGTGAGGCCGGTGAGGATCATGAGCGGGAACAGCACGAAGACGACCAGGAGATAGGCGAGCTGCTGCAGCACATTGTACCGCTTCGCCGCGGCGCCGCGCGGGAAGCGCAGGCGCAGATGTTCGAGGACCTCCCTTCCGATGTGGCCAAGCTCGACGCGGCGAGGGAGAAGATCCTTGCCGAAATGCCGGCTGGCGATGCCCCAGGCGAGATAGATGAGGCCATTCAGCACCAATAACCACGCGAAAAAGAAATGCCAGCGCCGCCCGGTCGCGAGATCCTGGTAGCTCGGGATAGTGATCCAGCTCGGGAAGGCACGCCGCGAGATCTCCCCGTCCTCGCTCGAGGCGCCGAGCACGCCTGTCGTGTCGAAGGAATGGCCGAGAATCATCGTTTCTCCGACGAGGCCGCGTTCCGACTGGTGTGCCCGGATCGACAGGGTTGGATGGTCGAAATCGGAGCGCTCGCCGACATAGAGCGCCGGATGGGCGTTGAAGATCTGCAGCCCACTCATCAGGAGGAGCGCGAAGCAGACGACATTGATCCAATGCGTGATGCGCACCAGCCCGGCATGCCGGTGATACCATCGCTCGGCGACAGGCGAAGCGGGGGTGAGGACGGCGGCCATGTCATACTCCGGAGGCTCGAGCGCACTGCCCGCTAGGCGCACATACTTTGCGCGTCGGTGGACAGCAAAGCATGTGCGCTCTTGGACGAATGAGATGATCCGCGGAATGGTTGCCGGTTAATCCGCCTATTTTGCGGCCGCCTCGATCACGCGGGCAACCGCGGCCGGCTGCGAGACGAAAACGGCGTGGCTGGCGCTCAGCTCGGTCACCTTGGCGCCCGAGCGCTGATACATCCAGCGCTGGAGCTCAGGGCTCACGACGTGATCCTGGGTGGTCAGGATGGCGTAGCTGGGCTTGGTGCGCCAAGCCGCCGCGGAGAGAGGCGTGGCCATGGCTTTCTCGGCAAGCTGCTGCTCGGAGTCCGCCATGAACTGAGCTTCTGGCGGCGAGACGTCCGCGGCATAGGTTTCCCGGAACTTCGCCGGCGGGATGAAGAAAAACTTGTCCGGCGTCGCCCGATTGGTGGCCGCCCGCATGGCATCGTTTGGCGCGGCGAACTTCGACATAAGCTGGCCGCTGGCCTCCCCCGCATCGGGCTGCAGGGCGGCCACATAGACGAGGGCGCTGACCTTGGGGTCGACGCCCGCTTCCGTGATCACCGAGCCGCCATAGCTGTGACCGACCAGCACGACGGGGCCCGTCTGCTGATCGATGACGCGCTTGGTGGCATCCACGTCCTCGGCGAGGCCGGTGAGCGGCTCCTGCACGATCGTCACGTGGAAGCCGTCCTTGGTCAGGATGTCGTGGACGGCGCGCCAGCCCGAGCCATCCACCAGGGCGCCATGGACAATGACAATGTCCTTCGCCGCCGGCTTCGTTTGGGCGTGAGCCATCGTGCCGCTCATGGCAATCATGAGGCCAATGGCAAAGATCTTTCGGGGCGTGGGCATGTGAGTCTCCAGGGGTGTTTCAATTTGCCCGTCGTGTCGCGTGACCATCTCGGTGCCGGGCGATGACCGGTGATGGCTAAACAGGGTTGCTGCCGGTGGAATTCGCGCCCCGGGGGGTGCGAGGACATCAGGTCACGGCGGAAAACGCGGCTGGTGCCAGCAACTGGCTGCTGATGTTCTCGACGAGCTGGCCATCCTTCTCCGTCTTGGCGACCACGGCGACCCATTCCGGATCGGCGAGAAAAGCGCCCCAGCGCTTCTCGCGCTCGGCCAGGCTGTCCCAGGCGAGCATGTAGGTGATCTCCTGGCTGCTCTTGCCGATCAGCGTGGTCCAAAACCCGGCCTGGCGGATGCCGTGCTTGTTCCAGATCCGCAGCGTCTCGTTCTCGAACCGCGACAGCAGCGCCGGCTGGCGGCCCGGCACGCAGCGGTAGATCCGCAATTCGTGGATCATGGCTCTTCACTTCGGGACGGCTATCAGCCGGTCACTGTCTGCTCTCATCGGAGCGGCCCAGACCAGCGTCGTTTCGACGGCGATGTTCCCGTGCGTTGCTCGCGAATAGGGACACACCTGGTGGGCCGCCTCGACAAGGCGCTGCGCCGTCGCGCGCTCCATCCCCGGCAGGCTCACGTAGAGGCGAGCCGCCAGGCTGAAGGCGCCCCCTTCGGGACCGAGATCGATCTCGGCGTCGACCGCGTGATCGGCTGGCATCGTGATCTTCATGTTGCGCGCGGCGAACTCCATCGCCGATTCGAAGCACGCGGACCAGCCGGCCGCGAAGAGCTGCGCCGGGTTGGTGCCGGTGCCCGGGCTGCCGGGCCGCAACAGCCTGACCTCGAGGCGGCCGTCGGAGCTGCGCGACATGCCGGCGCGCCCGCCGGTGGTGTGGGCCTTCGCGGTGTACAGCACTTTCTCGAGTCGGTTCATAACGTTCTCCTTGATGAAGAGCCCAGGCGCGTCGACGCCTTGCGAAGCTCGGTTGCGATGGGCGAAGTTGCATGGCTCGGCACAGAGATGTTGTGCGGCGGCCCCAAATAGGGGAACTCGGCAAGCAGATCGATGTGGGGCCCGACCTTGTCTCCGGTCACCTTCCCGTTTGTGAGGACTGCCAGGAAGGCGGCGGCGGCATCGTCGGTGAGCGCACGGCCATTGCCCGGAAAAGACGCCGGACGCGTCGGGTCGTAGGACAGCATGTCGGGCAGCAGTGTCCCCGCCACCCGCCTTGCTTCCTCCGGCGCATAGCCACCGGTGTGCTCCAGCGCATGCGCAAAGACGGCGACGAAGCGGGCATCGTTCGCCGGCTCGCCCGCGTGGTAGCCATCGCGCTCCGAGCCGACGAGAAAGACCGCTTGCGCGGGTAACGCGCCGCGGTCCGCCTGGACCCAAACCCCGCCCGCGCCGTCCAGCGTGCGCGCCCATAGGCCGACTCGCTTGGGTCCAAGGGCAGAGTTGGGCATTTCCAGCACGATGCTGCACACGTCCTTGTCGATGAAGAAATCGTCGCCGGTGAACTGCAGATCGTTCAACGCCCCCCGCGTGTCGAAGAAAAAGGGATCGCTGCGCCAACCCGCGAAGAAGCGGTACCCGCCGGCCTCCGTCACGCGTGCGTCCCGACCCGTCGACACAGGGGCTGCTTCGATGATGACCTGGCCGCTGTCGCCCGTTTCGGCGGCCTCCGCCCCCTCGACGCGCCGCACGGTCGCGGTTTGCGACCCGTCCGCGGAGGACGAGAAGCGCACCCGATAGGCGATGTCGGCGACGGCATCGCCGTTGGTATCGATCTTGAGCTCGTACAACGCCTTGGGCGCGAACGGCTCGCGCGTGGTGGATCCCGGCGGGCTGACGACGGCGGAAGGATGGACGTTCATGACCAGGATCGACTTGTCCACCTCGCTTGGCTTGGGGAAGGCATACAAATCCGTGAGGTCCAGGCGCGCGTCTCCGTGCGGGAAGCCGAAATCGGGACCGGAGTAATGGTGCGACATGGTTCAGTGGCCCGCACTCTGGCCGCCATCGACGTGAATGGTCTCGCCCGTCACGAAGCCCGCCGATTCCAGATAGAGGATCGCGTCCACGATCTCCGAGATCTCGCCCATCCGGCCCAGCGGGTGCAGCTTGGCGAGTTGCGCATATGTTTCGACGGGATGCATCGGCGTCTTGATGACGCCGGGCGCAACCGCATTCACCCTGATGCCGACCTTTGCATACTCGATCGCCAGCGACTTGGTCGCGGCACTCAAGCCTCCCTTCGTCAACGAAGCGAGCACGGACGGCACATTGGAGTTCGCGTGTTCGATCAGGCTCGTCGTGATCTGCACGACGTGGCCGCTATGCCGCTTCTCCATCTCCGCGATGGCGAGCTGCGTGATGTGAAAGAAGCCCGTGAGGTTGACGCCCAGCATAGCCGCGTAATCGGCCTCGCTATACTGGGTGAACGGCTTGGCGACGAAGACGCCGGCGTTGTTGATGAGCGTATCGATGCGCCCGAACCGGGCCAGGCCTTCGGAAATCGCCCGCTCGGCCGTCTTCCGGTCGGCAATGTCGCCGGGCACCACCACGATTTGGTCATCGTTGCTTGGCCTGATCGACCGGGCCGTCGCGACCACCGCGTAATCGCGATCGCGATAGGCTTCGACAAGGGCTGCGCCCATGCCCTGCGAGGCGCCAGTGATGACGGCAACCTTCCTGTCGCTGCTCATGCTCTTCTCCTTCATCCTTTCCGGTCACGGACATTCCGGTGCCGCGGGGGTGAAGGTGGGCCCTCCGTTCGGATGCAGCAGGCGGCGAAGATGACTTTCAGTTATCCGGTGGTGCTATGAGCGGGCAGGGCGGCCGAGGCGCTGCGGGCTTCACGGATGAACGTCGACTTTTCCATTTGGCTGCGGTAGTCAGCCCAAAATGGCCTTCAGTTATCCAATCTTGCTATGAGCGATCGCCTCTTTGCGCTGCGGCTGTTCGCTCGGGTCGCCCGCAAGGGAAGCTTTTCCGCGGCCGGTCGCGAGCTGAACATTCCGCAATCGACCGCGTCTCGGACGATCGCGACGCTGGAGCGCGAAATCGGCGTCGCGCTGTTCGTCCGGACCACGCGCGCCGTAACGCTGACCGACGCCGGCCTGGACTTCCTGGCTCGCATCGAGTCTGTCCTGGCCGAGCTTGACGAGGCCGAACACGCCGCGCGCGGAACGGGAGAGCTGCGCGGAACATTGCGCATCGGTCTGGCAACGACCTTTGCCGTGCGCGAAGTCATCTCCCGGCTTTCCGACTTCATGAGCCGGCATCCGGCGCTACGGATCGACCTGATGATGGGAGATGAGCGCGAAGACCTCGTGGCCGAAGGCGTGGACGTCGCGCTTCGGTTTGGTCCTCTTTCCGACTCGACAGCGACGGTGCGGAGAATTCTCGCCTGGCCGCGGGTCCTCGTCGCATCGCGCGCTTACCTCGACAAGGCCGGGGCCCCCCTTGCACCTGCGGATTTGGCCCAGCATGCGATCATTCTTGGGCCCGCAAGCCTTGGCGGCCACTGGTCCTTTCGCAAGGGCGATACGGCGACCTCGTTCCAGGTCGAGGGCAAGTTGAGGATAAGGGCAAGCTTGGGCGCTATCGCAGCGGCCGTCGAAGGATTGGGCATCGTCATGACTCCGCTCGGCGTGTGCCGTCGGGAATTGGAGAGAGGGGAGCTCGTCCGGCTGTTACCGGAATGGGACATGGGAACGGTCGAGCTCAACGCCGTCTATGCGAGCGGCAGAGCCGCCAAGCCATCAGCGCGAGCCTTTGTCGACTACTTGATCGCATTGCTTCCGCGAGACTGAGCCGCCGCCCTCCAGTCCACCTTCGATTGGCGAGAAGCCACGACAGTCTGCTTGAAAGGCCCTGCCGAGCGCCGCGAAATGCGTGTCCGTTTCCGGCACAAATGCGAAGTACCGACTGGCTCTGAAATTGTCTGCTTATCGGGTTAACCCGGAAGTGATCGGCGCCCAGTCAGAATGACGCGAATGATCCAACGCCCGCTCTTGGTATCCCATCGGCGGGAAAGCGGACCTTGCACCGGGCGGTGAACTAGAAAGGCCACTAGGAACGCACTTTATCTGAGCCCATACGACCACACGTTAATCAAGCTTATTCTCCAGAACTGGTCAACGCGCGCTGATCAATCTGACGACTAAGGTCGCAATCGCGGGGGAAGAGTCTTCCTGCAAAAAATGTTTTCCGCAAACCGCCTCGTAGCTTTCGAGATCCAAAGCCTTCAGCAAATGAGGCGCGTATTTTTTCATTCTTAAAGCTGGATCATCCTTGCCCCAAATGATCTGGGCCGGGAATTTTCGCGCCTTCAGAGCGGCCTTGATGCCCTGCTCAAAGGCAAGGGTCCGTTCGAAGCTCCGCATGATCTGGAGGAACGCTCGTCCGCTATCAAGTCCCAAGAGGAGCTGACCATAAGCAGCGGACTCTGCTCTGTTGATGTTGCGCGTGCCGAACGTTTTATTGAGAACATAGAACATCGGAGTTCGCGCGGATTGAAGCCAAAGCCGCCCAACGACCGGCCAAGCAAAGGGCTCCATGACCCACGGCCGCCGGAATTGGCTTACATCAACGAGCGTATTGAGAACCGTGAGCGACTTGATCCTGTCGGGAACGCGCCGGATGACATCAAAACCGATAGGCCCCCCTATGTCGTGAACCACCAAATGGAATTTCTTTATGCCTGCCGCGTCGACGGCCTTGAGATGCCACGTGGCCAAACCGCTCCAGCTGTAATCGAAATCGGCCGGCCGATCGGCAAGACCCAATCCCGGCAAATCAAGCGTGACCCCCTCGAGCCCGCGGCTGGCTAACTCCGGCAGAAGCTTTCGATAGAGAAAGCCAGACGTGGGAACCCCATGAACACAAACAACGGTCTCTCCCCGGCCCATCCGCCATAAGACCGTGTTCGCCCCTTCGACCTCGAGAGCACGGCCCTGCTGCCTCCATTCTTCGATTAACCGGGTCGCGTTCATGCTTCCCTCCCGTCATGAAGTGGGATGCCCAGGGCCATTTCGGGGCAGGCAGCCGACGCAGACGCAGCACCGAAATGGTATTTTCGTCGGCATGAATGGTTAAGGCATCTCGGCGCTCCGCGTTACGACGCGACTGCACCGCGGAGGAAATGCGTTGCAGCTCTGTGCGACTATCGCACGATGTAAATCATCTCAGCGAAGGGCCCACGTCGCTCGTCTGCCTAGGTAATCCGCCAAGGGGGGCTATGGACTGATCGACGCGGGCGAGAACTTTTCGTAGTAGAAATTCGGCGATATCGCGCTCTGCTCCCCGAGCCAGGAGCGGGCGGCGTCCACCATGGGCGGTGGGCCGCACAGATAGACGTCCACGTCGCCGCCATTCAGGCGGCCGGACTCGACGTGGGTCATGACATGGCCTTTGCGCGGATGGCTGCTGTCTGCGGCCGCCACGCAGGTGAAGAAGGTGAAGCCAGGGATTTTCGTCGCGAATTCCTCCAGCCACTCGACGCCCACGAGGTCGACATCGTTGGTAACGCCGTAACCGAGGTGAATCGGGTAGGCGCTCCCGGTCTCGGCGATCCTCCCCAGCATGGAGAGGAACGGCGCGAGGCCGGTGCCGCCCGCCAGGAGCAGCAGCGGGCGTTTGACCTCGCGTAGATAGAAGCTGCCGGCCGGGCCGATGAACTCGATCGGCGTGCCAGGCACGGCCCTCTCGCGCAGATAGGTGCTCATCACCCCGGGCGGAATGTCGCGCACCAGGAAGCCCAGGGTCTGCGCGCCTGGCGGCGAACTGAAGGAATAGGACCGTCGCTGGTCGGTGCCCGGGACCAGGAGGTTCACGTACTGGCCGGGCAGGAAGGTGAAGGCTTCCGCCTTGTCCAGCGAGAACGCAATCGTGGTCTCGGAGAGCCTGTCCACCGAATGCAGGCTTGTGCGATGCGTCTGCCCCCGAGTCTTGCAGGCGACAGACGATGCGGCGATCGCAACAACGAGGTCCGTCTTCGGCCGCATCTGGCAGGCGAGCGCCAGACCCTCCGCGGCTTCCCGCTCGGTCAGCGCGTCCTCGAGGTGATTGCCCCGCTCGTACTCGCCGGATTCGACGCGGCACTTGCAAGTGCCGCAGGCGCCGTCGCGGCAGTCGAGCGGGATGTTGATGCCGGCGCGGTAGGAGGCCTCGGCAACGGTCTCATGGGGATCGCACTCAATGAAGCGCGTGACGCCGTCCTCGAAGTTGAGCGCGATGCTGTGGCCCATTGGTTCGTCTCCGCGGTGCGCGGCTCAGACATGGTAGATATCGACCACGTGATGGATGTAGTCGTTCTTCAGAATGACCTTCTTCCGCTTGATCAGCGGCTGCGCCGACGTGGTGTCGAGCGTGTAAAAAGACGTGCCGAAATAGGTATCCACCGTGTTGCACCGGTAGCTGAAGGTCACCCAGTTGAAGCGCAGGTCGCAGACGCCGCCGTCCTGCGTCAGGATCTCGACATTGCTGATGTTGTGCGATGTCCTGGGCTCCGGCTGGCTGGTCGCGCTCGACCGCTCGGTCCTGACGCGGAAGACCCTGTCTTCCAGGCCGCTCTTGCGCCCATACCAGATGAGCGAGATGTGCGCCTGCGGATCGGTGACCAGTTGCTCGTCGTCGTCCCAGGACGGCATCCAGAACTCCGCGTCGGACGCATAGAGTCCGAGCCAGGTCTCCCACTCCTTGTCGTCAAGGCAGCGGGCCTCGTGATACAGGAACTGCCGCACGTCCTCGACCGAGAGTGTGGCGGCGTCAGCCGTGGGGTTCTCAAGCGCGATCGACATGGGCCTGCTCCTCTGCCTTGAGACTCTTTTCGACGGCTAGCGCACGCCGCATGGCATCCTGCCAATGCTTGTGCTGGACGAGGAGCAGCCCTTCATCCTCAACGCGCGCGCCGCTCATCAGCGGCTTCAAGCCGATAGCTTCGGCCACCGCGTCAGGACCCTCTATCAGGTGCTTGGCGCCGCGGGAGAGGTCGTTCCATCGGGCCGCGCGGCCCAGGTAGGACATCTGGCAGCGGCGGAACTCCTCGAGGTCATCCGGCGTCGCCATGCCGCTGGCGTTGAAAAAGTCCTCATACTGGCGGATGCGCCGCGCCCGCGCCGCGGCACTCTCGCCCTTGGGGGCGATGCAGTGGATCGTCACCTCCGTCTTGTCGACCGCGATGGGGCGGGACTGGCGGATTTGCGAACTGAACTGGTCCATTAGATACGCGTTCGGGTAAAGGCAGAGATTGCGTGACCGGCGCACCATCCAGTCCGCGCGCGCCTCACCGAACTGCGCCGCCCATTGCTCGCGCCGTTCCCAGTTGGGTCGATCTTCAGGGTTGGCCCAGTTGGTCCAGGCCAGCAGATGGCCATTCTCGAAGGAATGGTAGCCGCCGCCGTGCTTGCCAACGCCGCTTATGCTCATGGCGCGGACATTGTCCGGCTGCTCGGCCTGTCTGCGTCGCTCCGTGGTCGCAGCGTAGTTCCAGTGCACCGTGGTGACGTGGTAACCGTCGTTGCCGTTCTCGGTCTGCAGTTTCCAGTTGCCGTCGTAGACATACGTCGATGAGCCGCGCAATACCTCGAGGCCCTCGGGCGATTGATCGACCATCAGGTCTACGATCTTGGTGGTCTCGCCGAGATGCGTGGCGAGTGCGGGCACCTCGGGGTTCAGGCTGCCGAACAAGAACCCGCGGTAGGATTCGAACCGGGCAATTTTCGTCAAATCATGCGAGCCCGCCTTGTTGAAGCAGTCCGGATAACCCGCTCCGTCCGCATCCTTTACCTTCAGGAGTTTGCCGGAATTGTTGAACGTCCAGCCGTGGAAAGGGCAGGTGTAGGTGGCTGCGTTGCCGCGCTTGAGGCGGCAAAGCATGGCGCCGCGATGGCCGCACGCATTGATGAACGCGTTCAACTCGCCGTTCCTATTGCGCGCGATGAAAATGGGCTGACGGCCCATGTAGGTCGTGAAATAGTCGTCCTTGCCCGGGATCTGGCTCTCGTGCGCCAAATAAATCCAATTGCCCTCGAATATGTGCTTCATCTCAAGTTCGAAGATGGCCGGATCGGTGTAAATGTCGCGACTGACGCGGTAGACACCGCTCGTCGGATCGTACTCCACCGCCATGTCGAGCGTTTTCTCGATAGCATCGAGCATCGGTTTCTCCCTTCCAGAGCGCCAGTTGAATGCCCTGTCGCGGATGAGATTATGTGGGCGTTGAATGGGAGTCGTTAGATCAGCGCGCCTTCTCGCTTGGACTGGCGCGCACTCGCTTTGACATCATCCTGTCGTCTTGGCAGAGGTGGCCGGTGGACGATCGCGCGAGGACGGCGCTCTTCGTTGCAAGACTTGCCGCTGATAGCCGAGGAAGAGTCGCCGGAATCTTGCAGAGCTGGCTAGGACGGCAGGATCCAGTCAATTGCTTCGAAAGGTGCTGTCGTCCGACTTCGGTTTCCGGAGGCGTAGACGCTGGGCGAACAGCCGAAGCGATCACGGAATCTTCTGCAGAAATACGCATAGTCGTCGAAGCCGGCGGTGCGGGCGATCTCGCACAGCGGCTGCTTCGTCTCCAGCAACTCGAGGCGATGCAGAAGGCGCGCCGCGTGATCCAGACGAATCGATTGTATGAAGTGGCTGCAGCAAGAGCCGCGGGCCGTGAATAGCTTTTGCAGGTAGCGCAGGGAGATGCCGGCTTCGGCCGCCACATCGGCGGGGCCGAGACCAGGATCGGCAAAGCGGGATTTGATAATGCGGCAGAGTCTGTCGAAGATCTTGTCGGTATGTCGGGAGGCCGCTCCGAGATCAGGGGGTGCAAAGAGCGCGCCGAGAAGATCGTAAATTGCGAGATGCATGTAGGCGTCGGCTGGCCCGATGGTCGATCCCCTGATGGTCGATCCCCCGATGGTCGATCCCCCGATGGTCGATCCCCCGATGGTCGATCCCCCGATGGTCGATCCATCGTCCGCGGGGACGTCGCGGGCCATCTCGAAGAGCAGACGAGCAGCAAGCGTGGACTGGCGCCCAACGAGACCGCCCTGCGGCTCAAAGCCAAGATGGGATACGAGCGACGGGCGCTGCAGGTGAAGCGAGATCCATTGAGTACGGCGGCGCTCACAAAAGAATGTTACCGGCCGGGCCGCATCGACAAGCGTGACATCACCGACACGGAGTGCCGTGACCGCATCGTTCTGGGCTATCGTGGAATGACCTGCGAGCTGAAGTACCGCGTAGTAGTGGTCGTTGCCATCAAGACGAATGTCCCGCTGAGTTCGCTCGACCCGGCCAGTGTTGCAGGTGATATCGAGCGCCTCCAGACCACAGATGCTGAGCGGGCCGACCTGACCCGCGAAGGCCTTGGGCTCGATGCCTTCCGGATTGAAGCGACCACAGTAGGAATGGATCGCAGCTCTCCATGCGTCGTAACCAAGCGTCGGCGTGCCGAGAGAACGATCATTCTGGTGCACTATCGCCTGCATGGCGTATTCCCCTGGATCGCATGGTCAGTCGGGAACATGGCTAGCGGCTAAGCAGGGTATTTCTATGGCGGCCAAATAGCAGATAGCGGGACGCCTGCACCGGGCGGCGTCTCAGAACATCTGGCTGATGGACGCTGTCGTGCCACGCGCGCTAGCCATGTGACGAAACCGGATCATCCTGCATGAATCTCTTCGCAGCCTTCGATGGTGCAATCCGGAAACATTCCGACAAGACGTTCCTTCGCTCGGGAGACGTCTCCATTTCCTACGGAGAAATGAAGGCCCGGTCCCACCTCGCGGCGGCTGAACTGAGGCGGTTCATCCAAAAAAATCGTTTGGATTCAAGACGCCGAAGGCCTCGCCCCCCGCCACTGGTGCTTACTTATTCCGGGCCGCTGACCGGCTCCGCTGTCGATCGCTAAAAGTGATACTTGACTATTGCTTAAGTGTCACTTATATCGGCTTCTGTTCTACCCCAGCGGAGAAAGAAGCCATGTCCACGCGCGGTCGTCCCACCCTCTACAAAGCCGAAAATGCCGAACTTGCACGAAAATTCTGCATGCTGGGCGCCACCAACGAAGATCTGGCGCGATGCTTCGAGGTCTCGCGCAGCACGATCGACCACTGGATCGACACCATCCCGGCGTTCACCGATTCCATCCAGGAGGGCCGCGATCTCGCCGACGCGGCCGTGATCCAGAAGCTCTATTCGCGCGCTATGGGCTTCACGACGGAGATCAAGAAGCACGTGCTCTATCGCGGCGAGCTGCGCGAGATCCCGATGACCCTCTACTACCCGCCGGATATTCAGGCCTGCATCTTCTGGCTGCGCAACCGGCGCCGCCGCGATTGGCAGGAAAAGGGCAAGGCGGCCCCGCGCGACGACGGCCCGACCATCAGCGAGCTCGAGGCCGCCTCCGAGCGGGTGCGACTGGCCTCGACCAGGGCCGCCGACGGCGCCGACGGCCATGAGTGAGAGTGAGAACGACGGCGACATGCAGCGGGATATCGGCAAGTTCCGCCGCGATCCGCTGGGCTTTGTTCGCTACGCCTTCCCGTGGGGGCAGGCCGGCACGGCGCTGGCCCACGAAGCCGGGCCGGAGCCGTGGCAATGCGAGGTGCTGGAGCAACTCGGGCAGGGGTTGACCTCGCCCGAGGAGGCGACCCGGCTCGCCGTCGCCTCCGGTCACGGCATCGGCAAGTCGGCCCTGGTCGCCTGGATCATCCTGTGGGCGATGTCCACGGTCGAGGATACGCGCGGCGTGGTCACCGCCAACACCGATGGGCAGCTCCGCACCAAGACCTGGCCCGAGCTCGCCAAGTGGCACCGGCTGGCGATCAACCGCCGCTGGTTCAGCTACACCGCCACCGCGCTCTTCTCGTCATGGCCGGGGCGCAGCCGCGTCTGGCGCGTCGATGCCATCACCTGGTCGGAGAACAACACCGAGGCGATCGCCGGCCTGCACAACAAGGGACGGCGCGCCTTCGCCATCTTCGACGAGGCGTCTTCCATCCCCGATGCGATATGGGAAACCATCGAGGGTGCGCTGACCGACAGCGACACCGAGCTGTTCTGGACCGTGTTCGGCAATCCCACGCGGTCGAGCGGGCGCTTTCGCGAATGTTTCGCCGGCGGCCGCTTCGCCCATCGCTGGCATCCGCGCCAGATCGATTCGCGCTCGGTGTCGATGACCAACAAGACTCAGATCGCCACCTGGGTGAAGGACTACGGCGAGGATTCGGATTTCGTGCGGGTGCGCGTGCGCGGCATTTTCCCGCGCGCGGGCTCGATGCAGTTCATCGACAGCGAGCGCATCGGCGAGGCGGTCAGCCGGCCGCTGATCACCGATCCGACGGCAGCTTTGGTCATGGGCGTCGACATCGCGCGGCATGGCGAGGACCAGACCGTCATCCGTTTCCGCCGCGGGCTCGATGCGCGCTCGATCCCGGCGCTGAAGTTCCGCATCCCCGACCTCATGCTGGTGGCGAGCCGGATCATCGAGCAGGTCAACGCCCACGAGCCCGAAGCCGTATTCGTCGACGCGACGGGCATCGGCTGGGGCGTGTGCGACCGGCTCGCCCAGCTCGGCTGCTCGCGCGCGGTCGGCATCAACTTCGGCGGTCGCGCCGAGCGCACGGATGGCGGCGAAGCGGCGGCACGCTACGCCAACAAGCGGGCCGAGATGTGGGGCTTCATGAAGGACTGGCTGCGTTCGGGCTGTCTGCCCGACGACGCCGACCTGGTCGCCGATCTGGGCAACGTCGAATACGGCTACGACGGCTCCGACGCGCTCCTGCTGGAGCGCAAGGACGACATGCGCCGCCGCGGGCTCGCCTCGCCCGACGACGGCGATGCGCTGGCGCTCACCTTCGCCTATCCGGTGGCCAGGAAGGACTGGGCCGCCGAACGCCGCTTCGACGAGAGCCTGGCGAGGCTGAAGCGATGGGTGGTTTGAGCAGTCCCCGCCGCCCTCCCGGCCGTCGTGCGCCGGGGTTCAATTCCACGCTGTACGAGGGGACCGGGATCGCCACGCTTTTGCGAAACCTGCCTGCAAATAATTCTTACTTCGCTCTCCAGAGTCATGATAATGATTCGCATTCGCCGGCAATCGCTCGGGCCGGCGATTGGTGCGGGGGAGTGGAGATGGCGCGTCGCGTTCCTGTGAAAACAGCCCTGGTTGGCTTGCTCTTCGCGCCCGGCGCCATGGCCCAGCAGACGCCGGACCAGAATGCCCAGCCGCCGGATCCGACGCCGCCGCCCACCGAAAACAAGCCGGCCGATCCCAACGCCGCGCCGGCGACCATGCAGCCTGTCACCGTGACCGGCAGCCGGCCGAGCGAGGATTTCCAGACCACCAAGACCTCGATCAACCGGCTGGGCGCCGCGGACGTCATGGACGTGCCCCAGTCGGTCGTCGTCATCAACAAGGCGCTGATGGAATCGCAGGGCGCCACCTCGTTGCAGAGCGCCATCCGCAACGTGCCCGGCATCACGATCGGCGCCGCCGAAGGCGCCACGATCGGCAACAACTTCAACATCAACGGCTTCTCGGCCCGCACCGACCTCTATCTCGACGGCATGCGCGATCGCGGTCAGTACTATCGCGACGTCTTCGCGCTGGATGCGATCGAAGTCCTGTTTGGCCCGGCCTCGCTGCTGTTCGGCCGTGGCTCGACCGGCGGCGTCATCAACCAGGTGATGAAGAAACCGACACTGAAGAAAGCGACCGACCTCAGCGCCTCGGTCACGACCAACGGTCTCGTGCGGGGCACGGCCGACGTGAACCTGCCCTTCGGCGAGGACAGCACCAACGCCGCGCGTATCAATGCCATGTTCCAATATGGCAAGGCGTCGACGCTGGATATGACGACCCTGCAGGATTTCGGCTTCGCGCCTGGCGTCAAGCTCGGCATCGGCACGCCCACCGAGATCACCCTGCAGGCGCTGCTGCAGCATAACCATGACCAGATACCTTACGGCGTGCCGCCGCTGAACGGCTTTCCGCTCAATGTGCCGCGCAACACCGAATACGGCTTCAGCGACGACGCCACCAACCAGGACGTCATCTCGCTGATGGCCACGGTCGACCATGCGTTCAACAAGGATTTCAGGCTGCGCAATCAGTCGATGTTCAACTTCGTGAACACGAACGTGCGCGAGACCGCGGGCAATGCGGTTGGAACGGTGACCGCTGCCGGCTTCGTGCCGGCGGTCAACGGCCCCACGGGCACGCCGTTCAGTGGCGTGCCGCTCAGTCAGCTCTTCGTTCGCCAGCAGAGCCATGACCGCAACATCTACGACTTCACGCTCGACAACCAGACCGAGCTGACGGCGAGGTTCGACACCGGTCCCTTCGGCCATACCTTCCTGCTCGGCGCGGAGTTCGCGTACGAGAGCTACTGGAACCAGAACTACTATCGCGCCGGAACCTGCAACGGCGTGCCCCTGCAGACGCCGTTGGCGACGAATGGCTACACCGGCTGCGTGCCGGCAGGTTTCACGACCGGCTCAGCCAGCCCGGCAAACGTCGCCCAGCAGTATGGCAACCTGGCAACGGCCCAAGCCTACACAGCCGCCGGCTACTTCAACGACACCGTCCAGGTGTTGCCCGAGCTGAAACTCGTCGGCGGCCTGCGCTTCGACTACTACTATGCGCAGATCGGCAACTCGCAGAACACGGCCAATATCTTCGGCAGCACCACGCTTCCTTATGCCGAGCAGGCAATCACCAATACCAGCGTGCGCACCGGTGCGATCTTCGAGCCGACGCGAGCGCAATCGTATTATGTCTCGTACAGCACCTCGTTCAATCCGTCGCTCGAACAGCTCGTCTCAACGACCGGCACCAGCCAGCCGTTGCCGCCGGAGCAGAACGAGGCCTTCGAAGGCGGCGTGAAGTACGAGCTCCTCAACGGCAATTTGTCGCTGAATGCCGCGCTGTTCCAGATCACCAAATACAATGCGCGCACGCAGAATCCCGATGGCACGTTCAGCGCCACCGGCACAGTGCGGGTGAAGGGGGTCAGGACCGGCGTCACAGGTCGTATCACGCCCGAATGGCAGGTGTTCGGCGGCTACGCCTATCTCGACGGGCGCATCATCGATGGCATTGGCACGGGGACTGCGGGCAATGTACCGCTGAACACGCCCAGGGACTCGGCGACCATCTGGACGACCTATACGTTCAAGGAAACCTACGAGATCGGCGGCGGCGCTACCTATATCGGGTATCGCTATGCCAACAACACCAACAATGTATCGGTGCCGGATTTCACCCGCCTCGACATGACTGCGGCGTATCGTCAGCCGACTTTTGACGTGCGCCTGAATATCTTCAACCTGACGAACGTGATGTATTACGAGCAGGTCATCGCATCGGACGGCGGTCGCGCGGTCCCGGGCTCAGGCCTGACGGCGATGCTGACCTATACCCACCACCTGTAAGGAGGCCACCCGCGGAGGCCATGCTGGTCTGTGTTCCCAATGTTCTCGACGCCGCGCAATTGGTGAGCGTGCGCGAGCGACTCGATCGCGCCAACGAGGCATGGGTCGATGGTCGCGTCACCGCGGGCTACCAGGGCGCGCCGGTCAAGTTCAACCAGCAGGTCGACGAGCGTTCGGCCGTGGCACTTGCCTGCCAGCGCATCATCGTGTCGGCGCTCGAGCGCAACCCGATCTTCATCAGCGCGGTCCTGCCCAACATGATCTATCCGCCGATGTTCAACCGCTACAGCGAAGGCATGAAGTTCGGCGCCCATGTCGACGGCAGCGTCCGCCTCCACCCGCACGATGGCCGCAAGCTCAGGACCGACGTGTCGGCCACGCTCTTCCTCACCAACCCCGACGAGTACGACGGCGGCGAGCTGCAGGTCGAGGACACTTACGGGCGGCACAGCATCAAGCTGGGCGCCGGCGACATGGTGGTGTACCCGGCGACCAGCCTGCACCAGGTATCGCCGATCACCCGCGGCGTGCGTACATCGTGCTTCTTCTGGGTCCAGAGCCTGATCCGCGACGACGCCCAGCGCGCGTTGCTGCACGACATGGACAATGCCATCCAGCGCCTCAACCAGACGAATGCCGACGAGGTCGCGCGGCGATCCCTGATCGGCTGCTATCACAATCTCGTCAGGCAATGGAGCGAGACCTGATGGCCGAAGCTGGCGTCGTGACCCTCGCAAGCACTCGGATCAACCGAAGGCTGGCGTTCGTGCGCTGGGTGCGCCGGACGCACGGCTGGTTCGGCCTGTGGGGCGCCATTCTGGGGCTGCTGATGGGCTTCAGCGGCATTTGGCTGAACCACCGCAACGTCCTGAAGCTGGAGCTGCCCGGCCAGCAGCAAATCAATGCCCAGCTCGAGTTGCCCGATCCGCGGCCGGCCACGATCGACGCTTTTGCGGCATGGCTGCAGCAAACCTTGAAACTCGACGGTCCGGCCAACACTATGCGGGTCGATCGCTCCCGGCCGGTGGCTTGGACGGAGAGGGCGGCCGATAAAGGGGCGGAGCGCGGAAGCGAGCGCCGGCCACTGATGCAGCCCGAACGTTGGACCCTGAATTTCGGCGGCCCGAACAGGATCATCCAGGCCGAGTACTGGGTCGGCAACAAATCGGTCGGTGTGCGCACCACGGAAAATGGGTTCGTGGCGACGCTCACCAACCTGCACAAGGGCGTGGGCATGCCGGTGCTGTGGATCCTGCTGATCGACACGTTCGCGGGAAGCCTGATCTTCCTCTCGATCAGCGGCGCCATCTTGTGGTGGGACACAAACCGTCGCCGTTTTGTCGGCCTGGCGATCTTCGGCGTCTCGGTGGCGGCCACGGTGGCGATCGCGATGTCGCCGCTGCAGTGGTAAGGCAAGGCCGTGAGCGACGAGTCTCCTCCCTTCATCCCGCGGCTGCGCGATGAGATCACGCCGACCTACAAGGAGCCGCTGACGCCGACCGTCAAGCGTGCCCTGCTGGCCCTGGTGATCTTCTTCCATGTCGGTGGCGGCTGGGCATTGACGCAGGTCGAGCCGGCCAAGCTCGTGGTCGGCGACATCGCGCCGATGGAAGTTCGCATGGTATCGGCCGAGCAACCGGCGCAGCCCGATCTGCCGCTCGACGAGCCGCCGCCGCTGCCGGAGGTGAAGCCGCCGCCGCCGGACCTTGCCACGGCGGTCGAACCGCCGCCGCCCGACCTGCCGCCCCCGGTATTTCCGGTCGAGGCGCCGCCGCCCAAGCCGCCGCCCCAGCCGGAGAAGCCCAAGCCGCCGCCACCCAAGCCTGTGCAGAAGCGGCCGTCGACGCCGCAGGCGCCGGTCGAGGCCCAGCCGCAGCAGGCCGCGCCGGCGGCTCCAGCGGCGCCCAAGACCGTATCGGCTTCGCAATTGGGCTATCTCGTGCCGCCCAACCCGATCTATCCGGCGCGCGCGCGCAAGGCCGGCGAGCAGGGCAGTGCGGTAGTGCGCGTGCTGGTCGACGTCACCGGCCGGCCGGCGCAGGTTTCGCTGCAGACCTCGTCGGGCCATCCCGAGCTCGATCAATCGGCGCTGAGCGCCGTGCGCGCCGCGCAGTTCCGGCCCTATGCCGAAGGCGGCCTGGCGCAGGCGGTTTGGGTCCTTGTGCCAATCAATTTTGTGTTGCGGTAGGAGAGTCAGTCATGGGCGACGAATCATCCCTGGGCTTTGGCCATTTCCTCCAGCACTCCGACATCGTCGCACGAGTGCTGCTGGTCGTTCTCGTCTTCATGTCGGCGATCTCCTGGTACCTGATCGTCTACAAGGGCATCAGCCAAGTCATACGTCAGAGGCGCAGCCAGAAGTTCCTGACCTTCTTCTGGAGCGCCACCTCGCTCGAGGCGGTGCAGAACGAGCTCACCGTGCATGGCGTGCGCGAGCCGTTTGGCCATCTGACGGCCCATTCGCTGCATGCCCAGGCGCATCACGCCAAGTTCGGCGCCGCCAAGCTCGAGGAGACCGGCAGCGAGCAGGAGTTCCTGACGCGCACCATCAAGAAGGTGCTCGACGAGGAGACGACGTCGCTCGAGAACGGCCTCACCATGCTGGCCACCATCGGCGCCACCGCACCCTTCGTCGGCCTGTTCGGCACGGTGTGGGGCGTCTATCACGCCCTGGTGGCGATCGGCATGTCGGGCTCGGGCATGCTCGACAAGGTGGCGGGCCCGGTCGGCGAGGCGCTGATCATGACCGGCATCGGCCTGGCCGTCGCCCTGCCGGCGGTCATGGGCTACAACTGGCTGACCCGCTCCAACCGCGTGCTGACCGCCAAGCTCGACGCCTTCGCCTTCGAGCTGTTGACCTTCCTGTCGATGGGCCGCGCCCTGCAGGCCTCGGGACGCGGGAGCAAGTCGGGCAGCGTGCCGCTCGCCGCCGTGAAGCCCTAAAGAGCCGTCCAGAGCGCAATCGATGGCGGCCAGCTCGACTGAGCCTGAGGCGCACCGAATCTCATAGCCGTGCTCGGCACCACCGGCGAGAGCATGCGCAATGCCGGCGATTGAACTGCCCGGGCGCTCAGCTGGCCGAGACACGTGCCGACATCCCGATCCGAGGTCGGGCGCTATTCTTGCTACACTGTCCAAATATGGCTCACGTCGAAAACGCCTTCCTTTGCGCCGTCGTCATGGTGGCGCTTTGGACCTTGGTCGGGGCGCCGATTGCGCTGCGGCTGGCGGAACCGCCGACATGCTGGCTGTGGGCGCCTGCGCTGGGCTGGGCGGTCTACAACGTGGTCGTCCTGCCGCTCGTGGGCTGGATCGGCATGGGCCAAGCCACGGTGCTCGTCGTGACGATGGTCTTCGCCGTCGCTGGTCTTGTGGGCTGCTTCCTGCAGGGGCCGCCGATGCCCCAACGTCGGTCGCTCCTGGCGATCGCGGCCGTCGTGACGGCCGCTTCCCTCCTGGCTCTCGCTCCGGCAGCCGCGGTGCTTCCGAAGGAAACGCCCGAGGGCGTGACGCTGGCTGCATCGATCTTCGATCACTCCAAGATCGCCATGGTCGACGAGGTGATTCGCTCGGGCGTTCCGCTGAAGAACCCGTTCTTCAACGAGAGCGGCGTGCCGGACGGCGTCGCCTACTACTACCTTTGGCACTTCAGCGCGGCCGTCATTGCCGTCCTCACGAGGGTGAGCGGCTGGGAGGCCGACGCGGCGCTCACCTGGTTCACCGCCTTCGCGTCCCTTCTGACGATGATCGGCCTCGCCGCGAAGCTTGGCGGCAAAATGGCGGCAGGATTCGTCGTGATCGCGCTGGCGGGGGCCGCTTCGGCCCGCGCCTTGCTGGAATGGGCCGGCCCGGACGTTACCACTTCACTCATCGGCAGGGCGTCGGGGCTGGGTGGCTGGCTGTTCCAGATGGCCTGGGCGCCTCAGCACCTGGCATCGGCCACCTGCGTGGTGCTGGCCTGTCTTCTGCTGGTCAGGCTGGCCCACCGGGAGGACTGGTTCGCGCCGCCGATCCTTGGTCTCGTTGCGGTTGCCGGCTTCGAATGCTCGGTCTGGGTCGGCGGCGTCACCTTCGCGCTCGGCGCCACGATGATCGCGCTCTACCTCCTTTGGACCCTTGCGCCGGAGCGCCGTCTGGCCTTCGCGCTGCGGGCTCTCGCCGCGGCGGCTCTGGCGCTCGCGATCAGCTTTCCGTTCATCCGCGATCAGATCGCCGTCGCCACGGCGCGTGCCGGCGGTCCTCCTATCGCGATTGCGCCGGTCGCCGTCCTGGGGACTGCCTTTCCCGAATCCGTGCGGCGATTTCTGGATGTCCCCGCTTATTGGCTGGTCTATCTAACCGTGGAGTTTGCCGCCTTCTATCCTGCCGGCCTGGCGGGCCTGTTTTTCCTGCTCAAGGATCGCAGCCTCGACGCCCAGAGCCGACAGACGATCCGGCCGCTCGCCCTCCTCGCGGCAACAAGCCTCGTCGCGGCCTGGTTGCTGCGCAGCGTCGTGGCCGACAACAACGATCTCGGGTGGCGCGCAGTCCTGCCGGGCCTGTTGCTTCTGATCGTCTTCGCCGCGGCGGCGATCTCGCGCTGGCCGCTTCGAGGCGCGCGCCTCTGCGCCATCCTCGCGGCCGCAGGCGTCCTGTTGACGCTGCCGGACACGCTGCAACTCCTGCATGAGGACTTCTACGCATCGCGCACCCCGTCCGAACGGCTGTTCGCGGCGACACCCTCAATGTGGCAGGCGGTGCGACGGCACGCCGGGCCAAGCGAGCGCATCGCCAACAATCCGCGGTTCCTCGACGACATGACGCCGTGGCCGGCGAACATTTCCTGGGCCCTGATGGGCGACCGGCGCTCATGCTATGCCGGCAACGAACTTGCCATCCCGTTCGCGCCGATCCCGGCTGCCGCGCGCGCCGCGACCGAGGCACGCTTCGTTCGCGTCTTTGCCGGTGAGCCGGCCGCCGACGATATCCGCGAGCTGGCCGATCTCTACGGTTGCGACGTGGTCGTGGTCACGGCCGAGGACGGCGCCTGGCGGCGCGATCCGTTCGCCTCAAGCGAGCTCTATCATCTGGTGGAAATGCAGCCGGATCGCTGGCGAATCTACCGACGGACGAATCCTCAGATGCCGGCGAACCAGTTGAAGCCGCGATCTTCCCAATAGCCGCCGGGAAAGGTGTTGGTCACTTCGATGGCGGTAATCCATTTCGGATTCTTGAAGCCGAGCTTGGTCGCCGTGCGCAGGCGCAGCGGAAAGCCGAACGGATCCGCGATCGGCTGTCGGGCATATTTCGTTGCCAGGATCGTCTGCGGATGGAGCGCCGTCGCCATGTCGATGCTGCCGCTGTAGTCGTCGGCGCAGCGGAAGGCGACATACTTCGCCTTGAGGTCCGCGCCGACCCGCTCCAGGAAGTGCCGCAGATTCACGCCGGACCATTGCCCGATATAGTCCCAGCCCTCGACGCAGATATGCCGGATGATCCATTCCTGCTCCGGCAGCCCGTAGAATTGCTGCACGGTCCACGGCTGCTTGTCGGCGATCCGGCCGGCGAGCTCCAGCTTCCATGTCGCGCCGTCGACCCGGTCGACGTCCTCGACGCCATAATAGGCGTTGAAACGCGGCGGCTTCACGACCTCGGCTTCGCTGTAGGTCGGCGCCAGGTGGGTCGGCCGGAACATCAGTGCCTGGACGCGATCGTTGAAGGATGACACCGCGCGAAGCGCCGCCTGCACCGTGTCCTGGTTGGTCACGTCGCAGCCGGTCAGCATGGCGAGCGCGCCAAGGCTGAGCGAGCCGCGCAGGAATTTGCGACGGTCGACCTCGGCGAGAAGCGCCTTGTTGTCGGCGAGAACGCTTTGATCGATTGCCGTCTTGGGGCGGAATTGCGACGGTGAAGGGCTGCGGACAGACATTCGTCCTCCGATCAATGCACGGTTTCCGAGGGCGCCGCATCAGCTCGCCCATCGGATGTCGGATCGACGCGCGGGCCGCCCGTGATCATCGCGCCAATGGTCTTCGGCACGATCAGGGCCAAGGCGACATGAATGACGATGAAGGCAACAATTGCGGCCATGCCGATGAAGTGGACCAGGCGCGAACCCTGAAAGCCGCTGAACAACGCAGACAGCTCGGACAGTTGGATCGGCTTCCACACCGCCCAACCGGACAGCACCTGCACGATGATCACCAGGATGATGCCGGTATAGAGCAGCCTCTGCACGGCATTGTACCGCGTTATGTCCTGATGCGAGAGGCGGAACCGCAGCGCCTCGCCGACATCGGCAAGGACTTCGCGCGGACGAATCGGCAAGAGCTTGCGGCGGAAGCGGCCCGTGAAGAGTCCATAGCCGATGTAGATCAGTCCGTTCGCCATCAGGAGCCACATGGCGAAGAAATGCCATTGCAACGCGCCCTGCGCCTCGCCGCCGACCGTCATCCACTCGGGAAAATGCAGCCAGCCGAACAGGACCTCGTCGTTGTAGATCTTCCATCCACTGCCGATCATGATGATCATCGCAAGCGCGTTGACCCAGTGCATGATGCGCACAGCGAGCGGATGCAGCCGCTTGCCGCGTTCGGATGACAATCTTGTGGCCATTGAGTCTGGACCTTTCCACGAATGTCTTCGTTCGCTGAGGCTGTTTCTTACCGCCCTCACAGCCTTGTGAAGACAAATTCAGTATGGCCGGAGACAAGTGTGCTCTAGTCCGATCATAGACATGCAGGATCGCGAACAACAATGGGCGGCGGACATGCGAGCGGCGCAAGCCGGCTCGGGCGAAGCCTACATCCGGCTGCTCGACTCGGTGTCGACGTCGTTCCGGCAATTCGCTGCGCTCGACCTGCGGCGCTTTGGCCTTCAGTCGTCCGACGTCGAAGACGTGCTGCAGGAAATCCTTCTGGCCATTCACCTCAAGCGGCACACCTGGCGCGCCGACCATCCCTTTGCACCGTGGTTGCGCGCGATTATCCGGCACAAGCTTGTTGATTTCGTCCGGCGCCGCCGCCGCCGCGGTGAACTGCCGCTGGAAGATTTCCCCGACATCCATCCCGTGGCGCCGGTCGAGCCGAGCTTTTCCACGCCGCTCCGCCACCTGCTGGGCGGTCTGCCGCGGCGGCAACGGGAGGTGGTGGAAGAGCTGGGTTTGGACGGCGCCAGCGTGGCCGACACGGCGATGAAGCTCAAGATGTCCCGCGGCGCGGTGTATGTCGCCTTCCATCGCGGCCTCGCGGCGCTCAGCGCCAAGTTCGAGCGGGACCGCTCATGAACACCCAGCAACTCATTCACACACTGGCATCGGACCTCGAAACGGGGGTGGGCCCGCGACGCGCGCGCCTGAGATGGCCCCGTCTTGCCGCCCTGACGGGGCTGGCGTCGCTGGCGAGCCTTGCCGCGATTTTGCTGTTGCTTGCGCCCAGCCCGCATCTTGCGCACGGCCCGGGTGCCACCATCGTCTTTTCGGTGTTGACGGGTGCTGCCCTGGCGGCCGGTGCCTTTTGGGCAACGCTCACGCTCAGCTATCCGGAAGGTCGGCTGGGCTTGTGGTGGCTGTTTTTGCCGCTCGGGATCCTGCTGCTCGGACTTGGCCTGGAAATGTCCGACACGCCAAGTTCCAGTTGGATGGTCCGGCTGTGGGGCGACTCGCCCGGGGCATGTTTCCTCTGCGTGACCGCCTTGTCCCTGCCGATACTCGCCGCCGCGCTGGTCGCTTTGCGCGATGGCGCACCGACCCATCCGCGGCTCTGCGGCGCCATGGCAGGCCTCCTCGCCGGCGGCATCGCGGCCGCGCTCTATACGCTGCATTGTCCGGAGAATTCGCTCTTGTTCGTGGCGTCCTGGCACGTTCCGGCTGTTCTGACCGTAACGTTCTTCGGCGCGCTCGCGGCAGGTCGCTGGCTGCGCTGGTAGTGCGCCAGAATATCTGTCGAAGACCGTAAGATTTCGCGATTTCGAGCGAATGTTTCCAGGGGGCCAGCAGATCGCCCCTGCGCCGCGACCCGGATTGGCCGCTCGACCTTTTGGCAGGGGCAAATCGATGGCTGTGTTGTTCGCTGTCCTGTTCTTGGTCCTGCAAGGCGTGTGGCTGCCCGCGCTCGCCCAAACACCGCCGCCCGCCGACCCGAAGGCCGTCGAGCCACGCAAACTGTCGCCGGAAGAAACAATGGCCCGGCGCTTCCCGCAGCCGGTCCGGGTGGGCGACCTGATCGGCCTGCCGGTGCTTGACGATCAGGATTCGACGATCGGCTACATTCGCGAGGTTGTGCGGACTCCGGCGGGAAAGATCCAGCTGGTCGTCCCCTACGGTCATTGGTTCGGCTGGGTCAGGACCGGCGGCCCCTTCGACTGGGGCCGAAGGCCGGTGGGCGTGCCGATCGAAACGGTGGCGATCCTCGGCCGTCAGGTCGATGCACTCGATATGTCGCGCGAGGAGTTCGACAAGGCGCCGACTTATGAGGCAGGCCGGAACACCGCGCTCGGACCCGACGAAATGATCAAAATCGCGCTGGGACGGCGATGAAAGAGCGCGCGACAGGGAACCGATTCCCAAGATTTGGATTGCTTACCGGGACGCATTTTCATGGATCATGAGACACCCTCGCCTTTGAAGACGCGGACATTGGTGGCACAGGGTCCCGGTCTGGCCGAGCCCGTCACCCGGGCGCTCGTCTCTCCGATCCACATGTCGACGACCTATCTGCGCGACGCCGACAACGGCTACAGCGGCGGCCGCATCTACGGCGCGACGGACAATCCTTCGGTGCAACAGGCCGAAAGCCTGCTGGCCGCCCTCGAAGGCGCTGAAGAGGCGTTCCTGTTCGGCTCGGGAATGGCCGCCGCGAGCGCAGTTTTCCAGGCGCTCGACAGGCCGACTCACATCATCGCCTCGCGCGTCATGTACTGGGGCCTCCGCACCTGGCTGAACGACATCGGCCACGGCCATTCCGTCACCTTCGTCGATAGCTCCGATCCGGATGCGGTTCGCCAAGCGGTGCGCCCCGGCGAGACCGGATTGTTCTGGATCGAGACCCCCAGCAATCCGCTCTGGACGATCACCGATATCGCCGCGATCGCCGACATCGCGCATGCGATCGGCGCCGTGCTTTGCGTGGACTCGACGGTGTCCACGCCGATCTTCACCCGGCCGATCGCTTTCGGCGCCGATATCGTCGTGCACTCCGCCACCAAATACCTCAACGGCCACTCTGACGTGGTCGCGGGCGTCCTGGCGACAGCGGAACGAAGCGCCATCTGGCATCGCATCCGCAAGGTCCGGACGCAAATCGGCGCCACGCTCGGTCCCTTCGAGGCGTGGTTGTTGATGCGCGGCATCCGCACGCTGCATGTCCGGGTGAAGGCGCAATCCGAAACAGCGGCGATGCTGGCGTCCCGCCTTGTCGGCCATCCGGCGCTGAGCGCCGTTCTCTATCCCGGCCTCAGGAGCCATGCGGGCCATCCCATTGCGATCCGCCAGATGATCGGTGGTTTCGGCGGCATGCTGTCGATCCGGGTGAAGGGCGGCGAGCCGGCGGCCGTCGCCGCAGCGGCCCAGGTCAAGCTCTGGAAGCGTGCGACATCGCTCGGCGGCGTGGAAAGCCTGATCGAGCATCGCGCGTCGATCGAAGGCGCCGGAACGCCCTGTCCGTCGGACCTGCTTCGCCTTTCGGTGGGCCTCGAGGATATCGACGACCTGTTCCTCGATCTTGTCCAGGCCCTGGGACGGTAGGGAGAAGCGGTATGGGCAGCGTTGCCGTCGGGATCATGTGCAAGACACCCGCACCGGGACGATCGAAGACACGGCTGTCGCCGCCGCTGCGCCCGGAAGAGTGCGCGGGCCTGTCGGCATGCTTCATTCGCGATCTTTCGCAAACCATCGCCCGGCTGGCCGAAGACAGTGACGTGACGGGCTACGCGGTCTATACGCCCCTCGGATCGGAGGAAGCCTTGCGACGGTTGCTGCCGGCCGGCTTCAAGCTGATGCCGCAAGTCGAAGGCGATTTCGGCGATCGTCTGTTCCAGGGTGCCCAAAATCTGCTGGACGCCAACCACGATGGCGTCCTGCTGGTCAATTCCGACAGTCCGACATTGCCGCTGCCGATCCTGCAGATGGCAGTCGATGCCGTTCGGCAGGCCGACAACGTCGTTCTGAGCCCGGCGGTCGACGGCGGCTATACGCTGATCGGCCTGTCGAAGGCGCATCGTCGGCTGTTCGAGGACATTCGCTGGAGTACCAGCACGGTGTACCGGCGAACCTTGGAGCGCGCGCGCGAGATCGGGCTAGCCGTGGTCGATGTGCCGCCATGGTACGATATCGACGATGCGGCCTCGCTGCAGATGCTCGAGGATGAACTGTCGGGCCGGGCGCCCCCTTCTCGAGCATTCCCGGCGCCGACGCACCATCGACGCGGTCTTTCCTGCGCGAACGTCAAATGTCCCTGGCCGATCCAGCGCCCTGAATCGGAGATGTCATCGATGCTGCTGCCGACCGGAAATCGACGTGTTGCGGTTGTCGTTCCCTGTCTCAACGAGTGCGAACCGATCAGCGGCGTCGTCCGCGAGATCCTGAGCGAGGGCGTGGACGACGTCGTCGTCGTGGATAACGGTTCGACCGATGGCACCGCAGGCGAGGCCGTGGCGGCGGGGGCAAGAGTGGTCAGCGAACCGAGACGTGGTTATGGGCGCGCCTGCGCCGCCGGCGTGGCGTCGCTTCCGCCCGAAACCGACATCGTTTGCTTCCTCGATGGCGATGGCAGCGACGTGCCTGCCTTTCTGCCGGCCGTCGTGGCGCCGGTGGCGGCCGGTGCCGCCGATTTCGTGATGGGCTCTAGGCTTCGCGGGGTGCGCGAACCGGGCAGCATGACGCCGCAGCAGATCGTCGCCGGTTGGCTCTCGGGCGTCCTGCTGCGCGCGACCTACGGTGTGCGCTTCACGGACATGTCGCCCTTTCGCGCCCTTCGCCTCGACCGCCTGCGCGCGCTCGGCATGAGCGAGCAGACTTTCGGCTGGAACTTGGAAATGCAGATGCGCGTGGCCGCGGCCGGCTGGCGGATCCTCGAGATCCCGGTCAACCATCGGCGACGGCGCGGCGGTATTTCCAAGGTATCGGGCGACTTCATCGCCGGCACGAAGGCCGCCTGGACGATCGCGACGACCTTTCTGCGCCTGGCAATCTCGTTGCGGGCCAAACCGCCGCGCATGGCCGCCGGGGAGTTTCCGAAATGAAGACCCTGGTGACCGGCGGCGCCGGTTTCATCGGTCAACACGTCGTTCGCGAGCTCCTGTCGCGGGGCCACGACGTTCGCGTCTTGGACTCGCTGCGAGCCGACGTCCATGCCGATCGGCCATGGACTCCGCCCGCCGGCGTCGACTTGCAGGTCGGCGATGTGCGTACCACGACCGCCGTCGATCGCGCCCTGTCCGGTGTCGACGCCGTGCTTCACCTCGCCGCAAAGGTCGGGCTGGGCGTCGATGTCGGCGACCTGCCGGACTATGCCTCGTCCAACGATGTCGGCACGGCCGAACTGCTGGCCGCGATGGCGCGCGCCGGCGTGTCGCGGCTTACGCTCGCGAGTTCGATGGTGGTCTATGGCGAGGGTGTCGGGCTATGTGCACAGCACGGCGCGGTGAGTCCGGCGCCGAGAAAGGAAAGCGATCTGGCGGTGGGCCGGTTCGAGCCAACCTGCCCCTTGTGCAGCCAGCCGTTGACGACCGGGCTCGTGAGCGAAAGTGCACCATTCGATCCGCGCAACGCCTACGCCAGCAGCAAGGTCGCGCAGGAGTTCTACTGCAGCAACTGGGCGCGCGCGACCGGGGGCTCGGCGGCCGCGATGCGCTATCACAACGTCTATGGCCCGGGCATGCCGCGCGATACGCCCTATGCCGGCGTCGCGGCGATCTTCATTTCGGCTCTGCGCCGGGGTGAGGCTCCGACGGTCTTCGAAGACGGCCGGCAACGGCGCGATTTCGTGCATGTCCGGGATGTCGCCGCAGCCACCGTCCTGGCGTGCGAAAAGCATGCGTCGGGGGTTCGCGCCTTCAATGTCGGTTCGGGCACGCCGCGAACGGTCGGCGAGATGGCAAGGGCTTTGGCCGCGACCATGAAGGGACCCGAGCCCGTCGTGACCGGACAATATCGGCTGGGCGACGTTCGGCACATCACGGCGGATTCCGCGCGCCTGCGCGAGGAACTCCAGTGGCGTCCGTGCGTGGATTTTGCGACGGGGATGGCCGAGCTGGCAGGCGCCGGCAAGAATAATGACCCAGAACCGACATGATTCGGGAGCGCCGGACGTGCTAAAGGCTCGGTCATGCTCGATACCTCGCTCCCCCATGTCGTGCCGCTGGAAGGCGGCTCTAATTTCCGCGACCTCGGCGGCTACCGCACCGCGGAGGGCCACTTCGTGCGCCGCGGCACGGTGTTCCGTTCCGCCCATCTCGGCAACCTGACCGGCGAGGACCGCAGCGCGCTGGGCCGCCTGGGCGTGCGCACCATCGTCGACCTGCGCGGCGTCAACGAAGCGGCCGAGACGCCGCACCGCGTGGATGGCATGGAATGCCGCATCGTCGGTGCCCATATCGAGCCCGCCGTGGGCCAGCGGATCAGCGACGCCGTCGCCGACGGCAGCGCCAACCCGTATCTCATGATGCAGATCCTGACCGACCACTACCGCGACTATCCGCGCCGCTGCGCGCCGGCCTTTCGTACCCTGTTCGCGACCTTGGGCGACGGCACGCACCGGCCGCTGGTGTTCCATTGCACCGCTGGCAAGGACCGTACGGGCTTCGCCTCGGCGCTGCTGCTCAGCCTGCTCGGCGTACCCTGGGAGACAGTCATGGAAGACTATCTCCGCACCAATGACCTGTGGACCGGCCATGTCGGCCGCTATCCCGAGCTCGACATCGACACCCGCGCCGCCATCGTCGAGGCGCGCACGCCCTATCTCGAAGCGGCGTTCGAGGTGGTGCGCGCCGATTTCGGCGGACCCGAGGGCTTCGCCGAGCGGGCGCTCGGGCTCAACGCCGCCGCGCGCGAGCGGCTCAAGGCGGATTTGCTGGACCGCTAGGTTCCGCGCTACGCCTGTCGCATGGGCGACACGCGTTACGACACTCCCGAACCCTTCAAGGTCGACATTCCCGAGCGGGCATTGATCGATCTCGACGAGCGCCTGCGCCGCTGGCGGCCGCCGACGGCGATCGCCGACAACGGCTCGTGGGCGTCCGGCACCGATCCCGATTTTCTCGCCGAACTGGTCGACTACTGGCGTCATGGCTACGACTGGCAGCGCTGCCAGGAGGCGATCAACCGCTGGCCGAACTACCTAGTCGATATCGGCCCGCAGCGGCTGCACTTCATCCGCGAGCCCGGCAGCGAGGTCGAAGGGGCGCCGCGGCCGCTGCCGCTCGTGATCACCCATGGCTGGCCGGGCTCAATCGTCGAGTTCCTGCACATCATCGATGCGCTCGCCCATCCCGAGACTCACGGCGGCGATCCGCTCGATGCGTTCGACGTCATCGCGCCCTCCCTGCCCGGTTACGGCTTCTCCGGCCCGCCGATCCGCGACGATGGCAGTACGGGCCCGATCGGCCCGCGCGCCATCGCCGGGCTGTGGCACACCCTCGTCCACGAAAAGCTCAACTATCGCCGGCCCTACGGCGTGCAGGGCGGCGATTGGGGCGCCGTCGTCTCGTCGTGGGCGGCCTTCGACCATCCGGTGAAGGAAGAGAAGGAGGAGAAGGAGGAGTGGAAATCGGGCGTGCTCGGGCTGCATCTCAACATGATCGGGCTGCGGCCCGGCATCGATTTGCGCAAAACCAAGTTCAGCGCCGCCGAGCAGGCGTGGCTCGACAAGGTCCAGGCCGAGCGCGACGAACGAACCGCCTACCAGCGCATGCAAGCGACCAGGCCACAGACACTCGGTGTCGCGCTCGCCGATTCACCCGTCGGGCTGGCGGCGTGGATCGTCGAGAAGTTCCAGGCCTGGAGCGACTGTGGCGGCAATCCGCTCAATCGCTTCTCGATGGACCTGCTACTCGACAACATCATGGTCTATTGGCTGAGCGGCACCGCCGGCACCGCGACCTGGCTCTATCGCGGCGTCACCGAGCAGAAGCCGCGGGCCCTGCCCGAGGGCAAACGAGTCGAAACCCCGACCGGCTTCGCCGCCTTCCCCGCCGACCTCGCCCCGCCGCCGCCACGGGAATGGATCGAGCGCTCCTTCAACCTGCGCCGCCATACCATCATGCCCAAGGGCGGCCATTTCGCCGCGCTCGAGGAACCGGAGCTGCTGGTCGAGGACGTCCGTGCCTTCTTTCGTCCCCTGCGTTTCGGCGTGGCGAACGATTGAGCGCGGGGGCGCGCCACTCCAGTGGATCATTACATAAGCGTCGCCGTCGCCTGGGCCGCGATCGTGCCCTTGGGCGTCACCGTCCACAGCTCGGCGCCCTTGCCGTCGGCGGTCGGCCGGCCGATCACGTCGAACGGCGCGGTATCGAACAATGGCGCGCGGGCGCGCACGGCGAAGGTTTTGATCTTGCGGCCCGGCATCGAGTCACGCAGCAGGTCGAACAGGCATTGCTGGGCAAACGGTCCGTGCACCACCAGGCCGGGATAGCCTTCGGTCTCGATGCAGTAGGTGCGATCGTAGTGGATGCGGTGCGGGTTGAAGGTGACCGCCGAGTAGCGGAACAGCATCACAGGATCGGGTTTGATGGTGCGCCGCCACGGCACGCCGGTGGGCGCGGCGTCGCGCACGGGAACGCCACTCTTCTCGCCCGCTTTCACTTCCTCGCGGAACACCGTGCTGGCGGCTTCGGTGAGCGCCAGGCCGCGCGGCGTGAAGATGCGGCGGGTCTGCGTCGTGACGATCAGCGTCCCGGTGCTGCCCTGGCGAAGCTGGATGTCGGTGAATTCGAGCTCGCGCCGGAGCTTGTCGCCGACGCGAATGTCGCCGTCGAAGGTGAAGGTCGAGCCGGCATACATGCGCCGCGGCATCGGGATGCGTGGCAGCACGCCGCCCTCGGCGGCGGCGCCATCTTTGCCCAGCGAGGCGCGCCGGGCATAGGAATGCAGGAAGCAGAGATGCCAGCCCGGCGCGATCGCCTCGCCCGGAGCCGGTACTTTGTCCGGCCGGTCGAAGGTAGCGATCACGGCCTTCAGCGGCGCTTGGGTGACGACGTCCTCGTCCTCGATCTTGCGTCCAAGCTCTTTGCGCAGCGGCTCGATATCGATGGTCATGGCGCTTCCTCCCGGCCTCGGCTCAGCGTACTCAATCGCCGACCATGATTCGCCGCCCCTATGCGCACGAAATCAAGCTGCTGCCGCAGATCGAAAACCAGGCCGACCGGCGCTATGGGCGCGTCGGCCTGCGTCGGGTTGTCGACATGCCCCCAGCCTCGATCGCCTCGCTCGAACGAGGCCGGCGCGAAGGCAGGCTGTGGGTCGCCGTGTCGCCCGTGGGCCGGGTCATAGGCTTTGCCCTGATGAAGCTACCCGCCGGCCGGGCCTGGCTCGACCAGCTCTCGGTGCTCGACGCCTGGCAGGGTCGCGGGTACGGCACGGCATTGATCGACCGCACCACCGCCACGGCGCGCACCTTCGGCTTCGACACGCTCTATCTCTCGACTTACCGCGACGTGCCGTGGAATGAGCCGTTCTATGCCAGACGCGGCTTCAAAGTGATGCCACGCGGGATGTGGCCACGCGCCTTCCGGATGCAGTTCATGATCGAGAACAACCACGGCCATCCATCCTGGCGACGGACGATCATGCAGCGGCGCGTCTAGTTCAATGGGTGACGCGCGGGATCAGCACCTCGACAAGGGGAGTCATCTTCTGGACGACCATCTCATAACCCTGCCGGTTGAAGTGGGCGATTCCCTTGGCTTGGAGCTGCGGGTCATTGCTCACGCGATATTTCGCGTCGTTGCCGCCCGGAAATGCAAACGTCATGAAGGTGGCATTGTGCTTTTCGGCAAGCGTCTCCAGCCCACTACCGCCGGCATAACCTATAAGCAGCGTCTGGATATGGCGCTCCTGCAGCCTGGTCAGCAATGTGTCCAAGTTGGCGCGGATGACGTCCGGATTCACGTTCGCGAACCTGTCGTTTAAGCCGAATTCCAGGATGACGATCGCGGTGCCGGCCGGCACCGCCCTGTCGAAGCGAGACAGAGCGTCTTTGGTCGTCTCACCGTTGACGCCAGCATTGGCGACCGTCACATCGTAGCCCTTGGCTCGTAGCGCCCGCTCGAGTTGGGCTGGATAAGTGTCCTGGCGATCGACACCCTTACCGTAGGTACTGCTGCCGCCGAAAGCGACGATCCTGATGGGCTCCGCCTCCGCTGATGCCGCCCACGAGCCGGCAATCATGGACGCGATCCCTACAGCTGCGATCGCAGCCAACCTCTTGATCTTCATGGAGCTCCCCCAGCTGACTTCCTCGTCTTCGACGCCGTCACATTCTGCCATGCCATCGTGAGCGCGCTCAGCATCGAACGCGCGTCGGCCGCCGCGAGCCGCACATTGGTGGCGCCGCGCTGACCCCAGGTCCCCTTCACGGGGGCGAACATATCCGGCTCGGCCGAGACAAGCATCTGCTGCTGCTCGGGAGCGAGCTTCACCATGCCCCATTCCTCGTCCGGATAGCCCAGCGTGGCGAAGATCCTGCCGCCAGCGCGAAAGTCGGCGTGGCCGCCATGCGCGCCTTCGGTCGCCCCCTTAAGCGACAGCGCAAGCTTGCGGAACGCGGCCGGCCTCATTCGGCCGCGACGGCCAGGCCCATCTGCTCACAGGTCGGCGCCACGTCCGACACCGTGGCGCGGCGCATGTCGCGCTGGTAGCGCTGGTCGTCGAAGTCGAGGCCGCGATGCATGGTGCAGCGGTCGTCCCAGATCACCAGGTCCTTCACCCGCCAGCGATGCGAGTAGACGAACTGGCGCTGCGTGGCATGGCTGTTCAGCTCCTCGAGGAGCTTCTTCGCCTCCTCGTCGGCCATGCCGCGGATCGCACCGGCGTGACTCGCGATATAGAGACTCATGCGGCCGGAATCCTGCAAGCGGCGCGCCAGCACCTGCGGCACCGGCTTGAAAGCCTCGCGCTCGCTCTCGTCGAAGTCGTTGAAACCGAGCTTGGCGCGCGAGGTCATGATCGAATGCTCGGCCACCAGGCCCGCGATGCGCCGCTGCGTGGCTTCGGCCAGCGCATCATAGGCCGCGCGCATGTCGGCGAACTCGGTCTGGCCGCCCAGCGGCGGGATCGAGCGGGCATGCAGCATCGAGCAATAGGCCGGCAGGCGCTTGAACGACGAATCGGTGTGCCACAGCCGGTTGCCGAGATTGTAGAGCCGCTGGCGGTCGTTGGCGGCGAGGATACGGTTCTCGACATCGAGATTGCCGACATCGGCCAGGTTCTCGTGCAGGCGCAGCTTGTGGTCCTGGCGCGCCTTGAAGACGGTGGTCTCGAGCGGCCCGAAATGACGGGCGAAGGCGAGCTGGCTTTCGTCGTCGAACTCTTGGTCGGGAAAGACCAGCACCGCGTATTTGGTGAAAGCGGCGCGGATGGCGGCGAGATCCTCAGCCGCGAGCGGCCCGCCAAGGGTGACATCGCCCACTTCGGCGGCGAAACTCGGCGTGATCGGCTGGACGGTGATGGCCACGGGTTCCTCCTGGGGTTCCTCCCGATCCTGTGCTTGGCCATGATTGGATCACCGAACGGCCAGGCCTGCAAATGCCTTCGGCGCATCCCGCCCGCGGAGACCCGAGCTGCTCTGAATTCCGCTATACTGAGGCATGATCGAAAAGCAGGAAGTCCAGGAAATCTTCCCCACGCCGCTCTGGGTCGTGGACCTTCAGCCCGCCGCGGCAGCGGCGCTCAACGCCAAGCTCAAGGCCGAGATCGAACGGCTGATCGCGCCCCGGCCCAAGATCCCGGCCGGCAGCAACTGGCAGACGCCGCAGGACCTGCACACCAAGCCGGCTTTCGCCGAGTTCGTGAAGCTGCTCGAGACCGCAGCCCGCGGTGTCGCCCGCTTCCTGCAGATCGACCAATATCCGATGGACATCACCGGCTGCTGGGCCAACGTCAATCCGCCGGGCGCCTATCATCCGATGCATCACCATCCCAACAATTACCTGAGCGGCGTCTACTACGTCGCCGTGCCCTCCACCGGCTCGCAGATCATCTTCCAGGACCCGCGCGGACAGGCCTCGATGATCATGCCCAAGCCGCGCCAGTACACCAGGCTCACCGCCAACGGCGCCAATGCGCAAAGCAAGGAAGGCCGGCTGCTGATCTTCCCGGCGTGGCTGAAGCACACCGTGCCAGCCAACGACGGCCAGAGCGAGCGCATCAGCATCTCGTTCAACCTCATGTTCAGGAATTTCAGCGAGACCATGGCCGCACCGCTCTGGGACGCGACGGCAGCGAAGGAGAAAGGCTAGCGAACCCGCTATTGGCCAACCAGGCTCACCGGCTCTAAAGCCCCTTCTTGCCCATCGCTAGAAACTTCTCCTGACGGTTTTTGCGCAAAGTGTCGGGGTCGAACTGGGCGAGCTCGCCCAGCGCCTCGGACACGACCTTGCCCACGAGATCGATGGTCTCGTCGGGCGCGCGGTGGGCGCCGCCCATCGGCTCGGGGATCACTTCGTCGATCACTTCGAGCTTCTTGAGGTCTGCCGCCGTCACTCTCATCGCCTCGGCGGCGTCCTGGGCGTTGGCGTTGTTGCGCCACAGGATCGAGGCACAGCCCTCGGGCGAAATCACCGAATAGACGGAATTCTCCAGCATGTAGACGCGGTCGGCCGAGGCGAGGGCGAGCGCGCCGCCCGAGCCGCCCTCGCCGATCACCACGCTGACCAGCGGCACGCCGAGCGACAGGCAAGTGTCGATCGAGCTCGCCACCGCCTCGGCCTGGCCGCGCGCCTCGGCATCGATGCCGGGATAGGCACCCGAGGTGTCGACCAGGGTAAGCACCGGCATGGCGAAACGGTCGGCGAGTTTCATCAGGCGCTGCGCCTTGCGGTAGCCCTCGGGTCGCGCCATGCCGAAATTGTGCTTGATGCGGGAGTCGGTGTCGTCGCCCTTCTCCTGGCCGAGCACGACGAGGCTACGGCCGCCTAGCCGCCCGACGCCGCCCACCACGGCGGCATCCTCGCCGAAGGTGCGATCGCCGGCGAGCGGCATGTAGTGGGTGATCAGCCGGTCGATATAGCGCTGGGCGTGCGGCCGCTCGGCGTGGCGCGCCACCTGGACCCTCTGCCACGGCGTCAACTTGGCGTAGGTCGCGCGCAGCTGCTTCTGCACCCTGTCCTGCAGGCGCATGACTTCCTCGGCGATGTCGACATCGCCCGAGTTCGGCAGGTGCCTGAGCTCGGCAATCTTGCTTTCGAGCTCCGCGATCGGCTTCTCGAAGTCGAGATATGTGGTCATTGAATTTCAGATGTCGCCCGGCGCTGGAATCCTGTCAACCGGGCCGCTTCAACCCAGGGGCCGGCGCCGACGGCGGGCCAGCGGATGTTTGTCCTCCACCAACGATCGCAACTTTTCCGGTATGACGTGAGTATAGATCTGGGTCGTCGCAATGTCGGCATGCCCCAGCATGAGTTGCACGCTGCGCAAATCGGCGCCGGCTTCCAGCAAATGACTGGCGAAGGCGTGGCGCAATACGTGCGGCGAGACACGCGCGGGATCGATGCCGGCGGCCAACGCCGACTCCTTCAGAAGTTGGGCGAAACGTTGACGGGTGAGATGCCCGGTGCGGCCGCGCGACGGAAACAGATAGCGCGAGGTCTCATCGTCAGCGAGCGCGGCGGCGCGCACATGCAGCCACTTCGCAATCGCGACACGCGCCGGATCGGAAAGCGGCACCAGTCGATCCTTGTCGCCCTTGCCGCGGACCACCAACATGGTCGGATCGCGCTCCGCCGCGGCAAGCGGCAGCGTCACCAGCTCCGAGACACGCAGGCCCGTGCCATAGAGGATTTCGAGCAGCGTCTCCATGCGGCCGCCATCTGTCCCGCCTTTGGCCTGCGCGGCTTCGATCAGGCGGTCGACTTCGACACGGGACAGGACCTTCGGCAGCGACCGACCGAGCCGCGGCGAATCGAGCGTGCTCGCCGGATCATCGTCGCGCAGGCGCTCGGCGAGCAGAAAGCGGAAGAATTGACGCATCACCGACAGTCGTCGCGCCACCGTGCGCGGCGTCATACCGAGATAATCGAGCGACTTCAGGTAGGCGCGCAGGGCATCGGCATTGGTCGTCACCGGTTTCTGCTTGCGCCGCGCCAGGAAGGCTTCGAGGTTCTTGAGATCGGCGCTGTAGGCCGCCTCGGTGTTCTTGGAGGCGCCGCGCTCGGCGGCAAGCATCTCGATGAAGGCCTCGGCTTCACGCGACAGGGGCGCGGCGGCTTGCTTCTTCACGGCCGGTTCAGAGGCCGTAGGCAATCGCCGTCTCGATCGCGAACAGGCGGCCGGCATGGTCCTCGCCGACCTGGCGCAGCGCGCGCACGATGGCGGCGACCGCGGCGGGATGGAGCTCGCTAAGCGGCGTCTCGCCGGCGGCGATCGACGCCAGCAACGCCGCTTCGGCACGGCGGCGCCCCGCGGCGGCGGACTGCAGCGCCTGCATCGTCGCCGCCGGCGGCATGACCAGACGCACGTTGGTCGGCGGCGCGTCGGGCAAGTCGGTCGAACGCGGCGGCACGTCGATGCCGGTGGCTCGGAACAGCTCCAGCAGCAGATAGCCGCGCAACGGTGCGCGGGCTGGATCGTCCTGGCGGATCGCCTCATACCAGCGATTGACCTCGCTCGCCGGCAGGCGCTTGGGATCGTCGATGCCGGCCACCGCGACCAGCGGCATCAGCCGGTCGAGGGAAGAGAGCGCACCCGCATTGTTGCGGGCGGCGTTGAGCGCGAGTTGCGTCCAGGCCCGGGTCTGTTGCTTATCGCCCAGCAGCAGGAAACCGCACATTGCCTCCTGCGCGACGCTGGCAAATTGCGGCTTGGCTGGCAGGCGGAGCAGGCCCGCGGCGCTGGCGCGCGCAATGGTCGGGAACAGCGGGCTGCCGCGCGCCTCGGTGTAGACCGCGGCAATGGAATTCATGATCTCGGCGGGGTTCGAGGCGCTGCGGGCCGCCGCAACGAGCTGCGCGCGCGCCGCCATCGCCGGCGGCAGCGCCGCGCCGTCGCGTACCGCCTCGACGTAGAGATCGCCCAGCCGCGTCGCCTCGATGACGGCCAGCGCCTCGCCGCGCTCGGCGATCTCGAGCCGGGTGGCGATGGGCAACGACTTGAGGGCGACCAGGGCGCGGATGATCGGCGGCTGGGTGGCGCGCAGCAGTCCGGCCGGCGGCTGCGCGCGCGTGAGATCGAGCATCATCATCGACGGCCCGTCGATCTGGCCGGCCGGCAAGGCGACAGCGGCCGCGCCGGTCTTTTCGCCGGCCGCATAGTCGCAGGCGGCGTTGGCGCGCCGTCCGAAGGGCTCGGTGAGCTGCCAGTTGCGGGCGATCGAACAGGCGCCCTCGCGCTCGCCGGCCATCATCATGGCGTTAACGACGGTGGTGGCCGCCGCCGGGTCGAGGTAGCCGCCGGCGCTGCGCACCATTTCGTTCAGGCTCTCGCCCTCGCCCATCGCCGCCAGTTTCTCGACCTTGCGCGCGAACAGGCTGGGCGGCGGGCTGCCGTCGGGCGCGGGCGGCGCAAGCGCGCTCACCAGCACCGTGAACTGCAGGTCGCGCAACGCGCGGCTGCGCGGCGCAGCCGGCAGCGCCGAGACCAGCTGCTTGGCGGTGCCGAGCGACGTGCCGCTCCAGGCGTCGGCCGGCAGGCCGCCGATATTTGCCGTCAGGAAGCCGGTCGTCTTGTCGTCGAAATTCGGGGCCTGGGCAAAAAGCGGCGATGCCAGAACAAGGCCCAGCACGCCGGCTATGACGAGGCTAGCGCGCAAAGCGTTCATTGGGGACCGGGACCTCGAAATGGCGCACCGGCGGTCGCGGCTCGATGACGGCAAGGGCCACCAGGCCCGCCACCAGCAGGCAAACGACGACGACGACAATCACCGGCCCAATCTTCAGGGTGGGCACGCTGAATCTATGTCTGGAACGGAACATGGGCACGGCGCGGGCAACCTACCCGGCCGCTGCCTGAGCGGCAATTGCCGAAGGCCATTGCCGTGAAGCGGCAATCGCCGCAGAGACTTGGCGGCTGTCGCTTGAAACCGCCGGCGGAATGGGCGACATCCATGCTGCAGTTCGCCATGGACGCCCATTCATCCTTATCGCTGTCGCGCACCGTGGCCCTCGTGGGCCTGATGGGCGCCGGCAAAAGCGCCATCGGCAAGCGGCTGGCGATGCGGCTCGGCCTGTCGTTCGTTGATGCCGATGACGAGATCGAGCGTGCCGCCGGCTGCTCGATCGCCGAGTTTTTCGAGAAATACGGCGAATCGGATTTCCGCGCCGGCGAACGCCGCGTGATTGCACGCCTGCTCGACGAGCCGCCGCACGTCCTGTCGACCGGCGGCGGCGCCTATATCGACGCCGACACGCGCGCCCTGATGCGCGCCAAGGCGGTGACGGTGTGGCTGCGCGCCGAGCTCGACGTGCTGTTCGACCGGGTGAGGCGACGCGGCCACCGTCCGCTGCTGCGCCACGGCGATCCCAAGGAGGTGCTCGGCCGCCTGATGGCCCAGCGCTATCCGATCTATGCCGAGGCCGACATCATCGTCGACTCGACCGCCCAGCCGGCCGATCGCACGACCGAGCAGGTGATCGATGCATTGCGCGCGTTCCTGATCGCCGAGAAGGCCAAGGTGCGGGCATGAGCGCCCAAACAAGCACCAAGACACGCACCATCCGCGTCGATCTCGCTGGCCGCGGCTACGACATTGCCATCGGCCCCGGCCTGCTCGATTGCGCCGGCGAACTCAGCCGGCCGCTGCTGGCGGCGCCGCGGGTCATCGTCGTCAGCGACGAGACAGTGGCGCCGCTCTACGGCGCGAGGCTTGCGGCCTCGTTCGACAGAGCGGGCGTGCGCACCACCTCGATCACCGTGCCGGCGGGCGAAGGCAGCAAGGAATTCGGCGCTTTCGGCCGGTTGCTGGGCGAAGTGCTCGACCGGCGGCCCGATCGCAAGACGACCCTGGTGGCGCTGGGCGGCGGCGTGGTCGGCGACCTCGCGGGCTTCGCCGCCGCGGTGCTGCTGCGCGGCCTCGACTTCATCCAGATGCCGACGACCCTGCTCGCCCAGGTCGACTCTTCGGTCGGTGGCAAGACCGGCATCAACACGCGCCACGGCAAGAACCTGGTGGGCGCGTTCTATCAGCCGCGGCTGGTGCTGGCCGACACCGACGTGCTCGACACGCTGCCGAAACGCGAGCTGCTGGCGGGCTATGCCGAGGTCGCCAAGTACGGGCTGATCGACGCGCCGGAATTCTTCGCCTGGTGCGAGCAGAACGGCGCCGCCGTGCTGTCGGGCGATGCCGCCAAACGCACCTATGCCATCGAGCAGAGCTGCCTCGCCAAGGCGCGCATCGTGGCCGCCGATGAGCGCGAGACCACCGACCTGCGCGCCTTGCTCAATCTCGGCCATACGTTCGCCCACGCGCTGGAGGCCGAGACCGGCTTCGGCCCCGACCTGCTGCACGGCGAGGCGGTGGGCGCGGGCATGGCGATGGCGTTCGATCTCTCGGCCCGTCTCGGCCTCTGTCCGGCCGACGACGCCCTGCGTGTGCGCCGTCATCTCGGCGCCGTCGGCCTGCCGGTGCGGCTGCGCTCGATCGGCGGCGATAATCGGCGGAACTGGGACGCCGCGCGCCTGATCGACCACATGCGCGGCGACAAAAAAGCCGAGGGCGGCAAGCTCGCCTTCATCCTGACGCGCGGCATCGGCAAGACCTTCGTGAGCCGCGAGGTCGATGAAAAAGCCTTGCGCGGCCTGATCGACGACGCCATCGCCGCCTGACACGCCGGTATGGAAACCGACCTTCATTTCGATTTGCCTCTGGAGTTCGCCTGCCCCGCGGTGGTGCTCTGCCTGATGCTCGGCGCCTATATGTCGGCAGCCGAAACGGCGATCACCGGCGCGTCGCGGCCGCGCATGCACCGGCTCGCCCAACAGGGCAACAAACGCGCCGTCCTGATAAATGGCCTGCTCGACCGCAAGGACGAGGCGGTGAGCGCCGTTCTGCTGGGCAACAGCGTGGTCAATATCCTCTCGGCCTCGCTCACCACGGCGGTACTGACCGCGATCTTCGGTGCGGCCGGCGTCGTCTACGCCACGATCATCGTCGGCGTCATGGTGGTGATCTTCGCCGAAGTGATGCCCAAGACCTGGGCGCTGCTGCGCGCCGACAGGGTGGCGCTGATCCTGGCGCCGTCGATCGTCGTGACCTTGGCGATCCTGGGGCCGATGGCGCGCGGCGTCGCCTGGGTCTCGCGCCTCTTCCTGAGATCGATCGGCGTGCATGTCGACCGCAGGCCGGAGATCGACGAGCATGCCGATGTCCTGCGCGGCGCCATCGAACTGCATGGCGAGGGCCAGGCCGACGAGGCGGTGCCCGCCGAAAAGGCGATGCTGCGCTCGGTGCTCGATCTCGGTGACCGCACGGTGGGCGACGTCATGACCCATCGCGGCAACGTGGTCCTGATCGACGGCGACCAGCCCATGGACTCGATCGTCACCCAGATGCTGGCGGCACCTTATACGCGCATCCCCGTCCAGCGCGGCGAGCCCGACAATATCGTGGGCGTTGTCCATGCCAAGGACCTGTTCCGCGCGGTCAAGGCCGCTGGCAGCCCGGAGGCGGTCAAGATCGAGGACGTCATGACGCCGCCCTGGTTCATCCCCGAATCGACCGTGCTGTTCGACCAGCTCCAGGCTTTCCGCGCCCGCCACGAACATTTCGCCATCGTCGTCGATGAATATGGCGCGCTGCGCGGCATCGTGACGCTCGAGGACATCATCGAGGAGATCACCGGCGACATCGAGGACGAGCACGACGCCATCAAGCGCGGCGTCATTCAGCGCGAGGACGGTAGCCTGATATGCCAGGGCGACGTGCCGATCCGCGACCTCAACCGCGAGTTCGGCTGGGGCCTGCCCGAGGACGTCGCCATCACCATCGCCGGCCTGGTGCTGCACGAGGCGAGACGCATCCCCGAAGTCGGTCAGACCTACGCATTTTACGGATTCCGCTTCGAAATTCTGAAGCGCGAGGGCACGCGCATCGCCGAGTTGCGTATCGTGCCGCCGGCCGCCATACAGGCCGCGATATGAAGGCTGTTAACGCCTGAAGCACTAGCCGAGAGGTCTTGCCATGCCGCTTTCGCCGCCGGTCGGGCGACAGCATCTGCACACGCGTCGCGTCACTTGCCAGGGTTTTTTCCGCGCGGACGGGCTCTGGGACATCGAGGGCCGCATCACCGACGAGAAGAGCTACGAGCATGCCAACGAATGGCGTGGGCCGCTCAAGCCCGGCGACTTCGTGCACGACATGTCGATCCGTCTCACGCTCGACGACAGGTTCACCATCGTCGACGTCGAGGCGGTGACCGACAAATCGCCCTACCGCATCTGCGGCGACGTGGCGCCCGATTTCAAGAAGCTGATTGGCCTTCGCATCGGCGGCGGCTTCCACCGCGAGGTGCGGGCACGGCTGGGCGGCGTGCACGGTTGCACGCACATCGTCGAGCTGCTGGGCCCGGTGGCGACGACGGCGTTCCAGACCGTATCGTCGGGCAAGGCGCGCGAGCTCGAGCGTGCCCATCGCGCGAAGAACGATCCCGCGTCCCGGGTCGCTGCGCCATCCAAGCCCCGGCGCAAGCCCTCCGTGATCGACACCTGCCACGCCTGGGCGGCCGGCGGCGCCGTCGTGAAGCGCTGGGCGCCCGACTTCTACACCGGCCCCGATGCCGAGGCGGTGCGCACCGCCGCAGCCGGCAAGGAAATCGAGATGGAAGGATGACAACGAAGTTGTCATCCCGAGCGCAGCGAGGGACCTTTTCCTGCGGCCTACGCTCGGGATGACATCGCGCGCCTATCTTCTTCCGGCGTCAGCGTGGTGAGCGCGAGGGCATGCAGGCCGGCGGCGAACTCGTCCTTCAAGGCGGCATAGACCAGCCGCTGGCGCGCCACCCGGCTCTGCCCTTCGAACGCCGCCGACACGATCTCCACCCGGAAGTGGGTCTCGCCGCCCTCGCGCCAGCCGGCATGGCCGTGGTGGCGCGATGACTCGTCCTCGATGGCGAGGCGCGCCGGCGCCAACTCACTCCGGAGCTTGTTGTCAATCGCCATCGCGACCTTGCCCATCGCTCGCCTCTCTTGCCCGGTCAAACTGTTGAACACATATTACTCGAATGGCCCGACGGCGAGCGAACCCATTGACGGCGACAGACGGCGCGCAGACCCATCAGCGGGTCTGCGAGCAGCCGGGCTGCCGGCTGTGGGGTGAATATCGTGCGCCCCGCGCGCGCGACCGGCTGAACGAACATCGCTGGTTCTGCCTCGAGCACATCCGCGAATACAACAAGAAATGGGACTATTTCGCCGGGCTCGACGCCGACGAGATCGAGGCCCACATCCGCGCCGATACGACCTGGCGGCGACCGGTCTGGCCGCTCGGCGGCCGCAGCAGCGGCGGTTCTTATGCTCACATCATCGATCCGTTCGGCCTGGCCGACGATGCCGGACTGGGCGAAAAACCGGCGCCCCACTACGATGGCAGCGAGCAACTGACACCGGCTGAGCGCAACGCCCTTGATGTGCTTGAACTTTCATGGCCGTTGACCCGGGCCGCCGTGAAATCTCGTTACAAGGAACTGGTCAAACTGCACCACCCGGACGCCAACGGCGGGGCGCGGGATGCCGAGGAAAAACTCAAACAAATCAACGCCGCCTATTCCACTCTGCGGGCCTCCGAGCACCTGCCGACGGAGTGATTAGCCCTGCTCAGGGCAGCCCCGCCAATTGGCCGCTTGCAGTGCACAAATCGGCCTGCGACTATGATTTGACCCGCAATTTGGCGGGCTTTGTTTTGTAGGACATGTGATGGCTTCCACGACGACCGCGGCCCGGGAAAACGTGTCGGGCATGCCGGATATCAAGGTTTCTGCCCGCCAACTGTTCGGCATCGACACCGACATGGAAGTCCCGGCTTTCAGCCAGGCGACCGAGCATGTTCCGGAAGTCGATGACGCCTACCTGTTCGACTCCGACACGACGATGGCGATCCTCGCCGGCTTCGCCCACAACCGACGGGTCATGGTCCAGGGCTATCATGGCACCGGCAAGTCGACCCATATCGAGCAGGTCGCGGCGCGCCTCAATTGGCCTTGCCTGCGCGTCAACCTCGACAGCCACATCAGCCGTATCGACCTGATCGGCAAGGACGCCATCGTGCTGCGCGACGGCAAGCAGATCACCGAGTTCCGCGAAGGCATCCTGCCGTGGGCGCTGCAGAACCCGACGGCCCTGGTGTTCGACGAATACGATGCCGGCCGCGCCGACGTCATGTTCGTGATCCAGCGCGTGCTCGAGGTCGACGGCAAGCTCACCCTGCTCGACCAGAACAAGGTGATCCGCCCGCACCCGTCCTTCCGCCTGTTCTCGACCGCCAACACGGTCGGCTTAGGCGACACGACCGGCCTCTATCACGGCACGCAGCAGATCAACCAGGGCCAGATGGACCGCTGGTCGATCGTGACCACGCTCAACTACCTGCCGCATGACCAGGAAGTGAACATCGTCGTCGCCAAGACGCCAACCTACGACAGCGACGAGGGCCGCAAGCTCGTCTCCGCCATGGTGGCGCTGGCCGATCTCACGCGGGCGGGCTTCATCGCCGGCGACATCTCGACCGTGATGTCGCCGCGCACGGTAATCACCTGGGCCGAGAACGCGCGCATCTTCAACAACGACATCGGCTTCGCTTTCCGCCTCACCTTCCTCAACAAGTGCGACGAGGTCGAGCGCAGCACGCTTGCCGAGTACTACCAGCGCTGCTTCGGCAAGGAACTTCCACCGTCGAGCGGCAAGGGCGGCAAGCTCCACTAGAGAGGGCCTCGATGGCCAAGGATACGACGCCCCTCGAGGAGTTCCGCCGCGTTACCGCCACCACGATGCGGGCGGTGTCGCGCAAGGAAGTGAACGTCTCCTTCGTGCCCGACGGTGGCTCGCTGTTGGGCAGCGAGGCGCGCATCACCGTGCCGGCGCGCGACCTGCCGGTCGAGGATGTGAGTCGCGTGCGCGGCGAAGCCGATTCGATGGCGCTGAAGCTGCGCCACCACGATCGCAAGACCCATCTGCGCCGCGTGCCGCGCGGCGAGACGGCGCGCGCGATCTTCGAGGCCGTCGAGCAGGTCCGCGTCGAGGCGCTGGGCGCCAAGCGGATGGCCGGCGTCGCCGACAATCTCTCGGCCCTGTGGCGCCAGCGCTCCGACCAGCGCGGCCACGCCCGCATCAAGTCCAAGGACGACGCGCCGATCGCCGACGTGATCGGCCTGCTCGCGCGCGAGCAGCTTTTGGGCGCTGCCCCGCCCGACTCGGCCAAGGCGATGGTCGATATGTGGCGCGCCGACGTCGAATCCGCCGCCGGCCGCGACTTCCAGAAGCTGCGCGAGTCGCTCGGCAACCAGGAGACCTTCGCGCGCGCCGCCCGCCAGCTCATCCGCGACCTCAAGCTCGGCGACGAATCGGCCGACCTGCAGGACGACGACCAGGACGATTCGCAGGACCAGGAGAACGCCGACGGCCAGTCCAACGAGACCGGCGACGATCAGAGCGATTCGAGCGAGACGCAGGGCTACGGCGCGCAGGGCGAGGAGACCGAGGACGCGTCGGAGCAGGAGGACGCCTCCGAGACGGTGGCCGACCAGGCGCAGACCGAGATGCAGATGGGCTCGGGCGACGAGGAGGAGCCGGGCCGCGCCGAGCGTCCCTGGCTGCCGCCGGGTGCGCTCTCCAACGAGCCGCTGGGCCAGCAGTATCACCCCTACACGGTGAAGTTCGACGAGATCGTCGAGGCCGATCATCTGTGCGACGCCGAGGAACTCGGCCGGCTGCGCAACCATCTCGACCAGCAGCTCTCCCACCTGCAGGGCGTCATCGGCAAGCTCGCCAACCGCCTGCAGCGCCGCCTGATGGCGCAGCAGAACCGGTCATGGGACTTCGACCTCGACGAAGGCACGCTCGACGCCGCGCGTCTGGCGCGCATCGTCGCCAATCCCATGCACGCGCTCTCCTTCAAGAAGGAGAAGGACACCAACTTCCGCGACACCGTCGTGTCACTCCTGATCGACAATTCCGGCTCGATGCGCGGGCGGCCGATCACGGTGGCGGCGATGAGCGCCGACATCCTTGCCCGCACGCTCGAGCGCTGCGGCGTGAAGGTCGAGATCCTGGGCTTCACCACGCGTGCCTGGAAGGGCGGTCAGAGCCGCGAGCAGTGGCTCGCCGCCGGCAAGCCCGCCAATCCCGGCCGCCTCAACGACCTGCGCCATATCATCTACAAGCCGGCCGACGCGCCGTGGCGGCGCGCCCGCAAGAATCTCGGCCTGATGCTGCGCGAGGGCATCCTCAAGGAGAACATCGACGGCGAGGCGCTGCTATGGGCGCACAACCGCCTGCTGTCGCGCACCGAGGAGCGCAAGATCCTCATGGTGATCTCCGATGGCGCGCCGGTCGACGATTCGACCCTGTCGGTCAATCCCGGCAACTACCTCGAGCGCCACCTGCGCGACGTCATCGACTGGATCGAGACGCGCTCGCCGATCGAGCTCATAGCCATCGGCATCGGCCATGACGTCACGCGCTACTACCGCCGCGCCGTCACCATCGTCGATGCCGACCAGCTGGGCGGCACGATGATGGAGCAGCTCGCCTCGCTGTTCGACGAGGAAGAAAAGAAGAAGGTGGCGACCGCCGCACGCGGCCGGGGTGGCGCCAAGGCCGCAGGCGGCAAGTCGGGCCGACGCGCCGCCTGAGCGCGGCCGCCTGCTGGACGGGCGTACCTTGTTTGCCGCCGCCCGCTCGCTCCTGACGCTCTCTTTGCTGGCGGCCGCCTGCACCGGTGCATCCCTGCCGTCCGCCGGGGCGCGCGAGCAGGCGCTCGAAATCCGCAGCCGCGCCCTGCCGCTGAGGTTCGACGAGCCGGCCGTCACCAGGGTCGGCCGCCTGCTGTGGCGCGGCGGCCTTTCGATGAAGGCCAATTCGCGCAGCTTCGGCGGCTGGTCCGACCTGCATGTCACACCTGATGGGCACACCCTCACCTCGATCTCCGACGAGGGTTCCTGGTTCACCGCCACGGTCGACTACGATGCCAAGGGCAATCTGGCGGGGCTCAGCGGCGGTCAGATCGGCAAGTTGCTTGGCCTCGACGGCCAGCCGCTCGCCGACAAGGCCGAAGCCGATGCCGAGGGCATGGCGCGCCTGCCCGACGGCTCATGGCTGGTCTCTTTCGAACGCCATCATCGGCTGTGGCGCTACCCGACGCTTGCGTCGACGCCGATCCCGTTCGACGGCCCGGCCGATATCGGCCGTCAGCCGAGCAACGGTGGCATCGAGACACTGACGGCACTCGCCGACGGCCGCATCATCGCGATCAGCGAGGAGTACAGCCTGCGGCCCGGCATACTGGTCGGCTGGATCGGCCAACCGACCAAGACCGGTCGCTACGAGTGGCAGGCCTTCGAGTACGCCAAGACGCCGGACTTCAATCCGACGGCGATCGCCATGCTGCCCGACGGATCGTTCGCCACCATCGAACGCGCCTTCGACCTGCTACGCGGCGTGCGCTGCCGCGTGATGCGCTTCGACGCAGCCCAGCTCAAACCCGGCGGCACCGTGCACGCCGAGGAGCTGGCGTTCCTCGCCTCGCCCTATGCGGTCGATAATCTGGAAGGGTTGGCCGTGACCAAGGGAATGCGCGGCGAGACGCTCTTGTGGCTGATCTCGGACGACAATTTCAATCCGCTTCAGCGCAACGTCCTGCTGCTGTTCGAGCTGACGCCGTAGGCGTCAGGTCCCTCGCCTGCGGCTCGGGATGGCAGCTACGCTGCCACCTTTTTTGCGTCCTTCTTGGCCTTGGCCGAGGCGACGCGGCGCTTCAGCACCTTCATCTCGGGGCTGAGCTTGCTGTCGTTGGTGCCCAGCAGGTAGGCGTCGATGCCGCCATTGTGCTCGATGGTCTTCATGCCGCGCGGGGTGAGCCGCAGACGCACCGTATGGCCCAGCGCATCCGACAGGACGGAGCCGACCTGCAGGTTGGACAGGAACCGGCGCCGGGTCTTGTTGTTGGCGTGGCTCACATTGTTGCCGTACTGCACGGCTTTGCCCGACAGGGCGCAACGACGGGGCATGGCGATATCCGCTAAAAAACGATCCCGCCGGGAGGCGGGAAGGCCGGCTTTTTACGGGCCGACGGGGGGGCCGTCAAGCAAACCAGTTCGCGGTTACGCGAACCAGTTCGCGGTTACGCGAACCAGTCGACCACCCGTTCGCTGATATCCTCGACCTGATCCTCCGGAATCACCCGCCCGCGGGCCGAGATTCCCGCCTGATGCACGGTTTCCGGGTCGCCCGACACCAGGGGGTGCCACCAGTAGAGGTCCTGGCCGAGATGGACCAGCCGGTAGGCGCAGGTCTTGGGGAGCCAGTCCATCTTCTCCACAACCTTTGGGGTGAGCTGGATGCAGTCCGGGACGATCTTCTTGCGGTTCTTGTAGTCCCGGCAGCGCGCGGTCTTGGGGTCCAGGAGCTTGCAGCAAGTGTCGGTCTGGGCCAGTTCGCCGGTGCCCTCGTATTCGAGCTTGTTGACGCAGCACATGCCGCAACCGTCGCACAGCGATTCCCACTCCTGCCTGGACATCTGGGCCAGCGACTTCCGCTTCCAGAACGGCAGCAGCTCCTGGGCGGCGGCAGCGCGGCGGGCGCGCCTGACGAAGGACTTAGCGGCCATGGAAGGCTTTTAGCATATGCCGGGCCGCCGCGGCGGGCGTTGTTCGCCCGGCTTCGACCTCGCGCTCCAGGCCGGGCACCAGCTTGCGGACCTCCCGATGCTTGCGCAGCTCGGCGAGCAGGGTTTCACCGACCTCGCTCCACATCCAGGCGCGGGCCTGTTCGGCCCGCCGATGGAGAATGCCCTTCTCGCCGACCGCCTGCCTGAATCGTTCGATGGTCTGCCAGACCTCGACCACGCCCTCGCCGGTGAGCGCCGAGCAGGTCGCCACTTCGGGCGTCCAGCCGGCGGTGGGCGAGCGCAACATGCGGAGCGCATGCTGATAGTCCGAGGCCGCCCGCCGCGCTGCGGCCAGAAGGTCGCCGTCGGCCTTGTTGACCACGATCAGGTCGGCGAGCTCGATCACGCCGCGCTTGATGCCCTGCAGATCGTCGCCGCCGGCCGGCAGCAGCAGGACGATGAACATGTCGACCATGTCGGCGACCGCGGTCTCGGACTGGCCGACGCCCACCGTCTCGACGATCACCGTGTCGAAGCCTGCCGCTTCGACCAGCAACATCGCCTCGCGCGTGCGCCGCGCAACGCCGCCCAGCGTGGCGCCGGCCGGCGAAGGCCGGATGAAGGCCGCGGGCTGGCGCGACAGTTCCTCCATGCGCGTCTTGTCGCCCAGGATCGAGCCGCCGCCGCGCTTGGACGACGGATCGATGGCCAGCACCGCGAGCGAGCGGCCGCGCTCGAGCAGCCCCAGCCCGAAACGTTCGATGAAGGTCGACTTGCCGACGCCGGGCACACCGGTGATGCCGAGTCGCACCGACTTTCCTGTGCGCGGCAGCACGGCCGCCAGCAGCGCATCGGCGCGCTCGCGATGGTCGGCGCGGGTCGATTCGATCAGGGTGATGGCCTGCGCCAGCGCGCGCCGGTCCCCGGCCAGCAGGGGCGCGAGCAGCGGATCGGCTGACTTGTCGGTCTTGGCGGCCGCGGCGCTCATGGGCTGGCAGGATTATCAGCCGCGCCGGTGGAACGCCAGCAAGGCGGCGACGCCGACGACGGCGTAGAAAACGGCGACCGTCCAGCCGAGGCCAGGATCTCCCACCGCATCCATCGCGGCACCGGCGAGCGGCCGGCCGACCAGGCCGCCCACGATGTACAGCATGCTGAACGCCGTGTTGGCGCGGGCGATGTCTCCGCCGTTGAAGTGCCGGCCGAGCAGCGCGAGGCCGACCGGATAGATGGCGAACGAGATGCCGCCCCACAGCATGATGACGCCGATGATCGCCGGAGACTGCGCCGAGACAATCGGCAGCAACGCCACCAGGACGGCGCTGGCCAGCGTGCAGCCGGACAGCACGGCGCGCCGGTCGAGATGATCGGCCATCCAGCCGATCGGCCATTGCAGGATCACGTTGCCGACCACGAAAGCCGACAGCCACAGCGCGCCGATTTGCGCCGAGACGCCGGCGCCGACGGCATAGACCGGCAGGAAGCTGAACGCGACCTGCTCGCCCAGGCCGCACGCGAATGCGGCCAGCATGGCTAGCGGCACGGCGACGACGACCGCCATGTAGCCGCTGTCGGCCGCGTGCTCGATCGCCGGCGCCTTCTTCCAGTAGGGCAGCAGCGGCAACGCCACCAGCAGGGCAAGTGCGGCCGCGGTCAGGAACGGCGCCGGCCCATAGACGCCGACCCACTGGAGCACGAGCGGGCCCAGTGCCATGCCGAGCGCGACCAGCGTGGCGTAGGTGCCCATGACGCGGCCGCGCCGGCTTTCCTCGACGACAACGTTCATCCAGATCTCGCTCACCACCCACGGCACGCCGCCGACCGCGCCATGCAGCAAGGTCAGCACGAACCATGCGACGGGGCCTTCGGTCAGCGTGTAGGCGACCGTGAGCGCCGAACCCGCGACGACCGAGGCCAGGATGAACGGCACCGTGCCGAACCGCGCCGCCAGCCGGGGAATGTGCGAGGCGGTGGCCAGCATGCCGAGGCCCCAGGCGGCGGCCACGATGCCGATGGTGAGCTTGTCGGCGCCTTGCCGCTCCAGTGCCAGCGGCACCAGCGGCATCGCGACGCCGACCTGCAGGCCGATGGCGGCGCAGGCGGCGAAGACCGGCAGCAGCGAGCGCCAGGGGTTTGCCGCGCTTGGGCTACTCGGCGACACGGAGATGTCCCTCGGCGCGGAACGAGGGCGGCTCTTCGACCTGATGCTCGACCTGGCGCTCGGCTTGGGCGGCGGCCTCCTGCTGGCGGTTCCACATGTCGGTGTAGAGGCCGTTGCGCGCCAACAGCTCGGCGTGGCGGCCGCGCTCGACGATGCGGCCGCGGTCGAGGACGATGATCTCGTCGGCGTGGATGATGGTCGACAGCCGGTGCGCGATCACCACGGTGGTGCGGCCGCGGCTCACCTCTTCCAGCGAGCGCTGGATCTCCTGCTCGGTGCGGGTGTCGAGCGCGCTGGTCGCCTCGTCGAACAGCAGGATGTGCGGGTTCTTGAGGATCGTGCGGGCGATCGCCACCCGCTGCTTCTCGCCGCCCGAGAGCTTCAGCCCGCGCTCGCCCACGGCCGCCTCGTAGCCCTGCGGCAGCGCCATGATGAAGTCGTGGATGCGCGCCAGGCGGGCCGCCTGCTCGACCTCTTCGCGGCTGGCGCCGGGCCGGCCGTAGGCGATGTTGTAGTAGATCGAATCGTTGAACAGCACGGTGTCCTGCGGCACCACGCCGATCGCCGCGCGCAGGCTCGACTGGGTGACGTCGCGGATGTCCTGGCCGTCGATCCGCACGCTGCCTCCGGCCACGTCATAGAAGCGGAACAGGATGCGCGAGACCGTCGACTTGCCGGCGCCGCTCGAGCCCACGATGGCCACGGTGTCGCCGGGCGGCACGCGGAAGCTCACATCGTGCAGGATCGGGCGGGCCTTCTCGTAGTGGAAGTCGACATGGTCGAACACGATCTCGCCGCCGCTCACCACGAGGCGTGGCGCGCCCGGTCTGTCGGCGATCTCGGCGGCGATCTCGAGCAGGCCGAACATCTTCTCCATGTTGACCAGCGAATTCCTGATCTCGCGGTAGGCGAAGCCCAGCATGTTGAGCGGCATGTAGAGCTGGATCAGGAAGGCGTTGACCGCCACGAAGTCGCCCAGGGTCATGGTGTGGGCCACGACACCGGAGCCAGCCATGATCATCACCGCGGCCAGCCCGACGGAGATGATGACGCCCTGGCCGATGTTGAGCAGCGACAGGGTGCGGCTCGAACGGATCGCCGCCGTCTCGTAGCGCCGCCGGCCGACGTCGAAGCGGCGCGCCTCGTGCGCCTCGTTGCCGAAGTACTTGACGGTCTCGTAGTTCAACAGGCTGTCGATCGCCTTGGCGTTGGCCTCGGTGTCGGCGTCGTTCATGCGGCGCACGAACTTGATGCGCCATTCCGACAGGGTGACCGAGAACACGATGTAGGCGGCGATGACGGCCAGGGTCACCGCCGAGAAGCGCCAGTCGTAGAGGCTCCACAGGATGCCGCCGACCAGGGCGATCTCGAGCAGGGTCGGCAGGATGTTGAAGGTGGTGAAGCGGATCAGGAACTCCATGCCCGTCGTGCCGCGCTCGATGACGCGGCTGAGGCCACCGGTCTGGCGCTCGAGATGGAAGCGCAGCGAGAGCGCATGGAGATGGCCGAAGACTTCCAGGGCGAGGTTGCGGATCGCCCGCTGCGAGACCGGCGCGAACACGGCATCGCGGATTTCGCCCACCGCCTGCGCCAGCACCCGCGCCGCGCCGTAGGCCAGAATGAGGACGATCGGCACCGCCACGGCCTGCGCCGCTGCCGTACCCAGGGCGTCGATGGTCTGCTTGTAGAGGATCGGGACGTAGACGTTGACGAGCTTGGCCAGGACCAGCAGCGCCAGGGCAATGACGACGCGGGTGCGCAGGCCGGTTTCACCCTTTGGCCATAGATGCCGGGCAAGAACGCCCAGAACCGCCCAGGTGCGCGCTAAGCCGAGCTTCGGAACGCGATCGTTGGCGGGAGGCGACATGGACGAAAAGTGCCTTTTTGGCGTGCAAGTTCAGTGGCGTAGGGAGCGAGGGCCTTCTATCGTGCCCGCAAGGCCGAAGTAAGCCCCCCTTTTGGAAGGGATTTCATGAGTTTTCGTAGGGCCTTTATTGCTTTTGCCGTGAGCCTCAGCGTGCCGGCGGTGGCGCTGGCCGAGGACGCCCGGCAGATCGAACTCGGCTACGAGATCACCTTCGCGGGTATCGCCGGCTTTCGCATCGACGTGACGGCCCGCCTCAACGGCGCGACCTACGACGTCGAAAGCAACACCTTCAAGGTGGGAGCCTTGAAGGCCATGACCATGAACTACGTCGGCCGCAACCGCGCGTGGGGCGGTTTCTCGCCCCAGGGCGCCCGGCCGTCGGCGGGGTCGCTGTCGATCATGGTGGGCGACACGCCGCGCACCTGGCTCGCCCAGTACGGCGCCAGCGGCTTCCTGCAGGAGACCCACACGCCGGTGTGGAAACCGACGCCGCAGCAGGTGATCCCCGATGCCGACAAGCAGGGCTCGCTCGACCCCTTGTCGGCGGCGCTGAGCGTCGGCTTGGCCGGCGATGCCGCCTGCGACAAGCCGGTGCGTACCAACGACGGCAAGCGCCGCATTGATATCATTTTCCGCAAGATCGGCATGGAGCCCGCCGTCAACACCGGCATTGCCGGCGCGCAGGGCGACGTGCTGGTCTGCGAGATGTACACCAAACGCGTGTCGGGCGAGTTCGACGAGGCGCCGAAGGAAGCCGAGACCGAACGCGAGCGGCCGATCAAGATCTGGCTGGCCCATTTCGACCAGAGCCAGGTCCGCTATCCCGGCAAGCTCGAGGCGCAGACCCTGTTCGCGACGATTCGCGGCAAGATCCTGTTCTTCCGCGAGCGTCCGCTGACGCAGGAAGAGAGTCAGGCGATGCGGCATTAGGGCGTCGACGGGCGTGATCATGGTCGACGCGCATACGCCACAACATTGCTCAGTTCTGTCAAGCCTCCTTCTTTCCTCCCCCGTATGACGGGGGGGAGGAAAACTTTACGCCGCGCGCTTGTGGCTGCGTTGGCGGAGGATGGAGAGGATCTCGGCGGCGGCGGCCGGGATGTTGGTGCCGGGGCCGTAGATGGCGGCGACGCCCGCTTTCTTCAGGAAGTCGTAGTCCTGGGCCGGGATGACGCCGCCGACCACGACTAAAACTTCCGAGCCGCCCTGCTTGGCGAGCTCCTCGATGAGCTGCGGCACCAGGGTCTTGTGGCCGGCGGCCTGGCTCGACACGCCGATCACATGCACGTCGTTCTCGATCGCGGCGCGCGCCGCCTCCTGCGGCGTCTGGAACAGCGGGCCGATGTCGACGTCGAATCCGAGATCGGCGAAGGCGGTGGCGATCACCTTGGCGCCGCGGTCATGGCCGTCCTGGCCCATCTTCACGACCATGAGACGCGGCCGACGGCCCTCTTCCTCGGCGAAGGCGGCGATGTCGGTACGGATGCGCTCGAGGCCGCCGTCGCCCTCCCATTCGCCGGCATAGACGCCGGAGATCGAGCGGATGGTGGCCTGGTAACGGCCATAGACGCCTTCCAGCGCCGAGGAGATCTCGCCCACCGTCGCGCGCGCGCGCGTGGCCTCGATGGAAAGGGCCAGAAGATTGCCGGTGCCGCTGCGCGCCGCCTCGCCCAGCGCTTTTAGCGCGGCCACGCATTTGGCCTCGTCGCGACTCTTGCGGATCTTGGCGAGACGGGCGACCTGCGATTCGCGCACGACGTCGTTGTCGATGTCCAGCACTTCGACGGCGGTCGCCTCCTTGGTCTGGAATTTGTTCACGCCCACGATCACTTCCTCGCCGCGGTCGATCCTGGCCTGGCGCCGCGCCGAGGCCTCCTCGATGCGCATCTTGGGCATGCCGGCCTCGACCGCCTTGGTCATGCCGCCCAGCGCCTCGACTTCGGCAATGAGCTTGCGCGCCTCGACGATCATGCTGTTGGTGAGCGATTCGACGTAGTAGCTGCCGGCCAGCGGATCGACCGTTTTGGTGACGCCGGTCTCGTGCTGCAGGATCAACTGCGTGTTGCGCGCGATGCGCGAGGAGGCGGGCGTCGGCAGCGCGATCGCCTCGTCGAACGAGTTGGTATGCAGCGACTGCGTGCCGCCCAGCACCGCCGCCATCGCCTCGTAGGCGGTGCGGATCACGTTGTTGTACGGGTCCTGCTCGGTGAGCGACACGCCCGAGGTCTGGCAATGGGTGCGCAGCGACAGCGAATCGGCCTTCTCAGGCTCGAACGGCTTGATGAGCTCGGCCCACAGGAAGCGCGCGGCGCGAAGCTTCGCCACCTCCATGAAGAAATTCATGCCGATGCAGAAGAAGAACGACAGGCGCGGCGCGAAGGCGTCGATGTCGAGGCCCTTGGCCTTGGCGGCGCGGACGTATTCGAGTCCATCCGCAAGAGTGAAGGCCAACTCCTGAACAAGCGTCGAGCCCGCCTCCTGCATGTGATAGCCGGAGATCGAGATCGAGTTGAACTTGGGCATGTGGTGCGCGGTGTGCTCGATGATGTCGGCCACGATGCGCATGGAGGGTCCGGGCGGATAGATGTAGGTGTTACGGACCATGAACTCTTTTAAAATGTCGTTCTGGATCGTGCCGGAGAGCTTGTCCTGCGGCACGCCCTGCTCCTCGGCCGCCACGATGTAGCCCGCCAGCACGGGCAGCACGGCGCCGTTCATGGTCATCGACACGCTCATCTTGTCGAGCGGGATGCCGTCGAACAGGATCTTCATGTCCTCGACGGAGTCGATCGCCACGCCCGCCTTGCCGACGTCGCCCACGACTCTCGGGTGATCGGAGTCGTAGCCGCGGTGGGTGGCGAGATCGAACGCTACCGAGAGGCCCATCTGGCCGGCCGCGAGATTGGCGCGATAGAACTTGTTGCTCTCCTCGGCCGTCGAGAAGCCGGCATACTGGCGCACCGTCCACGGGCGGCCGGTGTACATGGTGGCCTTCGGCCCGCGCGTGAACGGCGGGAAGCCCGGCAGCGAGCCCAGGGTCTCGAGGTTCTCGAGATCGGCCGCGCTGTAGAGCGGCTTCACGACGATGCCCTCGGGCGTCGTCCAGTCGAGCGACGAGAGCGGCTTGTCGCGCAGCTCCTTGGCGGCAGCCTTTTCCCAGTCGGCCAGGGTCTTCTTCGGAAAGTCAGCCATGATCAATTATGTAACGCAAAGGGGCCGTTTTGCCCACCCTTCGAGACGGGCGCTTCGCGCCCTCCTCAGGGTGAGGTGGTGCGGATTCCGCGTAGAACAATAACACCTCATGCTGAGGAGCATTGCGTAGCGATGCGTCTCGAAGCATGAGCCACAGGCTCGGCGTGAGAGCTACTCGTTGGCGAGAATCGTATTTCGCACCAAGGGATAGATCTGGCTGGCCCAGCGCCGGCCGCTGAACACGCCGTAATGGCCGACGCCGGCCTGCATGTAGTGCTTCTTGCGATAGGGGCGCAGGCTGGTGCAGAGGTCGTGCGCGGCCACGGTCTGGCCGATGGCGCAGATGTCGTCGCGTTCGCCCTCGATGGTGAACAAAGCGGTGCGGCGGATCGCCTTGGGATGCACGCGGCGGCCGCGCCAGTCGAGCTCGCCCTTGGCCAGGAGATGGTCCTGGAAGACCCACTGCACGGTTTCGAGATAGAACTCCGCCGTCATGTCCGAGACGGCGAAATATTCGTCGTAGAAGGCCTTGATGGTGGCCGCCTGCTCGTGCTCGCCGTTGGCCATCGCCTTGTAGAGGTCGACCTGCGCCTTGATGTGGCGCTCGGCGTTCATGCTCATGAAGGCGGTGAGCTGCAGGAAGCCGGGATAGACGCGCCGCGTGGCGCCGGGATAGCGCAGTGGCACATGGCTGATCAGGTTGCGCGCGAACCATTCGATCGGCTTGCCGGTGGCGAGCTCGTTCACCTTGGTCGGATGGATCCGCGTGTCGATCGGGCCCGCCATCAGGGTAAGGCTTTTGGGCTGGGCGGGATGGTCGTCCTCCGCCATCAAGGCCGCAGCGGCCAGCGCCTGGACGCAGGGCTGGCAGACGGCGATCACGTGCGCGCCCGGCCCCATCGCCTCGAGGAAAGTGATCAGGTGCTCGACATATTCGTCGAAGCCGAAGCGGCCATGCCAGATGCCGACATTGCGGGCATTGGCCCAGTCGGTGATGTGCACGTCGTGCTCGGGCAAGAGCACGCGCACCGTGTCGCGCAGCAGGGTGGCGAAATGGCCGGAGAGCGGCGCCACCAGCAGCACGCGCGGCTGCGGCGGGGCGCCTTCCTTGACGAAACGCAGCAGGGTGCCGAAGGGGGTGGCTAAAACCTCCTCCTCGCGCACCGAGACCAGGCGGTTGCCGCTCTTGATCTCGCCGATGCCGAAGGCCGGCCGGCGGTGGGTGAGCGTGGCCCGGCTCACCATCTCGCAAAACGCCCCGGCCGCCCGCCAGCTGTCCAGCGACGCGCTGCCGCCCCCCGCCAGGGTCTGACCGGCCGCCGTCGCCCAAGCCCGGGCCGGCAGCATCAGGTCGGCGGCGGTCTGGTAAAGCGCATACAGCATGAGCGGCGACCGGCTCGGAAATTGCATCCCAGGCGTCATGGCCGAGGCTTCGCTCACCATCAGTAGCAAGAACTATTCCTCTTGGTCGCTCCGGGGGTTTCTGCTTTGCCGGATGGCGGGGCTGGCGTTCGCAGAGCGGGTGGCGCCGATCGACGATCCGGCCACCCGGGCCGAGCTTTTGCTGCTCTCGCCCTCCTTCCTGGTGCCCTGCCTGGAGCACGACAAGGTCAAGGTCTGGGACACATTGGCGATCGGCGAGTACCTGAACGAGATCAAGCCCGAGGCCGGCCTGTTGCCGGCCGACCCGGCGGCCCGCGCCCACTGCCGGGCGGTGTGCGGCGAGATGCATTCGGGCTTCGCCAACCTGCGCTCGGCGCTGCCCATGAACCTCAAGGCGCGCCATCCCGGCTTCAAGGTGTGGGCGGGCGCCCAGGCCGATATCGAGCGCGTGACGGCGATCTGGCGCGACTGCCTGCAGCGCTATGGGGGCCCGTATCTGTTCGGCAAGGCGGCGACGGTCGCCGATGCGATGTATGCGCCGGTGTGCTCGCGCTTTGCCACCTATGACGTGAAGCTCGACCCCGCTTCGGCGGGCTATCGCGACCTGATGCTGAAATTCCCGGCCATGCTCGAATGGACGCTCGCGGCGAAGAACGAGCCGGAAGAGGTCGAGGAGCTCGACGTCGAGTTTTAGACCACCTCCCGTCATCCCGACCGGAGCGAAGCGAAGTGGAGGGACCTCCTCTTCGGTCACCACATGAACAGGTCCCTCCACTCCGCCTCGCTGCGCTCGGCTCCGGTCGGGATGACGATGGTAGGAAAGTAAATAAACCGTCATCCCGACCGGAGCGAAGCGGAGTGGAGGGACCTCCTCTTCGTCGAACGTATGAGGAGGTCCCTCCACTCCGCCTCGCTGCGCTCGGCTCCGGTCGGGATGACGGTTGGGGTGGTGCCTCTTGCCTCTCCTCCGCTCCTTGCGCACAGTCGGCGCAACGAACCGGAGGGAATAGTGAGCATCACGCGTCGCGTGGCCGTCGGCGGACTGGCGGCCCTGCCCTTTGCCGGAGCGCAGGCCCAGCAAGCCTTTCCCAGCAAGCCGCTCACCCTGGTCGTGCCGTTTCCCGCCGGCGGGCCGGCCGACATTTTCGGCCGCAACCTCGCGCAGGGCATGACGGGTCCGCTCGGCCAGACGGTCGTGGTCGAGAACAAGAGCGGCGCGGCGGGCGTTACCGGCGTCGACTATGTCGCCAAGGCCGGCAGCGACGCCCACGTCATGGGGCTGATGAGCGCCTCGGCCGGCGCCATCATGCAGAGCCTGATGCCGAAGATGCCGTTCGATCCGGCCAAGGACATCGCGCCGCAGATCCTGGTGGTGCGCGTGCAGGAGGTCTTTGCGATCAGCGCCAAGCTTGGCCTCGACGACCTCAAGAGCTTCGTCGCCTACGCCAAGGCCAATCCCGGGAAGATCTCCTGCGGCTCGGCGGGCACCGGCGGCATCACCCATCTGGCGATCGAGCTGCTCAAGCGCGAGACCGGCTCCGACCTCCTGCACGTGCCCTATCGCGGCGCGGCGCCGGCCACCAACGACCTGCTGGCCGGCACGGTGCAGGCGGTGCTGCTCGACATATCGATACTGCTGCCCCATGTCCGCTCGGGCACGATCAAGGTGCTGGCCGTGACCTCCGACACCAGGGCGCCGCTGCTGCCCGACGTGCCGACCATGCGCGAGATGGGCTATCCCAAGGTCAATTCCGACAATTGGTATGCCCTCGTCTCGCCCGGCGCCTCGAGCGCCGAGGCGCGCAAAAAGATCTTCGAGGCCTCCAGCACCGCGCTCAAGACCAAGGAGCTGATAGACGCCTATGCCGCGGCCGGTGGCGTCGTGGGCGGCGGCACGTCGGCCGAGCTGGTCGCCTTCCTGCGCGAAGAGGGCGCGAAGTGGGCCGAGGTCGTGAAGTCCGCCAACGTCAAGCTCGAGTAGCGCGTGATGCTTCCGGTCGAACGTGGCCTGGCGAAGACTTTTGCCGGGCACATCCATTGGCGGGCCTGCGGCAGCGGCCCGGTCGTGATGGTGAGCCACATCAACCAGCAGAGCTCGGCGTTGATGGCCGAGCTGCTGCAGGCGTTGGGCGCGCATTTCCGCGCCGTCGCCATCGACTATCCGAGCCACGGCCATTCCGACCATATCGACTGGCAGCCCGGCATCGAAGATTACGCGCGCGCGGTGATCGAGACGATGGATACGCTGGGTATCGCGCGCGCGGCCGCGCTCGGCGAGGCGGTGGGTGCCGCGGTGTCGATTGCGCTGGGCGGGCGCTGGCCGCAGCGCATCGAGCGGGTGGTCCTGGTCAACACGCCCTACTTCAGCGACACCGAGACCGCCAAGAGCGACATCGCCGACATCGCCAAAGTGAGGCCGAGCGATGAATCGGGGTTTCCGGCGCCGCGCTCGATCGAATTCCTGCTTAAAAACGATCCCGAGCATGCGCCGATGCAGCCGTCGCAATCGTGGATGGACCGCATCAACACCGCGCAGCTCGAGATCGGCCGCAACCGCTGGCAGGCGATGGGCGCGCTCGCCCGGTTCGACACGCTGGGCGGCATGGCGGCGCTCAAATGCCCGGTGCTGATGCTCTATGGCGAGCATTTCATCTACGGCAGGCATCGCGCGCTCCTGCAGGCGAAGTGCCCGCAGGCCAAGGTCGAGATCGTGCCGGGCGGCCGCTTCTGCATGAGCTGGGAGCGCGCCGACGAGGTCGCGGCGGCGGCGCGGGCGTTTCTTCTCTAAATTCCTCCCCCGTCTTACGGGGGAGGTGGCCCGCAGGGCCGGAGGGGGAGAGCCGCAGTCGATGCGCCAGCCGATATGAGATCATGATCTGGAAAGTTCGAGATATGCTTTGGGGCCTTCCCCCTCCGCCCCGTAAGACGGGACACCTCCCCCGTAAGACGGGGGAGGCAATCGAATTGAGAATGAGGACATGATGCTCGACCCAGAAGCCCGCGCGCTGCTCGACCTGATGGAACAGGCGGTCCAGGCTGGACGGCCCAAGCTCGAGAGCCTGCCCCATGCCGTCGGCCGGTTGGCGGTCGACAAGATGATGGAGGAGAGCGAGGCCGAGCCGCTGGCGGTGGGCGAAATCGACGATGGCGCCTTCGCCGGGCCGGGCGGCGAGATCCGCTTCCGCCATTACGTGCCGCTGGTCGCCGCCGAGGGCAAGCTGCCGACCTTGATCTACTATCACGGCGGCGGCTTCGTGATCGGCAATCTCGAGACGCACGATTCGACGTGCCGGCGGCTCGCCAACAAAAGCCGCTGCCAGGTGATCGCGATCGACTACCGCCTGGCGCCCGAGCATCCCTTCCCCGCGCCGACCGAGGATGGCGTTGCCGCCTTCCGCCACATCCGCGACAACGCCGCCCAGTTCGGCGCCGATGCGGCGCGCATCGCCGTCGGCGGCGATTCGGCGGGCGGCGCCATCGCTGCCGTGGTCTGCCAGATCTGCCACGATGCCGGCGAGACCGTCGGCAAGGGCGGGCCGGCGTTCCAGATGCTGATCTATCCCGCCACCGATTCGCGCCGCGCGAGCGCGTCGCGCACCGCGTTCGCCGAGGGCTATTCCCTCACCAAGCCGCTGATGGACTGGTTCTGGAAGGCCTATGTGCCGGCCGGCACCGACCTCGCCGACCTCCGGCTCTCGCCGCTGCTGGCCCAGGACTTCGCCGGCTTGCCCCCCGCCTTCGTGCTGACGGCGGGCTACGACCCGCTGCGCGACGAGGGCCGCGCCTATGCCGACCGGCTGATCGAGGCCGGCGTCAAGACGACCTACGTGAACTATCCCGGCACCATCCACGGCTTCTTCTCGCTGACCCGCTTCCTGCAACAGGGGCTCAAGGCCAACGACGAGGCGGCCGCCGTGCTGGGCGCGCATTTCGGGACGTAGGCGACACGGCGAAACACTGGTGGCTGAAACTCTGGTCGCCGGCCGGGGCCATCCAATGTTCCGGACGACCGGTGGAAAGCGCCAGTTTGCGCAATTTCCGCAAGCGCTACGCCAATCAGGGCCGTCGGCACGAAACAACATTGCGCCTACACGCTCGCCGGCGACCGGGAATTCTTGCGTACCGTATAGAGGCCCGGAAATGCCGTCGAATGTGAGCGGCGATGGTGCACCGTTGCGTGCTGGCGCTGCAGGCAGATCATCGCGGCGTGCGGACATGATGCCGATCCTTCCAACGAGAGAAGTCGGCAGGCATACGCCACAACATTGCTCAGTCTTGTCAAGCTGATTGGGCCTCGCTCGGAAGCAACATGAGGACCCGCGTCCCGCCCACTAACATTCAGGGAGTTGAGCCTGGACGCTGGGATACTCGACGGTGCCGATGTCGTATTTCACCGTCAGGTCGTCCCACTTGTCTCTGCGGCAGAACAGGGAGGAGACGCGCGATACCGATATCTGGACCGCGTGCTCGCCGATCGAGGTGATGGTGGGATATGGCCCGATATAGAGGGGAAAGTATTTGAACAGAAGTGTCTTTTTCTGTTCGCCGGCCTTGGAGATAAAGACGCTGACCGCAGGATCAAAAAAACAAGATGTTTCGCTGATGTCGAAATCGAAGCCTGAAAGGCCGGTGGTTCTTCCCCGATCTTCGCTGACACAGACCGGCCCTCCCAACAGTCCAAACCTGTTCGCCCCGTCGAACAGGAGCAGGAGCACGACCACGAACGCAGGGACCGCCACGATCGCGTAGACGAGGGGCATGGCTTGCTTGAGAAAGGAATAGGGCTTTGGCATGGCGCCCTCAAGAAGGTCCCGCGTCCTAACATTCATCTGGCCTACCGAGATGATTTTCCACGACGCCGATATCGTATTTGACGACAAGCGTTTCCCATCTGTCTCTTTGGCAATAGATGAAAGGCACGCTCGGTATCGATATTTGAACAGTACCGTCGCCAATCGGCCTGATGGCGGGGATTTCATCATCGTCGGGCGGGAAGAACTGGAAGATGAGGGCCTTTTTCGATTCACCAACCTTGGACACCACGACGTTTATCGCTTCATCGCAGTTGATCCTTTTACTGATCTCAAAATCAAAGCCTGAAAGGTCAGGGATCCGTTGTTGCACCAAGGTGATGCACCAGAAGGGACCCCACAAGAAATACGCCGCAGCGGACAGCATTAAGGCTGCGCCCAGCACATATGCGCCGACGGCGAAGCAGATGACGCCACCGCCGAGCCAGCGAGTGGCTTTCCTGACAAAGGAAGACAACCTCGACAATGGCCACCGTCTCGGGCCCTGTATCGCAATTAAGCGTCCTAACATTCGTCTGGCCCGTCACGACCGGAATAGTCAACCACGCCGATGTCATATTTCACCGTAAGCGTTTCCCATTTGTCTTTGCGGCAGAATATGAACGGCACTCTTCCTACCGATATTCGAACGGTATCGGCGTCAATCGAAGTGATGCTGGGGATTGCATCGTGGTCGGGCGGGCTGAACTTGAAGATGAGGGTCTTATTCGTCTGGCCGACCTTGGATACCAGGACATTTATCGCGACGTCGCAGTTGATCGTTTTGCTGATCTCAAAATCAAAACCTGAAAGGTCGCGGATCTGTTTGTGCTGCATGGTGATACAGGTATAGGGACCCCACATCCATTCAGTTGCCGCCAGCAGCACATACGCGGCGCCCAAGCCGACCCCCCCGACGATGAGCCAGGGGACAGTTCTGGCGACAAAAGACGTGAATTTCGACAACAGCGACCTCAAGGCCCGAAGGTGGTCAGAAAAACGTCTCGACGGTGGCATCGAGGACATAGTCTCATGGAGCGGCTGGCGCCGGCAACCACCGAAATAGTGGTCACACTAATATACAACCTATGCGTGTCCACGGGCGAAAGCGAAATCTGAGGCATAAGGGCCTCCGCAACGACGGCCCTTAGCCTTCAAGGAGTTGCGGCCGGTCCAAACACTCCGGTTTTCCCGATGTTGTAACCTGCCGTGATGTACTGGGCGGTTTTGGTGTCGAGACCGTGCGGATTCTCGGGGTGGTAGTTGTTCGAAAAGTGCTTGGCAAGTGTGCCAGCCGTTTCCAGCGTCTCCTCGAGCGTCAGGCCCGATTGCTGAGCGAATAGTCCAGCGTTGATGTTCGAGACTTCTCTAAATTGGGGAAGCTGGGTGAAACCGGTGATGTGGTTTCCACGGCGCTGGTAGTCGAAAGTGCCTCCCTGGCCAACACGAAAACCAAGTCTCATATATAAATAGGCGGCGGCAACGCCAGCCGTCTCGGGATTCTTGAGCATCTCAAAAAAAGTTGCTCCGGTTTGCCGTCCCTGCTCTGCCACCGCTCGCAAATCCGCCACCGGGGACATGACCTGTCCCGTAGGGGAATCGATACTCGGAATAGTCAATCCGTTAGGCAGGACTACGGCTTCGCCCGGCGACGGGTCTATCTCCAACGATGATCCCGGCTGTTGTGCTTGCGGTGTTTGCGCCTGGGCCGAACCGATCGGGTTGAAATCCATGCCGCCCGATGTTTTTTGCAGGGGGGTGGGCGGCTCCGCGGCCGGGTCGGCCTGGTCGATCGGACTATCCGGGACGTACCGGGCATCATTGAAGGCCCCGCCGTAGCCTCGCGGATCAAGCGGCAAGGAGCCGACCGGCGCCGTTGGAGTCGTCGGCATTTGATTGCCTGCCAGGGGCAGTGGCCATCCGATGCCAAGAGGCGCACCCGGATTGGGGCCCGGTGCCGGCGGTGCGATGAAGCCGGGCGACGTCGCGCCAAAGGGGTAGTTGTCGTCGACAGTTGGAACGTCGGGGGCGCCGGGCAGAACGGATGGCGTCGAGCCATCGTCCGCCACGTTGAAGCCGGGCTGGTCGTCGTCCGGCAGGCCGACGCGGAAGCCAGGCACGGCGGTGTTGGGTCTGAAATTGAACATGGTGCCGATCCTCTCTCGGTGAGTGTCGGCAGGTATACGCCACAACATTGCTCAGTTTTGTCAAGCGCCGTCATCGAACGATGTGCGCAAGATAATTCTTGCGTACCGTCAGAAGGGCCGCAAACGCGCGTGCATGCAGTGCATGCATCGGGACACAATTTCGTTACTGCGGGCCGCGGGAGTGTCTCGGTTTGAATTTCTCAGATGACGCCACGGCTTATCCGCATTGGCGCAAGATTTCGTCGACCACATGCGCGATCGGTGCTGTGGCGTCTATCACGACACCATTGTTCAGCGTGTCTTCCTTCGTTGCGTGCTGTCGCATAATGAGTTCGCGTTCGACGGATCTTCCTCCCCACTCGTTTTCCGTTCTTTCAGCAAGACGCCGGATCAACGTCTTGCGATCGACCTCAAGAACAAAAACCTGGTCGAACAAGTCAATAAATTGGGCGAAATTTCGCGCGCCGCCGCAGAAGAATGATGCCGCAAAATCCCGGCTTGCGACCAGGGATCTGACTTTATTTACGTCCCAGATGTGGTGTTCATGCGCAAATCCTTCCAGCCGTTCACCCGTTTTCGGGTCGCCTTGATAAGACAATTCTCTGTCACCATGGATGGCGTGGTAGCCGCGCCGGCGCAATTCGGCGCAGACTGTGGTCTTGCCCGTGCCGGAAACGCCTTCGATCAAATAGTTTTTGACGCCCATTTCCGCTCCCTAGAGCACGTCCCGCCCGACTGGAATCAGTCGGGCGGCAGGTCGTGCTCTAGAATCCCTGGAATCTAGAGCAGCTTACCCCGATCTCACGGAACCGCGCGCGGTTCCGTGAGATCGGGCGCTGCTCTAGCGCGACTGAACGTCGTTGTGGAAGTCGTCGTGCCCCGCGAGACGGTCGGGTTGGGAGCTTGATCCGTCAAGACCGCCGGCTTTTCCCGCTTGATCAGCGCGGCAGCAGCCAACCGAAGCGGATCATTTGTTCGTGTTCGAGTCCGCCAGGTCGGGCAGTGACCCACCTCACCTTCCCCGCACTGGCGCGCGGGTCCCCTCCCTCTCCCCCGCGATGACGCGGGCGGAGAGGGCCTCCGACTGACGACGGCAGCAGCCGCAGTGCGTCAGCTCCGCGCCGGCACCGCGATGTTCCGGTCGCGCAGCTTCTGCTCGAGCACCGGGATCGCCGGGCCGGGATTGCCCTCCTGGCACTGGCCGATCGCGACGGCGACGGCGTTGCCGACCGGGAGGCTGCCCCGGGCGTTGCCGCCGTTCGCGTAAGCGTTGATGAGTGACCGGCAATAGGCCGCATCGCTCGTTGCAGGCTGGGCGTAGCTGCTGGCGGCGATGCACGCCCCGGCGACCAAAGAGCCGATCGCAGCAGCACAAAGCGTGATGGACCTGTTCATCTGAGGCACCCTTCGTATTGCCGGGAACGCCCGATTGCTTCCCGCGCCTGTCGATGAGTCTACCGCCGGGTGCCCGGCATTATTCCGTCAGGCCGTCACCTTGCCGCGCGCCGGTGGCACGCGGGAGAGATCGACGCCGGGCCTGTTCTTGAAGTCGAGCCGGGCGAGCGGGATGGTGCCGCGCTCCTGCATCACCGCGTCGTCCTCGGTGAGGTCGCGGACCAGGCAGCAATATTCGAGCGACAGGCCGTTGGGATCGCTGAAGTAGATCGACTTGGCCCAGCCGTGGTCGACGATGTCGGTGACCTGCAGACCCTTGGCGCGCAGCTGGTCGCGCTTGGCGGCCAGGCCCGCTTCCGAGCCCGCCTCGAAGGCGAAGTGATAGAAGGCGGCGGGCACGCCGAGGCCGCGGTTGATGCCGGCATCGTATTTGGCCGGGACGCCCGGCATGTCGTTCGCCTCCATGAAGGCCAGCAGCTGGTCGCGCCCGACATCGAAGAACACATGCCGCAGGTGTCCGCCCTCGGCGATGCGCAGCGTGTCGGAGACGACGGGCTTGAAGCCCAGCACGTCCTCGTAGAAGGCCCGCGTCTTGTCGAGGTCGAGGGTCGAGAGGCCGATATGGGAAAAGCCTTTGTTGCTCATGGTGGGTCACTCCTCACCCGGTGGCGTCGGACGGCAATGGTGCGGCGCTTTCCGCGACGGGACAAGGGGTCGTACCAAAAACGAAGATGCGCCACTGCGCGCGGAGTAACCTCCGCGCTGGAGTGGCGCGCTCCCAGCAAAGATCATGATTGCTTCACCGGCAATCTGCTGGTCAATCTCCTGCCAAATGCGGTGCCACGGTGTCCTCCGAGGGCGGGCGTCAGCTCTGATGGCGGCGCTGATCGTCCTGGGCGGCTGCGCGACCAAGGCGCAGCAGGAGGTGTCGCGCATTCAAGGGATCGCCGCGGCGAGCGCCCCGGTTATCGATGCCTGCTGGGCGCGCGCCGTGGCCAGCCCGCCACACCAGGCGCTCAAGGGCAAGATGGGCGACAACAGCGATGCTCTGACGCGCGCCATGAAAACCAATGCCGAGAAGGCCACGCCCGAGGAGGCGGCGCAGATGCTGTCGCTTCAGCGCGACTACCTCGCGCCGTGCCGGAAGATCGCCCTGGAGAGCGCCGGCAAGGTCCACCCGGCCATCGTGGCGGTTCTGGCCGAAAGTTACGCCAAGGCGGAGGCAAACTCTGCGAACCTCGTCGCCTACAAGATCAGCTGGGGCGAATTCGTGACGGAGAACCAGGCCATCGTGAACCAGCGCCGCGCCGAGTTGCTGGCAACCGCCGAGAGCATCCAGAAGAGCCTGGGCGAGACACCCTAATCGAACGCGCCTGTTTCAACATTCCTCCCCTTCGCGGACTCCGCGAAGGGGAGGTGCCCGCGCAGCGGGCGGAGGGGTCATGGCATCTTTGACGAAGCTCATGACCCCCGAGCGCCTGTGAAGGCGCGGAGTCGGCGTAGGACGCCGACACCTCCCCAGCTTCGCCGGGGAGGTAATGACGACGGCATTTCGGAATCCGCTAGCGGGAGCACAAGGCGTCGATCGGGGACGGCCAGCGGACGGCGCAGAAAGGCCCGGGAAAGATGAGCCGCACCGCGGCGACAGCCGCGATCAGCAGCAAGGCCGTCAGGATGGCCCGTCGGATTGAACGGAGTCCCACGCCGAGAACCCAGTACCCGAGGCCCAATCCCAAGGCAGCGAGCAGGCCGAGTTGCAGGAGGCTCAGCCCATGGAAGGCCTCCACGCCACTGCGTGCCCAGTCGGTCAGACGGTCCACCTTCCCTCCCCATCGTGGAAGAGATAGCGGCTCACTCTGGACCCGGCGGCCAGGACGGGCTTGTGACAAGGAAGAGGACATCGACAGCAGCGTATCGGGTTCGGTGCATAACGGCTCAGCCGCCACAACAATGTAGGCAGCGGGCGGCGACCTGCGATATCGTTGCGTCGCGATGGCCATCGACGACCGCATACGCCTTGCCCTGCCGCGGATTCTCAGCCTCACCGTGATCGGCGCTGTGGCCGGCGCGGCCTATGGCTATGCCACGGCAGGCGGCGCCATCCCGACGGGCATCGCGCGCGGGACGCTGACCGGCGCCTTGATCGCCAGCATCATCGTTTCGCTCGACATGTTCTTCCTGCTGGCGCCGGGAACGCCGCTGGCCCGCGCGCCCTTCCTGCTCAGTGTCGGGCTGCGGTCGCTGGTCTATCTCGCCGTCTTCCTGGCGGGCATCGCGGCCGGCCAGTGGCTGCTGCCCCATCCCGACAGCAAGGGCACGATCAACATCTCGCGCGACGATATCCTGTTCTGCTTTGCCGTGATGTTCGTCATCACCTTCCTGCTCGAAGTGAACAGCCTGCTCGGCCAGAACGTCCTGCTGAACTTCATCACCGGCCGCTATCACAGGCCGCGCGTCGAGCAGCGCGTATTCCTGATCATCGACATGAAGAACTCGACGGCGGCCGCCGAGCGGCTGGGCGAAGTGGACTTCCACCGCCTGCTCAATCGCCTGATCGGCGATCTCAGCGGCGCGATCGTGGCGCACAAGGGCGAGATCCACAAATATGTCGGCGACGAGCTGATCGCCACCTGGCCGCTGGCCGCGGGTCTCAAGCCGGCGCGCTGCCTGCTGGCCTGCTTCGACGCCATCGCGCGGATGGCGGCCCTCGGTCCGTCCTACGAGCGCGAGTTCGGGCTGCGGGCGGAGGTCCGCGCCGCGCTCCATTGCGGGCCGGTCGTGGTGGGCGAAATGGGCTCGTTCAAGAAGGAGATCGCGCTCAGCGGCGACACGGTGAACACGACGGCCCGCCTCGTCGATGCCTGCCGCGAGACCGGCGAGCCGGTCATCGCCTCGGCGGCGCTGCTGGAGCAGCTGGTCGTCCCAACCGGCATCGCCGCGCGCGCCCTGGGCCCGATCCGGCTGCACGGCAAGAAGAGCGCGGTCGAGCTGTTCGCGCTGCAGGCGGCGTGAGGCGTCCTTGGCTGAGGCGGCAAACGCCCGGTTGGGGGTTTCCGCAATTTCCGCCAGTGCTCTTGTCACCCGGCGCCGGGCCGTCGCATCGCGTCGATCTCGGCACTGCGCCGGGTTTCCGCCATTTCCGCTACCCATTTCGGGCATTTGCGTCGCTCCTTTCCTTTCTTCCGCCAATAGCGATGGTCATCCGGACGGCGGGCCCGGATGGGAAGAAGGTAGTCCGTCCTTAAGTAATATTCAAGTATAGCATTAGCAAATCTTCAGACCCGGTCGGGACGGAATAACCAAGCACCGGTAAGGGGGGTAAGGCCGTTTCGCCCATTGATTATCCAGAGTTTTTTGCGCCGCCCGGTTGGACCTGGAGGTCCGCGATCCGGCAAGAGCTCATTGGGACCGCGCGCTATCCGCTCACGATCTTTGCTGGGAGCGCGCCACTCCAGTGGCGCTCATGTGCCGCAGGAGACGAAGATGCGCCACGGAGTGGCGCGCTCCCAGCGATGATCAGGCCGGCAGCAACCGCACGAAGCTGATGGGATCGGCGAAGCCTTTCAGGGGGACGCTTTCCTCGCGCGCGGCAAGCGTTGCCAGCAGCGGGCGGACCGCGGGATCGTCGGCGACGGCGCGGCTCAGGACGATGTCGCCGCCCTGGCTCTGGCCCTGCAGGCGGGCGGCCATGTTCACGGTCGAGCCGAAATAGTCGAGGCGGTCGTTCAGGATCACGACCACGCTCGGCCCGGCATGGACGCCGAGCTTCAGCACCAGCTCGTGCCCCTTTTCACCAAAATTTGCGATGCGGGCCTGCATGGCGAGCGCGGCCTTGACCGCATTGGCCGGATCGCCGAACGAGGCCATGACGGCGTCGCCGATGGTCTTGACCACCGCGCCGTCATGGTCGCGCACGATCGAGGCCAGCAGGGCGAAATGCTCGCGCACCATGTTGAAGGCCACGGCATCGCCCACCCGCTCGTAGAGCGCCGTCGAGCCCTGCAGGTCGGAGAACAGCAGCGCCACCTGGCTGACGCCCGCCTCGTCGCCGGGCCGCAGCGTCGCCTCGGCGAAGAGGTCGCGGAAGACCTGGAGCGAGATCACCTCCGGCGCGGTGAGCGCGTCGCGCGTCCAGGTGCGGTCCTCGATCAGGGCGGCCAGCTCGAAGCCAGCGTCGTTGGCGAAGGTGACGGTTCCTGCTTCGCTGGGCGGTGTCGCCTCGACGCCGCTCGCCGTGACCCTCAGGCCGGGAAAGGCGCCGCCGCCATGCTCGAGGTCGACATGCGCGCCGGGATGGAGCGTGCGCAGGCGGTAGCTGCCCGGCGGCAGGTCGACGCGCACGCTGCGCCTCTCGCCCGGCGCCAGCAGGAGCTGCACCGCGACGTGCGGCGTCGCCATCGGGCCCGAGAGGCAGAAGCCGCCGGCCGTCAGCGGCCGCACCGACGGCGCGGGCGCGAAGGAGAGCTCGACGTTCTTCTCGAAGTCGCGGTCGTAGTCGATGTTGCAGGACGGGCAATGCGCGCCGCGCGGCAGCTCGCTCAGCGCCCCGGCGCTGAGCTTGGGGCCGCGGCAGTTGGTGCAGAGAAGGTCCCACTTCATGGTCAAAAGACCGGCCCGGACGCCCGCGAGGCAGCCCTCGACCGCGGCGCGCTGCGGGATATCGAGCTCGCGCGCCAGGGGCTTGGGCTTGATTGGTAAAAGGTCGGTCGCCATGGCGGTCAGCACCCGGTCGGCCAGCGGTTGGCCGAGGCCGTTGCCGTAGGGGCTGCGGTCGATCTCGGCGGCGAGCGCCGCCGCCCGCTCGCGCGCGCCCTGAGGCAGCTCGGGCGGGGCCAGGTCGAAGTGGGTCGCGCGCGCGCCCTTGGCGAAGGCGACGGCTTCGAGGATGCGCTTGCCCACGACCTCGCCCGCCTGGCGCGCCAGCCGCGCGCCGAACAGGCGGCCCATCAGGGTGAGCGGCTCCCAGTCGAGGGCGTAGCTCACCTTGGAGCCCGTGGCGCCGCCCCCGAGGTCGGTCGGCTCGAGATCGAACACCGGCCCGAAGCGGCGGAACGGGCCTTTGGTGAAGACACGGGCCTGGCGGAAGTGGCGGCCGTGGATCCACTCGTAGGGCTTCTCCTCCCATTCGAGCGCAAAACCCGCCGCCTTGCCGCGGCCGCGGCGCAGGATCGTGCCGTTGGCCTGCGGCGTCTCCTCCAGCACATAGGTCGGCAGCCCCATCGCCTCGTTGAAGCGGTTGGTGTCGGCCAGCACCGGCCACAGCTCATCCGGCGGCAGGTCGAAGGTCCATGTCCAGGTGCGGCGCATGACACTGGTACTGTAGCACCGGTCAGGCGGATGCCTCGTGGGGGATCACAGAGCGGTGAGCTCGCTTAGGGCTGAGCATGTACCGGGTATCGCATAGGTCACAAATATAACCCTGAGTGGTCGTTCAATCTGGATTGACAACCGTCACGATTGCCTGTCATTGGTCCTGTTCAACTGACGCAGACCTTTGCCGTTCGAACGAGCATTGAGGAACCTGCAGCATGTCAGGATGGAATCTCAATCGTGTCGAAGCTGCGTTCGCCGAGGCAGCGGTAGATCCGTCTTTGTGGACTAAGGCACTCGACGTTGCCACGGCGGAGACCCAGGCATTCGGCGCAATCCTGTTGCCAGCGCGCGGTGACGCTCTGCCCAACGTGCCATGTACAGTCAGCGTAGCACCGTCTGCCGATGCTTACTTCCGGGACGGCTGGTACCTGAGGGATGAACGCTACAAGGGGATGCCAGCACTTCTAAAGAGCGGCATTTCGGACGACTTCGACGCAATAAGTCTCGAACGCATGCGCCGACATCCCTTCTACCAGGAGTTTCTCGCGCCGCACGGGCTGCGTTGGTATGCCGGCGTCAGGGTTTCCTGCGGCGAGGAGTTGTGGATCCTCTCGATTCAGAGGTCGATCCACCAGCAGCCCTTCTCACCAGAAGAGAAAGGGCGCCTCATCGGACTTACGCGCTCACTCCCTACTAGCATCGCGATCGCGCGGTTGCTTGGATCAGCAAGCGGTTCCAATGCTTTGGATGCGTTTGAATTCAGTCAGACGGCCGCCGTTCTCATCAATCGGCACGGCCGAGTAATCCGACCGAACCAATCTGCTGAACGGATTTTGCGCGGGGACGTCCGTATCTGCGGCGGAAGGATTGTCGCCACGGACGCGTCTGCGACCGCGGCACTTGATCGCGCACTGCATCAACTACTTTTTGGCCACGATCGAGCAGGCTTGGCGAGTCCAGTGAAGCTCCCTCGGATAGGCCAGCGTCCCTTACTCGCCTATCCAGGCCGACTTCCTGCCATGACCTTGAACCCAATAGCAGCCTGTCAGGCGATCGTCGTACTGATCGATCCGGATAGCAGGAAACTTCCGCAGCCAGCGATTTTGCGCAGTGCATTTGATTTGACCGATGCAGAGTCGCGCTTGGCTGCACTCTTGGGATCAGGCGACTCGCTCGAGGATGCTTGCGATCATCTACGGATCGCAAAGGAAACGGGACGCAATCACCTGAAGAGCATTTTTTCAAAGACAGGCACTCACCGCCAGGCGGGGTTGGCGGTCATGTTCAGCTCCCTCTTGTCGCCCGGGGATATGTCTCGCAAAGCCTAGACAGCGGCCGACGGCGGCCTCGAGGATTCAGAGCGCCGCACACTGCTTCACGACATTCCACTTAGTACGGCATTGAGCTGGCTGCTCGTTGACTGGGAAGCGCTCAAGTACCTATGAGCCAAAGTGGCAGATCGCAGATCCCATAACTCGCGCGTTGCCTGACGGCGCTTGGCGAAGAACCCAAAAGGAGCTCGCCGGATGATAGAGAGCTAGTTCGACACCACGCGTGCGAAGCAGGAGTGAGAATGCCAAGAGGTACCGCGCCCGGCGACACATAGCCCAAATGGGTCATGACGCATGCACTCCACCTAGGTAGCCTGTTGTTGTGATTGCGACGATAGCAATCAGCGGTTGCCGCTGGCTGCGCCCGATTTCCTCTGGTGACGGATCTTTTGAGCGCGTTTGTTGAGGAGAGAACATCCATAACCAGGGGTCAGCAAGGGGTTCTAAGCAACCGCACGAGGGACACTCGATGCAAGGTTGTGCTTATGTGAACTGCCATTCGCCTCCCAAGACAGCGATTTGAATATTTTGGGCCGATCAGTACGGTTGTATTTGAAAAAAAGATTCTCTCCGCAGGATCTGCGCAGAGGTTAAGGGCTCGAACCAAGGAGGACACTCATGCGATACGACTTCGGAGCAGTAGGACTGGCGCTTGCCCTTATGTCGCCTTTCGCTGCCGCAGCCCAATGTCCGATGACGGAGTTTAAGGACGAAATAAATTATCGGAAGGACCTGCTGACGAACCTCTCCTATATCGATCAAGTTGCGACTCACTCGGACAAAAAGGAGGCGAATTCTCAGAATGTGGCGTTCCTAGATATTGCAAATATGAATACGAATCAGGCATCGAGCCTCTCGTCATCGCTCCAGAGAATGCTCAACATTCAGTGGTCCCAACATGACCAGGAGTGGCTCCTCGTCTCGCAGCTCACGGATAAGGGGCTGAAGGCGTATTACCAATGCCTAGAGACAAACAAATCCAATCTTATGGTGCATCCAGGCGAGGGCGCAGGCGGCAAACTTCAATTTTTGGTCGATATGCAATGGCGTCCAAATTATAACGCGCCGAACCCCTCCATTATAACCTATCGGCTCTTGAACGCGTCGGTGGCGAAGGACGCTCCAAAAACTATTCGTCCCGGCGAAAGTGATCAGTTCGCGGTCAAGCGGGAGGACCCTTATCAGCCAGTTGAAATCGGCGTGAGGGTGGATGGTCAAATTTACCCCAATATTTCTTTGCCAGCTTTTCCCGCTAAGAAGATCAAAGAAGAAGTTCGTGAGGTGACTGAGTACCATGATGTCTACGGGGGAGGAGTCGACTATTGGACGACGCTATGTGTCAAAATCCCTAATGAGGAGGACGATGCTGTAATTGTGCCAAACACACTAAAATTTTCGACGACGGGCCTTGTCGCCGACAGGGCCTCATTAACAGCGCCAGATCAGCCCACATACGACACTCGGAATGCGTGCACCAGAGTCCGGTGGGGCTTGGGCGCCAAGGATGGGCGCGTCTATGGAACAGCGCACGTAACGGCCACGGTGATAAAACTCGTCCCCGTTCAGATCCTTAAAATCCAGTCAACAAAGGACATCCCTGTTTTTGAGGGCCAAAAGTAAGGACCGCCAACTGGCGGCGGGGAAAGTCAGCGCCAGATACCAAGTGCACCGAAAGCGTGAAGTTTGCGCAGGTCGCCAAGAACCAATCCCGCTGCCGCCGCCAGCCTACAGGATAGTGTCCAGAATCTTTCGCACTTTTGGTCGGCGGCCTGCTCTGGTTAAGCGATCATGGCGTTGCGCTGCTTCACCAGCTCCATAGTCAGATATCGTTTGGTCGACCAGCGCGTACCGGCGATGTGGCTTAGGCTGGCACTTGTCAGGCTTCTCTTTTCACTCGAGCTAGTTCACTCCCTTCAGGGACAGTAGTTCGCGGCTTAGCGTCTTCGTAATTTCCCAAAACATCCGCGCATCATCGACTGTCAGAGCGACTCCGTGCGACCGCTCCTTCTCCGGGTGAATGTAGTTCCGATAGTCTCGAAGAATTACCGCAACGTCTTTTGCTGATCGCGATATCCATTGAAGGTCATGGCCCACATCTATGTATGGAGCCAAGGTCCATTGGCGAAGTTCAAGAGCCTTCTTGGTCTTGTGGTCGACAGGCGTCGCCGGTGATGCGAAGAGTTGCGCCTTGTCCATCATCCTATTTGCCCGCGCGACAAACAAGGCCTCCAGCAATCCGCCCATCATGACTGTCGCCGCCAATGCCGCGCCAGCTGACATGCATAGCCGACATTCTTGCCACCTTCGGGCCAGGATAGTTCGCATAACAGGATCGGAAGCCAATGGACTGAAGTCTGGCGATTGATCGGCAAGACTCTGACCGCCAATTTGAGGCGTTGCCGCTAAGAGTGCTCTGCGAGCAGCTAGTAGAGCCTCCTTGGCCACGGTTGCTGCCGTTACATAGTTTGTTCGCGATGATTGCTTTTCGGATGCGTCGAGGATTATTTGGTATGGCTTATCGATCGCTTCCAAGAGGTCGGCTCCTAGCACAGTCGCAATGATTGGGCGCCGCGAACGAAACCAGCTCAGGGCAGTCGCTTTCAGGAAGTCGCGGTCCGGCCCATTGCGAATCTGGCGATCCTTCGTTCGGCCCAAGAACTTCCGAATGCGGTCAATGTCAGCGATTGCCGCGTCCAAATCAGTATGGTGATCGCCTTGCAAAGCGAGGCCCTGCCTACAACTTCTTCTTGTTTCCCGGTTTCCGGGTGGACCGTCGCGCCTTCCGTGATGCATCGCCTCCAGGAAGCGCCATCGCTACGAGATTCTCACCCACGCTATTGATCGAAAATTCTCCCGGCGATGCATTGTCCAGATATCCCGACTTCTTTGCATTGTTCAGTGTATTTCGAGGATTGCTCAGACGTTTGGTTCCAGCGAGTCGCGTGGCTTCTTGAAGAATTTTGCCGTCGATGATCTCCCGTCGCTGTCCGGTTGGAGCTTCAAAGCGATAGTAGTAAGCAACGGCTGTCGCAAACTGCACGTCACCTTTCGGGGTCTTTGCCGCGATGAATGTTTTGATATCTCTTCCTGTGCTGGGCACCGGCTGAGCACCTACATCCGCAGAAGTTGACGAGGGTAGTGCGGCAGGAATGTGCGGAATTTGGAGGGGCCGAGACGATGTCGGAGGTAGCCCGATGCTTTCGGCTACCCAACGAAAGACCCGTTCCCGCCGCTCGGGTGACAGGTCCTTAACTTGGGCAACAATTGCCTTGGCTACGTCGAAGTCGTCAGGATGCACCTGCGAAGTCATTGCGTTCCCCTTCCCCCAGCTGTCGCTCGACAACAGGTTGTACCACTCGACCACAGCCTTCAAGCGCGTTCGACGAGTTGGCCGGGTGCCGCCTCACGCGCCGAATCGGCGCAGGTCGTTGCGCCGGTCAGGCGACTGAGCGAGGGCCACCCGGAAACACCAAGCCCGGCGCCGGCGGCACTGTGGCGACCCGCGAGATGGAAGGCCCTGCTCGCCCAGGTTCATGTCGTCCACCAGGCGAATCTGTTCGAAGGTGTGCCGGTGCCGCGGCATGTGGAAGTCCGCTTCCTGGCGGTCAAGGATATAGCGGTCGTTCTTGGGGAGGCGGGCTCACCCCCAATGAGCAGGTAATTGAAGGACACCGTGCCCCTGGTGAAAGGCGGTTTCATCGAACAGCGCGCTGCACCCGCAGCACGGGGAAGAAGCGCAGGAGGCGAGACGCCGAGCAACCTTCGTCGTTGGATTGATCTGGCCTTCCTCGTCGAGGGGACGCCGGATCAGGGCGTGTTGTCGTAATCGAGCCTGCCGAGTGCGGCTTGCTCAATGTCTGCTTTGCCGTGACGGCGACCAGACAGCAGAAATTGCGAGAAGCCCGGTTTGTGCCGGAAGCGGTCATTGCCCTTTCGCTCAGGCGCGAACATGATGTGGCACCATTCCAGCGGCGGCACTGATGCCATCGGCCCGGCGAGCCATTGCAAACGTCGATCGTGACTCGGTTCGCGGCGGACGCAGTGCCGCCCCCGTTTCCGTCGTCAGGCTGCGGTACCGGGAAGGAGCGTCATGAAGCTTCCCCGTCGACACTTCGTCCGTCTCGCCGTGGCTGCCGCCGCGCTGCCGGCCGTATCGCGCGTCGCTGGCGCGCAGACCTATCCGACGCAGCCGGTGCGCATCATCGTCGGCTTTGGCGCCGGTGGCGCGCCCGATGTCGTCGGGCGCCTCATCGGACAATGGCTGTCGGAACGACTCGGTCAGCCTTTCATCGTCGAAAACCGGCCAGGGGCGACCGGCAATATCGCGACCGAGGCGGTCGTGCGCGCGGCCCCGGACGGCTCCACGCTCCTCGTGGTGGGGACGTGGAATGCGAACAATGCCGCGCTCTATCCCAACCTCGGTTTCGACTTCATGCGCGACATCGCGCCCGTCGCGAGCATCGGCAACGTCCCCTATGTCATGGTGGTCGATCCTTCATTCCCGGCCAAGACGGTTCCCGAGTTGGTAGCCTATGCCAAGGCCAATCCCGGCAAGCTCAGCATGGCGTCGCCCGGCATCGGGACCACGCCCCATCTCGTGGGCGAATTGTTCAGGTTCATGGCGGGGGTCGACATCGTGCACGTGCCCTATCGCAGTTCGGCGGCCGCCCTGACCGACCTGCTGGGCGGGCAGGTGCAGATGACGTTTGGTCCGTTGCCCTCGACGATCGAATATATCCGGACCGGCAAGCTGCGGGCGCTGGCGGTGACGACCGAAACGCGATTGAAGCTGTTGCCGGAGATCCCGACGGTGGCTGAGTTCATGCCGGGCTACGAGGGCAGCGGCCGCTATGGCATCGGTGCGCCGAAGAACACGCCGGTCGAGATCATCGACAAGCTCAACCGGGAGATCAACGCGTGCCTCGCCGACCCGAAGATGCAGGCGCGATTTGCCGACCTGGGTGTCGAGGCGACGCCGATGACGCCCGCCCAGTTCGGCAAGCTCATCGCCGCTGAAACCGAGAAGTGGGGCAAGGTGATCCGGGCGGCCAACATCAAAGTGGAGTGAACCGGGACGCGAAGTCCCGGAACGCCTGCGCGCCCGTGCATGATGATGGCGCCATGGGAGTCAATCCTCGCTTGCAGGTCGGACGTCGCCTGTCGCTACCCCGAAATCCTATCTAGACAGCCTACGGACTAGAGCGGCGTCCGTCCAAACCGAATGACCTCATCCTGAGGAGGCGCGAAGCGCCGTCTCGATCGCGCGGGGTAATCCCCGCGCTGTGATGGCCATAAAGATGGTGCTCGTGCCCACCTCAGCGCGGAGGTTACTCCGCGCGACGAGACGCGGTCCTGCGGACCGCTCCTCAGGGTGAGGTCATCAGGTTCAGCTTGAGCGGACCATGCTCTAGTCGCCGGATATCGATCTATTATCATTGACGTGCCGCAGCGGCTGCGATTTCATGAGCGGGCTGATGACGCCAACCCGGCGAAGCACGGGACGCATCGAGCGACCGCCGAGCGATCTTGCATCGACAGCTTCCGCCGTCCGACAACAACATCGATCCGGGAGGAAGACGTGCTGCACAAGCTCCCACTATCTTCGGTCATCGTGCTTGCGATGCTGGCGGCCAGCGCCGTCCCGGCATCGGCCGCCGACGTCATCGTCGGTCTCATCACCAAGACCAACACCAATCCGTTCTTCGTGAAGATGAAGGAGGGCGCCGACGGCAAGGCCAAGGAGCTCGGCGTAAAATTGTCGTCGTTTGCCGGCAAGGTCGACGGCGACAACCAGTCCCAGGTCGAGGCGATCGAGAGTCTCATAGCCGCCGGCGCCAAGGGCATCCTCATCACGCCCAACGACTCCGCCGCCATCGTTCCGACGATCCGCAAAGCGCGCGAGGCCGGCATACTCGTCATCGCGCTCGACACGCCGTTGCAGCCGACCGACGCCGCCGACGCCACCTTCGCGACCGACAATTTCAAGGCCGGCGAGCTGATCGGCAGCTGGGCCAAGTCGACCCTCGGCGACAAGTCGGCGAGCGCGAAGATCGCGATGCTCGATCTCAGCAAGAACAACGTTACCGTCGACGTGCTGCGCGACACCGGTTTCCTCAAAGGCTTCGGCATCGCGGTGAAGGACCCGAAAGTGAATGGCAGCGAGAGCGACAAGCGCATCGCCGGCCACGACGTCACCGCGGGCAACGAGGAAGGTGGCCGCAGGGCGATGGAGAACCTCCTGCAGAAGGAGCCCGCCATCAACCTCGTCTACACCATCAACGAGCCGGCGGCGGCCGGCGCCTATGAAGCCCTGAAGGCGGTCGGCAAGGACAAGGGAACCCTGGTCGTCTCCGTCGACGGCGGTTGCCCCGGCGTCAAGAACGTCAAGGCCGGCACCATCGGCGCGACCTCGATGCAATTCCCGCTGCTGATGGCATCGAAAGGGGTCGAGGCGGTCGTCGAATTCGCCAAGTCAGGCAAGAAGCCCGAGAAGACGCCAGGTCTCGACTTCTTCGACACCGGCGTCCAGCTCATCACCGACAAGCCCGTCCCGGGCCTGCCCTCGAAAACATCCGAGGAAGGCCTCAGGATGTGCTGGGGCTGAGGCCAACGGCAAGATTGGACGGACCGGCAGGCGGCGGCCTCGGGGACGCCGCCCGCCGGCTTCGCCGTCTTCGCAGCGCCCGTCCGCGACGATGACCACTCCCCTGCCGCAGGCCGGCCGAAGCGGAGCGGACTCCAACGCCGCGCCTGAAGCGCGAACCGAGAGCGTCGCCCAGTTCGATGCCGCCGAGCGCGGCCTGGCGAATCGCCTCCAGAATGCCCTGCACGCCCATCCAACGGCGGTTCCCGCGCTTGTCCTCGTCGCCAGCGTCATTCTCTTCGGCGCGTCGGTCGGCGGACGTTTCTTCCAGCCCTTCAACCTCTCCCTGGTGCTGCAGCAAGTCACGATCATCGGCATCGTCGGGGTCGCGCAGACCCTGGTCATTCTGACGGCGGGCATCGATCTTTCGGTCGGCGCCATCATGGTGCTGTGTTCGGTCGTGATGGGTCAGCTCGCCGTTCAGGCCGGCGTGCCGGCGCCGATCGCGATCGCCATCGGCGTCCTGGTCGGGGTTGCCGCCGGCTTCGTCAACGGGGCGCTCGTCGCCCTGGTGAGACTGCCGCCCTTCATCGTCACGCTCGGCACCTGGAACATCTTCTTCGCGCTCAATCTCTGGTACTCGCGCAGCGAGACCATCCGCGCGCAGGACATCGACGCCACCGCACCGTTGCTCCAGGTCTTCGGAATCGCCGTCAACGTCGCCGGCGCGCGGCTCACGGCGGGATCGATCTTCATGGTGCTGCTCTTCGGCCTCTTTTGGTACGTCCTCAATTGGACGGCGTGGGGGCGCCATGTCTACGCGCTCGGCGACGATCCCGACGCCGCGCGACTGGCGGGCATCCGGACGCGCCGCACGCTCATCTCGGTCTATGTCGTGGCCGGCATGATCTGCGCGCTGGCGGGGTGGGTCTTGATCGGCCGCATCGGTTCGGTCTCGCCGCAAGCCGGCCAGACGGCAAATCTCGATTCGATCACCGCGGTGGTGATCGGCGGCACCAGCCTTTTCGGCGGTCGAGGCTCGATCTTCGGTACACTGCTGGGTGCGCTCATCGTCGGCGTCTTCCGCAACGGTCTGGCGCTCTCCGGCGTCGACGTGCTGTGGCAGGATTTTGCCGTCGGGTTCCTCAGCATCGTCGCGGTCGCCATCGACCAGTGGCTGCGGAAGATCGCGGCATGAGCCCGCGACCAAACCCCGTCCTGGAGGCGCGCGGCCTGGTCAAGCGATACGGTCGGGTGACAGCGCTCGATGGCAGCGACTTCGAGCTCTATCCCGGCGAGGTCCTTGCCGTCATTGGCGACAATGGAGCGGGCAAGACGACGCTCATCAAGGCGCTCGCCGGCGCCATCGTTCCCGATGCCGGCGAGATCCTCCTGGCGGGGCAGCCGATCCGCTTCCGCTCGCCGCAGGATGCAAGGTTGGCCGGCATCGAGACGGTCTATCAGGACCTGGCGCTCTCGCCCGCGCTCAGCATCGCCGACAATCTCTTTCTCGGGCGCGAGCGGCGCGTAGCGGGCTTCGCCGGCAGTGTATTGCGCAGGCTCGACCGCGCCGGGATGCAGAGGGACGCGCGGCAGAAACTCTCCGAACTCGGTCTTCTCACGATCCAGAACATCAACCAGCCGGTCGAGACGCTCTCGGGCGGGCAGCGGCAAGGCATTGCCGTCGCACGCGCCGCGGCCTTCGGCAGCCGCGTCGTCATCATGGACGAGCCGACGGCCGCGCTCGGCGTCAAGGAATCACGGCGCGTTCTGGAGCTCATCCTCGATGTAAAAAAGCGCGGCCTGCCCATCGTCCTCATCAGCCACAACATGCCCCAGGTCTTCGAAGTCGCCGATCGGATCCACATCCACCGTCTCGGAAAACGCCTCACCGTCATCGATCCGAAAGCGTATTCGATGGCCGACGCGGTCGCGATGATGACCGGGGCGATGACGCCGCCAGCTTGATCTGCCAAGGCGGACCTTGCCGCGCGGCGACTGATTGACACCCGAGAAGCAGGTGCCGCGCCTGCCCTTCAGACCGCGCCGATGGCGATCAGGCTCCTGGCGCAGTCCAGGACGGTTTCTTCCAACGAACGTGGCCGCCAGCCGAGCACTTTCTGTGCCTTCGCCGAGGTGAACGCGCGCTTTTCACCGAGGCGCGGCGCCACGGCCGCCAGACTTTTGTCGAACAGCGCCGCAAGCCTGACGACCAGGTCCGGGACCCTGCGCGTCGGGACCTTGCGGGCC
>Ga0308309_10000086_pt1 | contig 84601 bp, 66 predicted proteins | sample HubBroMetageWFT5_FD_192491 | JGI IMG/M metagenome (GOLD analysis project Ga0308309, IMG submission 192491) | Warmed and freeze-thawed soil microbial communities from the Hubbard Brook experimental Forest, New Hampshire - Hubbard Brook CCASE Soil... | ecosystem: Environmental > Terrestrial >...
GTAACCTCAACTGTCCACATGGTGGGAGATCCCAAAAAGTTCGCCAGCTTTGGCGCCGTGATCGCAGACGTGTATCGTGATCGGGGCCCCTTGGCTGGAATCCATGCCGCGCTGTCGAGCACTACGACAGATTTAAACCTGATGCTGGCCGTCGATTTGCCACTGATTGAACCTCGATTCTTGCAGTTCATGATCGGCGTGGCAGAAGATACGGACGCAATCGTCACCGTGCCGCGTGCGGATGGAGTCTCGCAGCCTCTGTGCGCGGTCTATCGACGGGAATTCGCGCAAGCAGCGGAGCGATCGCTCCAGGCGGGGAAGAATAAGATCGATCCGCTGTTCACGACCGTCAAAACCCGAATCGTCGAGCAAGATGAACTCACGCGCGCCGGCTTCTCCGTCGCCATGTTTCGGAACTTGAATACTCCGGAGGAGTGGCAAGAGGAGCAACGCAAATCCAGTCCGGTCACCTAGCTCGCCAAGCCGCATTCGGTTATCATCGATTTCAGCATGGGTGAAAGCGGACAACAACTCGGTCCCTATATCGAATTTAAAGAGGTCTCGAAGTCTTTCGGCAGCAAGCGCATCCTGGATAAGGTCAGCTTCAGCGTCATGCCCGGAGAGACGGTCTGCATCCTGGGGCGCAGCGGCGTCGGCAAGTCAGTATCGCTCCATAACATCATGGGATTTCTCAAGCCGGATTCCGGCCGGCTTATCGTCGCCTATCAGGACGTCACCGATTACACCGACGCGCAAATGGACGAAATTCGCAAGAAGGTCACCATGGTGTTCCAGAACGGCGCCCTCTTCGACTCGCTCACCGTCGGCGAAAACGTTGCTTTTCCCCTGCGCGAGCACCGCGAACTCAGCGAACAGCAAATCTTTCAGGTTGTCGACGGCTTGCTGGACATGGTGGGAGTCAAGGAAATGCGCGACCTATTACCATCCGATCTCTCAACCGGCATGAAGCGATCCGTGGCCATTGCGCGGGCTTTGGCGGCGCGGCCCGACTGCGTGCTCTTCGACGAGCCGACTACCATGGTGGACCCGCTCATGGCCCAGTTGCTGGGAGATTTGATCAAAAGACTCAAGGCGCAATTGCACTTGACCAGCGTGGTGGTCACCCACGACATGCGATTGGCTAAGAAGCTGGCGGATCGAATCGTCTTCCTGCATGAGGCGAAAGCGCTATTCTTTGGAACTTACGCAGAAATGGAAAAATGCGAGGAGCCGATTATTCAGGAGTTCCTTACACTCGATGAACTGACCCTGGAACCCGCATGACAAACCGGGTGCCGAAAACCGGGGTCTAGATTTAGTCGCAGAGACCCCATCGAAGAATTTGCTCGTCCAACTCACCTCCGTTCAGGCCCGCCGCATCTGGCTGCATGCACAGCGCCTGGACACCACCGAACCGTTCGGCTCCGGCCCGCAGGCCACGCCGGCAGCGGTGGCGCACCTGGGCTACTTGCAGATTGACACCATCTACGTCATCGAGCGCAGCCACCACCACATCCTCTACACGCGCATCCCTACGTATCGGCGCGAGCATCTGCATCAGGCACAGAGCATCGACAAGACGGTTTTCGAGTATTGGACACACGCCCTATCGTACGTGCCGACAGATAGTCTGCGGTTTTATGTGCGCGATATGCGCCAGGCGCACCAGGATTGGCAGCGTCGCAACGGTTGGTTCGGCACGGTTTCAAATGCTGATCTGCGCAGAGTGGTGTCTCGCATCCGCAGAGAGGGCGCGCTCACCATCCGCGACATCGAGGACGAGCCTGTGGACAAAGACTACGCGTGGGCCAGCCGTAAGCCTTCCAAGCGTGTTCTGGAGCTGGCCTTCTACAAGGGTTTGGTGACAATCAGTCAGCGGGCTGGAATGCTAAAGACGTATGAGCTCATGAGTCGACATTTCGGTCGGGAACGTCTGCCACGCGCAGCCACCGAGAGGGAAACTTTGAACTACCTGCTTGATCGCGCTCTGCAATCGCAGGGGATCGTGAGCGTGGAATCGATCTGTCATCTGGACGCTCCACGCAAACCAGCGATGAGGCGTCTGCTGGAGTCGCGAGTCCGTCGAAAGGAGCTGATACCTGTCGAACTGGAAGGAGCGGGTCATTGGCTGCACTGGGTCCGTCCAGATGCCATCGATGCCATTCCCGATCCGGCGCAGGAACAGGTTCATATCCTGTCGCCCTTCGACCCGCTGATCATCCAGCGCAAGCGACTCCGGCTCTTTTTCGATTACGAGTATCGCTTCGAAGCTTACGTTCCCAAGCACAAGCGGGTATTTGGCTATTTCGTTTGCCCAGTCCTGATCGGGGATCGGATGGTTGCCGCCCTCGACCTCAAAACTGATCGGTCACGGCAAAAACTTCTGGTGCAGCGCTGGCACTGGATTGGCCGAGCGTCCCGCGCGCATCGGCAGCAGGTGGAAGCCGCGTTGCACAAGTTCGAGCAATTTCAGTTGTGCCGGAGTTAGATCGCGCACCCGCCATTCGGCGATAGGGGTAGATTGGCGCTAGAAACCCTCTTTAACCAATCTCTCCAAGGTAATCGTGCTGCCGGCTCTTGCCCCCATCATCTTCTCGACGTATTTTGCGATCATGTCGACTTCAAGGTTTACTGCATCTCCAGGCCTAAGTGATTTCAGATTAGTCGCCGCGATGGTGTGAGGGATGATCGCTGCCGTGACCTCTGTGCCTGCGATTCGCGCCACCGTCAGGCTGATGCCCTCAATGGAAAGTGATCCTTGAGAAATGATGTAGCGCGTCAGCTCCGGCGGAATCTCGATACGCAGCCAGTAATCGGCCGCATTCTCAATTTGGTCTAGCCCTAGAAACTTGCCGGTGCCGTCTACGTGGCCCTGGACAATATGTCCGCCGAATCGTCCGTCAGCCCGCATCGGTAGCTCAAGATTGACAAAAGCACCTTCTTCGATGCGGGAAAACGAAGTCCGCTTCCAGGTCTCCTCAGCCAGATCGAAATTCACTGAATCAGGTGTGATCTCAACCGCGGTGAGGCAAACCCCGTTCACAGCAATGCTGTCGCCCTTTCTGAGTTCTTTGGCGAGCCGCTCGCACGACACTGTGAGCCCGCGGGTTACGCTACTCTTCGCGATCCGCACAACTCGCCCGACTTCTTCGATAATGCCAGTGAACATGGGGACTATCCTAGCATTCGGCATTCTGCATTCAGCTAGTCAAGGTTCTCCGATTCGTTAAAGAGCCGTAGCATTGGCTGAATGCTGACGGCTGAGTGCTGAATGCTTTACACATACGGATCCTTCAAATACCCCTCCACCGCGAAATCCTCGCCGAAACGATGCAACCGGATTGACTTGACCTGCGCCGCCTCGCCTAGATGCGCGAATCCCGCACCAGCCGAAAACGGCACCGCTCCCGTTCCACCTAGAATCTTCGGAGCATAGTAAAAGAAAATCTTATCGACGATCCCCGACGACAATGCCGCCCAATTCACCATCGAGCCGCCTTCGATCATCAAGCCCGTAATCTCCCGTTCGCCGAGGTGTTTCACAACTCCCGTCAGGTCTGGATGTCCCTCGAGCGTGGGCTGCGGAATCTGCTCGACCCACACTCCACGTTCCTGAAGCTGCTTTCGTTTCTTCTCTTCCGCAAACGAGCACAGCACCAGCAAGTCCTCATTCGCAGTCTTCACCACCCGCGATTCGAGCGGCAGCCGCAAACGCGAATCGAGAATCACGCGCAACAACGGACGGCCTCGCGGCCGCCCGCTGCGATCGGTGAGAAGGGGATCGTCAGCGATCACCGTACCCACGCCCACCAGAATCGCATCGTGTTGATGGCGAAGCTCCTGCACATGTGCGCGCGCCACTTCGCTAGTGATGTATCCACTGCCACTTCCGCCGGAGCCCAAGGCCGTCGGGTTGCGCGATTCACCAGGCGGAGGCGCAATCTTGCCATCCAGAGTCATCGCCGCTTTCAGCGTGACCAGCGGAAGACGCTGGCGGATATATTTCGCAAATGCTTCGTTGAGCCGCCTAGCCTCCTCTTCCAAAATCCCGACAGTTACCGCGACACCAGCTTGCCGTAGCCGTTCAAAGCCGCGCCCGCTTACCAGCGGGTTGGGATCGGACATGCACGCCACCACTCGCGTAATGCCAGCGGCAATCATAGCGTCGGAGCACGGTGACGTCCGTCCCTGATGCGAACAAGGCTCCAGATTGATGTAGAGCGTCGAGCCTCTCGCTTGTTGGCCGGCCTGCTCAATCGCCAGAATCTCAGCGTGTTTGATGCCTGCGTAGGTATGGTTGCCGCTGCCGACGACTGTCCCGTAGGCGTTCACTAATACAGCTCCCACATTCGGATTGGGCGAAGTCAGGCCAATGCCTTCCCGCGCCAGATCAAGTGCTTGGCGAAGGAAGCGTTCGTCGATGCCGTGGGAAGTGGTCACGTGGATTGATGAGTTGGTTTTCTCCGTGACTCCCTGTCTCCGTGGTGAAAAGGATTAAGCGAACAGCGAATCCACAAAATCCTTGGGATCGAATGGCAGCAAATCCCCAGCCTTTTCTCCCACACCTACATAGCGCACCGGCAGGCCCAATTCACGGCAAATCGCCACCACGACCCCGCCTTTGGCCGTGCCATCCAACTTGGTGAGCACAATCCCGGTCACGCCCGCTGAATCGGTGAACTGTCGCGCCTGCTGCAACCCGTTCTGTCCGGTAGTCGCGTCCATCACCAGCAGCGTCTCGTGCGGAGCTCCGGGGATAATCCGCTGCGCCGTTCGCCGCATCTTCTCAAGCTCAGCCATCAAGTTTGATTTGTTGTGCAGCCGCCCAGCGGTGTCCACAATCACAAAATCCGTATGGCGCGCCGTCGCCGCCTGCAGTGCGTCATATAGCACCGCCGCGGGATCGCCACCGGCCTTGGTTCGAATCACTTCCGTCCCCGTACGCTCACCCCAGATTTCCAGTTGCTCGATGGCAGCAGCGCGAAATGTATCGGCCGCACACATGAGGACCGTCTTGCCCTGCGAACGAAAAACCTGCGCCAGCTTGCCGATGGTCGTAGTCTTGCCCGTGCCATTGACCCCGACCACCAGGATCACCTCTGGCGTACCCTCAACTTTTTCCACTGGCCGCGTATTAGCCGCATTCAGAATGGTTAGCAGCTCTTCCTTCAATAGACGCTTTAACTCGTCCACGTTCTTGATCTGCTTGCGGTCCGCCTTTTCCCGCAGCTTTCCCAGCACTTCACGCGTGGTCGTACTCCCCAGATCGGCACTGATCAGGGTGGCTTCCAGCTCATCCAGTGTGTGACGATCAATTTCCTTACTGAACGAAACCGCTTCTTCGATGCGTTCGCTGAGGCTTTCGCGCGTGCGCGTTACCGCCTCTTTCATTCGTTCCAGGAAGCTGGGTTTCTGCCGTTCGTCGAGGCTGCCAAAAAGGGTCTGAATCATGGATTGGATGGCCGTGATCGGCGCAATCTCTAATTATAGCGGCAGGGTTCGAATCAGACTTGAAATGCGCGAAGCTGGACGAGGGATCACACCCGGCTGGTTTGCACTGCGCTGGCAGGATCAGGCGAAGGCTCGGCTTCCACCGCTCCTGTCGTCGTCGCTGGCACCGTGACGCCAGCCCCAGCCGCGGCCGCCATCGGCGGAGGCGGCGCCGTCGGATGCTGAACTTGAATCTCGCCCCGCTCGTAGATCGCCGCCAGAGCTGCTACCGCAGTTGGGTCCAAGCGCTTGCCCGAGAGTGAATGAATAATTCGCAACGCTTCTTTGGGATCGTGCGCGTGTTGGTAAGGACGATTGGTGGTCAGCGCATCGAACGTATCAGCCACAGCGATAATTCGCGGCAGCAACGGAATGTCGTCGCCCTTCAACCCATGCGGATAGCCACGTCCGTCCAGCGACTCGTGGTGCAGTTCGATGCCCGGAATCATGTCCTTCAATTGCGCCACCGGCCGCAGGATGTTCGCTCCCTTGGTGGTATGTGTCTTCATGATGTCGAATTCTTCCGGCGTAAGCGCGCCCGGCTTCTTCAGAATGCGATCTTCAATGCCGATCTTGCCCACATCATGCAGTTGAGCAGAAATGCGGACGGTTTCGATGTAATCTTGGTAAATGCCCATCTCGCGCGCGATCAGCACCGAATAGCGGGTCACGCGGTCAGAATGGCCGCGAGTGTAGGGGTCCTTTTCGTCGACCGCGCCGGCCAGCATCTGGATGGAGCCCATAAACAGCTCGCGGTTTTCCGTGGCCGCACGCTTCAGATCGTGAACAAAATGTTCCAGCTCCTGGGACATTATGTTGAAAGTGTGTGCCAGTTCGCCGATTTCCGTGCGGCTCTTCAGATTGACCCGCTGCGAGAAGTCCCCACGGGCAATCGCGCGGCTGGAGAGAGTCAGCACTTCCAGCGGACTGGTAATGCGCCGGGCCGCAAAAACGCTGATGGCAATGCTCAAAGCAATCGCCATGATCGCCAGAATGCGTCCCGTGCGCTGCATTTCGTACACGCCGCGGTAGGCTTCGGCCCGCGGCTTTTGCACCACCACAGCCCAATCGAGGTTCGTCACCGGGCTGCACGTGCCCAACATCGCAATCGTGGTTTTGCCGCGGGTAATGTTGAACTCGCGGGTGGCGGCCACCATCTGGGCCTTGCTGCCTAGTTCCACGAAACTACGCACGATCTCCAGGTCCCTCATGTCCTGACCGGTGGCGTATTCCGGACCGGCGCCTGCGACCAATCGCCCCTCGCTGTCCACCACATACGGAATAAGGCCCCCGCGGCTGACTTCCTGCAGGCGTCGAATCAAGAACTGGAGATCCACTACCGACCCAATCATTCCTACGAAACGCCCGCCCACCATGACCGGCGCGCTGACCAGCACCACTGTGCGGGACGACTTTCCATTCCCCACCGCCAGTGCCTGGCCGTTATAGATTCTGCCTTCGCGGGCCGCCGCGTACCCACGCTCCAACTCTCGCTGCAAAAACGCGTCCGCCGCAATCCGGCCTGCCGAGATGCCTTTGCCCTCGGAGTTCAACAACGTGGCGTAAGCCAGGTCGTCGGAGGACGAAACAAAGTTCTCCAGCAGCGCCCGCAGCTCAGGTGCTTCTACATGCTCTGACGTAAAGTCTCCACCACTGGCCACCTGCAATGCGGAAGACAAATTCGCCAGCATCATGCGCAGCGATTCTTGGTGCTGCGAAATATCATCCGCCAGCGACCGCGTGACCGCGTTCTGCAACAGCCGTTCGTTGGTGATCAGCCGGTCGCGATTAATCGACTCCACCTGCGCTGAGTAGAAATACATGGGCACCACGCTGACCAGTACAAGGACACCTAGGATGACGTACAGAATGGGCAGGCGCGATGGTGTAGGCAGCTTTAGCGACAAAGTGACCCTACGTGCCGTGCGGGGCGCACAGCAAATGTCTTGGGGGTTGTTCTACGAGTTTACTTGGGAACACGCGCCGCTCACCGTTACGAAAGTACTGTGGAAGGCCACGTATTTCTGGCGATTTGGCAGGAAAAAACAGGTCAGGATCGCTCTCGAACGCAGCGATCTACGCGGTTTCCCGCTTCCCACTGCGGGTCATCAGTTCGCGGATGGCTTCGCGCGGCGACTTCCCATGATGCAGGATTGCGTCCATCTGAGCGGTGATGGGCATTTCCACCTTATGAACACGTGCCAGTTCGACCGCAGCGTGTGTGGTGAAAACTCCCTCCGCCACCATGCCGTGCATGCCCGCAATGATGTCAGGCAATTTACCACCACGGCCGAGTTCAACACCAACACTGCGATTGCGGGACAATCCTCCCGTGCAGGTCAGCACCAGATCTCCCAAGCCGGCCAGTCCAGCCATGGTTTCTGGCTGCCCGCCGCAGGCTACCACCAGGCGCGTCATCTCCGCCAAGCCGCGGGTGATGAGCGCCGCAATCGAGTTATGGCCCAATCCCAGCCCGTCGCAAACTCCGGCAGCGATCGCGATGGTATTCTTCAACGCGCCTCCCAGTTCCACGCCGATCACGTCGTTGTTGGTATAAACCCGAAACTGCGGATCGCTGAACTCATTCTGCACGGTTTCGGTCAGCCCATCGTCAGGCGAAGCGATGGTGATGGCGGTCGGATCTCCCCGCGCCACCTCTGTAGCAAACGACGGTCCGCTCAGCGCCCCCACCCGCGGACTAAATCCCTGCGCTGACTTGATCACCTGCACGATCACTTCCGACATCCGCAGGTGGGTGTCATTTTCCAGACCTTTGGTCGCGCTGACAATCAGCATCTCCGGAGTCAGGCAGACCCACAGCTCCTCAAACACCCTCCGGCAATGATGCGACGGCATTACACTGACTACGATCTGCGCCCCACGCACCGCTTCGTGATAATGGCCCGTAGCAGTCACCGATTCCGGAAGTTTGTGCCCCGGCAGAAAAAGATCGTTGCTGTGACGCCGGTTGATGGAGTCACGAACTTCTGTCTCATGGGCCCACAGCCTAACCCGGTGTGTTCCTTTACGTCCCAGGGCAATGGCCAGCCCCGTGCCCCACGCCCCCGCTCCGATGATTGCGATTTCGCTCATCCCTTCCTCCACTGGAAGCCGGGCTCGGTGTGTGCGACTAGGCGGCGAATATTCTCGTGATGCTTGCCGATGATCAGCAGGGAAGACACGGCAGCGAAGCCTGTCAGAGGCAAGCGTTGATCGGGTTTCAATACCCAGACGAGCAGCGGAAACAACCCAACTGTGAGGATCGAAGCTAGCGACACATAGCGAAAAATCAGGAAGATGGCAATGAAGATGACAACCATCACGAGGACGATCTTGGGGGCAAGTAGCGCAAAACTTCCGAGCCCTGTCGCCACGCCCTTGCCGCCCCGAAATTTTAACCACAACGGAAACATGTGGCCGACAATGGCCAGGATGGCCGCCGTGCCTAGAAGGAACGGCCGGCCGGGAAATAACGTTCGTGCGATCACTACTGCTGCCAGCCCTTTCAGTCCGTCGAGCACCAGAGTCGATACGCCCAGAATCGGGGACGTGCGGGACACGTTGGTGGCGCCAATGTTGCCGCTGCCTATCTGGCGGACGTCCTGCCCGCGAAAGATGCGCACCAGTAAGTATCCGAAAGGAATCGTCCCCAGCAGATAACTGATGGCGGCAGTGATCAGGAGTGATCTCATACGTGAGCCTGGCCCAGTCCGAACCGCTCAATCTTTGTGTACCGCGCACCGCCGCGCTGCAGCTGACTCTGATAAAGAAAAAACTCGCGGGCCGTCATGGTGCCAAACTCGGGCGTCGCCATCGCCGCCAATTTCTCCTGCAGCTTCTGAAAGCCCCGGTTCGGACGATCTTCCTTCTGCCTGCGGGGCGCGCCTGACAGTCCGCAGCGTGCCAGGGTCAAGTGCGGGCTGTAGGCATGCTCTTCCTTTTGAATTCCCAACGCCGATGTCGCCTGATCAACGGCCATTGCTAGTTTGGTCAGTCGCAATCCAGCTTCGATCCCCACCCAGAACACCCGCGCCGATTTCGCAGTAGGGAAGAATCCGAACCCGCGAAAACTGATCTCAAACGGTTCTTCCTTCACCGCTGCCATCGCGCGTTTGATTTCTTCCACCGATTCGGCTGGCTTCTCCCCAATGAATTTCAACGTCACGTGCATCGACTCGGGACGCACCCAACGTGCCTCCTCGGCAAATCCCGACACGCCTTCCACGAACCGCTGAATTCGCGCGCGTATGCCATCGTCAATCTCGAGAGCAATGAAGAGTCGCATTTGGCACTTGGCATCTAGCACTTAGCGGAGTCAGCAAATGCTAAGTGCTATATGCCGATTGCCAAGAAACCTCTCATTTCAATTTCCTCCGGATCATGTCCAACGCCTGCTGGCTGGCAAACCAGCGAATGCGCTTGCGGTCGCCGACAAATTTGCGCTCTATCACTTCCGTCCCGCCCTCACTAGCCAGAGCGTGAAACACCAGTCCCACCGGTTTGTCCGGAGTTCCTCCGTTCGGCCCAGCCACGCCCGTCACCCCGATACCCAGGGTCGAGCCGCAGCGTGCACGAATTCCTTCTGCCAATGCTGTAGCTACCTTCGAACTTACGGCGCCTTCTTTGTCGATCAGCCTCGTCGGCACTCCCGCCATCTCCGTCTTCATGTCATTGGAGTACACAATCGCGCCGCCAAGGAAGTATCGTGAACTGCCGCTCACCGAAGTGATTCTTTCGCCGATCAGCCCGCCAGTACATGATTCCGCCACCGCCATGGTGGCGTTGCGCATTTGCAAGTAGTACCCGACAATTTGCTCCATCGAGTCGCCGTTGTCGGAGAACACAAAATCGCCGATCTCGGCCTCGATCAGCTCCACTAATTCATCCACGCGTTTCTGCGCTGTGTCGAGCTTGACGGCGCGGGTTTTCAGGTGCAACTGGATCTCTCCCGCTCCGGCCAGGATCGTAGTTTGTACGTCAGTGAAAGGCTTGTAGATCGGCGCCACTCGAGCATCGCACTGCGACTCGCCCATGCCCGTGATTTTCAGTTCCCGGGTGACAATAAATTGTTCCGGCAGCTTTGCCCGCAATCGTGCGACACATTGCTCTTCAAACAGCGCCTTCAATTCATTTGGAGGGCCCGGCAAGAGCATCATGATCTTCGCGCGTCCATCAAACTTGCCGCTGATCCACAATCCGGGGGCAGAGCCATTGGCATTGGGAAGGACAGTTGCGCCGGCGATGACTTCCGCTTGCTTCAAATTATTAGCCGCCATCTTCCAGCCATGCGCCGCAAAGCGTTCCTCGAGCCAGGTTACAATCGCGGGATCACGCCGCAGCGGCAATCCTAACGCCGCCGCCACGGCTTCTCGCGTGAGATCATCTTCCGTCGGCCCCAATCCGCCCATAAAGATAATCACATCGGTGCGCGCGAATGCCGCAGTCGCCGCCTGCGTAAGATTCTCCAGGCTATCGCCCACAATCGTCTTAAAACTCACCTCCACTCCCATCTGGTTGAGTTTCTCTGTGAGGTAGAGCGAGTTGGTGTCCTGGCGGTATGGAGTCAATAGTTCCGAGCCAATAGCGATGATCTCAGCATTCATCTCTCAAAAGTGTAAATGAAAACCAAGCGAGCTTAGCAGAGTTGGGAAAGTGAGCGGCTAGAAGCGGTCCATGACCGGTTGCCGGAGGTTGTAGACCTGAAATCTGAGAGCTGATGGCTGAATGCTGATGGCTTTTCTGACCCTACTCCACCAGCGGCAGTCCCTGAATGTTCCAGGCTAAATGATGCGCCGCGTCTGTCGTCGTGAGCACGACCGAGCGGCCGGGAGCAAACGCCAGACCCACCAAGCCGGCGCCCGCGACCTCGATCGATGCCTGACCATCGGGAGAGATCTTGACGATCCCGCGCCTGCCCGATAGCGAAGCCGCCACGTACAGATTGCCTTCGATGTCAAAAGCCAAACCTTGCGGCCGTCCCAGCCCGCGGAAGAAATTGGTAACATTGCCTTGCCCGTCAATCCTGTACACGCAATCGAAGCTCGAAGTCGTTGGACCGGTGACGAACAGATCGCCCCGGGGGCTAAACGCCAGGTGATAGGCGGAAACGCTGGGCTCGAGCGTAGCGAACACGAAAGTCTGCCGGTCCGGAGCAATCTTGAAAATCGTCCCGCTGCGGTCTCCCACGTACAGGTTGCCGGCGCGATCAAAGGCAATGCCCGTCGCCACGCCCATGCCCTCCGCGTAGGAAGACATTGTCCCGTTGGGAGCGATCCGGTACACGGTTCCGTCGTAGCGCGACGAAACATACATCTGCCCAAACTTGTCGAAAGCAATCGAGGTAGCGTTCATCAGGTCGGCCACGAACGGCTTGACGTTATAGTTGGTATCGATCTTGAACAGCGCCACCTTCACTTTTTGTCCGCGGCTCCCCGAAAAACTAACGTAAATGTTGCCCTCGGCGTCGAGCGCGGGATTGGTCACCGGATGCAGTCCCTCCGCAATCGTCACCGCTACTTTGATCTGATGAGCATTGCTGGAGTGGCCGTTGGTGGAAACCACGATAGAGCCCGAAGATGCGCCGTGCGGTACTTTTGCCACCACAAAATCATCGGAGCTGATGACCACCGCGCCTTCCACTTCGCCAAAGCGAACCCGCGGCCGCCGCAAGTCGTGCGGTGACAGATCGCTTCCGCTGATCCGCACCTCGCCGCCCGCCAGGGCAGCGCTCGGCTGCACCGCCTGAATATGCGGCTTTCCGTTCACGCTCTTTTTTCCCAGTAACCGGTCAGAAATTCCCATGGACTTCCAAGTCCCCTGTGCCTTCTACTTCGGCAAAAGGCCGAAGTGCAGCACCACCTGCATCACCGCCAACGCGTAAAGTCCTGCGCCAACGTCATCTATTACGATGCCAAAGCCTTCGGGAAGATGCTCAAGTTGACGCACCGGGGGAGGTTTTACAATATCGAAGCCTCGGAAGAGTATAAATCCCAGCAGCAGAGATTTCCACGCTACCGGCACCGCAATCAGCGTAATAAGCTGGCCCGCGACTTCGTCAATCACTACAAACTGCGGATCTTTCAGCCCACTGGCACGGCAGACCTGTGTAGCCGCCGGAATCCCCACCACCACCACCAGCGCGGCCAGCCCGATGGCTGCGAAAGGCTGCCAACCCGGGGCGATCCCACGGGCGACCAGCCACCACAATACCACCGTCGCCGCCGACCCCCAGGTCCCCGGCCCAGGCCGCAGCACCCCTACACCGAAGAACGTTGCTACTAGGGTGGCCCAACGCGGCGCACGTGTCATTTAACGCCGCCATCCATCGACAATTCACGGCTTCTCATCGGACTCCGCATCGATCTCGTCACTGGTATCCGTGATCGGCGACGAAATGACGTACTTCCCACTGGCCCACTTACCCAGATCAATCAGACGGCAACGCTCGCCGCAGAAAGGGAAGTCCGGATCTTTGCTGGTTACCGGCTTCCGGCAGGTGGGACAACTCAACTTAAGGGCACGCTTGCGGGCCATAGACGCTACACAATCTTCGCCACCAGGTCGTAATCGTGCGCCTCGGTGATCTGGCAGCGGTAAAATTCGCCTTCTTTCGGTTCAAGCCCGTCGCGCACGTCATTCACGAACACTTTGCCGTCGATTTCCGGGGCGTGCATCGCCGTGCGGCCTTCGAGCAAAAGATCGCTTTCCTCGGACACGCCTCCGAGCAGCAGGTCAAACTCTTTGCCGACCAAGGCCTTCTTGCTCCTCTTGCTGATGCGCTTTTGAATCTGCATCAGATGCTTGCGTCGCCGTTCTATTTCACCCGGCGGCAGCTTGTCATCGATCCCGAAAGCGCCCGCGCCTTCTTGATCCGAGTAACCGAACGCGCCCATCCAGTCGAACTTGGCTTCGCGGACGAATTCGCACAACTCTGCAAACTCTTTTTCGGTCTCTCCAGGGAAGCCTACAATGAAAGATGTCCTCAAGGTTAAGTCTGGAATCGTGCGCCGCATCTTCTCAATCGACCGCAGAAAGACATCCGCTCCGCCGCCGCGTTTCATGCGCTTCAAAGCCGTGGCCGACGCATGTTGCAAGGGCACATCCATGTACGAGCAAATCTTATCGTGGCTGGCAATGGTCTCGAGCAACCGGCCCGTAATCTTATTGGGATACGCATACAGAAACCGCACCCAGCGCAGCTCCTCAATGCTGGCGAGTTTCTCCAGCAGCAACGCCAGACCGTCTTTTAATCCAAAGTCTTCTCCGTAGCAGGTGGTGTCCTGTCCGATTAGGGTGACCTCGCGTACTCCGCCGCGCGCCAGGCGTTCGACTTCTGCGACCACCGATTCAAATCGCCGCGAGCGAAACTTCCCCCGCAGCTGCGGGATGATGCAGAAGCTGCACGGATGATCGCAACCCTCGGCAATCTTCACGTAAGCCGTGTACTTGGGCGTAGCCAGCACGCGGGGTGTGGCCTCGTCATAGAGATAATTGGGGAGATCGGCGATAGCGCCGTCCCATGACTCCCGCGAGAACCGGCCTTGGGCCACCCGCGCGTCGGCTTCCGCTCGTGAAGTCAAAATCTTGAAGGGAGAATTCGAAGCCGGTTGAGGGGCGATCCCGGCGGCTGCCAGAATATTTTCCAACTCTCCGGTGCCGACCACCGCGTCAACTTCAGGAATGTTCTTTTGAATGTCGCCGCGAAAGCGTTCCACCAGGCAACCCGCAACTATCAGCTTGCGTGCCCGGCCATCGTTCTTGTGGCGTGCCATTTCAAGGATCGCATTCACCGATTCCTGCTGCGCGCTCTCGATGAACGAGCAGGTATTCACCACAATGACGTCGGCATCTTCGGCGCGGGCAATCAACTCCGCTCCAGCCTGCGCCAGCATGCCCATCATGACTTCACTATCGACCAGGTTCTTGGGGCATCCCAGGCTGACAAAGCCGACTTTAGGCGGCCGAGGGGCCGCGTTTTCTATTCCAACGATTTCGGCTTCGTTGTCAGTCTCTACAGTGGAATTCGGAGGCGGCATCAATCTAACTATTTTAGCAGCTTGCGAGGTTCATCCTGCTGGCGCAACTACAATGCGCTTCTACCGCTTGCTCGCGGCCGAAACTTCCTCATAATCCCCCGGCAACCTCGCGGCATCCTCCGCCGAATCGCCGAACCGTGCCCGTTCGTAATGCTCGGCAAATCGCGCCAGCGGATCGCGCATGCCTTGATCCTTGAAAGCCGCCACGAATTCCGCCGGAGTCTGGGCCGGCAACTTCTGCCAGCCGCGCTTGGCCAACATGCGCAACACGCGTTCATACCAGATGGTTGCCGCCACACGCGGTGACTTCTCCGGCCGAGCCGCCACTCGAAGCCGGCGAATCATCCGCCACAGTCGCGCCGAATACGCTCCCAACACCAGCAGCGCTGCCAGGCCAAGCGCTGTCCCGGCCCAGCGCCAGGGAGCATCCGACACCGCGTTTCCCGTCCGTCGCGCAGCCTGCAGCCAGGCTTCATACTCTCTCCGCTCCCACCGCCGCGCTCGTCGGATCCATTCCGCGCCACCTTGCGCCGCGCGATGTCCCAGGATGTACTGATGGCTCACGTCATAGCTGACCACCCACTCCCGCCAGAACGACGCCATGACATCGGCATAGAGCGCCCAGCGGTTCCAGCCCGTTCTAACCTCGGCCGGCGCGGCTGGCGTGGGATCAAAGCTCACCCATCCATATCCCGGAAAATAGGCTTCCACCCACGAATGCGCGTTGCTGGCGCGCACCAGATATTGCGACGTCACGTCATTGAACTCGCCGGTGCGGAATCCGTTTACGACTCGCGAAGGGATCTTCAACGTGCGCAGCATCACCGCCATGGCAGAGCCGAAATATTCGCAGTGGCCCTGCTTGCGCTCGAACAGGAAATACGCCAGCGGATCGCGTTGCGCCGAGCGTCCCAGTTGCAACGTGTATCCGAAGCGCGTCCGCAAGTAGCGTTCCATCGCCACTGCTTTGTCGTAATTGTTGCTTTCAGCAGCCGTGATCTGCGCGGCCAGCGGCGCCACCCGCGGATCCAACCGCGGCAGTTGCAGATAGTTCAACAGCACCGCCGGCGGATAATCCTGCCCAGCCCCACGCAACGATGCTGCCGCGGGCTGGGCCACGTCAGACTCCGCATCATAAGTGCCCACCGGACGGTCAAAGTCGCTGTCGAAAACCGCCCCTGCCTCATCCCGCGACACCAGTCGATAGTTGCCCCCGAGGCTGAGCGCATCCGGCGCAAGGAAGAAGACGTTGTTGGCAATCGGCTCCATCAGCACGCGGTAATGAATGAGATGTTGGGTCTTGTGTGTTTCAGCTCCCGACGCGAGCAGAAATTGGCCACCCAGCGACCGCGCGACCAGACGATGCTCATACGGAGTCGACCAGGTAACGCCATCGAATAGGTTCAGAGCGACCCCGCGCCACTTGAGGTCGAAAGTCCCATGGGCGTCGCCGTCGATCTGGATATGCATCACCAGCGCGCCAGATTGCTGAATCTCACCGATCCGTCCCAATTGCACGCGATCGCTGAACCCGGTGGCAATCTCGCCGGTGGGAGTGTATGCGCTCAGATAGCCGCTGGAAACACGCGGCAGCACGAAGAAAATGACCCCTGCGCCCAGCGCGATCAGCAACACCAGCGCCGGAGTCACTCTGGCTAACGACAGTCCCATCTGCCGCGAGGCGGCAAGGTCGTCGGTCGTCGACTGAAATGTCGAGCTGGCAGCGGCGCGCCGCATCTCCATCAGGATGAACGTCCCCGCCGCCGTCAGCATAAATCCGCAGAACGCCAGCAAGAATGTCGAGTCGACCGTCAGCACCGCCGCCGATAGCACCATCAGGAAGGCAAGCACTGCCAGAAAGTAATAATCACGATCGCGTCGCGCCGAGAACAAACGCATCACCAGGACAAAGAGAACCAGATGTACTGCCGAACTTACGAAGGCGCGCGAGATCACGAAGTAGTCAGCGAGATAAAACGCGAGGTACACGAGCGTAAGAATCGTAGTCCAGCGTTCGGGGATTAGCGGGGTGCGCCGAGTGGCCACGCAATACCCGCGAACCAGGATGGCAGTTCCGGCCAACGCGGTCGTCGGCAGGTCGAGACCGCCGGTGGACGCCAGCGTTACAAACCCCGTCAGCACCAGCAAATAGAGCGCAATCTCAAAGTATCGCTCGATTGCCAGGCGCAGCGGTTGCGGGTTGTGAGCTGTGACCATGAGACTTCCTTAATTGTTCGCGATTCTCGCGCAGAAGGGAAGGGTACCCAGGTTAGGGACGAGGTTCGGCGTGCTGGTGAGAACCAATGCCAAACGCAGCTGATAGACTCTCCCAGGGGAGTTTGCAGTTGCGAAACTCACAAAAACTCGTGATTATCGTAGGGCTCCTGGCTACGATTACTATGCCAGTTTGCCAGGCCGCGTCGGATATTCGATCCAGAACCCTCCGCTGTGGCGACACCGAGTATCAGTATTTGCTGTTCTCGCCAGCCTCCAAGGAGCCGCTGCCGGCCATCCTGCTGCTGCACGGCGCGGGCGATCACCCTCCAAACTTCATCGACGCGTGGAAATCGTTTGCCGCACAGAAGCATATCGTCCTGATTGCGCCCGAATTGCCGCGCACTCTGACGTTCGAGCCTCTTGCCCCCGCAATGTTCAGGTGCCTGGTGGAAGACGCCAAACTGAAAGCCAGCATCGATCCTCGCCGCCTCTATAGTTTTTGGCCATTCGATGGGCGGCTACCTCGCCTACGACGCCGCCACGCTCGATTCGGAATACTTTGCCGCAGTCGCGGTCCACGCCATGGGAATCGCCGAGGAGTACGTGTCGATCGTAGACAAGGCCAAACGCAAAACGCCGATTGCAATCTACATTGGCGACCGCGATCAGTTGGTCCCGATTGCCGGGGTTCAGCGGACGCGGGATCTGCTGCGCAAGGCAGGATTCCCCGTTCACTATGTCGAGCTCAGAGATCACGATCACAACTACTACGATCTCGCCGGCCAGATCAACGCCGATGCCTGGAACTTTCTGAGCCGATACGAACTGCCTGGTTCTTAGAGTCTGAAAGCTGACAGCTGCTGGCTGAATGTTAGAATCGTTATGTCGGGCATCGGTCCCACGCGACGTCTTCCCGCCAACCCCGCCAGGTCCGGAAGGAAGCAACGGTAACGGGCTCTTGCGTGTGCAGTGGGTCGCCGGTGCCTGACTATTCCGCTCTCTTCGCTCAACTCCGTCGTCAATAAAACCCTCAGTCAACCTCGTCCCATTGGACACGGCTGGTGCACGTACGGCACAATAGCGGGTTTACATTCCAACGGGAGAATCTTGCGAGTGAGTCAACTGCTGCGCGCCAAGATCAGCGCTCTGGGAACTTACGTTCCGCCCCGCGTGCTTACCAACGCCGACCTGGAGAAGATGGTCGACACCACCGACCAATGGATTCTGGATCGCACCGGAATTCGCGAGCGTCATCTGGCTGACAAAGGCGTTGCCAGCAGCGACCTGGGATTGGAGGCTGCCAAGAGCGTTCTGGCCCAGGCCGGCGTTGAGCCTTCGGATCTCGATGCCATCATTGTCGCCACCGTTACTCCGGACATGCTGTTTCCTTGCACTGCCTGCCTGGTGCAGGACAAGCTGGGAGCCAAAGGCGTTTGGGGATTCGATATGAACGCCGCGTGCTCTTCGTTTCTTTACGCACTGCAAGTGGGCTCGAGGTTTGTGGTCTCGGGAGATCACAAGAAAGTTCTGATCATCGGCGTGGATATCATGTCCTCGATCATCGACTATACCGATCGCGCCACCTGCGTAATCTTCGGCGACGGCGCAGGCGCCGTCCTGGTGGAACCGGCGACCGACGACTCTCTCGGCCTCATCGACTTTTTGCACGAAGTCGATGGCTCCGGCGGTTGCTCGCTGTTCATGCCCGCCGGTGGCAGCTTGAACCCTGCTACCCACGAAACGGTCGCGCACCGTATGCATTACGTCCACCAGGATGGCCAGGCAGTTTTCAAGTTCGCGGTTCGCAAGATGGCCGAAGTCTGCGAAAGACTCTTGCAGCGAAACGGCCTGACCGGCAAGGACATCGATGTATTCATCCCCCACCAGGCGAACCGTCGCATCATCACCGCCACTGCCGACCGCCTGGGCATGCCGGCGGATCGAGTCATCATCAACATCGACCGCTTCGGCAACACCACCTCTGCAACACTGCCCCTTGCTATGGAGACGGCACGCGAGGAAGGCAAATTGAAGAAAGGCGACATGGTCCTTCTGGCCGCGGTGGGAGCGGGGTTTACCGTGGGAGCTTCGCTGCTACGCTGGGCCTTCTAGAGAAGAAACGGTTACTTACTCTTCTCGGGCTCGAACGCTTTCTGCAAATACTTTCGCGCTTCATCTAAAGCGCCCTGGGTGTTGTCATTGGTCTGCAAGGCTTGACGATATTCGCCCACGGCGCGTTCCCGCTGTCCGGTGACATCAAAAATCTTGCCCAGCTGAATGTGGCTCCAGACCTCCGTCCAGCGTGGCTCGCCATCGCCGTTGAGCGAATCGCGGTAGGCGTTGGCCGACGCCTGGTAGTTTTTCTGCTGGAAGAAAATCTCAGCGATCCGGTAATGTGCCAGCGAACTGTTCTTGCTGACGCTCAGCGCCTTGTTGTACTCGGATAGCGCCGCCGCCAGGTCCCCTTGTTGTACATATGCCTGCCCACGCTGAATGGAGGCGCGCAGCTTCACGTCGCTCGAATTCTTGAGCACGTTGTTCCCCGGATCAATCGAAATCCGCCGTGGTTTGCCAAAGGTCTCAATCGTAAACGGCGAATTGGTACCCACCACCTCAATTCGTTTATTTTCAGTTTTGCCGTCGGTGTCAATCTTCAAGTCCACCGGCATACGGAATAGATCAAGGTCCTGCGCAATCTCGCCCACCACTCGGAACCCTTTGTTGTTTCCCAGCCGGTACACCGTGTACTTCGTCTTGAACTCGGGCGCTCCGGTGGAGTCGAGCCATTGGGAAAAGAACCAGGTCAGTTTGTCGCCGTAATACTGCTCGGCGATGGCGCGGAAATCGTCCAGCGAGGCAGATTTGCCCGCGTACTTCGTGGCAAAGGTGCGCATGGTGAGATCATACTTCTGGTCTCCTTCCACCCAGCGCAGCATGTGCAAAATCATCGCGCCTTTGTCCGTCACCAGCGACTGGAATTCCGGCGAAAACGTATCCAGTTTGCCGACCGTGGCCAGCGGTACCGTGTCATACGCCAGCGCGCCAACCGACATGTCCTTGACCGCTTCTTCCAGGCCCGCAGTTCCGGCGGCACTCTCGATGTAACGCGCCTCGGAATAACGCGCAAAACCATCCGACAGCCACCAGTCATCCAGCGACGCTGGACTGACCGACACTCCCCACCACTGGTGCGCGATGGTATTTGCCAGCAACCGGTAGTTCACCTTTTCGGAGACTGCGCGGCTGGCGATGGCGGCAATTTCCGGCGCCCACGCCGAAGGCAACGTGTCGTCCGGAATCTCTACCACCCTGAGCCGGTTCGAAGGCGGCACGCCATACAAAGTCACGAAATAGGTAAATTCCTTGATGGCGGTGGAAGCGTATTGCGCGCCCAGGTTCTGATGAATCGGTTTGAAGAAAACGTGCAGATCGAGTCCCGCTTCGTCGCTCTTAAACTCCTGAAACGTCCCCGCAATAACGGTTCCGGGAAAGCTCGGCTTGTCCCAGGTAAAACTGAAAGTCTTGGTTGGCAACCCGGCAAGCGCGCCCTTCTTGGCCGGAAGCGGAGTCCCCTCGCTTTCTTTACCGCTGCCAATCACTACCATGTGGGCAGGAACCGTGATGTTCATGGTCGCCGTAAATCGGTTGATGCCATAACCGCTGACCGGAAACCAGCGTCCGGCATAGAGCAGATAACTGGTTTCATCGTTGATCGCCGCCACTTTGAGACCCTGTATCGGACTCTCGTCGGCGGAGTCGAGCGTGCCGTCGTATTCAAACGTCAAGCTGCTGGACTCGTCTTTGGCCAACCCCTTGGATAGCTGTACGCGCACGCTGGAGTCCTGCACCCCGCGCTCAGCAGAAACCGGTTTCCCCGCATCGTCGGTGACCTTCGTGACCCGCAGCGCATTGTGCAATTCAAAAGTCGCGATGTTGAGAGTCTCGAGCGCGGTGAACTTCACCTTGGCACGCGCTGTGAGCTTGTGCGTATGTGGAATGAGTTCCGCGTCGATCTGATAATCATCCACTCGTAGGCGAGTTTTTTCCGCCGCCCAGGAGGGCAAGCAGCAGAATAAGAGGAGAAAGATGAATCCTATGCTTAGGGTGCGACGCTGACGCCGACCTGAAAAGGGCATTTAGGAAGAGTCTCCAGAAACCGTTAAGTATGATGAGAATTGTGGCCCAAAAGATGCTGTCGCGACAAGGGGAGAGGCTATCCCATGCTGGGCGCCGAGACCGCTTTTTCCGGTCGTCCCTTCTCAGTTCGACCCAAAATCGCCATGATCGCATCCGCCGCCTGCTCCGCTGCTGGCGGCCTGTCCGGCGTACCCCGCAGAGCAGCTCTTACGCCAGCCAGCCCTGCGATCACGCTCTCGCGTGCGGGTCCGTCTGACAATATTTTGACAATCTCCGCCACGACCTTCTCCGCGGTAAAGTCCTGCTGCACCAATTCCGGCACCACTTCCTTTCCCGCGATCAAGTTCACCATGGCAAAATGTGGAACTTTCACCCGCGAGCGTCCCAGAAGATACGTCAGCCGGCTGACGCGATAGACCATCACAAACGGGGTCCCCATCAACGTAGCTTCCACAGTCGCCGTACCACTGGCAATGATTCCCGCTCGCGAATGAACCAAAGCGGGCAGCGCTTCCGGTACCAGTCGCACTAACGAGCTCTTGCCGATCAAACCCTCAAGCCAGGCGTGATTCAAAGTGGGCGCAACTGGCAGCAGAAATTCATATCCGGCCCCCAGCTTCGCCGCCGACTCCAGGATCGTCGGCAGATTCATGCGCACTTCTTTCACCCGGCTTCCCGGCATTAGCGTGATCCACGTTTTGTCTGCGTCCAGTCCGTGCTGCGCCGCGTAGTCCTTGCGTGACACCTGGGGTTTGCAAAGACCGGCAAGTGGATGTCCCACGAATGTCGTATCCACGCCATGATCACAATAAAACTTCTCTTCGAAGGGAAAGATGACCAGCGCCTTGTCGACATATTTGCGCAGCAAGCGCACTCGCCCCTGGCGCCATGCCCAGAACTGCGGACACACGTAATACACCACTGGAATTCCACGTTTGTGCATCTGCCGCGCCACCCGCCAGTTGAACGCCGGCGCATCAATCACGACGGCAAGATCAGGGGGGCGAGCATCGCCTGCGGCAATCAGCTTGCGAAAGAGCCCATAAATCTTCGGTAGGTGACTCAGAATCTCAGTGATGCCGACGACCGCTAGGTCCCTCGTATCGACTACGATGTCGCATCCCGCCGCCCGCATGCGGTCTCCGCCCACGCCGAAAAAGCGAAAAGAAGCCCGGCGGCTCAACGCTTCTATCAGTTGAGCGCCATACATTTCACCCGAAGCTTCGCCCGCAGAGATCAGAATACGCACGCATGACATTGTAAGGGTTGTGCGCGCACCGCGAACGCACCGTCGTTCCTCAGAACTCCAGCCGCGCCTGAAACGCGATCATTCGTGGACTGCTGTCGCCGCCCAAACCCACGCCCAGCAAGCCGGTCGGAGGGGAAGTCGTGTAGGTGAGCGTGCCAAAACCCGTTTGGGTCGAAGGCCTTCCCGGAATACCGGCCAGCACCATGCTCGGCAGCCCAAAATTCGGATGGTTGAAGACATTGAAGAACTGCGCTTCGACTCTGAGCTTCATCCCTTCGGTGACCGGGAACCATTTCGTGAGATAGAAGTCATTCCAGACGAAATCAGGACCGCGCAAGGCATTGCGGCCGAGGTCTCCGAATTGGCAATGCTGTGGGTTGTCGCCGCCGAAGCACTGCCCCGTGCTCGGATCAACCGCCGACACAAAGGCATTCGGATTCAGCCACTGGATCGTGCCCGGTTGGGTTACGCTTGGGACGGGATGATGCTCATACAACGGGACGCCGGGAACCACGTTTGCGAACTGCGGACCGCTGCCCTGCACAATGCCGTTTCCGTTGGCTGAATATGGAGTGCTCAGGACCGAGAACGGAACCCCGCTATGCCAAAACATGGTTCCAGAAATCTGCCAGCCGTTTAGCGCATGCGCCAACCGTTGATTCCGTACCTTGATTGGCAATTGGTACACATACTGTGCGTTCAGATTGTTCCGAATGTCATAGTCGCAAGGCCCATAGTCGCGGGCCAGTTCTCCCGGTAGCGGGGAGAGAATCCCGCCCGCGGAGAATTGAAGAAACCCACCATTGGAAACCGTATCCATGCAGCGGCTCCAGGTATAGTTGATCTGCCCCTGCAGACCGTGTCCCAGGCGCTTCATGGCCGTGAGCTGAAGACCGTTGTAGTGGCTGTTCTCGCCGGTAGAGAACTGTGTCACCGAACTGAATCTCGGATCGGTCGGCTGCATGTAGGGAAATGGCGCAAAGCAGCCCTGACACACCGTTTGGTAGCCGTTTACTTGCGTTAGATAGGGTTGGTTCACGGCTCGCGTGCCGACGTATCGCGCTTGCAAACTGGCTGTGGTCCCGAACTGATGTTCAATTCCCAGACTCCACTCCATGAAGTACGGCGCGTGTAATTCGCCATCGGTTACGGCTGTGATCGCGACCGGCGGAAGACACGTTGCGGGATTTGCCTGCGGGGATGCGCACGAAAGCTGGCCGCTCGGAAATCCGGAACTAAATCTCTGGTTTGCCGCCACGGTCGCATCCACTGCGCTGTCGGGCACTCCGGGCGCAATGGCGGTGCCACCGACCGTGCCCAACAGGCCTCCACGAAATGTCCGAACGTATGGAGGGTTGGTGCCGACCAGGTCGGCAACGCTGCCCGGCAGGATGTCGCTGAAAATTCCGAAACCGGCACGGAGAACGGAATGCGGTTCGAACTGCCAGGCAATGGCCGTCCTCGGTTGCAGAATTGCGATTGGTGAAGAGGAGAACAGATTGCCGAGATGAGTCTGAATCGCCGCATTTAGTGGCTGGCTGACATCATGCGAAATCGAATCGAAAGAACCGCGAAGCCGGGCGACTTGGTCATGCGGATTCAGCGGATTCGAGTTGTAGGTGTCGCGCAGACCGAATGTCCAGGTCAGAGTCCTAGTTACCTTCCAGGTGTCCTGCGCGTAAACATCAAGATTGAGAAAGTTGAACGGCTCGTTCGCTGTCGATGGAAAAGTTTTGGTCGTGGTTGACGCCACTCCATAGATGAATTGCGGCAGGGTCGTGTAGCTTACAGTGGGCACTGTGCCCTGACCGAAATCGTAGTCGTTCAGGCGGAAGATTCTGGTATTCGTGCCAAACCTGAGCTCGTGCGCGCCATGGCTCCAGGCCAGGTTGTCGTTAATGAAAACTCGAGACGCCCGCCTGCCTTGTACCCAGGTGTTATCAAGTCCGCCGATCGTGGTGAACGGCGCGTCCGCTCCGCTGCCCTGTAACACAATCGGAAACGCCGCCAGTGTCTTCTGAAAATTGCCTGGCCCAAACAAACTTTCGTACCAGGAAAATGCCGGATTGAAGTAGTTCACCAGATTCTGCGAAAACACATACGTATATCCCGCGGCGAACGAGTACAGAGGCTGCGGGGAAAGCGCGTCAAACAGCGGGTTGATGGGATCCGTCCACACGGCTTGGAGTCCGGTGTCCGCCTGAAAGCGGAACCAGGTAGTATTGTCTTCGTTAATGTTGTAGTCGACGCGGGCGGTCTGCACCTGTTCATGATCGTCGCTCGAGTGCGAAACGCTTTGCCGGTTCGCACAACCATTCCCATTTGCCGGTTTGCCCGTTGCCGGGGAACCGTTCGAGTTGAAAGGACACCCCAGCACAGCCAAAGGCGTTCCGCTGGTATTTCCATATAGTGCAAACATCTTTCGATAAAAGGGCACCTGTTGCGGCGCCGCTGGGTAGCTCGACCCAGTTACCGCATCCGTGCCACCTAGAGGAAGTTGCTGCAACACATATTGTTGGAACGCCGCACTGGGAACGGTCGTCGCCGTGACGATGGGCAGTGCGATCCGGACCCACTCGCTGTCGAAGAAAAAGAACAGCTTGTCGTGCACAATCGGACCGCCCAAACTGCCGCCAAAGTGATTCACCGTCGATCCCGGCTTGTGGTTCCCCGCTGTCGCATTCGTAAAGTAGTCCGCCGCATTCAGCAGCGCCCCATTCCACAGTTCGTAGAGATTCCCGTGAAACTGGTTCGTGCCCGACTTGGTGACATAGTTGACCTGGGACGCTCCATATCGCCCTTGATCCACTGAATAAGAAAGCGTATTGACCGTTACTTCTGAAATCGAATTCAATCCCAACACCAGATTGGTCGAGAGGCCGCTGTTGAGATTGGTGAGCGGATCGTTGCTTTCCAGTCCATCCACGATGTAACCGTTTGAAAGGGCGGGCAGTCCGTTGAATTCCACGTTGCCATACCCGTTGGCGCTGCCCACAAAATCGTTGCTGCTCCCGGCCGTATTGATGAGCGCCCCAGGGGAAAACTGCAACGGGTAGGTCAGATCGCCACCCGGATTGGGCAGGTCCTCTAGCGCGCTCGTGCCGAGAGTGGTGGAGGTGTTTGCATTTTCCGGATTGATGAGTGGGGCCTCGCTAGTTACTTCGAGCGTCTCATTTGAATGGGCTACGCCAAGTGTGAAACCCACTGTCTGCTTTTGGCCCAGACCCGCAATGACGTTTTCATTTTGCTGGGACTCGAAGCCTTTCGCGTCCGCTTTGACCGAGTAAGTACCTGGTTTTAGCTGGGGAAAGTTGAATCGACCAGCATTGTCGGTTTGGGCTGTTCGCCTTAGGCCGGTCTCGTGATTCGTGATGGTCACAGTGGCGCTCGGGACCACGGCGTCGGTTGCGTCCCTTACTTCGCCAACGATGGCGCTGGTGGTTTCGCCTTGTCCCAGCACTTTCGCAGGAAGGAGGCATGCCACTGCCAACGCCAGAAGCGCCCAACAACCTGCCCGTGCCATCAATCCCTCTCATGCGGCCTAAAGCGGAAAATGTCCCTCTGCGCGTTTAATGTATTAATCAGAGATTACGTGGTGTAGTTAACCATAGTTAATAATAATAAGCAAGGAGAAAACCCACGGGCAGGCAGGGAGTCATTTAATGTGTCGATTGGGGAACGAATTTGGTGGGATGGTTCGAAGGGCTTACCTGCTGGCTGCCGCGCTCCGCACCCCTGGGCTGGCGGCCAGCAACTGCGTCATGGCCTTTTCATCCGCCGGACGGGAGAAAAAATATCCCTGCGCCTGCTCGCAATTCAATTGCTGCAATTGTTTCACATGCGCTTCGGTTTCCGCGCCTTCGGCCACTACCTTCAGGCCGAGGTTATGGGCGAGGGTGATGATCACCCGAACAATCTCCCTGTTTTCCGGATCACTGTGCATATTCATGATGAACACCCGGTCGATTTTCAGCGTGTCCACCGGAATCCGTCGCAACCGGCTCAGGGAAGAGTAGCCCGTGCCAAAGTCATCGATGCTCAAATGCACGCCCAAACCCTTCAGCTGGGAAAGCACCTTGCCCGATTTCTCCGCATCTCCCATGGCGATGGTTTCCACAATCTCCAGCCGCAGACAACCGGGATCAATGCCAGTCTGCTCAATCGTCTTCCCAATTTCGCTGGCCAGGTCAGGCTGCGCGAACTCCTTGGCGGTCAGGTTCACGCTCATAGTGAGCGGCGGATTTGACGGAAACTGGCCCTGCCACGCCATCACCTGGCGGCAGGCTTCGAGCCGCAATTGCCGGTTCATCGGAATAATCAGCCCGGTCTCTTCGGCCACCGGAATAAAGTCAATCGGCGGAACCACGCCCTCCGGACGTTGCCAGCGGCTCAGCGCTTCAAACCCTGCAATCCTGCCCGTCTGCAGGGAGACAATCGGCTGGTAGTAAACTCGAAACTCTCCCTGGTCGAGCGCCTTCCGCAGTTCCGTCTCCAACCGCAGACGCTTCACTGCATTGGCGTGCATGGTGGTGTCGAAGACCTCGCACCGGGCTTTGCCAGTCCGCTTGGCACGGTACATGGCGATATCCGCATCGCGGATCAAGTCTTCGGCCAGGGTGTGTGGAGTGGTGCTGGACGCGATTCCGATGCTCGCCGAGATCACCACTTCCTGCCCGTTCACCATGAAGGGAGGTGTCAGTTCCCCCTGCACGCGCTCGGCAACTCTCACCGCTTCAATCGGATCGCGAATGTCGTCCAGCAGGATAGTGAACTCATCGCCGCCCAGTCTGGCCAGCGTCCCTTCGTCGGCCGACTTTTCCACCACACCCGTGATCCGCGGTCGCGAAACCGTATCCGCCCGCCGCACCGATTCGGTCAGCCGCCGGCTAATCTGGATCAGCAACTCATCCCCGGCCGTGTGTCCCAGGCTGTCATTGATGACCTTGAATTCATCCACGTCAATCAGCAGCACCGCAAACATGTAGTTCGAATGTTTCTTGGAAAGCGTGAGCGCATGTTGCAACCGGTCCAGAAAGAGCGCGCGATTGGGCAGGTTTGTGAGTCCGTCATGAAAGGCATTGTGCACCAGCAACTCTTCCGCGCGCTTGCGCTCGGTGATGTCGCGGTTCACAATGACCAGTTTTTCCGTCTGTCCCTTGGCATTGCGAATGGCGCTGGCCGTCGATTCCAGCGTGCGCCACGATCCATCTTTGTGCAGGATGCGGTATTCCACGCGCTCACCCTGGCCGCTGCATCGTGCTTTCTCCGCCGCCTGCAACACTCGCGGCCGGTCGTCGGGATGGATCTGGTCAAACGATGACGTATTTTTCAGGTCTTCGGGCGAATACCCCAGCACCTTCTCATATGCGGGACTGTTGTAAAGCCGGCGGCCTTCGCTGTCCACCAGCGCAATCATGTCCGCAGCGTTTTCGCTGATGAGCTGAAAAAGCTGGTCGCGCTCCGCCAGTTGCCGACGGATGCTCTGCAATTGAAAATGCTGATACACCGTGTAAACGTCGAACAACAGAACCAGACCAGCCAACCCGCGCACCCACTCCCGCAAGTCAAACCAGTAGCTGGCCTCCGTCTCCAGGTGGAACCAAGGAAAGGTAAACGAGACAATGCCCAGGGTCAGCGCCAGGGTTACCGCTACCGCGAATCCCCAAAGCCACCACTCCCGGCCCTCGATCTGGCGCATTTGCACCGGGATCGCTTCCGGACTGTTCTGGTTTACCTCTTGAAATGCCTGCTGATCTCGCTCGCCCACACGCGAATTCTAGCGCGGCAAAACCCGCCCCTCAGAGTTACGAAAGTCGTCCGCTTGGTACCGTTACAGGGGGTGGTGCGACTTGAAAGGGCGCTGCTTCAGCGCCGAGGGACAACGAAACACTACCCCTAGTCGTCCGCTCCTGCCGTTACCACCGGCCCCGCCGCAAGCTCCTGGTCCTTATACTGAAGCTGATACAGCTTGTAATAAATCCCGCGGTGACCGAGCAATTCCTGATGACTTCCCATCTCCCGCACGTGGCCTTTGTGCATCACAATGATCTTGTCCGCGCGCTGTATCGTCGAGAGCCGATGAGCAATGATCACCGAGGTCCTTCCTTCCACCATGCGGTTCAGCGCATCCCGCACGCGAAATTCAGTTTCCGTATCCACGCTCGAAGTCGCTTCATCCAACACCAGGATTTTCGGATTGTGCGCCAATGCCCGTGCAAACGAAATTAGTTGTTTCTGTCCGGTGGAGAGCGTGCTGCCGCGTTCCCGCACTTCTTCTTTGAATCCTCCGGGCAGCGTACGAATGAAGTCGGCAAGGTTCACATCTTCCGCCGCCTTCTCTACGTCTTCATCTTGAATCCACTTTGAGCCCAGCCGAATATTTCCCCCGACCGTTCCGGTGAACAAGAAGGGATCCTGCAAGACCACCCCAAATCGCCTCCGAAGATCGCTCAGGTCCATATCTTTCACATCAACGCCATCGATCTTGATCGCGCCCTTTTGTACGTCATAGAACCGCATCAGCAGCGAAATGATCGTCGTCTTCCCGGCTCCGGTGTGGCCGACGATGGCAACCGTCTCTCCCGGTTCAATGACAAAACTCACATCGCGCAGCACCCAATCTGGTTCTCCCGGCAATGCATGTTTGTGGGTGGCCGGAGCAGTCGCATGCGCCGCGCGAGTCTCGGCGGTCTCCAGCGGCATCTTCCGATAGGCAAACCACACGTGCTCGAACTCGATCCGCCCCGGGCCGTCCGGCGTCTTCGTCACCGCCGGCGACGTGATCTCCACCGGCGTATCCAGCATCTTAAAGATTCGCTCGCAAGCTGCCATCGCCGACTGCAAAATGTTGTACTTTTCGCTCAAATCCTGGATCGGCCTGAAAAACCGCTGCGCATATTGCATGAACGCCACCAGCACACCCAGGGTCGCCATCCCCCGCAGCACATCGTTGCCGCCAAACCAGATCACGCCCGCAATCGCTGCCGACGACAGGATTTCCACCACCGGGTAATAGACCGCGTGCGCCATGATCGCGTCTTTGAACGCGTCCATGTGGAGGGCATTGACCTCGGAGAACTTGTCGAACGCCGGCTCCTCACGATTGAACAGCTGCAACACCACCATGCCGCTCACATGTTCCTGCAAGTAGGAATTGATGCGGGCAATGGCCACGCGAATACGCCGGTAAGAGTCGCGCACCTTATCACGAAAAATAGTGGTCGCATAGCCGATCAGCGGCAGTACCGCAAACGTGATCAACGCCAGCTTCCAATTCATCTTGAGCATGATGCCGACAATCCCGGCCAGCACAAAGATGTCTTCAAAAATCGACACCACCCCGGCGGTGAACATTTCGTTCAGCGCGTCCACGTCGGTGGTCACTCGTGTCACCAGACGGCCCACCGGGTTCTTGTCATAGAAACCAATGTGCATGCGCTGCAAGAGGCGGAAAATCTGAGCGCGCAAATCGAACATCGCCATTTGCCCGGTCCACTGCATGAAGTAGGTTTGCAGGAACTCGAGCAGAAAGCTGACCACCAGCGCCGCAACATAAAGCCCGGCCACCTGGGCAATGCCGATCAAGGGTTGGTTACTGAGAAAGGAATCGAACGGAGAGCTCGACCCGGGAACCTTCACCAAATACTTGTCAATCGCCACCTTGGTAAGGTACGGGCCCAAAACGTCAGCCCCGGCCTTGAGCACGATGGAGCCCAGCGCAATCCCCACCTGCCATTTGTAGGGACGCAAATACACCAGCAGCCGCTTCATCAACCGGCTGTCATACGCCTTACCTAATACTTCTTCTTCTTGGGCCATGCGCTCTTCTAAAAGATACCTTAAGTAGATGGGGAAAGAGGCTGGCCGGATGGAAAAGCTTTTCTACTGGGGAGCACAGAACGTCGCGTTCGCACCGTCGACGAGGACGCTCTTTTCGGCCGGGAGCTCGCTCTTTACCCATTTCTCCAGTGGACGAACGTACTTCGCATTCTTATCGCTTGTTAAATAGTGGTTCCCAATCGCGGCTTGTACTCGTAGATCGCTGGCAAATGCCAGGTTCTGAACGACCTTCTCCCGTGGAATCCAGACAAAGGTGGCGTCGCTGAGAAGGAATCTGATGTCCATCGACGTGTGACCAGCTTGAAGCCTCTGGAAAAATTCATCCGGGAGATTCCCCATTTGAATCGCCTTCAGATGAACGTCCTCGAGAAGCTGTTGCAACTCCTGCCTTTGTGCCCCTCCGGTCGTTGATTGATAGACCTTCGCATGCACCTTGCCCCCGAACACTTGAGAAGAGTGTTCCACGCGATAGAGACCGCTGGCGTAGACAATCGCGCACGTGCTGTCCACGCCACTGCGATCAAAGCTCTCGTGTAGCAGGCGTAGGAGGTAGGGACCAGGGTTTGATGGCAAAGCCGCCTGGCCGTCCGGAGCATTTGCGCGGTTCACCTCCGGTGGAACCGGATTTCGTCCCTCCAGTTGTGCGTTATTTGCGGGCGCGGCGCTCGACGACGGGCGTGTGCGAAGTACAATCCTGCCCGGCGTCGTGCAGTTATTTTTGCCTGCATCTTCCGAAATCGTACGGTGGGGGGCATTGTGCAGGTCATTGAACCATTCCAACAGTGGCGTCAGCGCATGAAACGGTGTACGGCTTTCGCTTGAGAGGAAGAGCAGGTCCTGCCAGTGATCTCCGCGAAAGATATTGATCTGTAGCTCATCCTTGGCCTGGCTCACCAGCGGCGTCATGATCTGTTCGCGGGTCAGTTTTCGTAGCTGCTCATCGTCCAGCCATGCTTGGAGCCTGGATAATTCCTCAACCGAAAGCTCGCCCTCATAGACCTCGGTCGACTCGTCGTGGTCGCGTTCTAAATGATATCCACCGTCCCGCCGCAGAAGGACACAAGTGTCCATATGCGAGATCACCCGCTGGACTCGCAATAGGTAGGCGTAATTGTCGATAGGTGCAGCGACGGTGCTTTGCGGCGAGGCAGGGAACGCCAGCGCCACCAAGAGCGCGAGAATCCAAACAGCACGCACCAGCAGATTAAAGCACAAGATGAAAGCAGTGTTAAGAGAGTTATGTCGTCTTACGCGACTTTCCTCAGCACCAGCGCCGAATTCTTCGACCCAAAGCCCACGCAATTACAAATTGCATGCTCAATCTGCGCCGCCCGCCCCACATCCGGGACATAATCCAAATCGCATTCCGGATCGCGAACGTCCAGATTGATCGTCGGCGGAACTTTGCCATGCTCCATCGCGATCAGCGTCGCTGCCACACTCGCCGATCCGCAAGCGCCTTGCGCGTGTCCGATCTGTGACTTCAACCCGGACATGGGAATTTGCCCAGCATGACTGCCCAACGCAAGTTTCAGCGCCCGCGTTTCTACCCGATCGTTCATCTCTGTCGAAGTGCCATGCAGATTCACATACTGCACGTCCGTGGCTGCGATGGCCGCTTCTTCTAGCGCCAACGTCAGCGCCCGCGCCGGCTCTTCCGGCGACTCGCTCATGCGCACCCGATGAAACGCCTCACACGTCGAGCCATAACCAATAATCTCCGCATACATGCGCGCGCCCCGCGTCCGCGCGTGCTCATATTCTTCCAGAATGAACATCCACGAGCCTTCCGCGATTACGAATCCGTCCCGGTCGGCGGAAAACGGCCGCGATGCTCGCTCCGGTTCGTTGTTCCACGACTGGGTCAGCGCGCGCAGCATGGTGTAACCCTTGATGATGCCGGGCGTAATCGCAGAATCCACACCGCCCACCAGAAACAGCGGTTGCACTCCCGCCTGAATGTGCTGATAAGCATAGCCAATCGCGTCGGTAGAAGAGGTGCATCCCGCCGTGACCACGTGGCTGTATCCGCGAAAGCCGAAGCGCATGCTCACTTCGCTGGGAATCGTACCCATGGTGCCGCTGGGAATGCAGAACAAACTGACCTGCTTGACGTGACCGCTGTGCCACAGCCGGTATTGTTCTTCGGAAAACTCCTGCGCGCCGCCGCCCGTGCCCAGAATCACGCCAATCTCGCGCTTCTGCTCCATGCTCATCGCACCAGGATCAAGCCCGGCATCCTGAATCGCCTCCGCCGATGCCGCAACCGCCAGCGGAACCACGCGGGAAACATGCTTGCGCTCGCGCGCATCCACCCATGCTAGTTCGTCGAACTCGGGTATCTCGCCGGCCACGTGTACAGGAAGTTCCGAGGGGTCAAACCGCGAAATCCGTTTCACACCCGACTTTCCCGCAAGAATAGCGCGGCAGAAAGCCTCCTTGCCAATCCCGTTGGGACTGACCACACCGATTCCGGTAACGACCACGCGTGGCAACATGCTTCTAGTTGTTCCTTTGCGCCCTTCGCGAATCCTTAGCGACCTCGCGGTTAAAAGCCTTGCCCATGGGATAATCAACCCAATGCTGCTCGGTCTCTACATCTCCGTCCCGTTCTGCCGTACCAAGTGTACCTATTGCAACTTCGCTTCGGACGTTTTTTCCAAGGCTGTCTTTCAGCGCTACGTTGACCACATCTGCAACGACCTGGCCCAGGCCTCGACTACCGCCGAACAGATGGGCGGCCTGATGGAGCCAACTGTCGACTCCATCTACTTCGGTGGCGGAACTCCTACCATCCTTGATCTTAGCCAATTGGAGCGTTTATTTGTCACGATTCGGCAAAATTTCGACGTACAGCCTGGCGCCGAAATCACCGTCGAGTGCGCTCCTGGCACGCTGACCGCGCCTGTGATTGAGGTTTTCCGCCGTCACCGCGTTAACCGCGTCAGCCTGGGCGTGCAGTCCTTCGTCGATCAGGAAGCCTCGTCCGTTGGGCGGCTGCACAAGCGATCCACCGTTCTCGACGATCTTACACGACTGCGCGATGCCGGAATCACCGGCCTGAATGTCGATCTCATAGCTGGCCTGCCCCACCAGACGGCTCAAAGCTGGGACTTTTCCCTCGAACAAGTAATCGCGACGCAGGTACCCCACGTCAGCATCTACATGCTGGAAGTCGATGACGACTCGCGTCTGGGCAGGGAACTGATCGCCGGGGGAACCAAGTATCACGCGCATTTCGTTCCCGACGAAGACTTGACCGCGAGTATGTATGAGACCGCCTGTGACCGCCTCAATGCCGCAGGGATCCGGCAATACGAAATCTCCAACTTCGCCCGCCCCGGCTCCGAGTCCCGCCACAATCTTAAGTATTGGACCCGCCAGCCTTATTTCGGGTTCGGCGTCGACGCCCACTCCATGCTGACGACTCCCAGCCTGCACGAAGCCGTTCGCTTCTCCAGTCCCGATATATTGGAACAGTATGTTGCCGGAGCCTCGCTCAACCCGACCCGCATTAACCGCGAAGCCGCCCTCGAAGAAACGCTCTTCCTCGGCCTACGTCTGAATCGTGGCGTAGACCTCGACCACGTCGCCAGCGACTTCGGCCCGGACGAAGTGTCGAGACTCACTCCCATCGTCGAGGAATTCGTTCACGCCGCCTTACTCAACCGACAAGGAAGTGTCGTCCGCCTAACCAGCCGCGGACGCCTGCTCTCGAACGAAGTCTTCGAGCGCTTCCTCGCCCAACCTTCACCCAAATAGTTGCGGCACAACGTCGAACAGAAGAAATCAGTTTAAGCCGGATTGTTAGCGACCAATCGGTCGGTTGGCTGCATCACAAAAACCAACCCAATCGCCAATAAACATGATGCTTCCCGCATCCCGCCCGGTCTGAGCCCAGAGTAACTTTTCCGCTTTCTTCCATCATGTTTAAATCAAAGAGTTGTCCTTCCTTCCGGTTTGCCGATGGGAAGTATGACGAGGCAACCGCCGCCCAGAGGAATGTCTTGGATTTCCAACTTAACGACGAACAACTGCACCTCAAAAAGAGCGTCCGCGAATTTGCCGAACGCGAAATCCTTCCTCACGTCATGGAATGGGACGAGGCAGGCGAATTTCCCCTGGCGACCATCAAAGAGTTGGGCAAGCTCGGCTTGCTGGGGACGATTTTCCCCCCCGAATACGGTGGCCCCGGCATGGGCTACGTCGAATATGTCACCACCATCGAAGAACTCTCCCGCGTGGATGGTTCCGTCGGCATCATCGTCGCCGCCCACACTTCGCTCTGCTCGAACCATATTTATCTCGCAGGCAGCGAAGAGCAGAAAAAGAAATACGTAAGCAAGCTCGCAACCGGAGAATATCTTGGCGCTTGGGGGCTCACCGAGCCGTCGTCTGGTTCTGACGCTGGCAGCGCCCGCATGGCCGCGGTCCGCAAGGGCAACAACTGGGTGCTCAACGGTACCAAGACCTTCATCACCAACGGCCGTTACGCCGACGTGTTAGTCGTGATCGCCGTCACCGACCGAGCCGCTCACACCCACGGTCTTTCCGCTTTCATCGTGGAAAAAGACGCCAGGGGCTTTCGTCCCGGCAAGAAAGAGAACAAACTGGGCCTTCGTGCCAGCGACACTTCTGAACTCATCTTCGAAGACTGTGTGATTCCCGCCGGGAATCTCTTGGGCAAGGAAGGCGCGGGATTCATCGACGCCATGCGCGTGCTCGATGGTGGCCGCATCTCCATCGCCGCGCTGGCCCTCGGGATGGCTGAAGGCGCTTACGAATGTGCGCTCAAGTATTCCAAACAGCGCAAACAATTCGGCAAAGCCATCAGCGAATTTCAGGGCATCCAGTGGAAGCTGGCCGATATGGCCACCGAGATCGAAGCTGCCAAGCTGCTCACCTTCCGCGCTGCTTCGATGAAAGATGCCGGCCTGAAGAGCACTCAGGAATCTTCCATGGCCAAGTTATTTACCAGCGAAGTCGCTGTCCGCTGCGCTAACGAGAGTGTCCAAATTCACGGCGGCTATGGCTTCATTAAAGATTACCCCGCAGAAAAGTTCTATCGCGACGTGAAGCTGTGCACCATCGGCGAAGGCACCAGCGAAGTCCAGCGGTTGGTGATTGCGAGACAATTGCTGAAAGATTAATCTGCGTTCATCCGCGTTGATTTGCGCCGAAAGACTTCCTCTCCTTGCGCCCCTGCTTTACACTGACTCCTTGACCTCCAATCTCCAATCCTGGTTAGACCGTCTCCGTTCCGGCGACCCCCTAACCCTCACTCGCGCCATCACCACGGTTGAGAACCGCGCCCCAGGCTGGGCCGATCTACTCAAAGCCGCGTTTCCGCAAACCGGCCGCGCCCGCATCCTCGGACTCACCGGCGCTCCCGGCGCCGGCAAAAGCACCCTGGTCGATCAACTGGCCAAGCAATATCGCAGGCAGAATCAGACCGTAGGCATCATCGCCGTCGATCCCAGCAGCCCTTACACCGGCGGCGCGATCCTCGGCGACCGCATCCGCATGCAGGATCATTTTTCCGATCCCGGCATCTACATCCGTAGCATGGCTACGCGCGGCTCTTTGGGCGGACTGGCGCGCGCCACCGCCGACGTCGCCACTATTCTCGACGCCTCCGGCCGCGACCTCGTCATGATCGAGACTGTAGGCGTCGGCCAGGACGAAGTCGACATCGTACGCGTCGCCGATGTCACCATTGTCATTCTCGTTCCTGGCATGGGCGACGACGTGCAAAGCATCAAAGCTGGCATCATGGAAATCGCCGACATCTTCGTGATCAACAAAAGCGATCGCGAAGGCGCCGACCGCGTGGAGCGAGAGATCCTCGCCCTGCAATCGCTCGCCATTCGCAGCGATCGTTGGACGCCGACTATCGTAAAAACCGTAGCAACTGAAGGCACCGGTATCCCTGAATTAGTGACCGCGATCGCCGAGTACCAAACCTATCTCGAAGAAGCCAACCTGACGCAGCAACGCAGGGTGCAAAATTGGCAGGAGAGGCTGGTCGAAATGCTGCGCGACGCGCTGCTCGAGAAAGCCCGCAGCCAATTCGTGAACGGCACCATGGCCCGCTATGCCGCTGAAGTTGCCGAGCACAAACGCGACCCCTACACGCTGGTCGAAGAAATCGTTAGCAAGATGGAGAAGACTGCGTGACCATGTTCACTATCGACCATCTCGGCATCGCCGTAAAATCACTAACCGCCGCCAAGGCGATCTATCAGAAACTTGGGATGACCGTTTCTCCGGAGGAAGTGGTCGAAGCCGAACAGGTCCGCGTGGTGATGGTGCCGGTGGGCGAAGCTCGCCTTGAACTCCTCGAGCCGACCTCTGAGAACTCCGTGATCGCCAACTTCATCGCCAAGCGCGGCGAAGGTCTGCACCACGTCTCGCTCCGCGTTCCCGACTTGAGCGCCGCCGTCGCACGCCTAAAGAAAGACGGCGTCCGCCTGGTTTCGGAAGACATTAAGATCGGAGCCGGTGGCCATCGCTATGTGTTCGTGCATCCCTCGAGCACCGGCGGCGTCCTTCTGGAGCTGGTCGACGGACACTAGGCGAGGTTACAAACCATGCTTCTCCTCGCCATCGATACTTCTGGGAAAGACGGCAGCATCGCCCTTGCCCGCTGCCACGCCGCCGATTGCCGTATCCTCGGTCTCGCTTCCCTCGACGGTGGTGCATTCTCCGCGCAGCTCGTTCCCCAAATCGCGGCCCTGTTGAAGACCCATGACTGCACTAAACTTAACATCGACGCTTTCGCAGCCACCTCGGGCCCAGGTTCCTTCACCGGATTGCGCGTTGGCCTCGCGGCAATAAAGGCTCTGGCCGAAGTCCTAAACAAGCCGATCGCGGCAGTTTCTCTGCTGGAAGCAATCGCCGCCACCGCGCATGATCCCGCAGTCACCGCCATGGATGCGGGCCGCAAAGAAATCTACGCCCGCCAGCAGGACGGTTCTGAATCTCTTCTCACACAGGAGGAATTTCTCGCGTCTGCCCGAGGTCAACTGATACGAACTCCCGATAAATCTATCGCAGACCTCGCCCGCGACGCTGGCCTCAGAGTCGAAGAAGTCCCGCGTCCCCGCAGCGATACCATCGCACGCTTCGGCTGGAGGAAGATTCAATCGGGACAGACCGTCTCGCCCGAAGCGCTGGACGCAAACTACCTCCGGCGCTCCGACCAGATCTTTGCGAAAATTAGCTAGAAGCCCAGGCCCTAGAAGCTCGCCTTTGATCCGCCCCGCCACTCTCGACGACGTTCCCACTCTGATGACGCTGGAGAAGCATGCCGCCGCTGCCCACTGGTCCCTCGAACAGTATCGAGCCGTATTCTCTCTTAGCCCGATTTCCCGCATCGCATTGGTGATCGAAGACGGCGGTGCCATTCAAGGTTTTCTCATGGCTCGCGGTGTCGGCCCCGAGTGGGAACTGGAAAATATTGCCGTCGCCAGCCCAGCCCGCCGTCGTGGCCTGGGAGCCCGGCTGATCGGCGAGTTTCTCAAGGTTGCCCGCTCCCGTGGTGCGACCGCCGTCTTTCTCGAAGTCCGCGAATCCAACGCAGCCGCCCGCCGCCTTTATGAAAAATGGGCCTTCTCCGAGAGCGGTCGTCGCGCCAACTATTACCTGAGTCCCGCAGAGGCCGCTATCACCTATCGCCTGGATTTTTCCTGACTGCACCGTGCCTGGTGCATGCCTCCCGCGGCCCTTGCAACTCACTGATAATCCTCAACATCCATCTATGAAATTTCGGATTGAAGCAGTCCTTGTCCTATGGTAACGTCTAAATTGACAACCCGGTTAGGAGGTCTGCTGGATGCTAAATTCTAGAGACCAACTCTTGAATAATCACGAAGAGTTCCGTCAATTGGTGCTAGAGCATACGCAATACGAACAACGTCTTGATTCACTCACCCAAAAACGCTATCTCACGGACGACGAAAAACTGGAAGAAGTGCGCTTGAAAAAGCTGAAGCTCCGCCTCAAGGATCAAATGCAAAACATTGAGCGGCAGTTCCAGCAAATCGGACAGAACCAGGTCGCTTAAAGTCTTCAGGCTCCCGCGGCGGCCTCGGGCCGCTGAGGGAAATGCCTTGTTCGTGCCGGGGCGCACGAGCGCCTCTTTTTTTGCCCTAAACCCGATAATCCCGCCCCATTTGTCATCCTGAACTATAATCTCGCTATCTCCCTCAATGGTTCGCGACGCCTACTATTACGCGCTTCCGCTCCTCGCCGCTGCCGCGCTGGTGGGGTGGCTCGCTGCTCCGTTTTGGGCGTTGCCCGCGGTCTTGCTGGCGGCCTTTTTCTTGTGGTTCTTCCGTGACCCCGAACGCACCGTTCCAGATGACCCCAGCCTGCTGGTCTCACCTGCCGATGGCAAGGTGACCAGCATCTGCAGAACTACTTTTGAGGGAGTTTCATATCTCCACATCAGCATTTTTCTCAATGTATTTGATGTGCATGTAAACCGTTCCCCAATCAGCGGTGTGATCCGTCGCGTCAGCTATCAGAAAGGCAAGTTCCTCAACGCGATGAATCCCGCGTCCGCCGATCAGAATGAACAAAACCTGGTGACGGTGGAAGGTGAAGGCCAAACCGTGATCTTCAAACAGATCGCCGGACTCCTGGCCCGCCGGATCGTCTTCACCCGGAACTTGGGCGACCACGTTCAACGCGGCGAGCGCATTGGCCTTATCAAATTCGGTTCCCGCGTGGATGTTCTGTTCCCAACCTCGGCGGGCATTCAGGTTAAAGTTGGAGACCGGGTAAAGGGCGGATCGAGCGTGCTTGCCCGCCTGGCGAGCAAGAGTCAGCTGGTGACGGCCGGTGCCGAACGTGCCGGCCAAGGAGCAAGGTGATGGACTCCGAACTTTCTGGCCTTCCCCGGCGTCGCCGGGACGATCGTGCCACTGGCCGTCTGCGCAAAGGCATGTACATTCTGCCGTCGCTCTTCACCACTGCGAACATTGCCGCCGGCTACTACGCCATATTGCAAGTCACTCACGCTACGGCTCAGGATTTTTCGCATTTTGACAACGCCGCCATCGCCATCGGGTTCGCCGTACTGTTCGACGGTCTCGACGGCCGCATCGCTCGCATGACGAAAACGAGCAGCGATTTTGGCAAGGAACTCGACTCCCTCGCCGATGTCATCACTTTTGGTGTCGCCCCCGCCATGCTCGCCTGGATGTGGGGCTTCCGCCAGTTGCCGGTCTTCTTGGGGTCTTCGGAGCTTACCGGCAAGATGGCTCAACTGGGTGCCATTGCCAGCTTCTTGTTCTTGATGGCAGGTGCCAGCCGCTTAGCCCGTTTCAACATCACCTCAAATCCGCAGCCTTCCAATCCCGGCCGTCCCGGGAAGAAGTATTTCGTGGGCATGCCCATTCCCGCGGGCGCCGGTGTCATCGCAGCGGTGGTGCATTTTTCCGGCGGTGACCCCATCGCTTCCCTATGGAGTTGCATCACCTGGATGCTCATCACCGTCGCGACCGCCTACTTGATGGTCAGCACCTGGCGCTTTTACAGCTTCAAAGACATCGATTTTCGCTCCCGGCAGCCCTTTCGCCTGATCATTCTGTTTGCCTTGTTCTTCGCCGGCATCTGGTTTTTCTCACGCCAATTGCTGTTCGTTCTCGCTCTCACTTATATGGCTTCGGGTGTAATCTGGCGTCTGCAATGGCTCTTCCGCCGCCGCAGCGATCCGCCTCCTCCTGCGCCTACTTATAAGGAAGCATCGCAGCCTTCATGAGCTCGAACTTGAAATCGCCCGCTGTCTCCCACGCCGATCCTACCCGCGGAGGCACTTTCTACCGCGTTGCCATCGTCGGCGCCGGATCGCTCCAGGGCAAGGAATTGGCGGAGGTCCTCAACGACCGCAACTTTCCGTCGCTCGACGTCAAGCTATTGGACGATGACGAATCCCTGGGCAAACTTGAGACCGTGGGCGACGAGGTCACCTTCATCCAGAAGGTACGCGCGGAGGAATTCCGCAATATAGACTTCACCTTCTTTGCCGCCGACCCCGACTCTGCCCGCAAGACTTGGAGGATCGCCCGCGACGCCGGCTCCGACATCGTCGATTTGACCTACGCGCTTGAAGACGAACCTGGCGCTGCGTTGCGCTCGCCCTGGATTGAGCGCCTGCTAGCTCTGCCCTTGGTTCCGGAATTGCAACCCGGTCCGGTAGTGACAGCGCACCCTGCTTCGGTTGTGCTCGCGCTGCTGATGCTCCGTGTCCAAAAGGCCGCCAAAGTAGTCCGGGCTTCCGCCACCATCTTTCAGCCTGCCTCCGAACATGGTCAAAAGGGTATGGACGAGCTTCACCAGCAAACCGTGAATCTGCTCTCGTTTCAGCCATTGCCTAAGAGCGTCTTCGACGCTCAGGTCGCCTTCAATATGTTGGCCCGCTACGGCGAGCAAAGTGCACCCGCTCTCGCAACTGTCGAGAACCGCGTACGCAAGCACTACCGCAAGATCGCGGGAACGTCGGCTCCGGATCTGTCCTTACTCCTGCTGCAGGCGCCTATCTTTCACGGACACGCCTTCGCTCTGCACATCGAAATCGACCAGATTGCTGATGTCCAGAGCATTTCTCGGGCTCTTGCCGGAGAGCACATCAACCTGACGCTTGGCGCCGATGACGCCCCCAGCAATGTCAACGCGGCCGGACAATCCGACGTTCAGCTCTCGATTCTTCCCGATTCCAGCCAGCCCCGAAGCTTCTGGCTGTGGGTCGCTTCCGACAATCTGCGCGTTGCTGCTTCGACCGCGGTCGAATGCGCCGAAAGCATGGCCGCCGCCCGTCCGCGAGGCAAGATTCAATGAGCGGCGTACTCCGCAACCGTTGGCTGCTTCTGTTCTTCTGTCTGCCCACCGTCGGCTGCGGCTACCATACCGCCGGCAAGGTCACCACCATTCCCGAGAATGTTCGCACTATCGCGGTTCCCGCGTTCGTGAACCAGACTCACACCTTCAGAATTGAGCAGATGTTGACCGCTGCCGTCGTCCGCGAAATGGTCCTGCGCACTCGCTATCACATCATCAATCAGACCGACGCCGATGCCGACGCCACGCTGAAAGGCATTGTCCTCTCCACTTCCACCACGCCCATGATTTATGACTCGCAGACTGGGCATGCCGCCAGCATGTTGGTCGTCATCTCCATGAGCGTGACCCTGAAAGATAAGCAGGGCAAAGTTCTCTACCAGAATCCCGCGTACTTGTTCCGCGAGCAGTACGAGATATCGAGCGACCCCAACAGTTTTTTCGAGGAAGATACTCCCGCCTACCAGCGCCTTTCTCGTGACTTTGCGCAGACCCTGGTTTCCAATATTCTGGAGGGGTTCTGATGCGAGCCTTCGCCCAGTCCGATCGTTTTGTGTCCGAAGTGCAGGCCCATAAGCTCCGCCCGGCATATATGTTCGTGGGAGACGAAGTCTTCTTCCGCAAGCGCTGCCGCGAAGCCATCATCGAGCACTTGGTTCCCGCCGATCTGCGCGACTTCAGCCTCTTCGAATTCGATCTCGCCGACACCGATCTCGCCGAAGTTCTGGACCGCGCCCGCACCCCCTCGCTGATGGCGCCGTTTCAGGTTTTCTTCGTTCGTGGTGTAAAGAATCTTTTCGGCCGCGGATCGAACGAAGAGAAACTTGCCGCCATCGAAGCCTACTGCAAAGATCCCAATCACGACGCTGTCCTCATCTTCGTCGCCGACCATATCAGCATCCCCGCCGACGCCCGCCGCATGGAGATGACTGACAAAGACCGCTACGAGCGCATCCGCGAATCCATGGGTAGCTTCTGCGCCATCGTCGAGCTGTCGCGGGTAGAGGAAAGCGAAGCCGTCCGCTGGATCGGAGAATATTGCCTCACCCAGAGTGTGAAAATCGACGCCGACGCCTCCCGCGAATTGGTCGACGCCCTGGGGGGCGACATGATGATGGTCTCCAACGAAATCGAAAAGCTGATTCTCTACGTGGGAGAGAAGAAGCACATCACACTCGGCGACGTAGAGACCATGGTGCTAGCTGCCAAGCAGCGTTCGTTATACGAACTCACCGACGCCATCTCCGCTAAAGACCGCGTTCGCGCCCTCGAAATGCTCGACGCCATTCTTACCACCGGCGAAGGCGACGAGGCCGCCATCGGCCATCTTTACATGCTTGCCAAGACCTTCCGCCAAATGCTGGTGATCCTCGAGCGCAACGTCCGCGACCAGCGCATGCTGTGGGCCGCCCTGTGGCAGGGATTCCGCGTGCCCCCATTTGCCGCCGACGACATCATCCGCCAGGCCCGCCGCTACAAATCGAAGAGAGAATTAACCCGTGCCATCCGTCTGGTAGCCAAGACAGATCTAGCCCTGCGCTCCAATCCTCCCAGTAAGCGCACGGTCCTGGAAAAATTGGTTCTGGACCTGACCGCAGAGCCCCGCCCCGAAGCCAGTTGGCTGCAGGAAGAGTTGCCCGTTTAGCCTTGGATAGACCGCGTGGGGACAGCCGCCCTCGGCTCCGCGAAGGCGCATTAGCCGTTTGTCAACCATGCTGAACGTCGGCCTATCTCGACCGAATGGGTTACTCCGGCCCTAATGAACTCAAAAACCTCGCAGCTATATTGCTCAGAGGACGACTGGCCGATTGGGCCATTCACACAGGCGCCTAAAATCGTTCCATTGTCCTTAAGCAGTTTCGGGCAGGGCTGTTCGACCTAACGTCCCACGACTCATATGAGTTCGGGGTGTTTTGTTTTGCGCTTCAGACGACTAGCAACTTTCAGTCGGCGCATTCGCCTTTGCCCGAGCCGGATGTACGGAGGTTGGTCCATCGACAAATAGGACACTTCACGGAACTGTGGGATAATTCCGTTCATTTGCTCGACTAGCTGGCTTCTATGTCACCTTCTGCATCGTTTTTCGTCATGCCTAGGACCTCGAATGTCTTACGGCGCGTTGCTGCTGACGCATCGCGCTGGGCGATCTTAGCGGTACTGTCCATTGCAATCGTCCTGTCCCTGACCACCTGGTTTTCGGCGACGGCCATCATGCCGGAACTGAAACGAGAATGGAATCTTTCCCCTTTCGTCCTCTCTTGGCTTACGAATGGGGTGCAGATCGGTTTCGTCTGTGGTGCCTTGGCCGCCAGCCTTGTCAACCTTCCCGACATTGTCCGTCTCAACGGGCTGATGGCGCTATCTGCCCTGCTGGCGGCGGCAGCGAATGCGTCCCTTTTGGTGGCGGATGGTCCCATCGCCGCGATTGCAGCCCGCGTAGTGACGGGGTTTGCATTGGCCGGCGTCTATCCGCCCGCTCTTAAGCTGGTATCCACGTGGTTCAATCGTGATCGAGGTCTTGCGCTCGGAACCGTCGTCGGTGCGCTGACCGTCGGGTCGTCCATGCCGCATCTTTTTCGCAGCCTTTCGAGTGCGGTGGATTGGCGATTCGTCGTCAAAATGTCCAGTCTCGCCACTTCAGTTGGAGCGGCCCTCTTTTTATTCTTCGCCCGCGAGGGACCCTATCCCTTCGCGCGTGCTCTCTTCAATCCGCGGCAGGCCGGAGCTGTCTTCCGCGATCGAAGCCTCCTGCTTGCCAATCTCGGCTACTTCGGACACATGTGGGAGCTGTACGCAATGTGGGCATGGCTTCTCGTATACGTAAATGAAGCCCTTGCTGCCCAGCACGCGTCGTTGGTCGGTCGGGCCTCTCTGCTCACCTTCGTAGCCATCGGGACAGGGGCATTCGGCTGCATCCTAGGGGGGATTCTGTCAGATCGCATCGGACGCACTTTGACCACCGCCGGCATGATGTTTGTTTCCGCAACCTGCGCTCTTGCGATCGGTTTTGCCTTTGATGGGCCAACATGGCTATTCACCACGATCCTGGTGATCTGGGGCATCTCTGTCATCGGTGATTCCGCGCAGTTTTCAGCAATGATTACTGAACTCGCTGACCAGCGCTTTGTTGGAACTGCGCTTTCAGTTCAGCTCGGCCTGGGATTTGCTCTCACCGTCGTCGCGATTTGGCTGATGCCTCGGATGGCCGGCTTCCTGGGCTCGTGGCGGTGGGCATTTCTCATGCTGGTTCCAGGGCCGTCGATTGGAGCTTTTGCCATGCTCTTGCTGCGGAGAAGCCCCGCCAGTGCCCGTTTGGCCAACGGAATGCGCTAGAGAATCCGGGATTCAGTGTCTGCCGCCTTTGCTGTTGCGGCGTTCGGATTGGTCGGAACTTGTCCGCGGAGAATGAGGTAAAAGGCGTGTCATTCTCCGCTCTGTTGCAGCATCTTGGTTACTAGAGCGGTCCAGCCGGTCTGGTGGCTGGCGCCCAAACCGATCCCCTTGTCTCCATCAAAGTACTCATGAAACAACAGGAGGTCGCGCCAGTGCGGATCTTTCTGGAACTTCTCGTGTTTTCCGAACACTGGACGATGACCGCCCTCGTTACGGAGAAACAACCCGGTCAACCTGTGCGACAACTGGGCTGCAACTTGCTGCAGAGTCAGCATCTTTCCTGAGCCAGTCGGGAACTCGACGGTGAAATCGTCCCCCAAATAGTGATGGAACTTCTGGAGCGATTCAATCAGCAGATAGTTCAGTGGGAACCAAACCGGTCCGCGCCAGTTCGAGTTTCCGCCGAACAATCCGGTGGAAGACTCGCCGGGTTCGTAGTCAACGCGGTGCTCGGTGCCATTGGCGCCAATGATGTAAGGATGTTGGCGATGATGCCGTGATAACGCACGAATGCCGTAGGGGGAGAGAAACTCGCTCTCGTCCAGCATCGTTTTGAGAATGCGACGCAGTTGCGCGGGATTGACAAGTGAAAGCAGCCTTCGTTCATGGGTGCCTCGCCTGCCCATGCAAGTCAAGTTGCCGAGCAGGTCGGGACGATTTTCGATAAACCACTCTAGACGACGCTTGAATCCAGGCAAGCGATCCAGCACCTCTGGTTCGAGCGTTTCAACGGCAAAAAGAGGGATCAGGCCTACCATGGAGCGCACACGCATTGGAAATTTGCTGCCGTCAGGAGATCTGAGCACGTCATAGAAGAAGCCGTCGGTTTCGTCCCAGAGCCCGATGGCATCTTTGCCGCAGTGGTTGATGGCATTCGCGATATAAATGAAGTGCTCCCAGAACTTACTGGCGACATCTTCGTACTCAGGCTCTTCTCTGGCTAGTTCCAGTGCGATCGCGAGGAGATTCAGCGTATACATCGCCATCCAACTGGTGCCATCCGACTGCTCGATGTGTCCGCCGGTAGGGAGGGGATCGCTGCGGTTAAAGACCCCAATGTTGTCCAGCCCAAGAAACCCTCCCTGGAAGATATTCATGCCGTTGATGTCTTTGCGGTTCACCCACCAGGTGAAGTTGAGAAGGAGCTTATGAAAGATCCGTTTCAGGAACGCCCGGTCACCTTTTCCACGGAGTTTCCGTTCGATCTTGTAGACTCTCCAGGCCGCCCAGGCATGGACTGGAGGGTTCACATCCCCGAGTTTCCACTCATAGGCCGGCAACTGCCCATTAGGATGCATGTACCACTCTCGGAGCATCAATGTCAGTTGTTCTTTTGCGAAGTCCGAGTCCACAAGCGCGAAGGGGATGCAGTGGAAGGCGAGGTCCCACGCCGCATACCATGGGTACTCCCATTTGTCGGGCATCGAAATGATGTCAGCATTGTATAGGTGGGTCCACTCGTGATTGCGCCCGGTCATGCGCTCCTGAGGCGGGGTCGGACTTCCGGGATCGCCTTGCAGCCAATCTCTGACGACGTAGTGATAGAACTGCTTCGACCAAAGCAATCCTGCAGATGCCTGGCGCATCACTGCCCGCGCGTCTGCCGAAAGGTCTCGCGGAATGACAGTCTCGTAGAACTCATCTGCTTCACGCTGGCGCAACGCGAAGGTTTCCTCGAAATTGTCAAACGCGTTCCGGCCTCGGAAGTCGAAATTGCTCAGGCGCATGCGGACTGTCAGCGTCTGCCCGGCCGCGAGTGTGAGCTTGTAGTGGGCCGCCGCCTTTGTGCCGAAGGCTTCGGGGTTCACTGTTCCTATGGCTCCGTTCACCACGTATTGGTTGATTCCGTCCTTCACGAAGGGAGTGCGATTCGGCGTTCCAAAGAGTCTTTGGGTATTGGTTTCGTTCTCTGTGAAAAGCAATTCACACGGGTCTTCCGAATAGAGCCAGAGCTTTTGAAGCCGAGGATGATTGATCTCGATCATGGGGGCTTCAGCGGAACCGGTGCGGCGGAGTTCAGGCCGAATGCCGTTGTTGTTCCACGACCAGGTATTGCGAAACCAAACTGTTGGCAGCAGAGCTAGAGGCGCCGGTCCAGGCCCCCGGTTCATGACCGACACCTTGATGAGCATGTCTTCTACATCAGCCTTGGCGTACTCGACGAACACATCGAAATAGCGGTCGTCGTTGAAAATGCCAGAATCCAGCAACTCGTATTCTGCACGACCTTTTCCACGGCGACGGTTCTCCTCCGTCAGTTGCGCGTAAGGAAACGCGCATTGCGGGTACTTGTAAAGGTATTTCATGTATGAGTGGGTGGGAGTGTTGTCGAGGTAGAAGTAGTATTCTTTGACGTCTTCGCCGTGGTTACCCTCTTTGCCGCTGAGACCAAAGGGTCGCTCTTTAAGAATAGGGTCGGAACCGTTCCAAAGCGACAGGGCAAAACAGATAAGTTGATGACGGTCGGAAATGCCTGCCAGACCGTCTTCATTCCAGCGGTAGGCTCGCGACCGCGCGTGGTCGTGAGGAAAATGTTCCCACGCGTTTCCGTCCCGGCTATAGTCTTCGCGCACCGTGCCCCAAGCACGCTCGCTCAAGTAGGGTCCCCAACGTTTCCAGTGCCGCTTGCGATCGCGAGACTCCGCCAGGCGAAGAAATTCTCCCGTCATACGTTTCCGTGAACTCGCACTGTGGCTCTGTTGCTATGGACCGGTCAGACCTTTAATCGGCACTTATCCCGGGGTGTACAACCGAAATCGCAAGTGGCAGGAGTTACCTTGGTTCGCCGTGGTCCCGGCGCAGGGTTAGCGTGTCATTCGAACGCAGATCGGCCGCCCTCTCTCGGACCCTCCTAAAGCCCTGGCAGACTTATGCCGATTAGAGAGCTTGGCCGCTGGACAGGTGGGTATCTTGCCAATCACGACGAGCAGATTCGAGATTCCGGTCCCCGACGAACGCCCCAGACTGAGCACAAACCAAAAGGCGCTCAAAATCAACCTCGACCCACTCCGTTACGGCACCTTCGCCGAAATCGGGGCTGGACAGGAGGTTGCCCGCTGGTTTTTCAAGGTGGGCGGCGCAGCCGGCACAATTTCCAAATCGATGTCAGCGTATGACATGGCGGTCAGCGATGCAATTTACGGGCGGTGCAAACGCTACGTGTCCCGAGAACGCTTGCAGAGCATGCTCGATCACGAGCACCGCCTAAATCTGGAGAGGTTGGAATCATCGCGCGGCGGCAGCACTGCATTCTTCGCCTTTGCAGACACCGTAGCGGCACGCAATTATCAGGGTACCAACGAGTGCCATGGCTGGATAGGGGTAAAGTTCCAAGCCCACCCCAGGGACCAGGACAGCCAGGTGCTGATCCACGTTCGAATGCTTGATCAGGAGAACGGCCTACAGCAGGAGGTCCTCGGCATCGTCGGAGTTAATTTGCTCTATGCCGCTTTCTTTCTGCACTACAAGCCGGACTTGATGCTTGAGTCACTGTTGGACAACCTTACGACCGAGCGCGTCGAAATCGATATGGTCGAGTTTTCCGGCATTGAGTTTCGCCACGTCGACAACCGCGTGATGAGCCTCAAATTGGTGCAACTCGGCCTGAGTGGAGCCGCAATGTTCGGGCCTGCGGGTGAAGTGCTGCAGCCGTCAGAGTTCTTGCGCAAACGCCCAATTCTCGTGGAGAGAGGCAGCTTCCGCCCCGTGACCAAGGTCAACATGGACATGGTGCGTTGTGCGTACGAACGCTTTGCCGCGGAGCCGGAGGTCACGGAAAAAGAAGTTGTCCAGCTCATGGAGATCACCATGAGAAATCTGCTTTCAGCCGGCCAGATCGATCTCAGTGACTTTCTGGCGCGGGCAGATGCACTGGGCGCCGTAGGAAAGACGGTGCTGATCTCAGACTACTTCGAGTATTACCGTCTGGCAGCGTACTTGACGAGATACACGGCAGAGCCCATCGCTGTCACTATGGGCGTGGCCAGCCTCTTAGACCTCTGTAACGAGAAGTACTATACCGAGCTTGAGGGAGGTATCCTTGAGGCCTTCGGGAAGTTGTTCACCAAGGACTTGCGGCTCTACGTGTACCCCTTGCGGGACCATGCTACGGGCGTGCTGAAGACAATCGAGAATGTGGAAATACCCAGAAGCCAACAAAATCTGTTCCGGCACTTGGTGGAATGCGGCAGAATCAAGCAACTCGACAATTTCGATGAAAGCGTACTGCACATCTTCTCTCGCGATGTGCTAAAGCGAATCAAGGAAAACGACGCGTCGTGGGAGGACATGGTACCTCCTGAGGTTGCCGAGATGGTGAAGCGCCGCCAACTGTTTGGCCACCGCGATCCGGAAGTTCCTGAGGACGCCCCAGTCTCGTGAACTGGCGAGCTACTACGAACTCGACATCCGCCACGACGGGATGCCCGTCCGCTTGCTGTTCGAATCCCCGCGGAGAGATACTTGTAAGCAGTTAGAACGCAACCGCCTATACGACCTGCTGGCCTCCGGCGCCGGCCTTAACGGTTCGGATTCTCGGGGGCGCCAGCCTGCTGGCACTGGCCAGATAATCATCCTGTCATTCTGCTGTCAGCCAGGTCAGGGATCCGGATGCGCGGCATGTTCAGACCGATCGATCGACGAGCCGTGATGCTGTTCGTAGTTCTTGCATTTGGCATTGCCTCCCAAGCCCTGGACCAGGCGGCGGTATTGGCGGAGAATGAACGTGCCTCCGCGGACCGTCCGGCCCCTGATCATCTCGCCGTCGTAGTGCATAAGCACCGTGTCAGACTTTCGTGGGGTCCAAGCACTCCGGCCACTAAGCTGGCTCGTGACAAGGTCACTGGCTACAACGTGTATCGCAGCCAAACTTCGCACGACCTTCACCCGCAGCGAATCACCTTTTGTACAGGTACCACCTACACTGACCCCGACGTTAAACTTGGGACCGTTTATTTCTACGTGGTCAGGGGACTGTCCGCGGTTGCAGAAAGCGCCTCCTCAAACGAGGCTCGGGCGGAGATTCCCCCGAAATGACCAGGTTAACGGCTCCGCTCCGGTTCGCGGTGTTGTGTGGTGTTGCCATGCCGGCGGAGTGGCGGGCGCTTGCCGCTACTTTTTCTTTGGCCTTGAACCGCGAGGAATACACCCAAATCCTCCTCGTTCTGCCCATAGTCGCAGCGCTGATCTTTCTGGACCGGCAGCTATTCAAGTCCTCACCGAGACCAGGATTGCGTTGGGGATCTGCGATTTGCGTCGTATCCGTAACGGTGGCCATGCTGGCGGAATGGGGGCCCGGATTTCCGCCTGACGCGCGACTCTCGTTGAGCATGCTGGCCGTGGTGATCTGGTGGGCGGGAGCGTTTGTTCTGTGCTTTGGCAATGCAGTCGCGCGCGCCTTCCTGTTTCCGCTGGGCTTCTTGTTATGGCTGGTGCCGGCTCCAGAGTTCATGCTGGCCCACATTATTACGTTCCTGCAACAATGGTCGGCGTTCGCCGCCCAACTTTTGTTCACTGCGGCGGGTGTGCCGGTGTCACAGGACGGTTTTTTCCTGACTATACCCGGCTTGACTCTCGAGGTCGCGAAAGAATGCAGCAGCATCCGTTCCAGCCTGATGTTGGTGCTGACTAGCATGGTGCTTGCTCAACTTGAGTTGCGCGCTTTCTGGCGAAAGTTGTTGGTGGTGGCGGTGGCAATTCCGTTGTCGGTGGCCAAGAACGGGCTTCGCATCTTTACGATTGCGATGCTCGGAACCAAGATCGATCCCGGCTTCCTCACGGGCAGACTTCACCACCATGGTGGAGTCGTGTTTCTCCTCATAGCTCTGGTGGTCATAGTTCTGCTGCTTTGGATCCTGCGGAAGGGGGAACAGCGGCCGGTAGCGTCAGGCCTGGCGCCCATGGCACCACTGAACTCGCCACAACGTTAGGGAATTGCGGCTTGCGCCTGATTCGAGTAGGTGCTCTCAACGTGGTTCGAATCCACCGCTGTAGCTACGTAGAAATAAGTTGTACCGGTCAAAACCGTGCCGTCGGTATAGCTGGTATCCGGCTGTGGCGAAGAGGTGAGCAACTGATAGGGGCCGCCGGACTCAGTCCCGCGATAAACGTTGTACCCAATCACTGAAGACGTGCTTGGACTCCAGACGAGCCCCACGGTATGCACTCCAGCCTCGCCACCGCTGCCGTCGAGGGTCTGCGCCAGCGGAGAGTCCGACCCATCACTGATAAACGAAATGCTGCCCGCGCTGTCGCCCGCAGCCTGCGGCGCGAAGGTGACGGTGTAGGTGATGCTCTTTCCTGCCGCCACAGTAACCGGAAACGTGATTCCGCTGACGTTGTAGCCTTGCCCAGTCCAGGCGGCGGACGTGACATTAATATCAGAACTTCCGGCAGTCAGTGTGCCGGTCAGATTGGTGCTCTTGCCCACAGCCACGGTCCCGAAGCTCATGGTGGTTGGGGCAACCGAGAGCAGGCCGGGCCCGGCGGGCGGAGGATCTGGATTCGATCCCGACCCCCCTGACTTCTGACCCGAAGACACACCAGCGCATCCTGCCATCACCATGCAGGCAAGGACTGCCAGCAGGACAGAGCAACGGCCTGGCCAGGATCGCCACTGCTTTCCCATGACCACAATTATCGGAGGTTCACTTCGGGACAGTCCAGAGTCCGGGAATTCATGTCCGGTGTCCTGTGCGGAACCACACTTTGGTAACTTAGGCGGACGAGGACAGATCCTTCCAGCGAGCCACTTGAGACGGCAATGGCCAATAGGCATCCGGAACATAAGACTTCTCTGGATTCACTGGGAGTGGAGACATCATAAATCTGTTTCCCCATCCCTGCAACCGAATATCAATCCTGGATTCCCTTGACAGCGCGATTCTAGCCCGGTGAGTTTGACGAGAGGCTTGTATCGAAGGCGTTGGCGTTGTAGTATGGCCGCACTTAAATGGCGCGCTACTCCCCCTGCGCCTGATGTCCTCAGATTCTGGAGGTCCAATTGTCCCAATTCCGAGTCGTTCGTCTTGGCACCATTTTCATCTGCGCCGTCGTTCTGAGTACGCTGGCGTTGGCGGGAGATCGGAAGTCTCCAACCAAGTTGTCGGATCTGCCTCCGGAAGCACAGCGAGCTATATCCTCAGCGCTGGCACGCAAATCGCCCGCAATCCAGCACTTTACTCTTACGGCTTCAGACGGGGCGAATGGGGATGGTTTTGGTGGTTCAGTGGCGATCGACAATGAAACCTTAGTCGTAACCGGGGGCGATCAGGCGCTGGGTGTCAGTATTGCGTATGTATTCGTCAAGCCACCAAGCGGGTGGGCGAACATGACTCAGACTGCCGAGCTAACCATATCCAATGGGGGGACTGAGGATTTCTTTAATAGCGTTGCCATCAGCGGAGGAACGGTGGTGGTCGGGTCACCGAATACCACAGTCAATGGGAATCCGGAGCAGGGTGTCGCTTTTGTTTTTGTTAAACCCGTAGGTGGCTGGGTCAACATGACCGAAACCGCTATGCTGACTCCCTCGGACGGCGCTGAGTACGATAATTTCGGCTATTCCGTATCCGTCAGTGGCAATACGGTTATCATAGGCACCCCGCGCCCGCTGGGTAACAACCCTGGACCGGGAGCTGCCTACGTCTTCGTGGAACCCGGCGGTGGATGGACAGATATGACCCAGACTGCAGAGCTGAGCGCATCCGATGGCAATGATGGTAATGATTTCGGCATTTCCGTGTCCATCAGCGGCAACACCGCCATCGTTGGAGCTTTTCAGGCATGCGGTTGCAATCCTCCCGGAGAGGCGTACGTGTTTGTGGAGCCAAAGACGGGTTGGACGAACATGACCGAAACCGCTGAACTGACTCCATCGGACGGTGCCGTGGGCGATCTCTTCGGTCGTTCGGTTTCTCTTAGTGGTAACACAGCTGTTGTTGGCGGCGACAGCCGCAGTGACGTAGGGGCGGCCTATGTGTTCGTGAAGCCAGCTAACGGCTGGGTCAACATGACTCAGACGGCCGAGTTGACTGAGGGAACAAGCACGCGATTAACTTTCGGTCAATCAGTTGCCATCGACGGCAACGTGATCTTGGTGGGAGACTCTAGTGCCCAGAAACTTACGGGCGCAGCCTTTGTATTCCTCAAACCCACGGGTGGCTGGCAAAATACTTCACAATACAATCTCGAGCTAAAGGTCTCGTTTCCAACGAGATGGGACCAATTTGGAAGCACTTTGGCGATTAGTGGCGCAACCGGTGTCATCGGTGCGCCCGAGGCTCCAACTTCGCCACCGTGCAAGGGCGGCTACTGCTCGCCTGGTCCCGGCGAAGCATTCATATTCACGGAGAAGTAATTCATCCGCGCCCTCCGTCGTTGTTCAGACTTACCGACGGGCGAGGCCGTAGCTTACTGCGAAGGCCGACATTCCGAAATTGACGATGGGCGTAAGACGTTCCAGCTTGTGATGACCGGTCTTGTGGAAGAGATAGCTGACACCGATTACGCCCGCAGTTTCGCCGACGAAATTCGCCGCCAGAGCCGCGGTGCTGCCAGCGAAAGGCCGAGTCAAGGGATTCAGTTCCCGCCCGCCATGGCTCAGGTTGTCACGAGTTACCACAAAGTCGGCGGCGCTGAACGCCGCAACCGTGGAGAACAAGGCGGTGTTCTCCGCATCCCAAAACTTATGTTGCTCGGGAGCCAGGCGTACCGGATTGGACGGCAGGGCTTTGGCCATCGGCGCAGGCGAAGGCTCCATTGGACCCGGTTGCAGCAGCGCCATGGAGACTTCCTGTGACATGGCCGCGTACGTACCCGCGAGAACAAACAGCAGTGTAACTGCTGCGAACTTGGCTCCGCCAATCGTTGTCATTGTCATTGAAGTCTTCATAATCTTTAGTGTGGGCCTGTATTGTCCAGACGTACATGTACTATCGCATCTTGTCGGCCAGGGCGCATGGCCCGTCTGTGCCAGCTAAACGACTTAGTTTGATTACTTTGGGGAGGGTAACTGGTTACTAAGCGGATTTCGCGGTGTGCAACAGTTTGCACTTATTGCCAGTAGAGATGACTATCCTGGCCACAACGTGCGCGTGGAAAGAAATTCCTCGACGTACACGCCACAAGGCCCGCCCGACGGTATAGAATTGCCAGTCCAAAAAACAAAGCCAGCCGAAACAGGCTCCAGTGGCTGGTTTTGAAGAGTTGGCGGTGCCCTGTGTTGCCTATTCCCCCGAGGCTGACGAATGACAAGAAAGTTCGTGGCGGTCGCGTTCCTGGTAATGGTTGCGGGCATTTGCTTCCAGGTCCGCGGAGATGTCAGCAATATCCCCGCAAGTTGGCTGCCCAATAGCTACCTAAACGGCGATGGAAGGAGCATGGAGGGATCAATCGCGGCTGCGCCGCGAGTCGTCAGCCTGCCGGATGCTCCCTTCCTGATTTCCCAGGTAACCCGCATCTCGCCCCGAAAGCAGCATCGGGTTATCTTGTCATGGGAGCCCGGTGTGGCGGCCACTGCGACAGGCGAGGACGTGGTTGGCTACAACGTATATCGCCGAGCCCGTCGCGAGACCCCATACATCAGGATTAACCGAGTTCTGGTTCCCGACACAAACTATGTTGATGATTCAGTTCACGCCGGCGAGATTTACTACTACGAAACTACGGCAGTGAGTAGTGGGGGTATCGAGAGTGGACGTTCTAAACGGATCAGGATCAGGGTTCCGTATCCGTGATGGATTAGGGAATCACTGCCTGCGACACATTCGAGTAGGTGCTCTCCTGGCCTTCGGTGTTCACTGCGGTGGTGGCGTAATAATAGGTTTGCCCTGCAGCCACCGAACTATCGGTGTAGGCGGTGTTCGGATCTAATTCGGAGTTGATTCGGGAGTAGGGCCCGCCCGACTGGCCGCTGCGATACACGTTGTAGCCCGCCACCTGCGGAGAACCGGGATTCCACGAAAGGTTCACCGAGTACTGCACCGGATTTCCCGTGCCAGCCAGTGATTCGACAGTCGGTGTGTTGGCTGCATCACTGACAAATGACAGAGTTCCCGAGACCGCTCCGCTGTTCTGCGGAGTGAAGCTAACCGTAAACGGAATGGACTGGCCTGCCGTAAGCGTTATCGGCAATGATAACCCAATCAACTGAAACGCCGTATTGCTCATGCTTGCACTGGACACAGTCACGCTGGAATTGGCGGCGGTCAATTGACCATTCTGAGTAGCGCTTCGTCCAATGATTATGTTGCCGAAATTGATCGACGCCGGTGAGACCGTCAACAGACCCACCGACGGCGTGCCTGAGCCGGACAAGGGAATAGTGAGGGACGGGCTCAAAGGGCTGGTCGCCAGGATGCTGCCGCTGGCAGCTCCAGCCGACAATGGTGCGAACGTCACATGAAAAGTGAAACTCTGTCCCGCGGTCAAAATCAGGGGCAGCTTGATCCCCGAAACCGAAAACCCTGGGCCGCCTACCTTGCCAATCGACACAGTCTGGCTCGTCGTACCCTGGTTGCTGATGGTCAGCGACAGGGTGGACAAACCACCCACTGCGACATTGCCAAACGCCAGACTGGCTGGAGTTGCCGTCAAAGCCCAATTGGCAACACCTTTTCCATAGATTTGAAAGTTGAAGGTGCCCGCGCTGCTGTTAAAGCTGACGGTTCCGCTCGCACTCCCCTCCATGGCGGGCGAAAAGGTAACGCTGAACGGAACCGTCTGACCTGGGGCGAGGACAAGCGGTCCAGCCAAATTGTTGACCGCGAATGCAGGACCATTCAGGCTGGCGTCGTACAACGTGACCGAAAAAGATCCAGTATTCGACAGGGTGACCGGCAAAGTCAGGGACTGGCCGGTCACAACCTTGCCGAACGACAGGCTCCGGGGATTGCAAACCAGCTCCGAACGGTTCGCGTATGCCCATGGCACGCTTACGCCGAGCAGGGACGACACAATCAGGGCATGGAAAAAGACGGAGCGGTAGACAAATTGGGGGAGGGGCATAAACGTGTTCAGTTTGCTAGGTCCTTTGCCGAGAGGGAAGGTCTCTGTAGTACATTCCGGCGTTGGTTCCCCGGCCCAAGCCCTTTTCGGAGTTAGGACCCAGATGGGACACCAACTGGACGCAGGAAGTGCTGCTGGTTTCCTGTTGTCCACGGTACCGCTTGCAATGCGAGAGTCCCAGGGCGGTGAGGGAGGAGCGGATATTTGAAACGACGGAACTACGGAATTACGGCCTGGGCCTGGTTGGAATAGGTGCTCTCTTGAGAATTGGAATTAACGGCAGTGGTCACATAGTAGTACGTCGAACCGTCGACGACGGTGCTGTCGGTGTAGCTGGTTCCAGGATTCAGGGAAGAATTCAGTTTGGAGTACGGCCCTCCCGAGGTACCGCTCCGGTAGATGTTATAGCCGTCGATGTTGGGAGAATTGCTGCCGGTCCAGGAAAGCAGGACGCTGTGCTGTACCGGCTGCGTGCCCGTGCCGCTTACGCTAAGAACCGTTGGTGAATTGGAGGCATTGCTGGTGAACGAGGCTGTCCCCGAGGTTACCCCCGTCGATTGCGGCCGGAACGTCACCGTAATTTGCGCGCCCTGACCAGCCGGGATGGTCACCGGGAACGATAGCCCGCTCACAGTAAAGTCAGCATTGCTGACATTGACCGAAGAGACGGTCACGGTGGCGCCGGAAGCCAGCAGTTGCGCTGTCTGCTGGGCGCTATTTCCCACCACCACGTTCCCGAAGTTCAAGCTGGTGGGATTCACCGCCAACTGTGCCGCTGGCGTCCCGATGCCGGACAACGGAATATTCAGAGTGGGGTTGGATGCGTCTGAAGTGATGGCCAGATTGCCGCTGTCACTGGCCGCCGATGGCGGAGTGAACACTACATTGAACGTGATGCTCTGACCTGCAGTCAGAGTAAGCGGCGGGTTAATCCCGTTGATGCTGAAACCGGTTCCCGTAGCTTTGGCTTGAGAGATGTTTACATCCGCGCCGCCGGTGTTGGTGATGGTCTCCGTTACCGATTTGTTGTTGCCCACCTGCACATTGCCAAAGTTGATGCTCGACGGGTTCGGCGTCAAGGTTCCTGGCTGGATCGCCGAGCCTGATAAAGGGATGTTGAGCGTCGGGTTGGACGCGTTGCTCGAAACCACAAGGTTGCCGCTGACATTTCCCGCCGACTGTGGCGTGAATACCACGTTGAACGTCGCGCCTTGACCGGCCGCCAGAGTCACCGGCAGACTGAGGCCGCTTACGCTGAAGCCTACACCTGTGGGTGCGGCTTGGGTGATGGTTACACTGGAACCGCTGGAATTTGTCAGGGTCTCCGAAACACTCCGGTTGTTTCCCACCTGCACATTCGAAAAGCTGATACTCGGGGGATTCGCCGACAGCGAGCCCGGCGCCAGGCCGGCGCCCGAAACTGCCAGGTTCAGTGGGGAATTGATGGCATCGCTCACAATGGAGACGTTGCCATTGACCGTCCCGCTAGCCTGAGGTGCAAACACCACATTGAAACTCGTGCTCTGCCCGACCGCCAGCGTCACCGGCAGCGACCAGCCGCTCAAAGTGAATCCCGCTCCGGTCACAGTAGCCTGAGAAATAGTGGTGCTGGAATTGCCGACATTGGTCAGCGTTTCCGCCAGAGTCTGATTGTTACCAATGGGCAGGCTTCCAAAGCTGAGGGTGGCCGGACTTTCACTGAGCTGGCCGGCACCCACGCCGGCGCCCTGCAACGACACTGCCACCGAACTGTTCGATGCATCACTGGCAATGGTCACTGACCCCGTGACGGTTCCGCTTGCGGTGGGAGCAAAGACCACGCTTAAGGTCGCACTCTGACCAGCGGCAACGGTTACTGGAATACTCGGCTTGCTGAGGATGAACTGCGGCGCCGAAAGTGTAACGCTCGAGACCGTAATGTTAGAGGTGCCGTTATTTGTCGCTGTGAAAGTCAGAGTCTTGTTGCTGCCCATCGGCACGCTGCCGAAGTCCATACTGAGGGGGTTAACTCCCAGGCTGCCGTTGGAATCGTTCTGCTGTGGCGGAGGAGTTTGCGACTTGCCACCAGCACTCAGACCCTGACATCCGGCCAGTATCGTGAGCGCCAGGAAAACCACAACTGTTTCCCAGTGCGCGAAGCGGATTCTCGCCTTGATTTGTGTGCTCATAATACGCAGAAGACTTGCAGTAATCTCCCCGAACTCCGATGCCGCCGGTGTGAAAGGACAGTCTCACTCAGGCTTGGTCGCGGCGACAGATGGCGGAAGGACGCACTGCGAACTGGCGGAAGTCCGCTTTCCGAAGGCCGGAATCACGCCCAGACTGGGCTCGGTGCGGTAGCGAAAGCAGGGAATACGGACATGTCCTATCGGGGAGTGCGGGAACGCACTCGCGGTTGGCTCGGTTATTATTGAGGTGGAAACGTCACATGCGATGGCACACATCCTTCACGTGGCGGAAGCCGAGCCCGTGACTTCCGGAGAGTGGGTATGAGCTGGGCCAACAAGCTGGCGAAGCCTTTTCGCGTGGATGATGGCAAGAAGTTCCGCCTGAAAGACTTTGACCCCGGCGACACCGGGCCGCTGCATTCCAAGGAGCAGGCGGGAGAAGTTCTTGAGCGCGGCATCGTCTCCATGACTGAGCTGCAAGATAAGCTCTACGCTCAGGATCGCTCGGCATTGTTGCTGATCTTTCAGGGCATGGACGCTGCCGGAAAAGATGGAGCCATCAAACACGTTATGACTGGCGTGAATCCCCAGGGCTGCCAGGTCTATTCTTTCAAGACTCCTAGTTCCGAAGAGCTCGATCACGATTTTCTATGGCGGAGCACGCAGCATCTGCCGGCGCGGGGACATATCGGAATCTTCAACCGCTCCTACTACGAAGAAACACTGATTGTGCGAGTTCATCCCGAGGTGTTGAAGAGTGAAAGAATACCTCCGCCGCTCGTGACCGCGGATTTCTGGAAGCACCGCTTTGAGGACATCAACTCCTTCGAACGCTATTTGGCGCGAAACGGAACTGTGGTGCGCAAGTTCTTCCTGAATCTCTCGAAGAAGGAGCAAAAGCGCCGCTTCGAGGAACGCCTGGACAATCCCGCCAAGAATTGGAAGTTCTCCGCCGCCGACATACGCGAGCGCGGCTACTGGCAAAACTACATGAACGCCTTTGAAGAGACGATCCGTCACACCTCTACGGGACACGCCCCGTGGTATGTCGTGCCGGCGGACAATAAATGGTTCACCCGCGCGGTAGTGGCCGCCGTGATTGTGGATACGCTGGAAGATCTCAAGCTGGCCTATCCCAAAGTAGACGCTGCCCAGCGCAAGCAATTGCAATCCGCCCGCGCCCTGCTCGAAAAAGGCAGCAAGAAGTAGGCTGAATACTGCTGAAGACCGTCGACTAAATGTGCGAATGAATTGCGCGGTTGTATGTCATTGAGAGGAAGCTCCTCGGCAGGGCTTGAATCCTATATTCTAGACAGCTGAATCCGAGAGCCTTGAAGTCTGAGGACTAAAGCAGCGTTCCAAGTGCACACCGCCAACTCCATCACCGTACTTGTGCGCTATATCTGTGCGGATGCTGTTTCAGGCGAAAGGCGAAGCTGACGGTTAACCGAAGATTGTTCTGAGCCTGCGTGGCGCCGGCAGTGTCATAAAACGTCGTGCGCACATAGTCTCCGATGACGCGGACCGCTAGTTGCTCCGAAACGGAGCGCTCGACTCCTCCCCCAACCGCATAGGAAGGCCGCATCGACCATCCATGAAAGTAGGAGGTCGCGCTGACTGGCACTGCGCCGTCGACCAGAGCCATACCGCCCAGCGCACGAACGAACACCCTGGTGTTTCTGTGCTGCATGAGAGAAAACACTGGACCAGTCTGAAGGCTCAGCACATAGCCTTGGTGGGGGGTGCTGAGGACGTCGGACGTACGCAGGTAGCTGGAGTCGAGCGTTGCCCCCCAGCGCGGGCTTACCGCGACGTTGCCACTAAAATCCAACCCGTTGAGGTTTGCACGTCCGGCGGAGGAAATCGGCATGCTGAGGTAGCTATAGCCAATGCTTATGTCGTAGGCTGGGCCAGCAACTGCAGGGGACGGCCCCGATACCAGCCGGCTTTGTGCCAGGGCGGACGCTACCATCACGAACACGAAAAAACAGACGGTTCCTGTGGTTCTCATCGTGTTTCTCATTACGTCCTTCCTCATCGCTGGTACGGTTTGAGAGGGCTTTGGGGGTTCTAACCGCCGCGGGGGAGCGAAATGTAACGTTGTTCGAGAATCTGCTTTAGGGATTTGCTGGACCCTGAGCGACAAGTTTCTTGTCAGTCTGGCTATAGCTTAGAAAGGGGAAGAATGGAGTGACTTCGAACGGCATCTTCTCCCTCGGAGATACAAGCGCAACCGGGTTCGCATTCACCATGGTTAATTGATTGCTCCAGGGATCCAACTTGATCCGGCTTCCGATCGGAAGCGCGGCAACCTGATCGAGCCGCTGCCTCTCCAGAGTTGGCGCGGAGTTGAAAAGTGCAGCCATCCGGGTGGTATTACCACTCGCCATTTTGCTGCCCAGCCGGGGACTGATCAAATTGGTGAGCACTGGTGAATGAGCCTGTAAGGTCTTGAGGAACAACCCCGCGTTGCCCAGTTTGTCCTTGTACGGCGAGCTCTCCAGCAACTCCATAGCTTTGTTGTCGGCAGCTTCCTCATCTGCCGCGTTCCGCTCGAAATGGAGATGTTGGAAGGCATCGGCGTCGGCAAAAAAGAAGCGGTCGTTGAAGGCCAGCCTGGTATCGACATGATGACCCAATGCGATATGAGCAAGTTCGTGAGCCAGGATCATCGCCAGCGATGCTTCATCCGGCAGTACATCCAGTAGGCCGCGACTGACAACGATGGTGTGCCCGATGGTAAAAGACTCCAGAGGCAAGGTCAGCAGCACACGGCAGCGCACATCCGGCTCGATTCGCAGCTTGTTGGTGATGATGAGATTGTTGACCACGGTCTGTAGGATCTTGTCTACATCGCCCGGAGGCGCGAGCACGCCGATCTTCTGCAAATGATCCACTGCATTGTCTTCTGCCATCCGTTCCCACTTGCGCTGAGCTTCGACAGGCGCGTTATCTTTGGCAGCAGGGCGATCATCCACCGCGTTGTCAATCTTGATTTGGGTGAACTCTTCCTCGTGATTCAGTTGTTCCGGATCGTACGCCCACAGACGCGTCTGCGCCTTGAGATACAAATCGTGGTATAGCGCACTGTTATGCTGTGTGCCCGACTCTTCGACGTAGACGTAAGAAGGCAGCCACATATCGGCTTGCAGATTAAAACGCCAGCTGTCGAAGTGCAGGTAATACGTGTAATCGGAATGTCCGGAATAGGTCCCGTTGAAGCGGACAATATTGAAGTCGCGGTCTTCCACCCAGATTCTGCCGGTAAACAGCCCTTTCGGCGCTTTCTCCCTAGGCTGGACGTCTATAACGATGCAGCGCGCTTCGCCAAGAAACTCGCGCCGTACAAAACTGAAATGGTAATTGTTCTTCTGGAAGTCTGAATCGAGTATCACCATCTGCGCGAAGCCCTGCGGCAAAAACCTGGTCGACAGGGCGGCCGAGAAGGGATTCACAACGTGGCGCAGAAATCCTTTGTGGTGCTTCTGGAATACGGAATCTCGCGGACCATTATTCAGGTCAACCCGCCCCAGGAAGTACTGGTCGTTTACCGGCTCGACGTTACGATCGCTGTCTTCATGAAGATTCTGGATGTAGGTTTCGGCCAGAGGGTGCATGCGCTGCATGGTCTCGACAAACTTGTGTTCGCGCTCTACCACCCGGTCGACGGTTTGGTCGAAGGAGAGCGAAGCTGGTACCTTGTTTTCGGCCGCAACACCTGCCATCGAGGACACAAGCAGCAAGAAGACGATTGTTCTGAAACCACGCATAGCGCTCCTCATGAAATAAGTTCGAAAATGATGTGAACTAGGGCCGTCGAATCAACCGGCTGACCTTCATGCAAGGCCGGCGTGAACTTAATCTGCTCCGCGGCCTTTACCGCCTGTTCATCCAGTCCATATCCCAACCCTTGCAGCACCCGTAACACGTGTACGCGCCCGTCGGATTTGAACAGCACTTCCAGGCGAACTTCTCCGTTAACTTTCTGCTTACGTCCCTCATCCGTGTAATCGGGTTTGGGTTTGAAGGTGATTTCAACAGGAGCATTGGCTCCATTACTGGGCTGGCGCGATCGTGCGTTGGAATGGGTGCCCGCGCCGTTGAGAGGGTCGATCGCCCCGTTGCCGAATCCGGAACTCATCACTACGTTAGGATTTGTCGCGCCTGTTCCGTGGTCATGGCTCGATCCGTTGCCGGTGACATCGCCGAAGCCTCCGGGCTGCGTTGCCGCCGCGAGTTTAGCGACCGGGGCTGCGACTGGACTATCGTGGGAGAAGGTACCGACTGCCACGATCTGCGACGTCGCCGCGGCCGGCATTACGGGCATCTTATTGTCCAGCTTCGGCGCTGGTGCCATCGGTTCAGGCTCTGATGGCCTGTGTTCACGTACCGTTTTTGCCTGTGGGGTGACCACAAGAGTCGCCAGGGTCTTGTTCTCCATAACCGGTTTGCTCTCGAGCACCGGCTTGTTTTCCAGCCGCGGCTTCGACCGCGCTACTACGGGCGGCTTAACGGGCTGTGTCTCTTGGATCACGAGGGGTTGATAAGATACAAGTTTCGTAACTCGATAGCTTTCAGCTGAGACTAGCTCTTGATGCACTCGCACGGTCACAAAGAAGAGGCACACCAGCAAGAGTGCCTGCACGCTCCAGCCAGTCAGAAATGACTTCCAGCGTGGCCGCGGCGATGGCAATAATGTAAACAGTAGTGCCTCCGATTCAGCTTTCCCCATTCGAGTGGTTATGGCGCAATCGCGATGCCACCGTCAGTTGTGGAATGCGGCCGCGGTGACGGTTCTATTTGCTGCGGCGCGGGAGCCTGGGAATGTGAACCAGCAAAAGCATTTAGCTCATGCGTGAGCTGTCAGAGAAGGCGGGCTCTAAGAATTCTCTATGGCACTTTAGTGACCTCCATAGAGTCTTTCAGGTAATGCATGGTACTCAGAAGCTGAGAGCCACACTGCAACCGTGTTCACATGGAAAAGGTTTTCCCATAGTTGTACGACGGTTCGAAGTTGTAATCGCCGGGACTCCAAGTATCAGGAGGCGATCCGGTTACTTCCCGCGGTACGTTAGTTTTCCCACCTAAACTTTCGTGCTACGACCATGGCCCGTTCGGGGCTTGTACCACCGGTGTGTGATTGCTACCGTGAACTCATATCCAGCCTACCCCCAAGGCGCGATGGCATCTTCGGGGGTGACATTTGAGAATCGTTCATCTGTGCTACGCGGCACTGGGGTTTGCGGTGGCTCGCTGGATATTCAGACGTGACGCGATACCGGCGGTGGATCCGGTGGCTCGTTTTCGTTCCTCTGGCTTGTTGTAGGGTGTTCCTCCTGAAGGGCATGCTGGCGCCCGTTGCGCGCACTGATCTGGCCGGCATGCCCTCTTTTTCTCAAAATCCGGCCGGTGCTCAATACCTTCGCCGGGCTCTCAGTTAGTAACATCGAAAATGCTCAACCTTAGGCCGGGGCTGAGCGCTGGTTTCAATTGATTCCTGAAGTGGGTTTCAATGAGCGACAAAAGCAAAAGCCGGGCAGAAGCTGGGATTTACGGCTGCGCGTAGTAGCCGCTACGCGTGCGAACCTTGATTCCCGGCTTGTCGACCGTGACCGCGAGTGAGTGGTACTCATCCGCCCGGTCTGCCCGACTGGCGTTGAATGAGAGGACATAAAAAGCATCGGCGTCTGCGGCGCAATTTGCGACTTCGGTGGTGAGGCTATTGCTCGAATTGAGTACCCGTCCGCCACTCTGAACCGCAAGCACCTGCAAGCTTAGGTCGGCGACCACCGCCCGCGAAGGCGAGGCCAAACCTTTCAAGAATTCCTCGTAGTACGTGATCCGGACCCCACCTGAATCCGCCAAACCGAGCGGGTCAACGCTATAGAGAGTGATGCGGGCCTGCCGCAGCACAGTAGAGGCCGACACGACCGAGTCGAAGATCTGCTGTTGCTCCTTGCGGGAAAGTTCAATGTCCGGTCCCGTGAGCAACGGCCATCCCGGACTGATCCAAATCATCAGTTTTCTGCCGGGCCTCGTCCCCTCGTCCGTCGCAATTGAGGTAAGGGTCTTGAGCGACATGTCAAAACGCTCGGCCGCCCCGTAAAAGCCCTCAGACCGATTGATCGACCGTACGCCGGTTTCGTACTGGTCGTACAGCGCCGCCAGAGCATTACCATCGCGTGAGGAGCCGTTTTGGACCTTGGTTCCAGCGTCCGCAAAAACCACCAGCGACACCGGCTGTGCCAGCTTGCCGCCATTTCGCAGCAGAAATTTCTTAACCTCTTCCCGTTCGTAAGCGACGGCCTGGGGGGAAGCGTTGACGGCGTCGACGATCAGAACGATTTCAACCGGCGGATCGGCAGTCGAGGCGGCTTCGCCATTGACGCCATGAAAGGAGAGGATGCTTTGCGGTCGCTTGTCGTCCAGAACGGTAAAGTCTTGCTGCTGCAGTCCGCGAATGGGAGCTCCAGACTTGTCCGTCACCTGCACATCAAGGATGATTCGGCGGTCCGCGCTGACCGTCGCCGGCAGTGAAGGCCCGGCAGGCCGGGGTTGCAGCTGGGGCGAGGGAGGGTTTTGTCCCGAGACTGCGCCGAGTGGCGCAAGCAGGACTAGAAGCAACCGGACGAACCGACCCATGCCGACTCACCTCGCCGCGGAACTTTCAACCCAACCTGCGATAGAGTATTCAACCAAAAGTCTAGACCTGTGCGGATCAAGAAATCAACGGCAACGGCGAGAAATCACGTCTACACCAACAATCGGAACTCACTCGGGCAAGATCGGATAGAGGAGGGGCTGCGCGATGAAAATGTGTTAGTTCTCCGTTCAGGGCAGCGAGGTCAGGAACTCGGCCTTCACGAAAGCATCCTTCAGTATTTCCACATCTTGATTTCGGCGCCGCCACGCTCGAACTGCACTTCATCCATCAGTTGCCGGATCAGGTAAACCCCGCGCCCGTGGTCGCCGTACAGACCTTCGGCACGCTTGGGATCGGGTATAACCTCAGGCCGGAAGCCGGGACCTGGATCGGTCACCGAAATCACGATGCGACCCTGTTGATCTCCATTCAATCTGCATCGAATCGTCTTCGAGGAGTCGCCATCGCATCCGTGGACAACGGCATTGGCCAGGGCTTCCTGCACGGCAAGGTCGATCTCAAACCTCTTTTGTTCGGGAAGTTCCAGTCGTTCCAGGATTTCGGATATGGCGCCAGTAATAGTCGCGATCGATTCCGAATTCGCAGGCATGCTCAGATTGAGTAGCTCGGTGAATCCGCTACTCCCGCCGGCGCCAAATTCATCGGCCATGAGGGGTCATCTCCGTGTGGAATCGAAACATCCCAAAATAACAACTCAAGAAAAGGATGCGACCGCGGCGTCGTCATCCTCGAAGATTTCGAAGAGATTGAGAACTCCCACCAGCTTCAAGGTTTGCACCGCAAACTTCGAAGGCTGGACCAGTTTGATGCTCCCACTCTGTTTCTTGGTGGAGGCCAGAAACCGCACCAGCAGACCGATGCCGCTGGAGTCAATCATGGTTACCTCGGCAAGATTGATCACGATGCGATAGTCGCCATGGCCTATAACCTCCTCCATAGCTTGGCGCAATCCGTCTACAGCGGGCCCCATCCTTAAAGGCCCACGGAGCTGGATCAACTGTACTTCAGAACGCTTACGGACGTTGATGTCCAAACGGTTCTCCTTCTTTCTTCGCCGGGAACCACCCCGATCACTGCGGAAAACGGTGAAGAGGATGTTTCGCGCGCGTGCTAAAGTTACGGGAATCGGCTGGGTTTTTCAAGCGTTTATCCGCCTTCTTTCCTGAAATGTGAGCGAAACGCCGAGCCTTAGCCGGGGCCATGCCGCCAAGAAACCCGCCACGGGTTAAAAATTCACCCCAAGCAGCCGAAAATTTGTCATAATCACTGCGCTTGAGGAGCGACATGCGCAACGTCACCGCACGCAATCTTGCTTCCCGGTACAGCATTGTCATCGTCACCGGTGACGAACTGGTGGGCCCCGAGGCCGAGACCTATCTCGCGCCCGACTATGACCTCCGCATGCTTCGTACCTGGGATGAGCTGTTGGCGCTGGTAAGGAGGCAGTTGCCCGATTCCATATTGCTGGATATCGATACCGTCGGCGACGACAGCGAACAGGGCATCACCGCGCTAGCGGAATTGCGTTCGTTGGGGCCCGATCTAGTGCTGGTGGCGCTCACTCGCTCCGACAGCCGTAAGCTCCGACACAAGGCCATCGACGCCACCGTCGATCAGTATTTTGTAGCTCCCATCAACTTTGAGGAGATCTGCGTCGTCCTCGGCCGCGCGCTGGAAAAGCGAGCTGCCGAAATCGATTACCGCAACCGCCAGGAGCAGGAAGCGGAGAGAGAATCTTTTGGCGAGTTAATTGGATCCAGTGAGGCCATGCGCCGCGTTTATGATGCCATTACCCGGGTCGCCGACAGCAACAGCACGATCCTGATTCGCGGCGAAAGTGGAACCGGCAAGGAACTGGTGGCACGCGCCATCGTCACCATGGGGCCACGCGTCGAGAAGCCTTTCATAAGTATTAATTGCGCTGCTCTGCCTGAGAATCTCATCGAAACCGAGCTGTTCGGCCACGAAAAGGGAGCTTTCACGGATGCCAAGGAAGCCCGGCAGGGACACATCGAGCTGGCGCATACCGGTACCCTTTTTCTGGACGAGATTGCCACTCTGGGGCTGGCTTTGCAGTCGAAGCTGTTGCGGGTTCTGGAGGATCGCGCGGTGACTCGCATCGGAGGCAAGATCGCCAGGAAAATCGACTTCCGTCTGATCGCTGCGACCAACGAAAACCTGGAAGAGTTGGTCCACGCTGGCCGTTTCCGGGAAGACCTGTATTACCGCATCAACGTCGTGCCGGTCGCGCTGCCTCCTTTGCGCGAACGGCAGGGTGACATGCCATTGCTGGTCGGCCACTTCCTCCGCATCTATTGCAAAGCCAACGGAAAGCCCTTGAAACAAGTGGATCCCGAAGTTCTCGGGGTCATGGAAGACTACCACTGGCCAGGGAATGTACGGGAGTTGGAGAACGTGATTCAGCGGCTGGTGCTGATGAGTGACGGCGCGCTTATCGGCCTCAACCACCTACCCCAGCAGCTGCTCATGGCCAGCAACGCCAGCCAGGAGGCGATCCTGATTCCCGAAGACGGAGTTGATTTCGATTCCGAGATGGACCGAATTGAGCTCGCCTACCTGCAAGCGGCATTGAACCGGACTGGCGGCAAAAAGTCGGCCGCGGCAGTACTGCTGGGCATCGACTCCCAGCGCATGAAATATCTCTGCCGCAAGCGAAATCTGTAAGCAGTTCGGTTAATAATTAACCTATAGTCGGTTAATTATTGACCGAAGAAGATAACCCTCCTTTCGCGAAGAAGACGTTAGAAGCTCTCCATCCCGAGCAAGTCATTGATTCTGCATGGCCGCACCCGACCAGTCGCCAGCGCGGGACTTTGGCACAGCAGATGCAATTAGCACAAGCGTTGCAGGGAAGCAAAAATCCACAGATCCTGAGAGGAACTCGAAAATGGCTATCCAGAAGAAATCATTGATTAGCAATCGCACCGCAACCAAGAAGGCCCTGGTGGTTAAGCCGGAAGTGACCGGCAACCCCGGAATCAGCCGCGTCGGGATCAACAAGGTCGGGATCAACAAGGTCGGGATCAACAAGGTCGGGATTAACAAGGTCGGGATCAACAAGGTCGGCATCAACAAGGTCGGGATCAACAAGGTTGGCATCAACAAGGTTGGCATCAACAAGGTCGGGATCAACCGCGTAGGCATCAACCGCGTGGGCATCAACCGCGTGGGCATCAACCGCGTGGGCATCAACCGCGTGGGCATCAACCGCGTAAAGGTGTAACCTGGATCAGATCGCGCCGAAAGGACCGCATACTCTGCGGTCCTTTTTCGTTGCATTCGATGCTGTTCCTACCAAACCCTGCGATCAACCAGGTCGCGGGCGAATATCCAGGAGGACCCCGCCACGCTTCGGTGAGTCACAAGGATCTTGGCCGTGCCGGTCATGCCTTCCCTTAACCGGCCGGGATTTCTCACTGAGACCAAGCCGACGTAGAAACGCGGCGGGGTAATGCCTTTAAGTTGATCCTGGGGAATCAGCCCCGGCTCAATTGCCGTCGACGAAGGCGCAACCGACAGCAGAGTTGCGGTCAGTGGCAGAGGCTGAGCTTCCGTCAGTAGCCTTACCGTGGACCCTAGGCGAATATCCCTCATGCCGAACTCGGGAATGTAGATGCGAGCCGTCAGGATTGAGGAATCCGCCACTTCCGCGATCTGCGCCCCGGATTCGAGGTACGATCCCAGAAGATCGTCGAGCCGCGGAGTGATTATTACTCCAGGGATCGGGCTGGTAACCCGTAGAAGAGATTCTTGATCGGCCGAGGTGCGGTCCCGCTCGGCCATTTCCTGGCGCTGATACTCCGCTGCGCCCAAATCGCCATTATCCAAAAGCGCACGGTTGACCCGATCCGAAGCGGTGTGCAGGTCGGCCTTTGCGGCGGCGGCGGCAGACAGCAGTTGCAAATTACTAAGTTCCAACAGCGGCTGGCCAGCGGCTACCGCTTGCCCTTCCCGGGCAAGTACTTGCGTCACTCGTCCCGCGACCTGGGCGTGGACCCAGGCTTTGTGGCCCGGCTCCAGGACGAAGCGTCCTTCCACAAACTCCGGCCATAGGGGCAGAAAAATAAATAGCAAGCCCGCGGCTGAGATCGCCACCAGGCGCGGCAAGGTCAGCCAGGCCCGCACTCGTTCTTTCTTGTCCAGATAAACAGTTTTCATAAACTTTACCAGCAGTTTGATCTTTGATTTGAAGACCCAATATCCAACCGCGGTGGCAGGCACGAAGGCCCACTCCGGCGAATAGGACTGAAAAATGTGAAACGCCAGCACCATCAAAAACGACAACAGCATGTAGCCGTAAATGCCAGAGAGAGTTGCGTAGATGAGGTAGAACACCCGCCGCCGTTGCGGAACAAAATCGATTTCCACCGGCAGGCCGAAGATCTTTTTCCGAACCAGACCCGACAGGTAAACCGTGCTCTTCTCCTTCAGATCCTGCTCGTGAATCAGCTCGCAAAAAATCAGGTATCCGTCCAGCTTGATCAGCGGGTTCAGATTCAGAAGCGAAACGCCGATGCCGGTCACCATCATGACCTTGTACGCGATATCGTGCACCGCCATGCCCGTGGCCGTTCCCCACCACACGACCGTGGCAACTACGCAGAGCAGCAGATCAATCCAGATGCCGGCAATAGCGACGGCGATCCGCTCCCAGGGACCCCCGTAAATCCAAACCTGCGATGCGTCGCAGAAGAAGCTGGGGGCGAAGTACATGAGCGTGAAACCCATTCTTTCCACGTTGCCGCCAAAATGTTTGCAAGCCAGGCCATGCCCGGTCTCATGAATGGCTGCCATCGCCCCGAACAGAAACCAGAATTCAATCAGGTCCCTGCCCGATTTGGCGGTGAAGTTGAAAAATTCGAAACTGTCATTCCAGATCTCGCCAAATTTGTCGGCCCACATCCACAGCATGACAGCGAACAACAACAGACTGAAAAGAACGAAGGTGGGAGCAAAGAGAAACTTAACCTTGGGGTACAACCAGCTAATATATCGGTCAGCGTTCGGCCATTCCTTGATCGTGATGTCGGTGAAATCCGTGATCCGCGACCGCTTCAGCTTCTTGCGCCGCTGCCCGCGGACCTGTTCCTGAAGAATGATGTTTTTTTCCAGCGGCGTCTTGCAGATGAACTCTGTGTTGTCGTAGAGAAAGCTGGAGATCTCTCTCACATCATCTTCTGAAAAAGTTGCCCCCGTGGCCTCTGTCGAAAGCTCAGCAACCTCGCTATAGGTCCGGTTTCCGTCGAGAAGCTGAAGCAATTTCCATTGTTCGGGAACGAAGCGCAGAATGACCTCGCCGCCCGGCAGCTTGGTCACGACTATCGGGTGGCCTTCCTCGATGTGTTCTTTGGCGATGATTCTGGGGTCGAGCTTGGGTGTGTCCCTCCGAACCACCCGCTCGGGCATTTCGGGAATCGCGGCGTCCAATGCTTGAACAATGTTCATTGCGGCAGGTTGATGCGGATGGAGGCCAGCATCCCGGGCAGCAAGTCAGGGGCAGACCCCTCAATCTGGGCCAGCACTTCAATCGTCCCGCTCGATGGATCCACCACCGGGCTGACATCGATTACTTTGGCGTTGTGCTGGGCAGCGGGAGAGACATCCGCGGAAGATACGGAAACGATTTGCCCGCGCTTGACATCTCCCAGTAACCGTTCCGGTAAAGTGAATTTCACCTGGAGTGGCGCCATTGCGGTGACCCAGAAGAGCCGGTCGCCGGGCGAAACTTTCTGGCCGACTCGCACATAGCGGCGAGCCACGATTCCGTCGAAGGGAGCGATGATGTTGGTCTTGTCAAGCTCCAGTTCGAGTGATTTTTGAGTTGCCTTGGCGTTGTTCAGGCTTTCGGCTTCGCGTTGCACCTCGTATTCGTCCGCCTCTTCTTTATATTGCACATGTTCCAGCTCTTCCTTCGGGATCACCTGCGCGTCGTACAATTTCTCGGCACGAGCCCGGTCAGATTGCAGAACTCTGGTCTCAGCTTGCCAATTCTTCAAGTTGGCCGCGATCGACCGTACTCTGGCCGCCGCTCCCTCCACGTCGGCCGAAATCTGGCGGTCATCGAGTTTCGCCAGAAGTTGCCCCTGATGAACTTGGGTGCCGGGCTGGGCCAGAATCGTTACCACCGGCCCTTCTCGCAATGCGCTGACATCCACTTGGTTCTCCACCACCACCGGGCCCGCGGCGACGAAAACGCTCTCCTTTTGCACGCTGGCCGGCTGGTCCACAGGTTGCGCCGGGGCGGCGGCCGCGACGACTTCTTTCGAGCCGCTGCATCCACTGAAACCTAGTATCAGAATGGTCAACCCGATCAGGACGTATCGTTTCATCGCTTCACCTCGGTTCACCAGCCAAACCACGACCAAATCTTCGACCACAGCCACATGCCCAGCCGCCGGAAGAAGACCTCTCCCGCAGGCCTCCACGCGGTAAAGATCTTGCTGCGGCCCTGCATTCCAGTGCGGATCAGGCCTTCGCTATTGGGTACGCTGACTCGTGCAAAAAACACGCGGTCATCGCCCTGTGCTTGGCCCCTGGGACTCACCACCGTCAGCTGGCCGCGAAACGTGTGCGTGGGAAACCCATCGAGTTTGACAGATGCTTCCTCGCCCGCTCGGAGAAGCGACACATCATGTTCATCGATGGCAACGTCCACACTTGCCCGCGAGGTATCGACGACTTCTGCAAAAGTATCGCCGGGCTTCAAATCCTGCCCCACCGAATCCTCGAGATGGGGTGTTGCAATCACACCATCGATAGGCGAGCGCAACAGCGTTTTTTCCAAGCGCTCACCAGCGCGGGCCACTTCAGACGCCCAGTAGTCAGCTTGCACCCGTTCGATTCCGGCTTCGGTACCGTCGTTCCCGGCGAGGGCCCGGTTCATTCGCGAAACTGCGGTTTCGTACTTGGCCTTGGCGGCCGCAAGTTCGGCGCGATATTGCCAATCCGCCAAACGTGCCAGAACCGCACCTTGTTTGACAGCATCGCCTTCTCGCGCATTCACTGCCTGCACCACGCCCGCGACTTCAGGCTGCACCCGCGCACTGTGTTCCGGGGCCACCACGGCTGCTCCATCCACCCGGAGCGGCAAGGGAAAGGCTGCAAGAAACAGCAGGGCGAGGGCCGCGCCAGCCACCACGACCGTCCGCCGCCCTTTCTCCATCGCCAGAAATTTGCGCTTCTTTGCGAGTATCGGTCCCAGCACGTCGATGAACGGCACTTCGCGATAAAGCGACGCATTACGCAGCGCCACCGTCGCCTGCCCTGCCAGCACCTTTATCATTTCCAGATGGGCGGAGCTGAGAAAGTCCGGGTCGCTGCTCTCGAACGAGAGGATGCCCAACGTGCCATCGTCATCCGCCAACGGCAGCGCATGGAAGGCGCGCATGCCGGTGTCGGCAAAGTATTTCTCAAACTTCGCACGCGTCTCGGGACGCTCGTCCTCAACCTCGTCCCCGTGCTGCACCACAAATATGGACTGCTTGGATGACGAGGCCCATTCCAGCAACTGCTGCAGACGCGATGTATTGGGCTCCTCGGGATTGATCTTCGCCACGCCCGATATCGCTTTCAGTTGCAACCGGCCCCGCTGCTCCAGCGCGATGGCCGCCCGGTCATACGGAATCACGCTGGCGGGCCCGTTCACCACGGCGTCCAGAACCCGGTCCAGATCAAGGGTCGAGGTAATCTCACTGCTGACCTTGACCAGCGCTTCCAGAATTTCTACTTTACGTTCCGCTTGCAGCAAGCTGGCATTGTGCAGCGCATTGCTGGCAGTTTCGCAGATGTTGGCCAGCAGGAACTCGTCATCCTCATCAAATGGGAATCCGTCCAGCCGGTTCACGGCCTCCACCACGCCGACGAGCGATTCCTTCTCCAGCAGTGCAGCCGCCACGATGGAGAACACAGCTCCGTCTTCGACCCCTTCGTTTCGCTTCCGCAGGCGCTCGTCCTCGGGATCATCAATCAGCACGGGTTCGCCGCTGTCGGAGAGATCTCCGGCAATGCCTTCGCCGGCCTTCTGCAGCATGCCGACCTCGACTGTGGGATCGGTTCCGGCACAGGCCACTAATTCGAGAGCGTCCTGGTCAACCATCCACAAATTGACGCCCTGCACATTCATAACTTCCTGAAACTTTCCTGCAATCGTGCCCAGCAGTTCGTGCATCTCCAGCGTCGAGTTGAAGACTTTTTCCAGGTCATACATCTGGGTCACGCGGCTGATGGAGTGCAGATTGGTGTTACGCTCGCTCTCATAGAAAAGCCCAGCCGCGAGCGCCGGCGCGGCGAGTTCGGCAATCTCGTTCAGCGCCGCCAACATGGCTTTCGGAAAGGACTGTTCGCAATGGAACAGCTCGATGGCGCCCACTAGAGTCTCGTTGACCAGCAAGGGAACGCAGGCGAGAGCGACGAATTGCCGGCGAATGTCGAGGTGTGCGTACTCTTCCCGTGGCAGGTCGGTCCCCCCAAACACCAGCAGTTCCCGTTTCTCTGCTACTGCCCCCAGAGTTCCAGCGTCAAATTCGACCGTCTCCGGAACCGTGATCTCACCAGCCGTGGCCTTGGCTGTCCAGTTCGGACTTTCCTGGTCCGCAATCACATAGACCACGACGGCTGTGTCCGGCAGCAAATCGGAGACCTTCGATGCGATTGCCTGCGCACGAGGTGCGACCTCCTGCTGTGCCAGCAAGGTTGCGGCAAATTCGGCCACATCAACCGCGAACGTAGATTGTGGATTCGGCATAGGGCGGCGTTTATGTGAACCTGCTGCCGTCGGCTGCCTGCGCACTTGGGGGAGGGGCGCAAGACCGGCTCTTTTCCGAGTGCGAATCTTACTGCCGTCGGGCCTGACGGGTCAACATCTGATTGTTATGTCCGGACGGGGGCGCCTTCGGATTGACGAAACCCTGGCAATTCCTGACGATTCATCGACTTGCCGTCGCTTCGGCCTGTGATGGTCGCGACAGAGAGAGCCTTTCGGCATTATTGAGCGAATTGGCGCGCAAGCGGGTGACAGTGGCGGACTGGGTTGGGTAGAGGTGGGCCCGCCGGCAGGATTAGTCTGCGGATCCTAGCTAGTTTGAAGTGCTCTTGGTAGCTGCCGGTGTCGGAGCTGTTGCTGTCGGAACGGCCGCTGGCTGCGAGGCGACATTCGCGGCAACAATCCCTAAGTCGAGATCGACGGTGGACACGGGGATTCCGAGATCCTGTGCGATCTGCGATGGGCTTTGGCCTTGGGCACTCAGTTGGCTGACCTGTGCGGATTGAGAAAGCGTAACGGTGTCCGCCGAGGGCTGTGGTTGTGATGCATGCTTAGTTGCCGCTCGCGCGGGAGCAGGAATGGAGGCCGGTTGAGCCGCAACTGTGCCGGAGATCGAGAGCGTCATAGCGAGTCTTCCTTTCCCATGCGGACACACATCTATCGGCACATTGTCGTGATTGCTTGAGTCTGTGCTTCAGGCCACCACGATTTAACCGGTCTATTCTGCTTAGAAATCCAGTGCTAGCGAGACTCGCTAACTAAAGTGCTACGACCAAGGTTAGCCCCTCTCTTGCGGTTCTTCTGCCTGTTCTGACCTACAATTTTAGGAGAAGCTCGGCAAATCTCAGTGAATCACACCCTTCATTGGCGCATGACGTTGGCCTTATTTGTACTGTCATGCCCGCTTTCCTTGGTTGCGCAGTCCGACGGCACCGTTTCCCTCGGGGATCTGGCCCGCATCGTGCGCCGCAGCAAAGCCCCGGTCTCGGCCCCGCTGATGATTGACAATGACAATCTCTCCAACGTGATGGACGAAGTCGAAAGCCATCGCATGAGCATCAAGCCGCAAGCTTCGGCGACTACGCGCAGTCGAGACTTCGCCCTGTCATCGCCCGATGGGACTTGCAGCATGTCCTTCAATGCCAACGCTGCCGCGTTGCTCAATACGCCCTACATAGCGGAAGACCTGCCCCAAGCCGAGCTGGCAAAGCTCGAGGGCCCGGCCACCGTTGAAGGCGACAGCCTTGAAGTCTCGATGTACAACGGCAGCGGCTGGAAGTTGACCGAAGTCACGGTCGGCCTCACGTTGGTGCGCCGTCCGGTCGACGAAGGCGTGTATTTTGGCAGCGCCCGGCTGATGCCCGCCGTCGCCGAGGAGTCTGAAACCGAGAAGAAGCCTTCGGAACTGACTTTGCTGTTCCACTTGAAGGGTTCCGTCCCCTCCTTGGGCAGCAACGTCTTTCACGAAAAGCTCGGTGCACCCCTTGCCCCTGATCAGGAATGGCACTGGGCCATCCTCGAAGCCAAAGGCATTGCTCCCGCCACTTCACCACAGGTCGCTCCGGTCGCTTCGCCCCTTCCCAGCCAGTAGCTGCTAACCGAAACTGCCACGCGTCTGCCTGTGCTAATCTCCGGGCATACTGCACATGGCAATCTCTCCGCGCATCCGCATTGGCACCGCCGGCTGGTCCTATAAAGACTGGGATGGAATCTTTTACCCGCCCGGCATGCAGCGTCGAAAGCAACATCCGCTCGAGATCGTAGCGCGCTGTTTCGATGTGGTAGAGATCAACACCTCTTTCTACGGACACATCAAGCCCGAACTGGCCAAACTGTGGGCGCGAAAAGTGGCAGCGGTGAATCCTCAATTTGTGTTTACCGCCAAACTGCATCGCTCTTTTACCCATTCACCCATCGCGGTCATGGAGCCGACTTCCGCCGCCACCATTCGCCCGGACGAGGAAGACGAACGTCTCGCCCGCCAAGGACTCGATGCCCTCGCATCCACCGGCAAGTTCGGCGCCTTGTTGATCCAGTTTCCGGTTTCGTTCAAGAACACTTCGCTCAACCGCGAATATCTGGAGACTCTGCTTCGCCAGTTCATCGAGTATCCACGCGTCGTCGAGGTACGGCACTCCAGTTGGGACAATCCTGAAACCCTCGCCTACTTCACCCAGAAAAACGTTGCCTTCTGCAACATCGACCAGCCTCTGATCGGCCGGTCGCTTGATGCTACCGAATATGTGACCTCACCGGTGGGCTACGTCCGCCTGCACGGACGCAACTACGACATGTGGTTCGAAGCCGAGCGCGGCGAAGACCGCTACAACTATCTGTACAACCAAGCCGAGTTATCAGGATGGAAAAATAAGATCGAACATATCGCGCAGAGGGCGGAAGTGACCTACGTGATTACCAACAACCACTTTGAAGGAAAAGCCGGAGTGAACGCACTGCAGTTGAAACACATGGTCAGCGGCCAGCGCGTGAGGGCGCCGGAACCGCTGTTGCAGCACTATCCTGAATTGAAGACCATCGCCGACCCCATCCTCGACGACCAGTCAGGCTTGCCGCTGCTGTCGTGAAAACACATGAGGGAACCGCGACACCTGCTTCACACGTGTGGAACCTAAGTTTTCCGAGCGAAGATGGGTGCCAGGTCGCTGCGGCTCACGATGCCTTCGGTCTTGGCCTCTTCGTGAATGCTTTCTGCAATTTGCCGCGCTTGAGCGTAGTGAGGCGCAGCGTCAGCTGCATGGCCCGACTGTTCGAGGGTGCTCGCGAGCAGGAAATGGCTTTGGGCAAGAAGCGCGCGGAGTCCCAGTTTCTCGCTGCGAGTAACCGCGCCTTCCAGTTCGCGCTGTGCCAGCGCATATTGTTTTTGATTCGTGAGCGCCTCTCCCAGTAATACGGAACATTGAACCGATAGATATTTCAGGCCCATGGTGTCGGCGCGCCCGGAAAGTGCGCGCAACTGGCTCAAGGCCGCGCTGGCGCGTCCTTGTCGGACAGCTAGTTTCGCGAGATTGATCCTCGCCAGCAAAGTTAGCCGCGCATCCGTGGTATGCGACGCTGCTTGCAGAGCCTGGTCATAGAAGGGTGCGGCTGATTTGTAGTCCCCTCGGTAAAAGTAATTGTCGCCTTCATAGCCCAGGATCGTTCCCACCTGGGCCTGGTTCTTGAGCCCGGCCGCGACCGTCAACGCCTCATCCAGACTCTTCTGCGCATCGTCGCCTCGTCCCATCTGGGCCAGAGCGTTGCCGTGGTCGCCGAGAATCTCCGCCAGCCAGAAACCGTTTTCTTTGGTCTCGCGGAATATCTTGAGCGCATCTTCCGTGGAACTTAGCGCCGCGCCATAACGTCCCTGGTAGCCGAAGAGCACGCCCATGCCGGCAGATTCGATGGCAGCGCTGCGATTGTCGCCAACGCTTCGCCGTAGATCCAGAGCACGCAAATACTGTTTTAGGGCTTGATCGTACTGCCCTAGTTTGGTCGAAGTCTCCGCCAGGTTGTGCACGGTATCCGCAATGTCGCCCGGCACCTTAAGTTTCTCGCGGATTGCCAGGGCCTGCTCGAAGTAAGTGCGCGCATCTTCGTAATGCGCCATCGACAAATAAGTGTTGCCAATACTATTGAGAACCAGGCCCTGATCGCTCACGTTGCCCAGGTCAACCTGGATTTGCAGCGACTCTTTGTACAGCCCGAGCGCTTTATCGTACTGGCTGCGATTGTTGTAGAAGTCAGCCAGATCGTTTAGCACCCTCGCTGCGTCCGCTTTATCCCCCATCTCACGGTACGAGTCCAGGGCACCGCTGTAATCTTTCAGGGCCAGGTCCGGTTTTCCCAGAGGCTCCTCTGTCTGGGCAATGGATTCAAGGCTGTCGGCAACCCCTTTCTTCAGACCCAGCCGGCGTTTGATGGCCAGCGAATCCTGAAAGCTGCGCAGAGCGTCTTCCCACTTGGTCAGATCGGAGTAAGCGATCCCCATGGCCTGTAGGATCTGAGCCTTCTCCTCGTCGTTGCCAAACTCGACCGCCATACCCTGAGCACGGGTCAAATATTCCAGTCCGCTTTGGTCGTTGCCACTCTTAATCTGGACTCGGCCCATCGCCAGCAGTCCATCGACTCGCTTGGCATCGATTGTCAGCACCTTGGCGTATTCATCTTTCGCCTTGTCAAACTGACTCGCTTTCTCGTAAAGGTCAGCCAAAGCAAAGTGCAGGTCAGCATTCTCCGGGGACGCCTTCACCAGGTTCTCGTAGGCTTCAATCGCCTGCGGATAGTTTTTCAGGATGGTGTCATGTTTCGCGAGAATCAGGTATTTCTCGGCCGCCGGAAGTTTGTCACTCAAGCCCACTGCCTTCTGCGAAAACCGTTCGGACTCGTCTTCCTGGCCCAACTGAGCGTATGTCCCAGCCAGGTCCGAGTACGCGAGCGCGAAATTCGGATCTTCCTTGATGGCGGAATCAAACTGCTTTTGCGCCTCGAGGAAGTTTCCCTGGCGCGCCAATTGAACCCCTTGATCGTAGTCATGCAACGCGGGAAGGGAATTGGTCGATGGCTTGAAGGATTGCCCTTGAAGCTCCTTAATAATGCTGCCAGAAAGCGCCAGATTGTCGCGAATCTTGCCTGCCAGCCGATCGACGGCCGCCAGCACATCCTTTTCATTACCCGACTCCGTCAGCTGGGCAGTGCGTGTGCGTTTGAAATCCTGCACCGTGGTATCGATGCGGATCTGGTCTCCAGCTTTTGTGTACTGCCCCCAGACCACTGTGTCAGCGTTGCTAAAGTCGGCAAGGCGCTTGACCGTCGGAGGATCATATAACGCCGAAGGCAAAATTCGTAAGTCGCGAACCGTCTGACTGATGCGTTCCGCAGAAACTACCCGCAGCGACGCCGACTGTCCAACATCGGTGCTCAGCATCTGCGCCAGGCTCTCACCCAGCCAGTCCAGACTAGGGTCGCCCGACGAATTGCGGAAAGGCAGAATCGCCAGAGATACAACTGGGCCGACCGCCTGTGTCTGTAGCTTAGGACGGAAGCGCTGCCGCAAGCCGATTCCGCCCAACACGACAACCATCAAAACCACCGCCGCCACAACTCCATGCTTCTTCCATGAAAATGCCGGCGGCAAAAATCCGGTGACCGTCGTCGTCCAAGGAACTTTGCTGTTCCCCCGGCTCCATGTTTCCAGATCATCCGCAATCTCGCGCGTCGACTGATACCGCCGCTTGGGATCGATCTCCAGACATTTCCTCGCCACCTCGCTCAGAAACGCAGGAACATTCGGATCTACCTGAATGGCTGGCCGAGCCGGCTGCTTGGTTCGTTTGAACATCGAAGCCTGCGCCGTATCCGCCTCGAACGGCATCTTGCCAGTAAGCAATTCGTAGAGAATGAGGCCCAACGCGAAAATGTCCGATCGCGGTCCAACGTGCTCGCCCCGCACCTGCTCGGGAGACATGTATTCCGGAGTGCCCACCAGCATGCCGGTCTGCGTCATTCCCCCCGGTTCGACCGACCGGGCGATACCGAAGTCCATCACATAGACCCGGCTTTGCTGGTCCACCATGATGTTTTGCGGCTTGAGATCGCGATGCACCACGCCTTCCGCGTGCGCCGCTTCCAGCGCAAGGCAGACTTGTTTCACAATTTCAACCGTCGTTTCAAACGGCAACTTCCCTTTGGACTTGACCAGGCCCTTCAAATCCTGCCCGTCAACAAAGTCCATGGTGATGAACTTGGTGCCGTCCACTTCGCCCAGATCAAAAATGCGGATTACGTTGCGGTGCGTTACCTTGCGCGCCAGAATCAATTCCTGCTTGAAGCGCGCCAGAACTTCGGGATGGACCGCCAGCTCCGGACGTATCACTTTCAGAGCTACAACGCGGTCAAGTTCCCGGTCTGTTGCCTTGTAGACCGCGCCCATGCCGCCTTCGCCGAGCATGCCGATGATTTCGTAGCGCTTTCCCAGGAAACTTCTAGGCAGAAGTGGAGACCGGGAAACAGCAGAAGAAACCGGCGGCTGTGACCAACCTTCGGCGACTCCGACGGTAGCGTCTCCAGGCGAAGGCGCTGCCACGCCAACCGTCACATCTTCGGGCGAAGGTGCCGCTATGCCGGCAGTTTCATCTCCAGATTGAGGCGCCGGCATTTCAGCAGTTCCCGCCTCAGGCAGGCCAACTGCTGTTACCTCATCGGCGTCGAGAGGGGCATTGCATTGCACGCACCGAACTGCGGTCGCAGGATTCCCGGCGTGGCAATGCGAACATTCCATGTCGCTCGCCATTCTACCGCTAACCGCAGGTCTGACAATGGCTTCGCATAGGGCGATTTAGGGCCGCCACATCCCTGTAGGGCTTGAGGACGGGACCCGACAATTCTGACAGGGCGCCTATATTCTCCTTGGGTTTCCGGATTTCGTGATAAGGACGCTTTCCCCATTGATAAGAGGGAAAAGCCGTGATACTGTCCGTCTAATTAGTTACGCGCACCTGCACTCAGGCGCCGTTGATCACCAATTCCGTCCTTATTTTAGAAAGCGCTATTCGGGTAGCCGCCCCTGGGGAGGTACAAGATCATAAAACGAATAGTAGGTCGAACCTCGCTGGTATTGGTGGTTTTGACGTTGGCCAGCTTCATTGCGGGCCAAGCACAGAAGAACGGCCCGTCTCGGTCGCAGAGAGTCGCCGATCAACCGGCACAGGATGGGCTGGAGTTGCAGATGTGGCAGCCCCCCATCTTGGACGCGGGAGCGCGGCTGAACCCACTGAAGATCGCACTGCTGAAATGGTATTTGTTCGAGACCACAACGTCGGCACCGGTGGGAAGCCAGCCGTACGGGGTTTGCTTTGACGGAGCCAACATCTGGACTGCGAACTTTGGCGACAACACTGTTACTAAGGTCAATGCGAACACCGGCGAGGTCTTGGGCACATTCAAGGTCGGGGCCCAGCCCTACGCGGTGACATTCGACGGGTCCAATATCTGGGCTTCAAATCAAGCCGACGGTACCGTCACCAAGTTGCGGGCCAGCGACGGTAAGGTTCTCGGGACCTTTCCCGTTGGCCGGTTCCCCGGATGGCTTGCGTTTGACGGACAGAATATCTGGTCGCCGAACGGTCCGGACAATACAGTCAGCAAGCTGCGGGCAATTGACGGCAAGAACCTGGGAACCTTCGTGGTCGGCACCAGCCCGATTGCGGTAGCTTTCGACGGAAGCGCCGTATGGGTGACAAACTACCTGGCTAGCACCGTGACCAAGCTGCGGGCTTCTGACGGAACGGTTCTGGGAACCTTCGCGGTGGGCTACGGGGCCTTGGGCATAGCCTTTGACGGAGCCAACATGTGGATCGCGAATAGGAACGGCAACACCGTGACCAAACTGCGTGCCAGCGATGGCACGGTGCTTGGTACGTTCCCGTCGCCCCCGTCTGACGGGCCCTATGGGATCGCATTTGATGGCACATACATCTGGGTGTCGGGTGATTCATACGTCTTTGTTCTGCGAGCGAGCGATGGCGCACAGGTGGCATCGCATGTGCTGCAAACTTCAGGCGTTGCGTTTGATGGAGCCCATGTCTGGATGGCCGAGACGAATGGGAACCGCGTGCTCAAGTTCTAGACTAGATGGGGTTGGGCGGTTGGCCCAGGTTCTCGTTTCTTGTCGTGTCACCAGGCGTTCCCCGTGCCTACCCTGGGGGGATTAGAAGACCATGAAGACTCGCGTAGCAGTTGGCGTTTCCCTTATCGTCGTGATTCTGGCGATGGCGAATCTGTTGCCGAGCCAGGCGCAAAAGATGGCTAGCCAGCCGGGGCAAGCGCAGAAAGTCTCCACCCAACCGGCCCAGGCTGAGCGCGGACCGGAGACAGAACCGCCCATCTCGGACGTGGGAGCACGGCTGAACCCGCTGAAGATTGCGCTGCTGCACTGGTACTTAGCCAACACTACGACTGCAGTCAACGTCGGCAACCAGCCAATTGGAATGTGCTTTGACGGAGCCAATATCTGGACTGCGAATTATGGCGATAACACGGTCACCAAGGTGAGAGCAAACGACGGTGAAGTTTTGGGAACTTTCGACGTCGGGCAGCAGCCTTACGGAGTTACGTTTGATGGAGCAAATATTTGGGTCTCTAATCAGCTGAGTGGCACGGTCACGAAGCTGCGTTCCGCTAACGGCAAGGTTTTGGGAACCTTTCAGGTGGGCAGAGGGCCGGGCTGGATGGCTTTCGACGGAGCAAATATCTGGGTGCCAAACGGACCAGACAACACGGTGAGCAAGCTGCGTGCTACCGATGGTAGAACGGTCGGGACGTTCGGAGTGGGAAACTCTCCCATAGCGGCGGCGTTCGATGGAAGTGCGGTTTGGATAACGAACTACATCGACGGCACGGTCACCAAACTAGCAACCAACGGAAAAGTGCTCGGCACATTCGCGGTCGGCGGTAACCCGCTCGGCATAGCTTTTGATGGCACCGACATGTGGGTGGCGAATCGCGGTAGCAACACGCTCACTGAGTTGCGAGCCAGCGATGGTATGGTACTGGGCACTTTTTCGGCCCCGACTGGGCCCTACGGTATCGCGTTCGATGGTACCTATATGTGGGTTTCTGCTGGCGTTTTCTCTTATGTATTTCGGGCGAGTGACGGTGTAATGGTGGCATTTTTGTCGCTGCAGGCGGGGGGCGTCGCCTTCGACGGAGCTTACGTCTGGACGGCCCAGACGAACGGGAACCGCGTGCTCAAGTTCTAGCAATAGGTGGTGGGCGGGTGGCCCAGGTTCTCCTTTCTTGTCGTGTCACCAGCTAGATGATCGGTGACAATAGCAATAGACAAAGGGTTGTGATTGAAGCGTCGCGCAATCTGTTCACGCATCCTCCTCTCATCCACTAAGATTTCTTCGGTTGGAAATCATGGCTATGCTTACCCTTAACTTAGAACCTAAACAAACTATTTCCTCCCTGTACCGCTGTCCAGATGTACGCCCCATCGAAGGCAATGCCCTCGCTCTGCAATTTGAGTGACGCCACCACTGTGCCATCGCTTGCACGCAGAACCTCAAGGTACAAATCTCCAGACACCCAGAGGTATGTGCCGTCAAACGCCATCCCGTAAGGCGGCCCAAGGGTCGTGAAAGTCCCCAGCACCGCCCCATCGCTAGCGCGAAGTTTGGTGACCGTGTCGCTATTACGGTTGGCAACCCACATGTCTGCCCCGTCAAAGGCGATGCCCGCTGACCCGTACCCAACCTGAAACGTACCGAGGAGCTTCCCGTCCGACGCGCGCAGCTTGGTCACCGTCCCCCCTCCGTAGTTGGCCGACCACACCGCCGCCCCGTCGAATGCCATCGCGAATGGGGCGTTACCCACCGGGAATGTCCCCAAGGTCTTGCCGTCAGCAGCGCGCAGTTTGCTCACCGTGTTGTCTCCGCCGTTGGCCACCCAGATATTTTGGCCATCGAAGGTCATCCACTCTGACGCGTTGCCAGTCGGGAAGGTCCCCAACAACTTGCCATCGCTGGCGCGCAGCTTAGCTACCATGCTCGTGCCCACAGTCGCCCAAATATTCGCCCCGTCGAAGGTAACCCCGAAGGGATTTGCACCCACATTGAAGGTACCCAAGACTTGGCCATCGCTCGCCCGAACCTTGGTGACCGTACTATCGCCGTAGTTCGCCGTCCAGATGTTTGCCCCGTCGAAGCACACGCCAATCGGTTGGGTTCCTACCGGAACGGGGGCGGTGCTGTCGAACAGGAACCACTTGAGTAGGGCGATCTTCAAGGGGTTAAACCGGGTGCCTTCGTCCATGACCGGGGGCAGGACGGGCCCTCCCTCAGGCGCACTGGGTTGCGTAGAAGATGCTTGCCTTGTCGGGGGCCCACTCATTACCTTCTGCGCATGGCCGGGAAAAAGGTTCGCCGTTACCAGCACAACGAAAACAACCCACGTTCCGATCACTACACGGATTTTCATATACACCTCACTGCTTTGAATTCTCCCCAAGTAAGGCAGCCGTACTGCTCAGTAGGAACGTGCAGCTGCCGTCCACAACAAATGCCAGATGGAGTACTTTCGGGCCCCGGGTTCGCGCCCCCCGGTTGTGACTTTTCCAGCGGTAACGCCCTGTTTCGGGGCGCTAACCTGGGTGAAGAGCTACGTGCCTAGTCCCCCATTCCCGACAGCTGAACCTTTTGCCGCTTGAACAAGGCGTTATCCTGGAGTTCCACGCAGCCGATCCGCTTTCCCCTCCCCTTGGGAGTGAAGGTGACGTTAATCACGCACTGCGCATTCGGCGCCAGCATGGTGCCATTGCTGCAAGTCGTTCCTGACGCGAATGCAAAGTTGCCGGTGATGGTCATCAGCCGCAGCAGCAGAGGAGTCGTCCCACTATTGGTCAGAGTGACCGTCTTCGGCGGGCTGGTCGTACCAACCTGTTGAATGCCGAAATTCAGGAACTTGGGACTAACACTCGCCTCCGGATTGATCACCGTGGCGCTGAGCGGCACCATCTGCGGACTTCCGGGTGCATTGTCGTTGATCGCCAGTGTAGCCGTCGGGCTGTAGTTGTCTCCAGTCGGGCGGCAGATGATCATTATCTTGCATGCTTGCCCGGCCGCCAGGGTCTTGGGGCAAAGGCTCTTGGCCCGGAAGTCCCCGAGATCATTGCCTGGGGCAGTGATGTTGATCGTGCCGACGCTCATCGGGGCGTTCCCCGTATTAGCCAGGGTCACGAAGGCCTCATTAGGTATCCGAAGGTAAACGTTGGGGAAGTTTAGTTTGGACGGGCTCACGGTGGCGATAGGTCCCGATCCATTCACCACCTGAATGGTAGCGCTGGCCATTTGCGGCGAACTATTGCTGGCCGCAAGCGTCGCCGTATTCACGTAAGTGCCGACGCTCGAATCCAGGCTAAGCACGTGCACGCTGGCGCTGATGGCGGGAGAGATGTTGCCGAAAGAGCAGAACAATCTCTGCGCCGGCGGCTGCGCCTCCGTGATGGTGCACGTGCCCGGCCCGCTATATGGCGGATTGATCGACCAACTGATATTCGTACCTGTTGGCAGCGGATCGTTGAGCGTCGTATTCGTGGCCGTTCCCGTACCCGCCGCCGGGCTGTTGCTCATAGTCACGGTATACCCGATGGGGCTGCCGGCATTCACCACGGTCTCGTCCGCAACTTTGGTCACGCTCAAGCTGGGTGGCGCGATGGTGAGCGGGAAGGCTACCACCACATCGTTAAACTGCTTGGTCTTTCCACCGATTCCCGCATCGGGTGGCTGATTCGGATCAAAGTAAGTCGTGATATCGAAAACAAACTGGCAATAAATCGGCGGCATCGTAGGAATGCCGTTGATCAGCATCGGCGTATTGCAGTTCGTTCCGTATGGCGTGATGGGAGAAACTTCGTAGTCGGGATCGTCATACAGCCGCGGATTATTGATCTGATAAGGATAGTTCGGGTTGGGCAGGAACGAAGTATTGTTCCAGGCAATCGACCACGAGATGGGACCGTCGTAATCGCTGGTGGGAGGCTCGATTCCCCGGTTTCCGAAGTACACACTGTAGAAGACGCAATCCCCGGCTGAATAGGCGTCACAGGCCGGCACAATAATGTCCCCGTTGCTGAGCGTCTCATACGGGAAGAAGCTGGTGAACCGGCAATCGAAATCCGTGGCCGGAGTCTGTCCGAATTGGCAGTCTCCATCGGCCTGGGTCATGGGAACTTCGGTGGCGGCAACCGTCATGGTAAATGCCGTGTTTACCTGCGCAGCCGTCAGA
>Ga0308309_10000089_pt1 | contig 82190 bp, 86 predicted proteins | sample HubBroMetageWFT5_FD_192491 | JGI IMG/M metagenome (GOLD analysis project Ga0308309, IMG submission 192491) | Warmed and freeze-thawed soil microbial communities from the Hubbard Brook experimental Forest, New Hampshire - Hubbard Brook CCASE Soil... | ecosystem: Environmental > Terrestrial >...
AGAGCGGGAATTAAGTTGGTGGACGTGGCCGGGATCGAACCGGCGACCCCCTGCTTGCAAAGCAGGTGCTCTCCCAGCTGAGCTACACGCCCACAGTGGGAACTACCTTCATTCTAAGGCATTTCGGCCGATTCCAAAATCCATTCCGTCGCTTTTCGATCATCACTGTACCAAAACTGTACCAAAACCCCTGTCCGCTGGGGCTGCTTGCGCCACGCCAAGGATCATTTCGTTGGCTCGGCGGTTGAGCTTCTCGAGGGCTTCACGTTTCATAGCCAACTTCATCTGCGAGTACTTCTTGAAGACGTCAGAATTACCCTGTCGAAGCAGTTGGACTACCCATTCATCCGCTACACCTCCGGCACTGAGGCGCGTAGCGTATGTGGAGCGGAGGTCGTAGATTCTGAAATACGAAACCTCCGCCTTACGGAGAGCTGTGCGCCAGATTCTTTTTACCGATTTGCAGTGTCGACTTGTTTTCGGGCTGGGAAAGATCCAGTCACCTGGTCCAGCGAGGGCAAGTTGGTCGCGAAACGCATCCACGGCGATTGGAGTAAGCGGAACTTCCGCCACACCATGCTCCGTTTTGGAATCCGGAATCCAAACAGTGGCGTTGGCGATGTCCAACTGGTCCTTCCGCATGGGCAGAAGTTCCTTGTTGATCCGCAGGCCAGTCTCCGTAAGGATGCGCACGATGTTGCGCAAGAATTGGGAACTGTGCCGCTCAATTCGCTGCTGTTCCGACCAAGTTACGTAGTGCGGCTTGAACAGCCGCTTGATGGCGACAGGAAACTCGACGCCGGAACACGGGTTCGAGGGAAGAAGTTTCTTCCGAACGGCCACGTTGAGCATACGCCGAAGTACCCTGAGCTCTTGGTGCACGGTAGATGGCTTCACAGGACCTCTCTGGTGATAGCCATTCTTCGTTTTCGTTCTGATGAGCTGACGAAGACGTTCCCGGAGGAACAATTCGATGTCGTCGGCCGTTACGTCGAGCAGCCTGCGGACCCCAAAAGCAAATTTCAGGTGTTTGGTCGCCCGCAGGTTGGCGTCATGGGTTTTTAGTTCGCGGATTGGCGGTTTTGAATAGTTTTCCAAGAAGAAATCCGCCCATTGCCCAAAGTTGAGAGCTTCACCCCTTCGGACAATATCGAGAATGTTTCCGTCCCTAGCATGCAGCCGCTCCCTGAGCTTTTTCTGGGCCGCCTGCCAGTCGTTTACGCGGGTCGATTCTTTGCGTAGGATGCCTTGCCGATCCCGGTAGCGCATCCACCAAAAATTCGAATCCTGACGCCGATACACAACCCCATCCTGTTCAACTGGTCTTGCCATTCTCCATCTCCTGTTTGAATGAAGCGCGGAAGGGTTCGAGATCCGATTTTAGGAACCGGATGTTACGACCCATCACACGGAGATGGGGAATCTGCTTTCGCTCCACCCAAAGATACACAGTTTGCGGACTGACACCAAGAAATTTGGCAGCATGCTTCACTGTTAGAGGGTGTTCCACTTCCGCGACTACGACGTTCGAGGAATCAACTGAGATTTGAGATTGACTCATAGGATGACCCCTTAAACCACCTGCTCTTGTGAGTTAAAAAGCACCTGCCACGAATGGCTCTTTCCTCACGGCTACGATGACTCTTTGCACGTGAACCGACGGACTCGACGCGCTAGTTTGGGTATGCTCACGCGTCACCCGTCACCTCCGAAAAACCCAATTTGCTTCAGAGGCCTATCCGCCACGGTTGAGTGCTCCCTTCAAGATGCTACTATACATATAGCACCATAAAATGCAACGGACATTTTGCTCTAGTTGAACACTTCTCTAAGATAGGTCGCGGGGGCTTGGGATGCCCCAACGTTGCGATCCCCGAACCTTCCGAACGAACATGACCGCAGTCCTGATAAGGGCAAGGTCGGTGGGTCAAGTCCACCCAGGCCCACCATTCAAATCACCAGTAAATACGCGGCGATTCGTGCTTTCCCCGTCTATGGGAATTCATCATCAAAAGCCGTTTTGCCAAAGATTTGCCAAAACTTCGACTAGGGCACGGTCGCCTCTTTTCGGGATTAAGTGGCCCTTGGTGCGTCATCGAAGGACTCACCCAGAATTTGGTTGATACCCTGTTCAGTCTTGACGCAGATTACTTCCTATGTACAATGCCTCGACCTCGACGTTCAATCGATGAAACAGCAGTACGATCTGAGCCAAAATGTCCGCTCGGTTCTCGGCCTGGATCACAAGGGTGAAATCACCGTGGGTCAACTAGTTTTCCTAACGCGGACCGTAGCTAATTCGTATCCGATGAAATCACGGTGCCTGGCACCCGGCCATCCAACTTTCGGACGACGAGGTGGAGCCCACGTTGGCGAGCCGTTTCAAGCGCCACACGCTGGACCAATTCACATCCGCGTTCAGCCATCTCAACGGCTGTTTCATAGGAGATCCAGGGCAGGTACTTCGCGTTTGGATTACTCCCCGGATCTTCTGTGAAGTAACCTTCCACATCCTTAATGAGCTCGCATCGCCCTGCGTCGAACTCATCAGCCAGGAGCACAGCACTCAAGTCCGACCCGCCGCGCCCCAGCGAGGCGATCATTCCGCCCTCTTTTGTTCCGAAGAATCCAGGCACCACGACAACAGAATGCCCCTCAAGAGCTCGCTCTATCTGTTGCGAGACCACTTGGACAATCGGTTGCGCTTTCCCTGCCTCATTTAAGTACAAGCCCGTTTCATGCATATTGAGTCCAATGACGCGTACGCCCAATTCTTCAAGATGTAGCGTTAGAAGGGCCACGGAACGCATTTCTCCCGTCGCCCACAGCAGATCGAGGGTTCTAGGATTCGGATACTGGATAATTCCGCGAGCAAGCTTTTCCAGCTCGTCGGTCAGGCCATTCTGGGCCGAAACGACGGTTAGAAAGCGCTCTTCTGAACAGTCGTGTGAACGACTTACAAGGAATCGCGCCGCTTGACGATAAGCTTGATCGTCCACCAACACCGACCCGCCGAGCTTGATGACGACAACACGGCCCAATCGACGTCCATCCATGCTTCTAACCTCCCGGGGTTCATTCGCATCCGCGCTCGAATTGAAGCAGCCTCATTGACTGGCGTTTTCGGCACGGTGACGGTTTGTCGCAGACGTTTTGGCTATGGGAAGACTTCGGAGTTCAGTTTGTTTGACGTTTCGAGTACCCGTTGACCCCATGAAGTCCCTCATTACGCTCTTCTCGAACGCATAAGCAAGGGGAGACTGCCCGAGCCTATGCCTCACGACCCAAAACGCTCCGTGAGGACGAGATATTCTTACCCGTCTGACCATTAAGGTCTTACTTTGAACATCGTCCTTTGGCTGACCTGACAGCAAGGCGATGTCCATCCGTCGTTCTGTTAAGTTACGGACCAAATTGACAGGACGGTCACAAAGAATCTCCAACCGAACGTTAGGATACTGGCTGCTGAACCTTCTGGTTAGTTGAGGAATCCGTTCGAAATTCTCGCCACTCGTAACACCGATGCGCAAATTTCCTGCTCCCATGCAGTCTTTCGCTTTCAAAGCGGATAATGCCTCGTCTCGCAAGCCGAGAATGCGAGACGCATACTCGTAGAGGACCTCGCCGGCAGGAGTCAGCCGCCCGCCCCGCCGATCAGAGCGATCCAACAGAGGAACACCAATTCTCCCTTCGAGCTTTCGTAGCCCAATACTCACGGCTGGTTGCGTACGAAAAACGCGCTCCGCGGCCCTCAGGAAACTACGCTCTTCGACCACCGCAACAAACATTTCAAGTTGCATGAGTTCCATGTCGCCCTCCCGCGTCCTTCTTCATCTTGCCAAAAAGAACGAGGCCGTCATCCCTTTCGGATAACGGCCCCTGGCACTTGGTCAACTTTTTGCGCTGGTCGTTATCCGGTTTCGGGGCTCAGGCTAATTCGTCCAATCACGGCAACGATTACGTCGAGGACTCCATTGAGGCGCGAAGTCAGAAAGGAAGAAGGCGCGAACAAACCTTGCGCGGGATAATAGGGCACGGCGAAGGCAGGCCCGGATTGGCGGTTGTTTTCCATCTCGCCTATCAAATATCACGAGTGTCCTAACTAAGTCCAATTAGTAACATTTATCTCGGCGGACATCCGGTACGGTCTCTGGCAGTGCGACCGTTGTGCTTATGCTGCGTGAGCTTGGTGCTCCGAAATAACTCGTCTAGGAGAGCAAGGGCCTATGGAGATTTTGGAGACAGACGGCCGTGAGGATCTATCAGGGGCAGATTTGAGGGGCAAGGGCAAGCAGCCGAAACGACAAGTTCGAGAGAAATCGCGGATCTTCTGAGGTTGCACCCTGCACAGTGGATTCAGGAGCGGGTTATTGTCAAAGCGGTAAAAAGGGGAAACCGCTTGAGTTCTGCTTCGGTAAGCGAATCAATCAGAAGATTCTCTTCGGCCGTCTTTGGCAGGCACAGGATAAATGGTTCAAACGCTTCCCGCAGCATCGCCGCATATTTCTTCCGGTCGTATCCGAACCATCCTTCCCATAGGGCAAAGGCCCGAACGCGATCATTTGGCACGGCGGATTCACTGTCGGTGATGACGTACTCGACAGTTTGTCCGGGCCGCAGCTTTACGCCGCTGCCGAAGAGTTGTTGCGCGGCAATCGCAGTGACACCGGCTTTCTGGTAGTCACGCGGCTCTTTCGTGATGCGTTTGCTGACGATGAGTTCCCGAATGTCCACATCTCCGCTGGCAAGACGTTCCTGATAGTCCGCCAGAACCGTGCGGGCGTTCTCGATCTTGTAAACGTACGATTCAAAGTCGTGTGCTTCCGCGAGGATCGCCAGTGCCTCGTGCTGCATTCTTTTGAGTAGCGGTGGCGTGTCATGGCGTCGGCATTCGAGGCCGCGAACTTTCAATTCGCCGTCTTCGCTAACGGCAAAGAAGCGATTCGGCACGGGAACGTCTGCGTATTGCTTCGAAGGTAGAAAGACGACGTAGCGATATACGGACTCAATCGCGAGCGGCAGCCGCGTCCTCGTTTCGATCTCACCAGCCAAACGCTCGAAGTCCTCCCGTGTTGCCCCTTCTTTCCGGACGTACAGGGAGTCTACCAAAGCATGTATGAGTTGAAACCCATCGTTTTCCGCAATCTCCTTCGCGACGAGAAGAGTTTCTCTCGCCACGGCGTTAATGGCTTCGTGGGCTTCGATTTTCCCGAAGCGGGCGTTCTTATACCCCGTATAGCCAAAACAGCAGACGAGAAGCCATTTCATGGAATCGCGTTGCAGTTTGAATCGCAGCGCGGCGGCGGGCGGAGAAGTCTTCTGTAATTTCTTGAGTGCGCCACGCTTGGCAATCAGGCGTTCGACAACACGGCTGGTGATGCCCCGCCTCTTCTCGCAGATTCGATAGCCGAGTTCGGGAATGCGGGGAGCATCGGGGCAGCAGGGGCAGTTCACGGTTTCGGGCGAGATATTGAAACGCGCCATAATGCTCGGGAACTGGCTCACGAAGTCGAGCTCGGCAACGTTCGCGGTGAAGCCGAGTTTCGGCACGAACACGAGCCCGCCGCGGTCCGCGCACAGAAGTTCATCGGGATGCTTGGGATCTTCGGGCTCCGCTTTCTGTTCGGGAATCAGGACACCGTCGCGGTGGGCGAGTTCCATTTGCATGTAGGAAATGCCGGTACCCGTCGTTGTGCGGGCCGCATATTGAATCGGCAGTTTTGTGATACGGGCTAGTTCCCAAAGTCCCGCGAAATCGCACTTCTCTGAAATGAAGGAATTCTGCTTGTCCACATGGATGCGGCCAAAAAGAGTCGTCGCACTCGCCTTGAACAAAATCCTTCCGTAGCTTGTGCAACTGCGTCCTCGGGATTGGTGAACGGCAGCGGATTCGTCGCGATTCAGAGGCAGCGAAAACTTCAAGCGTTCGGCCTGCTGACGAAGCAACGGGAGAATAGTGGAATCGCCCCATTCGGAAAGTATCACGTCGGGGTCTTCGCGTTTGACCAACCGCGCAAATGCGAGCGCGGGAGGTTCGCCTGCCTCGTCGAGTTCCCAACACGTCCCGTCCATTTCGATTTCCAGCGCTGCGCGGCGGCCGTGCGTGGGATCGATGCGTGAGAGTCCAGCCAGCCGAATCTGCATGATCTTGAGAGGTGGCATTTCATAGTTGAGGCTCCATTCATCATCGCGGCATTCGATGGATTGGATTTTGCCTTCGTCGTCCGCTTCGACTTCCACATACGCCAGCGGGAAGATTCGTTTCTCCCAGCAGTAAAGCGACGCCACCATGAGGTCGCTGTTGTAGAGCTGCAAGCGCGAATCGCGTTTGTGGATCCAGCGTCCCCAGCCCACAAAATCCGTTGGACGAAGAACGGAAACTTCGAGGACGGTGCGCGGCGCGTTTAACCACAAATCCGTGCGTTCGGTGAATCGAGTTCGAAGCTCCGTCGTTTGATGTCGGGCGGCGTCCTGCAATTGGACAAGCTTCTCGTGGTCCCCCGAAACGTAAAACGCCGGCGCGAAGCTATCAGTCAAACGGTAGTGCGACTGGTTCCGGTCGATCAGCCACAACGTCACCCCGTGCTGGTTCGGGTAGAGATCGAGAATCCATCCTTGCCGCAATGTCACAAAGCACCCCCGCGTTCTGTAGAACTTTCTCCACGGCATTGAGCCGTTTTTCCTGGTCGAGGGCGATGGAAAGCAGAATGGCTTCCATCGGATTGTCGTGGCATTGATAGGTTGCGGCCTGGGTGTAGTACCGCACCCGAACAAAGAGGCGGTCGAAATGCTCGTGATCTTCGCGCCGCAACGCGCGGCGGAATTTTTTCCAACCCTCCGCGGCCTGTTGAATCAATTGAACAAATGTAGGGACGGTTCTGCCCATACTGCACCTCGCAGGTTCTGTTAAACAGATAGAAGCGGTGTATTTTTTTTCGTGGGTAAAGGAAAGGGAGCTTTCGGGGCCGTCTTCGACTCTCACGATGCGGTCCGCCTGGTTGCGGAGTTTCTTAAAGAAATCGTGCCGTTTTGTCTTGAACGAGGTGGCATCGGAAAAAACGGCAATGGAAAGCTGGAGCGGCGCAAGCTGCTGCAAACCTTCGAGCGCATGTTCAAACGAAGCGCGGGCCGGACGGTCTTGCACATCCTCGTCGAAATACAAATCCGGCAAGGCCGTAACGATGAGGACATCGGGGGAAAACGCCGCAAGCACCTTCGGAACACGCCGGATGAGTTCGGTGAGTTGAAAGCAGGTAAAGGCGCGGGCGATGCGAATGAGGTTATTGAACACGGACGGTTCGAGACCACGTCCCCTGGCGAAGCGGGCGATGAGGAGCGGGCTGACCTGGTTAGCGCCGTCCAAATACAAAACCCTTTTCTGGTGGAGCAGAATCCTCGGAAGGAAGTAATGCGAGAGCCGCTGGATTTCGGGGCAGCCGTACAAGACGGTAAGGGTGCGTTCGGGGAGAATCCAAGGGTTCGGCGTTCTCGGTTGTTCCGTTTTCGCTGGTGCAATGGATAAGCTCATGATGATGTGCCCTCGGCCCTCGATGCTGATAAGATAGTAGGCGAACAAAAGGCGAAGAGTCAAGTTACCGCTTTCGTTTCGGTAGGAGTTCCCGATGGCAGAAAAGCCTTCAACACCAAAAATCCGAGCCGGTTCTGCAGGACGGTCTTACAAGGACTGGATCGGGGGCGTGTAAAGCCTGACGTATAATGCGATCATGCAATCGTCGTATAGCTTGTTCGACCGCATTCGGGCATCAGAGATTGAACTTGGTGAGTTGCACTGGTTACTGCTTCAACGGTTCAAAGGCGCCATGCAGCCTACGCCCGACGAAGTCGTCTATCCTGGACACCCAACGCAGTACTCGGTGAAAATTTGCCTCGGGAAAGTGGGAATCAAGGACGTTCTTCAAGGCCCGAATTTAGACACAGCAGATATCGATTCCCTTCAATCTCAAATCATTTCCGAACTTCTAGCTCCGATAGAAACAAGAATTGCGAATGTGATTCTCTTTTCGCATCTCCCTGTAGATGGATGGTATCGGTATCGAGATTGTTTTCAGATCCTCCCCATTGCTGACACCGCTCCCCGTCCTACATTCCTCCTGGCGGACCATCCCTTCGTACTTCAGTTTCGTTTCCCGACAAGTTCAAATTGGTCCATTCGAAATTTCAGAAGGTCTGCCAGGCAAGGTCAGCTAGTATCAGTATTGGGTGCACTGTTGGCTGGGTCCGTTTGGTCGCTCTCCGAGACGGGGGATCATCGCTGGACTGTTTTGTCTGATGAGGTGGGAATCCCTCTCAGAACCGAGTATTTGCCAGTAGGATACATCTGTCCGGGATTTGTTGCGGAATCAGATGAATTCTCAGCGGTAGATGGTCTCAGAAATCTTCCGAGGCGCAGTCATCACGAATACTTCTTCAGTTGGGGACTGAGTGGGGAAAGCTGCTTCGAGGTGCCGGAGAGTTTAGATGGGCTCCTTGATGGGTTTTATAATTTGCCTGCGGACCATCGAGAACAATTCCTTCGTGCGTCTTATTGGTTCGAGCTTGCCAGGACTCACTACACCTCGTCACGGTCTGCGACATTTGCGGCCCTGATAAGTTCCATAGAAACGCTGATGCCCTCTAAAGAAAAGTCATCTGCCTGCAAAGAATGTGGACAGTCACTTGGTAAATCGACGACGCAGCGTTTCGTGGATTTTGTCGAACAAATGGCTCCCTCCGCGGATGGTATTGCGAAGGCCCGGAAGGAGCTTTATCGAGTGAGGTCTACTTTGCTACACGGCGGACGGCTCTTGGATTCTGACCGCGTTGGTATTTGCCCTGCGTTGGGATTAGCTTCGGAGTTTGAAAACATGAACTATGCGCAGCGTCTCGGCCGTCTTGTCCTTGCGAACTGGTTGGCTGCTACATCTGGAATTCTAATAGCTTGAGATCGCTTTGCTGAAAGACTCCAGTCTTCGGATCGGTACTTCGGCTTTTACGGCCGCCGGTTGGCCCGGCACGTTCTATCCCAAGAATCTAAAGGCTGCTGACTATTTGGGCTATTATGCCCAACATTTCGATGCGGTTGAGGTCGACTCCACGTTCTATGGCACGCCGAGGATCGGTACAGTTCGTAACTGGGATGCCAAGACGCCAGAAGGATTCCTGTTCGCTGCTAAGGTGCCTCAGGAGATTACGCACAAGAAAGTACTCAAAGATTGCGATACGGAGTTCAAGACATTTCTCACGACGATGGAAACCCTGGGGGAAAAGCTTGGTCCGTTGTTGTTTCAATTCGGAAAGTTCGACAAGTATTCGTTCAAGTCTCTCGACGATTTTCTTGAGCGGCTAATTCCCTTCCTGAAAACACTTCCGAAGGATCGCAAATTTGCAGTCGAAATTCGCAACAAGGACTGGTTTGTTCCAAAACTCGCGGACTTGTTGCGGGAGCACGGCGTCGCTCTCGCCCTCATTGACCAAAGCTGGATGCCGCGGCCGTGGGAGTTGATTAGCGTTCAGTGCTGATACCGGTGGGGTGAAACATTGGGGATCCGGTTCACGTATATATCTCCAAGAAGGGCCGATGTCCTACTCGCCCATACTGGTTGTTCATATTTGTGCTGGACTTCTTTTTTGAATCATAAAGGCCCATCAAACGGTCGGTATTGCCGCGTGCTTCTCCAACAGCCTGGATTCACTGAGCGAATGGACGAACCTGACCGTTGATCGTGCCTTTCATGTCGAACACCACTAAGAATGCCGATGAATGATCGGGAAGCAGTTTCATCCAGACCATTTCGGCCTTGACGTCGGTTGTTTTGATGTCGAGGGTTACGGGCCCCGAACTGACCGTTCTGGTCATCTGCCTTTTCAACATTTCGAATAGGTTCTCTGGCTGGGGCTCCTCGTAAAAGTGCTTGAAATCAAGCCTTGCGTTCTTTTTTAGCGAGTCGATAAAGGTCTTGGAGAAAAGGTCCGCCAAGCCGAATTTAATAGCGTCGAGCAAGTGGGTGGATTCGGCCGAGAGCTGGACGTCGGGTACCTCGATAGCGCTACCATCTGAATTTACGCGAGGAGTTCCCCAGAAATAGACATTTCCGTTCACGTAGCCAGTGACGCCGATTCGAAGGATCATTCGACCGGAAGCGCCGGATATTTCCGTATCCTTAACGGAAATTCTATGGCCTTGGAAGTTCACTTCCGCTGGAATCTTGTAATAAAGCAGCAGACTTAATTCCTTCGTGTCGATTAGCAGCGAATGCTTGAGGTCCGCCACTGTCGGCATGTTCGGTGGAAGAGCTGCCAGGAAGACCGTGTCTTCCGGTTTACGGGTGTACGACGGGCATTGTTTGCCAGGCGCGACAGGCATTGAGAATAGGGGCGATGCCCTTACAACGACTGTTGCCCGAATATCGGAAAGACTGCCACTGAAGTCAGAAAACGCAACAACACTGGGCTGAGGATAGAAACAAAATCGAATGTCTTCACCCAGATTGTATTCATACGTGGTCTTTATTACGAAAGGGCCGTCCATGGCCTTGATGGCGGTTGCGAGTGGAATGCTGAACTTCGCTTTGTCCAAGGCCTTGAAAACTTGATTTGTAACCGTATCGCCGTTCAGGAAATTAAGAATACGATCCTCGGCGGGTAAGCGGATGATCGAGCAGGCCGTGTCGGAACCAGCGAGAAGTTCTCCGTGTATCCGTGTTTCCTTCGGTCCGAACACCCAATTGGTTCCATCCTGATATACGCGAGGAATTGTGGACACCGTTATTTTTGGATATACCGGTTTCAGATGGCAGCCACCGAAGGCTCCGCGTGTTTCGACATCGCCGTTGTACGAAGCATCGACAAGAAGTTTCCCCTCGCTGAAGGAAACATTGGGGCCACTAGATCTGTCAAAGCTCCACCGCAGTTTGTCTGCATTGGGATTACCGGACTCATCGAAATGCGAGGGAATTTGCTGAGTAAGGATGTTCTTGAGAGGCGAGGCGTCGACACTTACTTGAATGGGTATATACGACTGCTCGGGTCGGACGTCGGGCTCAGGCGTGGAGTTCAAAACCGGGGGCTTGTTGTGGATATGATATGGGCCACAACCAGTTAGGAAGAGAAGACTGAGTGCGAGAGAACTCCAAAACCAGCCGTGCAGGAGTGAACCTGTGGAAGAACTGTGCCGCAAACACTTCGTTACGGATCGATCGTTCATTCGAATGTCCCAAAAACCATCGGAGGATTTGAAGGGGTTCGGCAATCGGCGCAAGGTTTCATGAGTCGAAGTCAGGTCCACTAGAAATGGCTCTCGCTGATGTCGAGACCGTGATTACGAGTCAATTAATTAACATAGAGTGGAAATACGGGAAAGATTGGATCGTTGAGCCTGTAGTCAAAGAACCAACAGTCGCTTATCGGCGTTTGCTAGGCTTGTGTACGCCTTTCAGCAATTCATCGACGCTGATATTTAGCCCGTCGGCTACTTTCATCAATGTGTCGAGACGCGGCCAACGCTTGCCCGTTTCAAGAAATCCCATGCCTGTACGACTCAGTCCGGAGCGATGAGCTAACTCCTCTTGGCTTATGCCTTTATCGAGGCGGAGTTCTTTGATTCGTTTTGCGAGGGCGTACAGAGTTCGGTCAGATCCCATTCTCGCGAGTGTGGATGCACATCCTTTTCTCGTCCACCGACAACTGAGTGCCACACAACAAGAGCCATATTTGTGATATGATGAACGTCAGCGGGACGCGCTCGTGCTTGTAACACGGACGCGCCCCTGACCACCGTGCTCGCGTAAACGAGGCATCGATGGCTGAGACGCATTCTACAATACGGTCGGCGTGTCCCGCACATTCGCATGCGAGAGGACGACGCCGATGCTTCAATTCCCTGCTCCGTTTCCAGCAGATGAAATTCCTGCGCCCACTTCATTCGAGCAGTTGGGGACGTGTATTTTCATCGTGTTTATGGCTGTGTTCCTTTTGTCGATGCTCTTACCCCGCAAGCACTTCGTTGCTCTGTTCAAAATCGCGTTTCCGTGGATGCCGGACAAACTCCGCTAGGAGAAATGACTGATGGCCTACGAGTCGAAAGTAAAGGATGCGGTGAAACAGATTCCGAGAAGGGATAAATGAGACTCACGTTAACAGGCTCGCGGACGATGCATGGTGTCTGACGCTGACGTTGTCCGTAGCGCAACCACGCAGACGATGCTTGTGTGGATGGCGTACCCAGACGATGCATTCGTTGTGGTCCTCATTTCGTGACGTATTAAGTATTAAGACGGTTATGGGGGAATGGAAAGCACAAATCAGTCTTCGGGTGCGACAAGCCTTGCGAACAGAGCTTGAGGAATTTGCTGCGCGGGAAAAGCGAAAGCTCGGGAACGTGAGCGAGATCCTCTTGGAATGGAGCTTCGAACAGCTCAAGGCTGCCGGTTCAGTTGACCGGCTCCTGAAATACAAGGTTCGACCCTCTCATGGTCATGTTAGCGGGAAGTGAATCATCTCGGGGTTGCTGGCTGGGGGTGTGAAAAAAATGAGCGATGTACTTAGCGTAAAGGACGGACGCAAGTTCGAGGTCCACTGCAGCGCCGGCGCCGCGGGCGAGTTGCATGTGCGCACTGAATCACTTTCGGTCAAGATCGGTCAGCGTGTGCGCAAGGATGATGCAGAAGAAATGTGGCATTCCGTCGCGGTTTACGCAGAAGAGGATTCGAATGGGAACCTTGCGATCCGCGTCCTGGTCTCCAACCCTGATTGGGAAGAGCCACTGCAAATCGCTTGCATCAGATCGCGACCGGGCGATGGAGATTGTCTGACTGCCCTGGGATGCAATCTAGACCACGTTCCCCCATGAGCGAATGACTTCCAAACTATGTCGGTGTGATTTGCATGGGTCGGGGGCCGGGTAATTTTGTGGCGGTAAGAGAGACCGTAAGTATGTGCTTGGTATACCAATCACAAGGGGAGGTACCTCCTTAGAATACATGAAGTCTGGCTAAGGTCTCTGGCAATAACGAGAGTTCAGAATACCGATTGAGGCACTAGAGATGGGTGATGCAAATGTCGAAGTGAATTCCTTCTTGACAGGGCAAGTGCCTGTTGGTATTGAAGTTGTCCTGTCCTCGATTTTAGGCCGACCCCACAGAAAGAAGCGTGCGGGCAAAAGTTGGAATTGGACTATGCAAGCCCGTGGAAGCGGCTGTGTTTGCTTGCTAAACCAATCAGACTCTATGTTTACTGGCGGAAGTGTGCGCGGGCAAAGGTGGTCTGTTTCCGACCAACATCAGAGATGGGGAGTCTCGTGATACTCGAGGAGATTGGGTCAGCACCCTACGCGGTTTATCTCACCCCTCCTCGTGCGCCCGGTCGGAAGCCGACGGCGAAACTGAGTCTCTCCCAGCTGATTGAACGCCACTGTCCCCAAGAGGAATGGCCGTGAGCGTACCTTTCACCGACCGTCTATCGGTGATACAAATACCGGTCGCGGGGAAGGCGGACAACCTTCGAGCCAGCCCTCTCGCGCCGACCGTAGACCCTTCCGATGACGACCTCCTTGAACGCCTCGCAGCGGGCGATTCCAATTCACTTGTGTATCTGTTTAAGCGGTACTACCGTTTGGTGTGGACGATCGGAATGCGCGTCCTGCGAGATAGGTCTGAGGCAGAAGATTTAACACAGGACGTGTTCTTATATGTCTTTCAGAAGAGCGGACTATTTAATGCCTCTAAAGGTCATGCACGAAATTGGCTCGTCCGGGTAACTTATCATAGGGCCTTCGACCGTCGTGACTATTTGAAGGCTCGTTTCTCTGACGGGCATGAGGAGTTCAAGGAGAGTGCAGCACACAATGGTTCATCGGCGAGGAAGCCGTTTTCGGATTTTAGTGATTGGATATGCCTGAAAGTCCACCTGGAAAAAGGTCTCAATGAATTGTCTGAGGAACAACGCACGACGGTCAGACTGCACTTCTATGAAGGGTACTCTTTTCGAGAGATCGGTGAACAACTTGGCCAGACACACGGGAATGTTCGCCACCACTACTATCGTGGGATTGAGCGACTGAGAAAGTTTATTTTCGACAGCGGAATGCGAGAAAATCCGAGCGAATAAGGCACAGAATGGACGGCATCGATATCAATTCGAGAGAACATGAGGAGCTGCGCGAGCTGTGTGCGGCCTCAGTCTCCGAACGGTTGTCACCGGAAGAAGAGCAGCGCCTGAGCGCTCATCTCGCAGTCTGCGATGACTGTAGGACTAAGCTCGGCCAATATCGGGCAATCGAACAGTTTGGGTTACCTATGGCCGCGTTCGAAGACCTTAAGGACGAGGAGCTCGCAAGAGTTCAGCACGATCAACAGCAAAAGGCATTGAACAGGCTACTGGACGAATGCGGTATGGATGCAGAGCACGTTCCGATTCGAGAAGAGTTCCTCAGGGCGGAAGAGGGAATGGTCCTCAAGCGGGGCCACACGTTCAAGCCGGCCTTAGGGGCTTTGCTTCGGTACGCTGCAGCAATCCTCTTCGCAGTGACACTGTTTTTAACGGGTTACCGCTTAGCTGTTGAACGTGTCCGCAAAAACGAACTTGCATTTCGAACTTCGACTGAGGAGGTAGCCACGTCGGCGCAAAAGCAGGCAGCTTCCTTGGCCGCGGAACGTGACGAGGCAAATCGAAGGCTCAAGGCGAAGAATGCTGACGAAGCCAGACTCGGCGCTAAGATCCAGCAACAAGAGCTTGAAATTCAGGGACTAACGACTGCGAAGCTTGAGCTCGAAGAGAGAAATGCGCAAAATGAAATAGAGCGAAGTAAGTCCAACGGTGAGCGCGATGTGCTGCTAGGCAAGCTTTCCGGGGCTCAACAAGATCTCGCTAGGCTGAAGGGCGACCTAGACTCGCTGCACCACGATGGCGAGCGGGAGTCTGCACAGGTTGCGGCGCTGGATGCGCGCGTCGCACAGCTAACAAAGCAATTGAACGCACGCGATGAAACGATTTCGCAGGAAAGAGAACTGCTTGCTTCCGACCGCGATATCCGCGAATTGATGGGAGCGCGCGAGCTTTTTATCACTGAAGTCCATGATGTGGGTCGGGACGGAAAAACACAAAAGCCTTTTGCCCGCGTGTTCTATACGAAGGGAAAATCCCTGATCTTCTACGCGTACGATTTGGACCAGCAGGCAAGCATCAAAACTGCTAGTACGTTCCAAGCATGGGGCGTGCGCGATGGAGATCAAAAGCAGCCTCTGAACCTCGGAATCTTTTACTCCGACAGCGTCGCGAAGAAGCGGTGGGTGCTTCGCTTTGATGACCCGAAAACGGTGGACGAACTAAATGCGGTGTTCGTGACGATGGAACCCAATGGGGGGAGTTCGTCGCCCAGTGGCAAACAGCTGCTATTTGCCTATCTTCGCGTCCGTCCAAATCATCCGTAAATCGTCGTCCGTAGTCGACCGATCATCCACGATTCCATTATTCAACTTGAGCAGTGCTCATTCGAGCTCCTCCTAGAGCCAAAGCGCGAGTTGTTTGGTACAGAAGTACAGATTTCGCCGTATTTCTCTTCTGTCGCTGCTGGCACCCGTTTGTCATCGAGGAGATTATTGAATGCGCCCCGTGCTTTTGTGTCTTGCCTGCTCTCTTGCTTTTTGCCTTTCCCTTCGAGCTCAAGATCCCAATGCCACTGTTAGTGGTCGAGTGCTGGACGCATCTGGCGCAGTTGTTCCCGGGACTCAAGTCAGGGTGATCAACGACGGTACTAACATCGAATATTCAACTGTGACGAACGATGCGGGAATCTACTCCTTTCCCTCTGTGTCCCCTGGGAAGTATCACATTCAGGTGTCACGGAATGGGTTTAAGAACATGGTGAAGCCCGATGTCCTTCTTCACGTCCAAGATGCTTTGACCATTAACTTCACATTGGAAATTGGCGCTGCTTCTGAGTCAGTGACCGTGGAAGGCGGCGCACCGCTGATAAATACAGAGGATGCCGCGGTGAGCACTGTCGTGGACCGGCAGTTCGCGGAAAATCTGCCACTAAACGGCCGCAGTTTTCAAACGTTAGTTGACCTCACGCCGGGGGTGGTTCTCACCGCATCTTCAGTGAATGATGGCGGAGGATTTTCCGTGAATGGTCAGCGAGCTGTTTCGAACTACTGGATGGTGGATGGCGTGAGTGCCAATTTCGGGGTCGGCGCAGCGGGTTTTTCACCGGGGAATGGCTCTGCAGGCGCGCTTCCTTCATTCAGCGTTCTCGGGGGAACGAATAGCCTTGTGTCAGTGGATGCCATGCAGGAGTTCCGCATCCAGACTTCGACCTACGCTCCAGAATTCGGCCGCACGCCGGGAGGGCAGATTTCCATCGTGACACGCTCGGGCGCGAATCAGTTTCACGGCACCGTTTTTGATTACTTAAGAAATGACATCTTCGACGCGAAGGATTGGTTCGATGGATACACCAATCCTCCCCTGCCTAAAGCCAAAGAGCGGCAGAACGATTTCGGAGGCACGTTCAGCGGCCCGATTATTAAGAACCGGACATTTTTTTTCTTTTCGTACGAGGGGCTTCGGCTTCAGCTGCCTCAGACGACACTGACAACAGTTCCCGATGCAAGTTTTACGCCTGGAGGCACGACAAACTCGAGGCAGAATGCGGCACCGGCTCTCCAACCCTACCTAAATGCATTCCCCCTCCCAAACGCGAACAGCCCCGAAATCTTTGTGCCATGCGATCCGGCAACTGACCCCACGTGCCCGCCTTCAAGCCAGAAGGCGACAGGCTCCGCTGCGTTCAATGCCAGCTACTCCGATCCCGCCACACTCGACGCCTACAGTCTCCGTATCGACCATAAGGTTCGTGACAACCTGATGCTTTTTGGGCGATACAACTACTCGCCTTCGAAGCTGGAGCAGCGCGGCCTTTCCCTTTCTGAGTTGAGCACGGTATTCCACACAGCAAGCACGATACAGACAGCAACAGTGGGGATGACGTGGTCCATATCTCCAACAGCCGCCGATGATCTCCGATTCAACTACAGTAGGAGCGATGGAGGCAGTTATTTCTTTCTTGATAATTTTCACGGAGCTGTTCCGTTGACATCTCTGCCGTTTCCCAATCCGTACACAAGTGAGAACGCGCGCTTACAGTTTTTTATCAGTTCCTTGACGTACGGGGTTATTAATGCTGGGCAAACAGGAGGCAACCTCCAGCGACAACTCAATATCACGGACAGCCTGTCCGTGCAGAAAGGTTCCCACAGCTTCAAATTCGGGGTTGACTTTCGCCGCCTATCCCCTATCTATAGCCCCCGCCAATACTCCCAAGAGGCGTATTTCAGCAGTGTGGCCGACGCCGGAGCCGGCAATGCATTGTTTGCTTACTTGCAATCCGCGAGAACATCCGCGTTGTTGTTTCATAACCTTGGTATTTTCGCTCAAGATACGTGGAGGATTGACCCTCGGCTTACCTTAACCTTTGGTCTCCGATGGGACGTCGACTTCGCGCCATCGGCTGACGGCGGTCCGAGCCTTTTGGCAGTGACTGGCTACGACCTGAATGACCTGTCAAAATTAGCCCTTGCACCTGCAGGGACGCCACCGTTCAAGACCGCGTACGGCAACGTGGCCCCGCGCATCGGCGTTGCGTACCAACTCTCTCAAAGTCAGAATTGGCAAACGGTAATTCGAGCAGGATTCGGTTTCTTTTACGATCTTGCTAGTTCCCAGGCGGGCAACGCGTATGGCACCGGCTCTAGTTATCCTTTCGGAGCAGTAACCTGTTGTCCGAGCGGCGCTTTTCCCTTCAGCGCAGCTATCGCTGCACCGCCACCAATAACGCTCGCGAGCCTTAGTCCTGGTGGCGGGAGTCCTCTATACGCGTTCGATCCAAAATTAACATTGCCATATACGCTTGAGTGGAATGTAGCGCTTGAACAAGCATTGGGCAAGCAGCAGACAATCTCTGCGTCCTACATCGGCGGCGTGGGAAGGCGCCTCTTGCAGACGGCATCCATACTTTCGCCGAACCCAAGTTTCAATTTCGCGGAGCTAGTCGGCAATACAGCCGCGTCGAACTACAACGCGCTCCAGCTACAATTCCAACGCCGATTATTAAGTGGTCTTCAGGCGCTCGCTTCCTATTCTTGGTCACACTCCATTGATACAGGGTCTGCAGGTTCGTATGACAACCCGGCAAATGGGATTCTGCCGGGGAATGCGAATCAGAACCGCGGGCCTTCCGACTTTGACATTCGCAACGAGCTTTCTGCGGGCCTGACATATGACATTCCTTTTCCCAAGGTCAAGTCATTCACGAACGCACTTTTTTCTGGCTGGTCGCTTGAAAGCATCATCCAAGCTCATTCCGCCCCACCAGAAGATATTTCTTACCAAAATACGTTCAATAATGGGCGATTAAAAATAGTCTTATCAACATCCGGCCTGATGTAGTCCCAGGGCAACCTCTGTATCTGTATGGATCGCAGTATCCCGGAGGAAAGGCGTTCAATCCCGCGGCGTTTACTCCGCCTCCGGCAGACGCGAACGGTAACCCGATTCGCCAAGGCAACCTCGGGCGAAATACCTTAAGGACTTTCGGCCTGACCCAGTGGGACTTCGCGGTGCATCGAGATTTTCCCATTCGCGAAGCGCTTAAACTGCAATTCAGAGCCGAAATGTTCAATGTCCTGAACCATCCCAACTTTGCCCCCCCATCCCCTGTTATAGACGCTCCTACCTTTGGAATAGCAACCCAGATGCTTGGCCAGAGTCTGACGGACGTTACCGGCAACGGTGGCCTCAATCCCTTGTATCAGACCGGCGGTCCGCGCTCATTACAGTTTGCCTTGAAGTTGATGTTTTGAGGCGTCATCGCAGTTCCGTGATTCATGAAAGAATTCAAAGCGGTTTGTTGGCCTGCTTGATTCTTCGACCAGGAGATTACTCAAAGATGGCCCCTGCCCGCAGCGAACTCATTTATTTACAGTTCTTATTACTTATTATATTTAGTATCGTTGTTTGTCCGTCTAGCGTTCAGGGCCAGCCTCAAGTATCGCAGAGTCACTCTCTCAAACATCCGATCAGCGTCTCCGACGTAATCGCAACCACGCGGCTGGGCGACCGCGCCTACTTCGAGGGCCGATCGCCTCAGGGGGGGGTGGCCCAGTTCTCTCCCGATGGCAAGCGCTTCATCATCGTCCTTCGGAAGGGCAATCCACAAAGAAACACAAACGATTTTTCGATATACATTTTCACTACCGCAGATATATTTCGTTCACCGACATTAAACCGGTTGCTGACGATGGCATCTTCATCCAATCGAGATGCGATTCACGATTTGAGGTGGCTCGACAACGAAACGCTTGCTTTCATAGGGGAGAATCCAGGAGACAACCCGCAAGTTTACACCCTAAACGTACGGACCCGTCATCTAAAGCAACAAACGCACCATGCTAGACCGGTGGACGACTATGCACTCAGCTCCGATGGCCGACTGATCGTATTTGTGAGCGAAGCTCCTGAGAGGAGGTGCGGCTCAACTGATGGTGAACGCCGGTTGGGAATTGTGGTTACTGGACAGCGCCTTTCTGACCTCATCAAGAATATTTGCCCGGGGTCTGAGCACGAGAGACAGTTGTTCGTCCAGAGATCAGGTAAACGAGTCGTTCAAATTCCAGTCACCGATTCGATCTCAATCTATCCGTCGAATCCCATAGCTCTCTCGCCCAACGACAGATACGCGCTGATTACAGCATGGATCACAGATATGCCTGAAGATTGGGCCGACTATCGCGACGAACGTCTGAGAAGAATCGTCACAACGCCACGCCGGAAGGGGGAACACACAACATGGCAGCGGTATCTCCTTCTGGACACGAAAAATAATTCTATCGTGTCACTCTTGAACGCACCTATGCCAATTCCTTCGCCGGTTGTCTGGGGGAAAGATGGCCAGTCCATCTTCTTGCGATGTTATCTCCCCTTGGACGTAACCGATCAGCGAGAAAGAGAAGCGCGCATGAAGGAACCGTTCCCAGTCGAGGTTAGCCTTCCTGGTCTGGAGCTACGGAAAATCACAGATGATGAGTGGCGGAAACTGAACCAGCTCGAACAGCACGAAGAACTGGCGGTAACTCTGGAAGAAGATGCAAACACGCCACCGAAGGTTTATGTAAGTAACCCAAGAACTAGTCAGAAGGCGCTATTGCTTGACTTGAATCCCCAGTTTACTGAGCTGCACTTTGGCAAGGTCGAGAGAATTACATGGGTCGTCCATGGTATTGAATTGGAAGGGGGGCTTTATTTGCCCCCAGACTACTCAACAGGCAAACGCTATCCGCTCGTCATTCAAACTCATGGATTTTCAAGGGACAGATTCTCAATGGACGGGTTTTATGAATGGAGCAGCGCGTATGCTGCGCGGCCACTTGCCGCACACGGCTTTCTAGTCCTGCAAACCTACCAGTTCACAGACCGCAAGGATCGCGACCGCGTGGCTTCCGACAGGAGCCTGGGCGCTACTGAAGCCCAATCCTTCAAAACCTTTTCTGCTCTTGCTTATGAAAAAGCGGTGGACTACCTCGATAGTCGAGAAATGATTGATCGTGACCGTGTCGGGATCAGCGCTTTTAGTCGCGCAGTGTGCTATACGGCGTATGCTCTAACACACACCAAATCCAAGTTCGCCGCTGGTATTCTCACTGATGGCATCGATTGTGGCTACTTCCAATACACAGCCGTACCGAACATTGCATGGGACGCCAACGCTCTCGACGGCGGCGTTGCACCGTATGGTGATGGTCTAAAGGAGTGGCTAAAAGAAGCGCCGGGATTCAATCTAGACAAGGTTCGAACACCGATGCGGCTCGTTGCGCTGAATCCTGAGTCTGTGCTGAATTCTTGGGAGTGGTATGTGGGACTTACGCTTCAACGGAAGGCTGTGGATTTGATCGAAATTCCTGATGCGTCCCATCTGATGCAAAGGCCGAGGGACCGCCAGATTGCAATGCAAGGTGTTGTGGATTGGTTTCGCTTCTGGCTTCAGGGTGCTGAAGACAGGGACACAGCTAAGGCCGAGCAGTACGACCGCTGGAAAGGATTGCGCGAGAAATACTTAGCGGTATCTTCCAGTGCGACGAATGAAGTAATCGAAAAGAAATAGCACCAGCCTCCCACACGTCGAAGCATGTTTAACCGCTCAAGATCTGACGGCGGGGCAACCGCATCGGAGGCGTCCAACGATTAATTATTGAAGGATGTCATTCACGCAGTGATTTAGTTAAATGTTCTGTACCCTGTTATTAATCTTTGTGCGAGGGCATTGAGCCGGAATACTTTATCGCTTTGTGCGGCCGCTGATCCGAAGTTCTCACGATTCCCGCTAAAACGATGAACCGGCTAGTAACCTATTGGGATTCGCCGATTCCCAAGTTGAGATCGAGACCAGCCCCTCGACGTGAACCATAGAAGTCTCGTCCATTTTTCCTAGCCAGGTGAATCATTCCTAATTACTACAATTACGAAGGCTGATACTGTATTTAGTCGGAAGAACATTGGGCGGGAGGCACGCGACCGGTCACGTGCTCCCGCCCTCCAGCAGTTATTCGTCGGCTTCATACGCCGTTGCGGTGGTCAGTCCCGACTGGGGGCTGTCGTTGTCGTCAAAGCCCTTACCGCCTTGAATGGCATTCGCAGCAGATTCCAGCACAAGGATTTGTGGTTTCTCGTATTTCATGTTTGTCACCTCCTTTCTATCTTGGTTTCGACCTACTCAGCTAGCTGAACTCTTCCGCTAGAGCGACTCATGTACTACCTCACTGGCTCCAACGGCTGAAGAACTTTGGATTCCAACGCAGGAGGGCCAGGTCCCTACGACGCCCCACTTCCTCAAGCCTCTTAACCATAGCTCAACACCAATAGAGCGCATAAGCATGGCAATTCGAACATGTTGACCATGCCGAGCTTTTTCCAGAGCAACACCCAAGGCTTTTGGGTCAACGATATTCAGGGCACCGGTCATCATGTTCTGGCACATCTCGGCAACGCTGGTCCATTCCAGAGAGAGGAGTGTTCTTGGTGCTCGAGCAACAAACGCCTTCCGCTTTCTCGTCAGAAGTTCGTCTGGCACAATCCCTATGAGGCTGCGACGCATCAGTGAACGGCGTTGCCCCGAGCGAACGAATTGATCCGGCGAGAGCGCAAATAGAAACTCGAGCAAGGTGCGGTCAAGGAAGGCGTACCGCTTTTCGTAAAGTACCCCTGACGGAAGGGCATCGCATGTCAGTTGCCGTTGTACGGCCTGAAAGCTGAACATGTTCTCCTGAAAACTGGGACGAGGGCCGAATACCTTCAGCCTAGTTTCATACCCTCGCAATGCCGCACGATTCCGATGCACGAAGTCGGGATACAACCAAGGTGCCGGGCGCTTTGGTTTGGCGACACCGATAAGAGCTATGGGGAAAAATCCCCGTGCGGCTTCAAGAAGTAGATAAAACCAAGGTTTTCTCTTGTTGAGGGCCCAGACTTTCAATTGATGGGCCAGAATCCGGAAACGCGCTCTTGCCAGAAGGTCCTCGAGCTCTGGCGTGGGAGTTGGAACACCGCCGGTGACTTCGTCGCCGCCGATACCAGAAAGCACAACACGATTGCCATGCGACATCATATACGCTGCAAACTGCTCGGTCGCTTGGTTGCGGCTTCGGCCGGAACCTGGTACGGCTGCAAAGCGGTCACTTTCAAATTGCGATAGGAAAGATTCTGGCTTGCTAACATCGATGTGGCAGCCGGTGCGGCCGCGCTTTTCTTCGACTTTGGTGAAGTAGGGGCGCTCGTTCCAGTTGGGTTCGGAGTCGTCGTAGTAGGAGATGGTGTCGAGGCGCGGGGTTTCGGCGGAGCCGCGGGCGATAATGGTGTCCGCCATGCACACGATGGAGGAGGAGTCCATGCCGCCGCTGAGCTCGGCGAGGATAGGGCTGTCCGAGCGGAGCCTGCGGCGGACGGCTTCGGCGAAGACGGCGCGGAAGTGCTCTTCGTATTCGGCGTCGGTGCGATAACGGATTCTCTTGGACGGATCGAAATCCCAATACTTGCTGACGGTGCGTTTTCCCGGCCAAATGACCACGGAGGACGACGGCGGGACGGAATGAATGCCGACGTACGGTGTCAAATGAGCGGCAGGGAAGAACGAGAACCAGCCGGCGATGTACTCTTCGCAGAGCGCGAAGGAGCGGCCTGCGAATAAGACAAGGGGATCGAGGATGGTGGTCCAGGTAACTTGGTCCTTGTCAATCGAGTAGTAGAGATGACGAGTGCCGATGGGGTCTTTCGCCAGAATCAGCGAACGTGAGTTCGCGTCCCAAATCGAGAGAGCCCAATCACCAATCAGCCTGGCGAAGCAGCCGGTGCCCCACTCTTCGTACGCTGCTGCGACGATGGAAACGTCTGTCGAGCTAATGGTTAGAACGTCTCTCAAATGACGGATGAGCTCGGCGCGATTGTCCAAGCGCCCGTCCCAGGTGATGACCGCTCCGGATTCCGTGACATGAGGCTGTGTTTCGCGTCGGGATTCCTTCGTCGTATGGAATGCGCGGTACAAGATGCTGATGTTCGTCTTCGAATAGGACCCGCCGTCATCCGGGCCATACGGAGCGATGATGGGCTTCACTTTTTCGAGGTAGTCGCGATCCACCGGTTTGCCATCGAGATTCCATCTTCCGAATTGCACGCTCATATTTGGCTCCCTACCTTTACGTCGCGGCGACGCGCTAGCACCGATCGAGCACGGCATACATTTCCGGCGTGTACGGTTTATCGTTGACCACGCGACCGTCCACTTCGACCCATGCATGGGCCTTGAACGGCATCTGTTGCGCACCAATAACCATCTGTGCCCGGACGCCGTACTTCTTCAAGAGACATGCTGTGGCCGCCGAGCGCTGCAGGCATAGCGCTTCCTTCCAATACCAGATGCAGGCCATGTCCACGGCCGAGCAGACCTGTTCCACTGCGCCGACCGCGGGCGCCTTAGCTCCGATTGGATAATTGCGAACCTTTTCGTAGAGCGCCGCAAAATTGCCCCGCGCTAAGTACAGGTCAAAATGAATCAGTTTCAAGTACGCTCTCAATACAAGAAACGACATGACAACCCTCTCTTTCACACTGGCAATTGCAACCGATCGCAAAGAAAAGCCATTCGATCCGTTAGCGCTTCAACCCGTTCGCTCAAAGGAAGCACCGGCGAATGCCCACGAAACTTGCTGTAATCGAGAAAAATGGGATGTTCGGAAACATTTGCCGCTTGCAGCCTGGCCGTCATTTTGCGGGCGTGAAGAGGATTGCAGTTTCGGTCAGCGTCACCGGAGACGATCATTGTGGCTGGATAAGCCACGCCTGGTCGGACTTGATGATAGGGAGAGTATTTTGCGAGGGCAACGAAGTCGTCCGGGTCGTCCACGGTGCCGAACTCATCTTTCCAAACATGTGCGTTGTCGAAAAGATGATAGCGAAGCATGTCCAGCATCGGAACCATGCAAACCACGGCACCGAATAAATCCGGCCGTTGCGTGAGCGCAGCTCCTACTAGCAGGCCGGAATTCGAGCCGCCGAAGATGGCGAGCCTTCCAGGAGAGGTTCGTCCCGTTTTGATGAGCCATTCGGCTGCGCTGAGGAAGTCATCGTAGGCCGTTTGACGGTTGCGGCGTTTGGCGGCGTTATGCCACTCCACACCAAATTCCGATCCACCACGAATGTTCGGCAGCGCAAAGAGGCAGCCGCGTTCCATGAGAAAGGCGACGAAGATGCTGAACTGCGGCGTCATGGAAACGCCATAGCCGCCGTAGGAGGTCATGATTGTAGGATTTCCGGATCGCTCTAGAACGTCTCTGCGGCCCACCAAGTACATGGGCACTCTTGTGCCATCCTTGGACATGAACCGGATCTCGGCATGGCTATAGATAGAGGGGTCGAACGGGATGTTGCGCTTGGTCCAAAGCGTACGATTGTTGTTTTTCGCTGAATAGCGAAAGATCGCGATGGGTTCCGTGAACGATTCCGTTTCGAAGAGAAGCTCGTCGCTATCTGGCGAACCCCCGAGCATTCGGAAAGTTTCGTCACTCCGGATTGGCAGCCGACCCAGCGCTTTGCCGGAGAAATCGAAGATCAGCACTTGATGACTTATCTTGTTCATATAAGAAACGAAAATGCGGTCACCTACAACGAGCCAATTGTTAATCGGAGTGTCCGCCTCGGGGACTATCTCGATCCACTCATGTTGTCCGTTGTCACGAAGACGGATTTCGACAATGCATCGATTCGGCGCCTCGCGGTTCGTGATGGCGAGGATTCTGTCGTCGAGCAATCGCAGGCCAAGCCTGTAGTCGATTCCGCGAAAGATCGCTTCTGGCGGACCCGTTTCTTCGAACGAATTTAGGTGAATATCGGTGACCGTCTTCCCAAGAAATCGATGGACCAGGAAGACGAGACGTTTGCGGTCAGAGAAGAGACCAAGCCGGATTTTCTCGTCCTCACCGGCAAAGAAAATCTCTTGGTCTTCGCTGGATGATGTTCCCAGGAGATGCTGGAACGCGGCGCGGTAGAAGGGACGTTTTGCATCTACAGCTTCGTCAACGTAGTAAAAACTCCTGCCGTCCGGCGCGAAAGCAAATCCCCGCAAATACCCGCGGGGGAGAAGATCGGGGAGGCGCTTCCGAGTCTCGATTTCGAGCAACTCAAATGTCCCCGTTCTCTCCCCCCCTTCTTTCACCTCATACAGGAGCAATCGACCGTCAGGTGAAACTCTCAGAGGCTTTACAGCAGTGAAGTTACCGGTCCCTCTTTCGGAGGGGTTGATCAGGAGATGATCCTCGCCGTCTGCGCCTTCACGCATGTAAATGCAAGGCTGCTCTTGGTCGGGCAGGCGTTTCCGGAAAAAGTAGCGGCTGCCGGCTCTTTGCAGGGAGTCATAGGTTTCGACGCCGAGGAATTCTTGAATGCGCTCGCGGATACGCTCGCGCCCTGGGATGCTGTCCAGATATGCGCGAGCGTATAGCGTCTGCTCTTTGATCCAGGCACGCGTGCGCGGGGAATCCTGATCTTCAAGCCAGCGATACGGATCGGTAACGGAGACACCGTGGAGGACCTCCGTCACCGACTCCACGGCTGAGTAAGGCGGGGGTGTCATCAATTGGGGCATTCCACCCTCCGCTGCTGCAGCAAATCCGCTTCCTTCTTCATTCTGCGCGTCAGACTCCTCAGGTAACCTTGGAATCCGGGAATCTTCAGACGTTCGGAATCTCGCCAGACGTGGCCGGATACCGCATATGCATACACCGCAACAAGAGGAGAAAGGAGATAGGCGTCCGCAATTTGTTCTGGGGACGCGATCGAACTCCACATCCTCGAGTAGCATGCGCGGAAATCGGTCTCGAACGGCAGGAATTGGGGATAATCTTTACGGAGGTGCGCGAGGAAGTATTCAAACGTAAGCAACGGATGCCCGACGTGTGCCTCCGCCCAGTCAATAAATACGCAACTATCGGGACCAACAATAATGTTGCCGGGGTTGAAGTCTCTGTGTCCCAGTGTCTCCGGAATCTGAAGAGCAGCCAAGCAGCAGAGAGCATCCTTCAGTGTTTGTCCAAGCTCATGTAGATCTTGCTGAGAAAGAATGCTCGGCGGAGATTTTGTCTGCTTGAGCATCAAAGCGCGGATTCCTTCCATGAACGGGTCGACTAAATTGAAGAGCTGCGTTATTCCAAGCCTCCGGCAGCCGGCATAAACGAGTTGATCAACCCTGCCAATCGATTCAACTTGAAGCCTGCCCAAAGTCTCCACCGCCAATTGCCAAGCCGAAAGAATGCCGATTTCGTTGAGCGGTGCACCGCCTGCGTCCGCCATTAGCCAGCCATGCCATTCGGGATTTGAAGCGATAATCTTGGGAACATATTGCGGGAAGAGCTGTGCCAAACTCTGTGAGATTCCATATTCGTGCAGGTTCGGCTCGCCCACGGCCTTTAACCAAACGGGGTACCGATTTGTAGAGAAGCGAATCAAGGAAAACGTCTCACAGCCATTCAGCTGCTGGAAATCCTTTAATTCCATGCCGAGTGGACGGATTACCGCTCTCACCCAATCCTGAAGATTACTCAACCAACCGAGTCTGCTGAAAGGCTCTGAATCCTCGATCGCCATTCTATTTGTTACCTTCAAGTAGCTCGATTCGAGAAAGTCTCTCTCCCCGCTCTTCGCAAGATGCGACATGGCGTAGCGTACGGGGAACCAATCCAGTCCTTCCGGCGCGGGACAGGTCCGGACCTCAGCCTCAAGCACAGCAAAGTAAATAGGGTCCGGGTTCTGCTCCAGCATCCCGGAAAACAAAAGAATCGAGGTTATATGCCAGCGATCTCGCAGAAGTGTCGTGATTTCTTGTGCCGGCCGCGTCAACCTGGGGATGTTCACCGTCGGCAGCTCATAGCCGAAAGTCCGTGCCTTTAGCAGCACCGATGTTCCCGACTGGTTGAACACGATGACTCGGTAAGCGTCAGTCTGCCTGGCTTCCGCTGCTTGTGTCTGAGCTTCGGTAGAGAGTTGCATCACTTTTCCTCGAGAAATGACTCGCGACCAAATGCCTATCTGGAAGACTTTTACTTTGAGCCGCGATCCTGCGCGGTATTGGAGTGCCGTCCTCCAAATAGATTGCAGAAAAGCCCCACCGGCCGCGGACCGAGGGCTGTTGGAGAATTCTCCGAATCCGATTGCCGGATCAGTTGGTGCGCTTCGAGTTGTTGGACAAATTCGTTTACGTCGGTGAGGGCCTGTGCTTGTTCAATGCCGAATTCGGACGCGAGGCGGTCGGCGATCTGTTCCGGGGCGCGGCCATCGCTGAGTTGCTGCCAGATTATCGATCCGATCGGATTGAGCGTGACCATATGCCCTCCCTTAATGTTCATGACGACCGCCCCGTCTTGAGTCATTGTGGTTCGAACATGTTCTGAAATCTTCATCTTCGATGCCATGACGACGCCTCGCGATTCTCACCTTGGTGCTATGATGTCGCGCAGTTTGAGAGAAACACTCACGCTCCGCGTTTGGTTCCTCTGCAACATCAACGGTTCCCTTTTTTCTGTAGCTGGCTGGTGGCTCGGCTGGAAACTAATTTCTCAGTAAAATGAGCGACAACGCCACGATAGTGCAGCGTGCCGATCAAGTCCGTCAACAAAAAACAGGGGTCCTGCGTGGCCATTTGGGGTCCTGCGTGGCCATTTGGGGTCTGCATGGTGATGTCGAGTGTTTTTTCGCTACCTGGTTATGCTTTTGGAATCTTACTACGGTGAGTAACTACAGCGCGGGAATATTGAATCGCTCAGAGTGAGGCGTCAGGGGGGCCACGCTGTGCAAGCCAACGTACAAAGCACTTCGTCCGATCAACTGCTCGTGTGTGCCCTCATCCTCAACCACGCCCTGATTGAGAACAAAAATGCGGTCCACCCATTTGAGCGCTGAGATTCGGTGGGATATGAACAGGATCGTTTGCTCCGAGAAATAATGTGCCAAGCTCTCGAAAATCCTTCGTTCGGAAGGAACATCCAGGGCCGACGTCGATTCGTCGAGCAAAAGCAACGATGGGCGCTGCAAGACCGCGCGAGCGAGGGCAACACGTTGCCTTTCGCCTCCCGATAACACATTTCCTCTCGGTCCCAACGGCGTGTCCCAACCTTTTGGCAGTCGCTGGAGTAATCCCTCGAGGTCTGCAATTTCGATCGCTTGATGCAGTTCTTTGATCGTTGCACTGGGCCTTCCCAGCAACAGATTCTCTTTGAGCGTCCGGTCGAAAAGGATGCCCTCCTGCATGACATAACAGGCTCTTGTTCGAAGGCTTTCCAGCCTCACATTTCGTACATTGATTCCATCGATGCACACCGATCCAAACTCCGCGTCATATAGCCTGGCAATTAGCTTCGCGACCGTGCTTTTGCCGCTACCACTGATCCCCACCAAGGCGACCTTCTCGCCTGCTTCCAGTTTCATGTTCAGTTTCTGGAGGACAGTATTCCCTGCACAGTAGGAGAAGGAGACATCCTTCATCTCAACAAGCCCTTTGATCGGACCGCGTAGGTCAATTGCTCCCTGTCTATCGGATACACTCGGAGCCATCTCAATGACTTCCAAGATCCTTCGAATGCTTGCGCTCATTCGATTCAGCCGGGAGTAGATCTCCACCGCAGCGTTTAGAGGGTCAAATAATCTCGCTATGTAGCTATAGGAGGCAACGAGCCCTCCGACCGTCAGGGCGCCCACAAACACCTGGTAGCTCCCATAGCCGAGGATCGCGATGGTTCCCAAAGTAATGATTGCCATGTAGGAAGTTTTGAACAAAATCTCGACTAAGTTCCGATGATTGAGCGCTTTCACTCTAGCCGCCGCCCGTTCCAAAAACATCTGTGTTTGATTCCTTTCCTGATGCAGGAGCTGGACTTGTATGACCGAGGCGAGGTGTTCCTGGAGAAAACTGCTCTCCTTGCTGGAGTGCCGCTGTGCTGAATCTGAAGCCTCCCTCAACCGGCCGTCGAAGTAATTGCGGAACACATAGAATAGCGGCACCAGGGGAAGGACCATGCAGGTAAGCTTGAAATCCAACACAAACATGGTTCCCACAACAAAGGTCGCGTTGAATGCTGTTTGCAGGGCATATGGCACAAGACTCGATCCAAGTTCGGCAACCTGATCAACATCCTGTTCCATCCGGTATAGCTTTTCTCCGATAGGTGTCGTTTCGTGGTAGTCCGCGGAGAGACGGTTCATCTTTTCCAGGATGCTGAGCCGGATGCGGAAAACGAGATCCTGTACGGTGCGAAAGCTTACAAGTCCCGCCGACGCGGAAAGGCCGAGCCGGCAAACATAGATCCCGAAAAAGCCCGCAGCGACAAGGAGCAAGAGATGGAAGTCTTTTTTGGGAAGAACTCGGTCGATCAACCACTTGATGAGAAGAGGATCAACCAAATACATTAGGCTGCTTAGCACAATCAAGGTCATGCTAAACACATGCCTTCCGAGAAGGGGCCGCAGTTGCCGAGCAAACCAGCGAAACTGCATGTTGCGATTCACTGTCAAGGGAACTCCTAGCACTTCTCGAGCAACCAATCGGCAAAACCACGTGGTCGTCTCATTCCCAGCGAGACCGTTTCATATTCTTCGTTGGACAGTGTCCTATCCGGCTTTCAGATAGGGTTCATGCAGAGACGTGGCCTCGCTGCCAGAACCTCCGGAATTCCGCTGGGCTCAAACGAAACATGTCATGGAAGGCTTTTCTGAAACCGTGTTGAGTGTGGTAACCTGCGTCGGCCGCAATAACCTTTATCGGGTCATTAGTGCCTTGCAATTGCTGGGCTGCGAGGACGAGCCTTCGCTTTCTCGCGTACTCTTTCATCGAAATCCCTTCGGCGCTCTTGAATAATCGGCGCGCTTGACGGTCGGAAAGAGGAAGTTCGAGCTGATCGCAAACATGACCCAGGTTTTCAGTAACCTTAGTTGGTGCGTTGTCAATGAAGTTTTTTAACTTTTTTGCTCTCCAATCGATGTTGCTCTCGACTCCTTCCGGGAATAATCGATCGGCGAGCGATTCGAACGTTTCTATTCTTTGAATAAAGGGGCCCCCTTTGTGGCGGGACTCGAGGACCAGCAAATCACTCGGGGGCAAAGCGGACGTGTACACCAAGGCAGAGTCCCCACCTCCGCGGTGCTTTTCTACGACTAAAGCTTGCAGTTGCAGGTCCGCAAGGCAATCTCTGGTGGCGTGCTCTAGGTCTTCGCGAATTGCGGTGAAGTGATATTCGAGTACGTTCACAATCCCCTCAAAGCTGATTCCCCACAGGTTCCTCTCGATCGTCACCCATACACAGGCAGCAACGCCATTCAGGCCGTAACACTTCCCATCTTTGATATCCAGCAGGAGAGCGCCATTCTCCGCACCGGTGGTGCGCACACCAAGAGAGGTCACCCATCCATCTAGATCAGTGATGCTCACGTTCTCCCCCACCCCATCTACGATCGGAGGCGTTCGACCATCCATCCTTTCAGTCACCGACTCGCGGCAGGATTGCTTGCCGACGAACCCGTCTCGCGCAAAGTCGGCGACCGACCTGCACGTTTCGAATTCGAGTATTTCCCTGTGAAGCGGGACTGCCGATTCGAGCAAATCCGCAATCTCCCTTACAGTGATTCCGGTCGGAGTCCATTTGATTAGCATCCACACTGCTGCACTAAGTACAGCTAGATCGCAATACGTATCTCTCTTAAAATCGAGCGGCCCCACTCCGTCTGGCGTAGTAATGGGCGAAACGTCCGGAGAAACAACCCAAAGAGTCTGGTCATCGATGTTCATGGCTCCAAACCTGCACCGACGTTGAGAGTCTCCCATCTATCCAAGGTCTGGGGGAAGCTTCTACCTCACCCCACAAATGCGGGTCAAAAAATCGTCAGTCAGTTGTTTGAGCAATCACATCACGCTGAGGCAGGACTTTCGACCGTATAAAAACAACACACCTCAGGACGAATGTGGTTGTGATAAGAAGCAGGGCCCCAGCAATTTGTGTGCGACCCCGCAGGTTGTCGAAGGAGTTTGGGTGGCAGCCAGGGCAGACGATCTGTGCTAATTCCCGGAAGTCAAGCAACTCTTGCCTGACCACTTGGTCTCTATTATGATCCCCGCAGGCAATAGAAGAATCGGATGCTATTCGATGCGTCCGTGCCAAGTGCCCTTTATCGAAGCAGATAAGCGTTTGAGAAGTTCAGGTATCCGATTGCTATAGCAATCGAATAGGCCTTCGGATAAGGAAATGGGTTCAAACCATGGAAGGTGACCCGTGACCGGAGGTCTGAGATGCGGAAACATTTTCTTGCTCTGGTCGGCTTGGAATTCAGTATTATCTAACCCCATGCTCAGAGTGACCCAGCTGCATGTCGAGGTTGCGAAAGAAGACCTGAGACTCCGGACGTTGGAGCCGATCGGTTACGATTTTGGCCGTCTCATATACATGTCTTCGCTGAGAGATTTCAATACCGGTGAATACTATCACCAAGGTCTGGCCCATTCTTTTTCAGAGCAAGCGGCCAGCGCAGCCCTTGCAACCTGCCACCAAGAAATCTTCTATCGTCTTGTTTCATCCCCGTTGGAATCTCTTGTGGCGCAAGTGGAGCGCTTTATGCGGTCATCGCCCCACGATTGGGAAAAAACCGTCAATGCGTGGGAAACGCTTGAAGCATACCGCGTGATGGTGCCGTCTGTTTCCAATCGACTGGTCGCTGAGTTATTCAGATCGAACGTCAAGGTTGCGATGAAATTTTTGAAGGATCGTGGCGAAATTCAGCCAGAGAAAGAACCAGTCGCATCGCCACCCCCGTCACTTGGCCAATAATCTCCGCTTCTCTGGGAAAGGCAAACATACGAGTCTTAATAGGTGAAAGCGGGTGTGGTATGAGAAGCAACTTGTCTTCCACCACGTCGCACCACGAGCACGCATACTCGTTCCGAAGGTCAACAAAATAGATAGGTCGGTCGAACTCTGATCGGGCTAGCACATTCCTCACATTCTTGACTTCAGGGTCGATCTCGACGAACGACCCTGGCCGAATCAGAGGATAGAGCGTGTAATCCTTGAGGCCAACAAAGCCATATGAGCGATGCCGCAAGTCAAAGTGTTGAATAAATTCCAAGGGAACCGTTCCCCAGGACTCGATCATCCGGGGAAGCAAGTTCGTTTTGCCGAGATTCAGGCCTGCGTCGAAACGTATAGGAATCTCAAACGAAGCAGGTCGTTCCTCTCCAGAACCGTATTCTGTGATGTGGGTTTTCCCGATTGGCATTTCAGAGTGGTATTTTTTCAGCTTCTTCGTGTCAATGCCGTAGAGCGCTAGCACCTGGGGATAACTCAGACCATAGATACTGGCGAGTGTAAACAACTTGTAGATGCTGGGCAGAGCATTTTTTTCGTTTTCGATTTGCGTCACCCAGGTGCCGGAGATCAGGAATTCGGCATTGCCCTCTGCGTCAGCAATGGTTTTGCTGAAAAGCGCGACTTCGCGCGTAGTGATTCCCAATCGGCCGCGAACCTCTTTGAGTCGTGTTCCGGGGTCCATGCAATTTCTATCCTAGCCGGTCGCCAGGGCTAGACTCGAGCGCCGCACCACACTACGATAGTGAATCATCTGGTGGTCTCGTTTCAGTAAAGAATATCCCTGTATCATGCTCTCCCTCGTCCAATCGCAGCGCGGAAGAATGTACCTTGTCAATTCAGTGAACCGAGTGTAGTTACATTGTTAGGTAATGTCGATAGTACGATGGGACCGTCGCTCGAGAGCCGAGCTTAGTCGCCGTTGACAAGTCTCGCCCGATGCTTGGGTTAATAGCCTCTTCGGCGGCAACGTCTGCGACTTGAATCCCGAGTCACCGCAGCTTGACGCCGTGATTTCTAGTCCGCGGAATCCAATGCTGAACACTTCTTGTCCAACGATTGGTACCATCAGACGCTCCGAGGCTGGCGAGCAGCACCCAGCTTCACCGGGTTAGTTTTTTCGAGTCGGAGACTAAAAACAGAGCAGAAATAATCTGCAACGCTGAGCGTATAACCCACAATCCTGACCGTGTTAAAAGGACCGCGCAACCACAGCAACGTCAATAGGGCGTTCGAGACAACAACAAAACACACATAGTTGATCGCGAGTCTGAACTCGAACCTTGGCCTAGGCTCAAACGTATAGCTAGCCAATCGCAGGTGAAGGTCCATGAGTTGTGCGACTTGCTTTTGAGTTAAGCGAAGCCACTTTATGGCAAGTGACTGACGCTCCTTCACAAAGAAATGCTGCAATTCCAATGCCCCTTTGCCGGCGATGAACTCCATGTCATCTATTGCAAAGATTCTCCTTGTGGCCATCGCTTCCAGAGACATCGAATCAAGAGCAGCGCGGGCCCGTGAGAAATCCTCGATCGTTACGGGCCGGTTTCTTCTTCCGCTCAAAGACTGAACAAGGAGTCGGCCACCGAAAACCAGGATCAACACCCCAAGAGCTAGTATCGGAGCTAGCGTTGTCATGGTCGGGTGATCCTCGCAAGGCGGCTGGATGTGCGAGCTAGTATCAATCGAGTCCTCGCCGCGAGAAGCTCATAGTCGCGCTCAAGTTCAATCGCCGGGAGTGCAGATTCTGGCTGCCGAGACCAAAGGGCCACGCACCACACAATCAGAGTCGCAACGAAGGTTAGAGGCAGGAGTTTCCTTAGACCTATCGAGAATTCATTGCCAGGCGAAAATAAGAAAGCCAAATTCATTACGTTGAATCCAATCCAAAACGAATAGCCAATGATCAACCCCAAAAGATTAGGTCCCAACGAAAGTCGGTAGCGTCCAAAGAGCCAAAGCAACACAAGAAGGAGAGCGCCTTCGATATAGCGGAGATCCCGGCCAAGCTCAGCCGTGGCGCGGGCGAATGACATGGCTCCACCGAATAACAGATCAGTTGCTGCATAAGAAAGGGCGAGAACAAATACCACAAGCAGAACTGCCTGAACCATGCGTGCGATTCCTGGATGGTGTCTGACTGAGCGTCTGAAGATTTCGATAATCACACCATAGCTCGCAGCAATAGTCACGACTTCTGTACTCCAATAGAAGGCCTGATATTTGTTCGGCGCGAATTCACAGCAGCAAAAGCGAAGAAATTCCGTGGCAAGAATACAGGTGATGTAAAAATAAAAGAGAGGGTATTTTCGGAAGAGGCATTCGGAAACACCTCGGAACAGTACGACAACTTCAAGCGCGACAGCGCTCCACCAGATAAAGTTCGTAACCATGGACACTCGGGTAATTTACTGCGCTGCATAGTATCACGGTAGCAAGAGGAAGGTACTCAGATCCTTCCTCTTGCTTGCTGTACCGTTTTGTTAGACCACGAACGATGCTAGTTGGCCTTTCGGTCCTGGCGGCAACGGTGGAACAGGTGCTCCTCCATCAACTATCGAAGGTTGTGGATTCCTCGGAGCAACAGGCGGGACCGGGGCACCGCCATCCGCTGTGAGGTTAGCCTGTGGAGTCACCGTTGATGAGAGGCGTTTCGGCGGTGGCGGTACCGGCGGTACTGGTGCACCACCGTCGGCGATTGTGTAGTTGACGGGCGGCTTCGTTGGAACGGGTGGAACCGGGGCTCCGCCATCGGCTAGCAGAGTCGGGTGTGAATCGCCCGAACCATGCCGCTTCGGGGGCGGTGGCGGCACCGGCGGTACTGGTGCACCACCGTCGGCGACCATATAGCTGGTGGGCGGTTTCTTGGGAACGGGAGGAACCGGAGCCCCTCCGTCCGCAACCCACGTGCCCGTCGTAGTGCCGGCAGATTGATCCACCCTCTGGTGACCTCTTGTGGCTACTGACGGCGCCACCAGAGCGATTGATGCAAGTACAGCGAGACCCCAACTGCTGCGTTTCTGAGAGTACATTGTGCCTCCTAAGGCTAGAATCCGGGCCCTACGGCCCAGTCCGCGCTATAGAAGCACAAAACCTAAACAAAAGAGGGATGTAGATTTCTTCGAAATATACGGGCTTGCTATGATAATCACGAAAGTGGTTCTTCAAAACGGGAGGTGTCACTTCGTCAGCAATTACTGCGGAAATTCGATTGCTATAGCAATCAGAGCCTCCAGCCACACTCAACTATCTTTTGCACGACCTTGATTCTGTGGAGAGATTCCGTCGTAGAGAGTCCGCGGTTCGGCGTCGGTATTCGACCCGAACGGTTTCCGATTGTTGGTCGCAGTGAGTGAGGGGCATCGCGGTGCTTACTATACCAATCAGGTGCACTCTTTTCTAAAACTCACGAGCATTCGTGAAGATACTGCGGCAATCACGCCGCGAGTGTAAGTTAAGCCCGCTGGAAGGACCAATCATGGTGAACGCCAGAAGTGATTCCGTGCCGGCATCCGTTGATGCTGTTATAAATTCGCTCACAATTCAGGGAATTGCTTTCCGTGGCCCATTCTGCACCCCCGGTCAGCGCACTGTCTTCGTTGTCGAAAGTCACATCCTCCTGGAGTCTGAACTCTTTGAACTATTGGCACAAAATAAGTTGGATCGAGACGGCATCCAGGAATTTGCCAAACGTATCAAGCAGCGAGAAAACCCCCATTAAGACGATTGAAAGAAGCATCCCTCTCCCGGAGGCACAGGAAGATGATCATGCGGAAGGATCAGCGGTACCGTTGTCAGAATCCGAATTGCCGCGGTGAGATCGAGGTGATGACGAATTCGGGAGAGGAAGACTCAAATGCCCGGTGTCATTGCGGTGCCAAGGTGAAGAAAGTCTACTCGAAGCCGGTTTTCCGTGAGCTATCTCACGTTGAGGCCATTGCGCGAGCAGAAGATACCACAATTCCAAAGAGCGCTTTGGCATTATTGTCGGTCACTGTGAGTGGGGTCCATCGGGGTGCTTGGTATACCAACCAGAACGACTCTTTTCTAAAGTTTATGCGCATTCGTGAAGATACTGCAGCAATCACGTGGCGAGTATACGTGGAGCCCGCTGTCAGGAAAGTTGATTTCGCAAGCCGTCTGGGGAAGCGGCTACCGGCGGAGGTCCAGACCCATGAGCCGGGCAGGAGAAAACGCGTGATGCTACATATTCCCGTCCTTATTCACGTCCAATTGCCTGACGGCAGAAGCCTCCGGCATGATGGCTTTACACTCGTGGTCAATGCCCACGGCTGTGTTTTCACGATGGAAACGAAGCTAGAAGTCGGACAACACATAGTGCTAGTGAATCCAAAGTCAGGGCTGGAGCAATCCGGTATCGTCACTCGCGTCCAAAAATCACGCGATGGCGGTTATGCGGTCGCATTCGAATTTGATAATTCTACTCTGCAACTCTGGTCTCATATGTTTTTTACGAAAGATGCGAAAGTCGAGCGTTTCTGAACACGCCTTCAAGCCAAGGCTCGTCTATTGCAAGAGCAGGTCACACTTGCTTGTGTTCTAGATCGCACCGAAGCCCTGCCTTTGCCGGGCTCACGTCGCACGGCCGCGATTGAAGCGAGGCAATGCGCACAGGCTCTTCCCAATCAGGATGGAAAACCACCACCTCAACCGCTAACGAGCCGTCGTCCTGCTCCTTACATTCGACGAGCAATGAACCCCATAACTCCTGCTTCCCTTCCTTGCGAATCCACTGCCCAACACGCACGGACACCGAGTCGCTGGCAACCTCAAGATGCCCCACGTTTCCTGCATGACAACGCACTTCGAACTTTCCGCAGGGCTGCTTGGCGCTTTGCTCCAAAAGGGGCTCCTCTGCTCTTCTCATAAAAGGCGTAGCAGGAGGCGATTTGATATACCCAACTTCCAATTTCCCTATATTGTGCTCGTCCATTTCGGAACTACCTCCTGGACCGATCCATGCCCGAAAGGGCGAATTCCTTTTCGGGGGATAAAAGTCCGTGAAGTGCATCTTTGGGAAGATTTCTTCCTCTGCACGATTTGAGCTGTATGCGGCATCCTTGCGGACCACACCGGAACCTCAAGACTTACTCACCTATCGGCCCGATCCGGGGATGTTATCGGGGGAAACCTGAGAATGATCTGATGAATGCCTAGCATGCAAGTTGCCATCCTCCTTTTCTTATAGCGAACAGCAGTGCAAAAATTATACGGCTCGAACGATCGGACTGGTGAATGAATTTCCCCCGTAATGAAATCCAGTTAGCTGTTGTTTCTTGCTTTGTTCAGCAATTGAGTTATCGGACCGTATCCTTACAGAACCTAGAAAACGCAAACATCACTGCTGCTTTTCCTACAGCTTGGCATTCGCAGAATTGCTTCCTTTACCAAGCATGAAGCCCCCCATCGCGAATGAGATTATCTCGATCCTCAGTTAATGCTTTCCGGCTTCTCCCTTTCAACCACCGATTTGGTAGATTTTACGAATTGAACTGCTCTGTAACTTGTTAGGCAATCGGAGTGTCTGTTACTACATCAATGAGTGTCACCTGTTCACCCGGGCCGCTCTACGATTGCACGTGGCTCAGCCATCGCTGAGCAAGCAGATTAGGGACCTGGAAGACTAACGACATCGCTTGGGGCAGCGCGGGCAAAGATACGCGTTATCTCAGCTAACTTCGGCGCCTATTGGCCAAGATGCCGGACGGAGAATGCAATCTAATCCTGTACATGGCCCAGAAAAAGGCAAAGCGCTAGCATCGCGCTTTGCCTTTGCGGAGAGCAGCCGTTCTTTCCGGCTGGGACTCCTCGACTCACCTTGAGTCGTGTGCACGGTAGCTTCTAAATACTTGCCCTTCGTACGCGGCCTGCCCCTTGTTGCGGCCGTATTCACTACAACGCGGCGCCACGCGAATCATAGTCTTCACGGCCCTTCCAAATCGGCATGGCGAGAACTCAAACGGCTCGTTCCGTGTCGTCTCAACTTTGGCGACCAAAAATCCCACCTCAACGCTGTTGTCTTCTTTACCCCTTTTTCAGCCGCTTTCACTCTCAAGCACCGCGAGTGCAAACAAGCCAGCGCCCATCGGCGCGGCGGTCTTCTGCTTCGCGGGAGCGCCCCTATGAGGTCTTGGTTCCTCCCACTTCGCGGGCACCCTCCAAGAAAGCAGACCTTGGCACTTGGGAGCTGTCTCACACTCGCGCCCTCCGGGTGGTGTGCCTTGAGAGACTCAGGGCATCAAAGGAGATTTTGCGATGTATGTATATGTTAAGTGGAATAGCTTTGGCCGGGGTTCATTGCCAAACGTTTCACTGATTAGAGCATGGTTGTTGCTCCGATGGCCACTCCCGGAACGGAGGCCTGCGACGCCGTAGGCGTCGCGCTTGGGCCGCAGTGGAGGGAGTGGCCAGTGAGGCAGTGTGGCGAGCCTATCTACGTCGGTCCTATAAAGTAGCTACCTTTGGCTAACTAGTACGGAAGTTATGTTGCCTCATGCAGTATTGTTCGATGAACTTGAGTCAGAGACTGGCTTCCTTTTGAGGCGTGTCGAAGTGATGGGCACAGACGCATCGAATCGGTGTCCAAAGGAAATGAGCCTGTGAGATTAAAAACTAACCTTCTTGCGCTAGTAGCCCTCCTGCTCTCGTCTCCGAGCGTGCCGCGGGCTTCGAACGCGCCGCTCAACCGACCAGAAATCCTCGGTCGGCTCGCCTCCGGATCGTCGCGCAGTTACGTAGCGCACCTAGTGAAAACCAGAGGCATCAACTTCTCGCCAACCGACTACTATCTTTCCCTAGTCGAACGGGCTGGCGGCACCGGAATTCTTTTGAATACCTTGCAAACCGCCCGCGGTGCGAACACCTCTGGCGGTGATCCTCCGTTCGAAAACCTTGCGCAATGCGCCGAATTACTTCAGCTGGGCGATATTCAAAAGGCGGAAAGTTCTTGCCGTGAAGCAATGGCTCAAGATCCAAGCAGCCCGTGGCCGCTTCTCGCCATCATTCGTTGCGTGAACGAGCCCTACCAAGGCCGCAGCGATGCGCAGGAACTTGCCCGCCGCGCGGCTGCCCTTGACCCAGGTCTCGCTGAACCCCACTTAATTCTGGCGCAGTTGGCACGCTCGAACGACGAGGCTTCTCGGGAGCTACATGAAGCCATTCGCTTGAACCCTGAGGAACTCGACGTTTTGCGACAGCTTAGGTACGTGGCCTCAGGGCGGCCGCCGGGCCCTCTCGCTGCGTCTGGAATGAATCCCCAGGAAGATTCGAGCTACCGTGCGATTCTTCAGATCGAACCGGATTACGCCCCAATTCATGTGGACGCAGCTTCTTTTTATCTTACGAACCTGCAAAAAGACCAAGCTCTTGCAGAAATTCGTGAAGTTCGCCGCCTGGAACCCGACAATCTCGACCTACACGAAGAGTTGGCCAGATGCCTAGAGTGGGGTGGAATCGAACCCTATCTTGAGGATGCCAAAGTTGCTGAGCTCAAAGAAGTTGCGCGCATCGCACCGCGCAGTCTTGCCCACTTACAAGAAGTGGCTTTCGAGTGCTGGGTCAAAGAGCGTGACGAGGATGCGATTAAGGCATTTCAAAACGTCGTGAAAGTCTTTCCAGAAAACTACATCTCCACCTTCCGAATGGTGGAGATTTATACGAGGATGGGCAGGCCCGATGACGCGACCACGGAACTGCGTCGTTTTCTTCAGGCGACCTCGAAAGACGCAGACGCTCACAAGGCAGAACGGATCTTTTCTCGCAAGCAGTTAGGCGATTTTCTGCTCGCCAAAAACGATTTTGTCTCTGCTGCTACCGAGTATAAGCAAGTTGTGCTTGAAGACCCCACGGATGCGCGGGCTCATAACCAAGTTGGTCTGGCGCTGATGAGTATGAAGCAGGTGGACGAGGCGATCCCCGAATTCCGGTCCGCCATTCAGCTCGAACCGACCTTGCCGCAACCTCACCATAATCTGGCAACCTGTCTCTATCAGCAGAACAAACTGCCTGAAGCCGTCGCGGAGTATCGCACAACTTTAGCCATTGACCCAGACTATCCTGATGCGCTCAACGAACTCGCCTGGATACTGTTGACTTCACAAAAGCTTGATCTGCGCGACCCGAAATCGGCATTGCAGTTGGCCAGACAGGCTGTCGTCGTTTTGGGCCAAGAGCCGACAGCTCGCCAAAATCAAATGGCCGCATACCTCGACACTCTCGCGGAGGCCCTGCTGCAGAACGGTGCGTCGGAGGAAGCCCTCGCCACCGAGACACGAGCCATCGGGCTCGACCCCCAAAACGCGGAACTCCAGTTGCGCCTCGCGCGTTTCCGCGAAACTGCGCAACCCAAAACTGCTCCCCAATAGGCTGCTCACAGGACTCCCGAATCCCTGTTACTCGACAGGTGGCATTGTCAACGGTTCGGGAACTCGGCAAGACGCATTGGTGTCTAGGATTAGTAAGAAAGAGAAGGGGGCCCCAGCAAGTATCTGGCACCCCCCTGCCATGCGACCAAAACTGAAAAACACGTTGGGTTGGCTTGTAGCCGCGCTCGGTTCTTTTCTGGGTCTTTTCGCCCTAACAGGATTCGGAATGTCCTGGCTTCCGCTCGGGGACCACGACCCAGGGTGGTTCCTGCGCTGGTTGAGCCTCTTCGGCATAGGGTTGTTTGGAGTCGGATTTCTGGCTGGTTCCCTCGCTGCGCCGCGAAACCCGAGGCGCGGCGGAATCCTCTTCCTGGGCTTCCTGCCTGCGACGGCGTTTTGCCTGGCGTACCCGGAATCCGGCTTCTTGGTGTGGCACTCGGATGGCGGCGGCTATTTTGAGACTCCGCTGCCTTGGACGGCGGTGGGATTGACGTTGCTGTTTTTCGCTCCGTTCGTGGCGCCGTTGTTCACACTCCGCAACAAGAAGCGAGCTGCGGTTGTATTTGCGGTCGCAGTAGCGGTGGCTGCGCCGATATTCGTGCTGTCCCGGTGGACGTCTGTGCTGCTGCCGCACCTTTTGGTTTCCGCATCTCCTCTCTTGTTGTTTGGCTTATTTTGGTGGGGAACACACAGGCTTCACTGGCCCGTTCTGATTCAGTCTCGTCCGCAAGGTCTGAGCAGACGCATCGCATGTGTTGTGGTTACCTGCCTAGCGATTTTCTGCGCTGATATTGCGATGACGTTCGTTCGCGCTGCACTGAATTCCTCACTTTTCAGCGCAGACTGCAACGGAAAACCACCATTCACACACGCCGAGTCGCCCTATCACGCCGTATTCACGGCCCGCGCCATCTACGTCGGCCCCTCCCTGCGCACCATGCTGCAATCCCGAAACAATCCCAACGCCCTTCACGATCCTGGCGTTGGAGAATGGGCCATTGGCGTCGTCCAGGAGCGATTTTGGGGAGTTCCTCAGCGTTGGCCACATCTCGTATTGATGACCGATTTTGTCTATTGGAAGGGTGAAACCTATTTCATTGACGGCTCTCGCGAACACGGGTTTTTGAGTAACGCGCTCCCAATCGTGGGCGCCAGAGTGAATTGTAGCCGCTCCCGGCCTGTCAAGGATGCTCTAGTGGATTTACGCGTGCTCCGGCAACCGCCCGTGGATGTCACGCGAATCATCGGCTACGTGCGACAGCCAGGGCCGTACGGCAGATTTGCGACGCCCCCCGAAACATCTAAATTCCTTGGGGGTGCACAAATCGATGTTTCAGGACCCGCCGGCACAACTTCCGTGACAACCGATGCGTCGGGAATTTATCAATTGGATGGCATGCCGCCGGGAGACTATACACTGAAGTTAGCCGTCCCAGACAACCAGATCACCGGTTTCTGGGATCAAGAGGGATCGCCAGCACATGTGCACTTAAAAACTGACGGGCTGGTGGAACACGATTTTGATCTGTTCTGGAATGGGCGAATTGAGGGCCATGTCACAGATGATTCCGGCAAATCTGCGCGTGTTTGGGTAATGCTAACGAGTGCAGACGGAAAGAATTTGCCCGGCAACGTGGATTTCTTCCAGCAGACCAAACCTGATGGCTTTTACCAAGTAAAGAAGGTTCCCCCGGGGCGCTATATCATGACCGTCAATCCCGATGGTCCGTACCACGATTGGCCCTATGATATCCAGTATTATCGTTCAGCCGTCGCCGCTCAAGATGCTCAGGTTCTGGAACTCCGTGCGGGGCAACAAATCAAGAGAATCGACTTCACTGTTCCTCGTTTGACCGAGCGGATAGTTCGGGTCCACGTTACTTGGCCAAACGGAAATGCAGCAGCAGGTGCAAATATCTGCGTTGCGTACGAACACACTAAAAACTTCGTAGCCCAAAGCACTGCGAGCAGGATCAAGGATTCAGATCAGAATGGTTTCGGCGTGATTCATTTGTACGGCGACTCGCGAGTGCGCGTATCGCCGCTCAGTATATCGATGACGAAAAGCACAACCGAACCGATACCTACTACAGTCAGACCGTAGAATCCGTGGCGAGCAAGATACCCGATCAATTAAATCTCGTGCTGACCTCTCCGAAACTGTAGCGGTTCGCTCGATGACTTCTGGATAGGTGGAGGGAGTGGCTGGCGACAGAGTTTTGGGCGAGTCTCGTCCCAACTGAATCCTCGCGAATGTCGCCGTCCCCAGTTTGCATTACTTCCGATTTGCCCTTCATCCAGAATGGCGTCGCCAGATTCGTTGCTAAACGCGCGGTGACTACTCGCGACCTATTTAGCGTACCAGGTGACGGCGTAAAAATCGGCCGAAGCGATGCTAGTCTGGCCGCACCACAGATGTTTGCGTCCCTAAGATGACACTTGCAGCCTCTAGTACGGAAGTTACGTAGACTGAGAGATGAGGGCGAGCTACGATTCGGATATAGCTTCTGACGGAGAGAATAGAATGGAACCAAGTTCCCAGAGTCGGCGAATTGCTCTATTAGTGTTTGTAGCTGTGGTTGTCGCGGGCTCTACCGTGGCGATGCTTTACCGCGTCAGAGAACATAAAGTTTCGGCCGCCGCGATTCTAACGAAACAACCGACAGCGGAAGCAGCGAGTCCTCGCGAACTCGCGACCGGAAACATACCGCCGCAACCGTCAGCCACTTCTCCCGACGATACAGCGGCCTTCGCCTCGATAGCCGAAAGTGAAGGGACCCAACTCCGGGAAGGTTTCACGCTAGCGCAGTGGATAGAGCTGCATGGCAAGGATGAGGGGTGGGAGAGAAAACCAAACAAGAAACTAGAGATGACTGACTGGCCGCGAAAGGAATGCCTCAGCTACGTGAAACGAGAGACGCTACCTTCCGGCACCGAGATGGTTCGAGCGGCCTACTTCTATCCGCCACCAGTGCCCTCACCTGTCATCTTCCCAGCACAGAACGGTCCAGAATTAATTGACGGCTGCGTTCTCGCCATCGTTCTTGTTGAAGCGGCGACACCGATGTCTGATTTCGGCCCTGAACCGGAGCGAGACGAACGTAGACGGGAATTCGGCCATACGCTTGACCGAGCGGTGCAACAGCGGTTTACGAAGTTATACGGCGACAGTCTTGGCATGAAGAACGTTCCTTTCTGGGGACCGGGGTCACGCTTCTACGAAGACGCCGCTCGCTGGATACCGCATGCGGAAATCATCTCCGGCTACGACCCCAAGGGTTTGCACATGCCCGATGGAGACCAGTTGGCGGTGGCCCCCTTTGCGTTCGTGCATGCACGCTTGCCTTTGGTGAAGGAGTTCGAACTTCACATCTTCAAGTGGCATTACGACCCAACTGCGGAAACCGCTCGATTTCAGAAAGCGGTCGCGCTTGCAGGGGTGGACACTGCGATTTCGCAGCGGATGGAAAAGCTGTATGAGGTAGATACTCAGCTCGCCCGACGCTTGCAAGACGAGGCTGAGGAGATTTGTAAAACTCGATGCGTGCCAGAAGCAATGCCTACACCTACCGGAAACGACTGGAAGGAACCCCTATTGCCGATAATTCAGGACTGGTTCAAAGCGTTGAAAACTGCAGCTCCGGGAAGGCGGGCAGCGGGCCTAGTAGCCGCTGACCGTCTGCTTGTGGCCTTCGGCGGAGTCAGACCCGGAGATCAATTCGGGAGCGTGCAATCCAGCACCCCTGAGCAATCAAAACGACGTTCGGAATTACACGGACTTGGCGCAACTTTCGAACCCGGCTTTGCAGACGCCTTCTACCACTACACGGGCAATTGGCTGAACGAGGCAAAGGACCTAGATCATGATAGCGAAGGTGGAGTCTTGGCGCTCGTAACATGGATGTCCAGCGGTGAAGTTTGCAGCCAGGCAGGATCGGAAGCCTTTCGTACGATCATTTCTGATGGTGAGGCCCTGCTTTCGAAGAAAATCGATCCACCGACAGCCGCGCAGGTTCACTTCATGGTTGGCGACGCATATTCCGACATGGTCGCAATCGCTGCTGGGGAATCGGGAGGCAACGGTGAGTACGACGCAAGTAAATACGAAGCCGAGGCCGAGTCGGATCGCACGAAAGCACTCGCTCACTATCGCGCAGGCCTGGCCATCGATAATACTTCGCCTAGTGCCAAAGATGCCTGGAGCCAGGCATGGTACCTGTCTGCTGGTCTCCTGCCCCGCGAGCGGTATGTTTGCTTCGGCGACTAGGCTGTCCAGCTCTCCCAACGTCGAGCAGGCATGGTTGCGGCGCAGGTCCTGAGAAACCGGCCACCCGGAAGGTAACCGTCGCAAAACGCAGGAGCCACTCGAATCGAGCACCATTGTCGAGCCTGTAGCGAAATCCCGCCTCTGCGTGATGGTGACGGTATCTGGCCGGACTCGTGGCCCCCTGATTTTTCTGTTCCGCTTTACCTGCTCACATAGCTCGGCCAATACCACACCGATCTTCCCAGTTCAGTAGGCCAGCCTTTTTCTGCCGCTCATTTTCCTGGGCACTGCTTCAGGCTAATTCCTGCGTCCGGCAGCTTCGCGGCTTCTGCTTTCCCGGTTCCGCCCTTACCCCATTGGGTTCCCTCCCATAAAGCAGCCGCTCGCCTTGGAAGCAGCAGCCCTCGCTTTTGGGTGCCCCAGAAAAATGGGGCAGAAAAAGGAGACATTTTCATGTCCTACTTGAACTCGGTAACGATCGTGGGCTTCGTTGGAGCCGACCCGGAGCAGCGTCAAGCGCGGAACAACGGTTCAAAATTCACCGTTCTTTCCGTCGCCACACAACGCTCCTGGAAAAACGCAGAAGACGAATGGGTCTCGAAAGTCGAGTGGCATCGCGTCGCGATATTTCGCCCTCGGCTGGCTGAGGCTGTTCTCACTAACGTCAAGAAAGGCGCTCACGTGCTCGTCGAAGGCAGCCTAGTCAGCTCGACCTATGAGCAGGCGAATGGCAAAGGCAAGAAGGCCAAGACGGCGAAGATCACGTCGTGGTCGATTCGCGCCGATGTCGTGCGCAAGCTCGACCGCGGCGAACCAGAACCGCAAGCACCAGCGTCCAGTTCTGACACTGTCGTGCTGCCTTCCGACGCAAGCGATCCGGCTCCGTTCTGACCTTTCACCTCAAAAGGCCCTCCGACGATTTCGGAGGGCCTTTTTTACTTTTCTGCTCTACCGGATCAGCCCGCCGCTTCGCTCGCAGTCGTGGCGCCGTCGCTCAGTTGAAGGGGCGTTGGACCGGCCGGTGTCGGGACGTTGGCAAGACGCTTCAGCAACGAATCGAGAGCTGAGACACCATCATCTACCGCTGCCGCCTCTGCGTCCGTCAGCGGAATTTCCTGCCGCATACGCAACAAGTTGTTCTTGCCCTCAAGAAGCGCCGAGGACGTTGAGCCTTTGGGCATGTAGAACGAGCACTTCGCACACGCCATCCGGTGCGGGCATTGGTCGAAAAAATCGTAGGTGCAGTAGCCGTGACCCAGATCGTAGAATTTCCAGGCTTCCTGGGCGCCCACGCCTCCTCGAACCTTTTCCTGATCAATGAGAACTTCGATCGTTCGCAAATTTCGACCGAAGTACCCTGCATCCGAATACGATTTCATCAGCTTCGTGGGTGTGATCTTTGCATACCGCTGCGTGGACGATGGCAGCCGGTGCCCAAGCCACTCCTGCAACTCGTACAGGCTCATGGGCTCCTTGGCATTGAACAACTGCGTGGCGATCGTAGATCGCGCTCGGTGACTCGTAATTTTTCCCCGAATATCTCGTTGTGGCACTCCAGCCTTCTTGCACAGTCGGGGGATCAGCCCGAGATTCAGGTAATATAACCCGAGATGCCTCATACGGTGCAAAAACAGAAAGTCAACCATCTCGCCTGTCTTGCTATCGCAGAGTTTTGCCTGCACAGGTCGCACCTTCTCCCAAACATTGATCGCTTCTCTCACTATCCTGTCCACCGGTTTCGTGAACGCTGCACTCGTTTTGTTCACAGGAACATCCAACAAGCATATGGAGGAATCATTTTCCTCCTGCCAGCGCACACACCCAACTCGCAAGCGGCGGATTTCATCCCCTCGCAAGCCGGCGAACAACCACACTACGGTTAGGGCACGCATCATTTCTATTGGGTAAAAGGTATAGATTCTTCCGTCAGGGTTTCGCCTGCTTGCAAAATCCTCTGCAGTGATATTGAGTCCCGCCCACAGAAGCTTCGCCCACACGTCATCGGCGATGACTCTCGGTGCGGAAGAACATACGAGTGCCTTGAGGGAACGCGGCGGGGTCAGGCTACGGTAAGGATCGAACCGTGGAGGAATGACACCCCATTCTTGCAGATCCGCAAAGAACACGCGAACGGCGCTGTAACATTGCATTTTTCCAGACGGTGTCAGCGGCCTTCCGTAATGTCTTTTGTGGTGCCCCAGCGCCCTCCAGTCCCCACATCGGATGTTGGTGATCATGGTCAGGCACTCGACCGCCAACTTGCGGTCCCAGTCCTCCGGTCCGTCAATCCCCGGATGCGTCGCGCCCAGCCATCGACCAACAGTGAGAAGAAAGTAGTAGTTTTGTGTTCGGACGCGCCACGTATACCTGGCATTTTCGAACCAGTACTTAGCTGCCTGGGCCCATTTCTCCGGTACTCCCGTCAGGAGCTGAGGATTCGGATACCGCGGGCGTTCCATACGCTTGATCGGTGCGGAGATGATTTTGCGATTTGCGAGCACTTTCGAGACAGCCGACAAGAAGAACGTAGGATTTTTCCCTGCCGCCGGTCAAACACCTTTTGAAGACCCTCCACCGTGAGGTCCTCCAGATAAGGACTACGATTCGTAACCAGAACCTCACACATCGCCCGAGGAACGTAGATTCTCGCGGTCCGGTCCCGATAGCCAAAGTGCACAAGCATCTCTTCGAGCTCCGCGAACAGCTTTCGAACATGTTCACGACCAAAGATGCGATACGCAAGACCATAAAAGATGAAGGTCTTGCCCCCCGACTTATGCAGTGCGTCGAAACCGCACAACAGGTAGCCGACCGCAGCAACGGACGGCTTTTCATGACCGCCTTTCCTAATGCTCGCGATCCATTCTTCCTCCGTCCAGCCCCAATAGCTCCTCCCGCGAGCTGCAACGTCGCGCACCATCATCGCCTTCAAGTTCGCCCAGTATTTTGGCTGAAGCTCAATGTGGGTGCAGACGTCCTCGAGCGGCTTCATGAGCCGTGGGAGCTTGCATTTCTCGATCACCTCCGAAGGAGGAATGCCTTCTACCAAGCTCGACCGATTGGCACACAGAGTTTCCGCTTCGTCTGGCTTCAACTCTAGAGTTCGGTCGTATTCGTCGAGCTTCACCGGCCAGGTCCACGGCGAGGAGGCACATACTTTATCGTTCATGCCAGCACCTCGCCCATCGCCGCTACTCGACGTGCATGGATCTCCGCCATACCGCGAGCCAGCTTATTGGCCAGGTCGCGGCCACTCAGATGAATGTAAAGCACGGTTGTTTGCACGCTGCGATGCCCCGAAAAAGTGGCGATCTCATGGATATCCCAGTTCGCTCGGGCGAGGTCGGTGAGGCAGAGATGCCGTAGGCTGTGTGGCGTGAAACGAGGTAGGTTACACCGCTCGGCCATCCGCGCGATTGCTTTCGACCAAGTCCAGATCGTAATCGGCTGCCCATGATTGCGGCACGACTCAGAAAGGAACAACGGGCCCCGCTCACGACTCAGTTCCCGGCGGATGAGCAGATAGGTGCTGAACAGCTCACTCGTTGCTGGCGAGTATGGAACGATCCTCTCTGTGCGGTTCTTTGTCTTCTCCGCCCGAATGCGCAGCATTCGATGTGCTGGGTCAATGTCTGTCGTTTCCAGGGAACAGATCTCTTCCCGGCGAAGCGCCGCGTCGTAGGACATCGCCAGCATCACCCGGTTGCGCAGTGGCTCTTGTTTGCAGACTTCCAGGATGGTCCGCCACTCTTCTTCGTTTGGAATCCACGGAAGCCGGTATTGTCTTTGAATGAAACTGCGCCCGGCCACCGCCGGGCGCAGAGGGTTTCGTCCGCAGATTCTCTCTTCCACCAGGAAGTCATGAAAGAGTCGAACAACGGTCAGATGCTGTTGCAGAGTTGCGTGCGCGAGCGTCGTGCTGGCCGGAAGCCCCTCTTTCCGAACCCTGGGAACGGATACATTCGTAATGCTCCGGACGTAAGTTCCGATTGTTGGACGAATGACAGATTCGAACGAAATGTCCTGGGACTCGAGGAATCCGAGATACGAGTCTAGATCTCGTCCGTAGGCTTCGATGGTGTTCGCTGCTAGACCTCGTGCGGCCTGAAACTTCAGCCATTCTCTTGCGTGCGGATTCTCTGCAACCCTTCGATATCGCTCCCATCGCACTTCACAGATAGAAAACTCCAGGGCCATTGGTCCCTCCAGGTTGGATTCGGCCCCTCCGGGGCCGAATCCACGATACGTCCGGCAGAAGAGCCAGCCCTATTCCACATAAACAATACCGTGAGGTTAATCGGATTTCTAGGGAAGGACGCCGAAGTGAAGACCACGAAGAGCGGAAACGAATACACCGTTCTATCGCTCGCCACGCAAGCGTCTTGGAAGGACAAGAAATCGGGCGAGTACGTGAACCGTACCGAATGGCACCGGATGATCGCGTGGGCCAATCTTTCGACGTTCGCCGCCACACTGAAAAAGGGCACGCACCTCTCTGTGGAAGGCGAGTTGCGCTACCGCGAGTTCAACGACAAGAAGCACAAGAAGGTCAAGGTTCGTCTCGCGGAGATCCACCTAGGCAAGATCGGCAAGCTCGACCGCGCCGAAAAGCGCGATGCGAATGCCCCGCCGCCTGAGCTGCCGGCCAACGGCGAGGAGGCCCCTTTCTAGGGGCCTCCGTCTGTCCAGACCGACGAGTTCCTTGTGAGTTCCGCGCACCATCCGTGTATAGGTGACGAACACTATCATTAATCGTGGGAAGCATGTTTGCGATTCTGTTACGGGGGCACGGCCTATCATCTAAAACCGAGGGCCGTGTTCGGAGATGTTGTGAGCGGCGTACGCTGACACTCTGTGCTATAAAACCTTGATGAAAATCATCGAACAGTGGCTCTTATTCAAATACGTCGATGGTCAGTTCACGCCCTTATCGAAGCCGTTCAAAACAAAAGATCAGGCAGAGAAAGCGCGCTTGAAACTCCCGGAGCGAGAGCGGGGGTCGGTTGGGGTAGGCGCGATTAGGATAAAGAAGTAGGAAATGACCGACTCCTACGTAATCTCTTTAATCCTTGTCGCGAAAGGATGGCTTTGGAGGAGCTTCTCGTGACAGTGTGAACAGCCCCCACTAGCGATGGCCAAATCCCGAGCGTCAACGACATCAGAAGCAAAAATCGTGATCACACTTTCGTTTCGTTTAAGACAAGCGGGGCAAGTGAAAGAATAGCGGACCTCAAAAGTCTTTTGCATGGCGACTATATCTTAGTTCATTCGCCACGATCACCGCAGCAACAACCGGACATCGACCAGCTTGGGTGGACGAGCGCGGTCCACTTGATGGGAGCCAAGGCCAGCTTTGAAAGCCTTACAAGCTGCACATATCGGTAAATTGAGGTACTGCCACAGGTCGGGCATATAGGTGGACAAGGCATCGCAGCAGAAGATGGTCGAAATTTTCGGCTAGTTTCTTTGGCGGCTCAAGATTGACGCCGACAATCGGAAGTTGGAGGATTATGTCAGAAATTAGTCATGCCCCAAGTACAAATGAAGCAGTCGTATATCCCCATGACTATTTACTGCGGTCACTGCCAGCAGGAACAGGTCGTGCATATGCAGGCGCGAACCGGATTTTGGCAAATGGCGCATCAATCCGTTAAGTGTGTGAAGTGTGAGCAGCAGTTCGACGTGATGATTCCCGACGCCATCGTCGCCGGGCCATTCCTTCCGCTTAATCTACTCACCTAACCGTTGTGATATAGTCGAGCAACTCCAAATCTCGAATGGTTGTGGAGGCCCGGTGCAAGCTGGGCCTTTTCCTTTGGAAGTCGAACATGACCGAATCATCCCACTACAAACGGATGGCCTTCTGTGCAACCACTAGAGATAAAATCTTCACAATCTACTTTCACCAAAAGCGCGAGCGGTACCGAATGATCTCCGATAAAGAGTACCCGAAGGTGGAGCACAGGCTTGCCGAAATTCACCTCGCCAAAATCGGGAAGCTCGACCGTGGCGAGCAACTCGCTGATGAATTGCCAGCAATTCAGACCGACGATCAGGCCGCTTAACACTTCTCTCCTCCCAACCCACTTTACTGCATGAACTTTCCGGTCTCCGAAGATCGAGACACCCTGCCATCCACCGTGGCAGGGTGTGCCTTCACAAGCTCAACACCCTCCAATCGGTAAAAAACTCTTTACGAAACTCAATTGCTCTTCCGCCGCAAAGCATGCGCCTGCTCCGCCCGCTTCTTCTGTCAAGGGTCTCCGCTGCGCTCCGATGAACGGCTCACCACGCCCGCCCTTGACAGCGCGGACGGCCATGCGCAGAGGCGCGTCTATGAAGAGCATTTGTTTTTTGTGCACTGCTTCACATTGCCCAGAAAGCAAAAACCTAAGCCTCTTCGCAGGAGCAAGAACGATGAGTACGAACGGAATCATTGCACGCTCAACGGGCGAAGGAACTTTCAAAGGTGTCTATCATCACTGGGATAGCTATCCGAATGAGGGCCTGGGCCAATATCTGACTCAAGTATTGGTAGGGCATTTCAAAAACGATCTGGCACGCATGCTGCGGATTCTAATTGATGAACACCCGGCAGGCTGGAGCACCATTGTCAATAAAGACTTCACGCTCAAGCCCGGTTACACCGCAGAAAGCCTCAAACGTCCGTCTACTTCTGGCATGAGTGATGCGGACTATGGCGCGGCAATAGAACAATTCCACGCACTGCCTGACTATCGTCGTCCGCAGTGCTATTGCCACGGGAAGCGCCATGAGGAAGCCCAAGTTCTTACTGAAGACTCTGAAGTTTGCGCATCATGGGCCTACGTGTTCGACGAAGAGGAACGCATCCTCCATGTGTGCAATCGCGAAAAACATCAGGACACGAAGGATTATTTCTGGAACGATGTCGCCCGCATCGAACTCGACAACTTGAATGAAGTCGATTGGGCACACATCGAATGTGGCGAACAGTTTGAACGGTGCGGTCACTATGCATGGAAACACCTCCCTGAGTTAGAGGGCAAGAGCACCTTGGGCATGCAGACATTTCTTGGCCGTCGACCTTTCCAATTGCACGATGCCATCGGCTTTATAGTGAATGGCAAGCGCGTGAAGAATACTGGCTGCGGTGGCGATGCCGATTTCTTGCGGCGAAGTCACAACCTACCCCCACTTCCACCGAACACTTGGGTCGCAACCATCGTGTACGAGAACGGACGCCGGGCGGACATACCCGTAGCACTGCGCACACCTGGTGGCGATAAGCCATACCCTGGCGTGACGTGGATATTTCCGCCAACTGTGGTCAATCCGAAAGAAACATTAGTGGGGTGAACATGCGCAACGATCAAACAGAAACGAAATGGACGCCGGGGCCGTGGCAGGTAACTCAATGTCGAAGTGGCATGCCCTATGTAAATGTTTTTCGAGTTAGCGGCCCGTCCGACGGTACAGCACCTTGCACTATTCTCTTCGAAACCAAGTACGAAACAGCCGCAGAAAACAAGGCCAACGTCCACCTGATTGCCGCCGCGCCGGATATGTACAAGGCTCTGGAACGTCTTTTGCTGGCCTATCAAGGCGGCACCGCGGCGCGTTCTGTTCAACAGCAAAGGGAAGATGCCACGTTTGCGGCCGCGACACTTGCCAAAGCAAGGGGGTCATCAGAAATTCGGCAGGTATCCGGCATGGCACAAAGGCGCGAACGTTAACCAATCAAAAGTAACGGCAACTATTCGGTCGGGCCGCGCCTCTTTGGTGCGGCCCGTTTTTTTCTTGTCCCGCCCGCCCACCCAAAGAATCGCAAGGAACCCGTTTCCACCACTAGGCGCACTAGTTGGTATCCCTAACGGATCTCATTGTGTTGCCGAAAACGTGCTTGGAAACTCCCGACTTCTTTGGGCTACCTCCGTAAGCAAAATCCACACCTTCCGATCTACCTTTCTTACAAAACCTGAAACCACATAGTCGAAGCCTTTCTGAATTGAAGTTCCTGTACTGCTCTTCCCGCCGAAAGACTGCGCTTCGCCGCCCGCTTCCTCTGTCAAGGCTCTTCGCTTCGCTCCGATGAACGCAAACTGCGCGGCCTTGACAGCGCGAACGGCGAAGCGCCTAGGACGGCTAGGAAGAGCATTTGTTTTTTGTGCAGCAATGTGCCGCTGCCCAAGAAGCAAAAACCAAAAACACAAAGGAGCGAACAATGCAGGCAGAAACGATTGAGTTGTATTTCCAGCAAGGTAGTTCAGACAAGGTGTATCACCTCCAATTGGAAAGCGTTGAAGAACAGTGGTCGGTCAATGCGCAGTGGGGGCGGCGTGGTTCAGCTTTGCAAAGCGATACGAAGGTGAGCAGCGTCGCTTATGAGGAAGCTAAGCGCGTCTATGACCGAATCATTCGAGAAAAGACGGGCAAGGGTTATCGAATCGCCGAGGCAACGACCAACGGCAATACGCCCATTTCGGTTGGATTGCCTTCCGTCAAAGAGCATTCCGGTCACGCGCCGGAATTACTAACCCCCATCGAGGAACCCGAGGCGTTGCAGTTGGTACAGGACGCGTCTTGGTGGTTCCAGCAGAAGTTCGATGGGCGACGACTGGCTGTACAAAAAGCGGACGGCCAATATTCGGGAATCAACAAACTCGGCCAGCTTATTCCAATCGACTCTCGGCTAACGAAATGCCTAGAGTTAGTCCAAGCGGAAGCCTTCCTAGTGGACGGTGAAATCACCGATTCACGGTTCCATCTCTGGGACCTCCTCAGCATTGACGGAACTGACCTGCGGATTCAGTCATACGAAATCCGTTACGCACGTCTTGGCCTTGTGTTCCGAGGCGTGGACGAGGCGCTCCGCGTTTGCGAAACGGCCATGACCCCGAAGACAAAACGCGCCTTCGTGAAAGTCATGCACGAATCTCGCGCCGAAGGGTTCGTTTGCAAGAACCGGAACGCGGTGTATGGGGGAGGACGTGCAGGACAGCACTTCAAATGCAAGTTTGTCACAACCGCTTCCTTCATCGTCGGCCCGAAGCCAGCAGCAAAGGCCGCCGATGGACACCGCTCCATTGGTCTCTATCTGGTAGAGGAAGATCGGCAGCGCTTCATGGGCACTGTGGGGGTACCGGAGCGTTACGCGCTTCCACGTGAGGGGCAGATCGTTGAGATTCGATACCTCTATTGCCATCCCGGAGCCGATGGAAAGCTCATCCAAGCGAAGTATTTCGGCCAGATTCGTGACGACGTAGCGCGAGGCGACTGCTCGGTGAACCAGTTGAAACTCAAAGCCGACGAGAGCGACCCGACCGAATCCTGATTACCCACCGGAACGACCGCAGGCGGAAAACTGCGGGTTATTTCCTGACCAAACCGAACACGCACACACAACAATTCTTTTGCCGATGAGTTTTGAGAATGATAAAGATTCACAAAAAAGGAGAAACAAAATGAGCGCGACAAAAGCAGTGAAGTCATCGGAAGAGTACGTGACCATTCCGATTGTGGACTTGACTGAATCAAGTACGAATCCCCGCAAGGTGTTTGACGAGGAGCGGCTTGAGGAACTGGCCGGGAGCATTCGCAGCAAAGGCGTCCTCTCTCCACTCCTCGTGCGGCGAATCAACGGACACTTTGAAATTGTCACGGGGGCACGGCGCTACCGCGCCGCGCAGCGTGCAGGGTTAGACGAAATCCCGGTCCGCATTGGAGCATTCACCGATGAGGAGGCCCTTGAAATTCAAATCATCGAGAATATTCAAAGGGCCGACGTGCATCCGTTCGAGGAAGCGCAAGGGTTTCGCGCTTTGCTGGACAGAGAAGGTGTGGATTACTCCATTGAGAAGATAGCAGCGAAAACGGGTAAGGCTGCTTCGTTTATCGCTAAACGCCTCAAGCTCTTGGACCTCACACAACCCGCAGTCGATGCCTTCACCGCTGGACACATCGGTGTCGAGCACGCCTTACTCATTGCGAAGCTTGCACCCGAGATGCAAGAGATTGCATTGGCCCATTGCTTTGATGGCTATTTTGCCGCGAACGAATCTGAGCGAAGCCTTGTGCCTGCGAGTAGATTACAGGCGTGGATTGAGCAAAACGTTTATCTCAGCCTTAAGTCAGTACCGTTTTCGAAAGAGGATGAGAGGCTTTTGCCGGAAGCCGGAAGTTGCGCCCAGTGCCCGAAGCGCACCGGATTCAACACGCTGCTCTTCTCGGAGGTCAAGGACGATTCGTGCTCTGACGCCGCGTGTTTTAACCGGAAACTGGACGCGCACATCCTTCAACGGATAGAGAAGATGCCAAATCTCATCCAGATTTCGGAAAAGTACACCATCGCAGGAGAGACGCCGATCATTCCGCGCCGTGACTATGTCGAAGTCATTTCGCGGAAAGCGCAGAAAGGGAAAGAAGCCCGACCGGAACAGCGCCTTTGTGACCACCTCAAGCCCGCTATTTATGCAGACGGCATGGATAAAGGCCGAGTCGTAAAGGTATGTGCAGACCGGACGTGCAAGGTCCACTTCCGCGAGCAACAACAGCAAGAAAGGCAGCGTCTTCAATTCAAAGCGGAAAAGACAGCCGCAAACCAGAAGCTGAAGCAAGCCATTTCTTTCCGGCACCGCCTTATGGCCGACGTTCTCAAACGCGTAAAGCCGCAATTTGGAACCGAAGAGATGCGGATGGTAGCGTGCTTTGCGTTGCGCTCCCTGCCACACGAACTGGCGTGCCGCCTTGCAAAGCGGAATGGCTTGCAAAACTCGAAAGACCCCCGCGATTATCAGATGGCCGAGAAGGCCCGGACACTTTACAAGAAGGCGAATGCTGCCGGATTGGCAGTGCTCATCTTCGAGGCAATGCTTTTAGGCTCCGCCGAGAGGACGACCGATAACAAAGATGACGACCCACTGAGCATCGCTGCTGCTCTCTTCAAAATCGACACGAAGGCGCTCCGTGCCGTCGCCGCCAAGGAGGCGAAGCAAAAAGCGCAGAAGAAGGCGGAAAAGACCGTGGGCACATCGAAGAAAGAAAACAATTCGAAACGCACCCGTAAGTAACACAACGGACACACCGAACGGGACTGTCCTTCTGGGGGACAGCCCCGTTCGCTCTTCGTCAATATCCAATCGTGTCGGCTTCGCTCAAGCTGACCCCGGAGAACGGCCAAACGTTGATAATGTTTCAGGTATCACACAATGAATTGACGGAGGACAAAGTTAGCGTCCGCGTCCGGGCTTCTCGTGATGCTTTACCGCCTGCAATTCCTTTCCAAACACCTTAGCGGCCCAATCCGGTATCGTCTGCGCGACTTTGCTCAGTTCGCCGCCGATGAACTGCGCCACTACGCGGTAGCCACGCCGATGCGCGGTGTTGTCGTACACGATTAAATCATCAGTGTGTTTGCGGACTTCGGGAAGATTCTTCGGCGATTCCTTGTAGGAATCAATCACGCTTGATATGGGCACGGCTTGTCCGCCTCGACTCATGCGCACCAAGACCCGCCCAACATTCAAATTCGCATCTTCCGTAGAAATAAAGAGCACTTTCGTGGAGTAGCCTGCGGCCTTGGCTTCGTCCAGCAGTTGAGTGTCCACACGGATGTCTTCGACGGCAAAAGAGCGCCGCTCATTGAGAAACGATTGTTGCTGGTGTCTTACGGGGGGAACGAGACTAGGGAACGCCTCTTTCAAGTAGGCTTCATAGAAAGTTGTTTTGCCGGCGCCCAGCGGTCCCGCGATGATAAAGAGTGTTGGCTTCTGCTGGCTCAGAGTGTCGTTCCTTCGTGCGCAGTTTTATGCTGTCCCCTCTGCGGTGCGCGCTCAAACTGTGTTTCTAATCCCGCAACGGGAGTTCGCTCTCCGTCAGGCGTGACTTTCACCGTCGCTTTCAGATTGCGGTCGTATTCGTAGTACGTTCCGTCGGGCTCTTCCACATCTGCGGAAACCGGCTGCACTGCTGAAAGTCCCGAGAGCATCTGGTTAAGCTCGCGACGCTCCAACTCCGACATTGTGTCGTACGATCGCATGGATACCCCCCGTCCCTTGGCTGGTCTTTTGAGTTCGCCTTCTCCAGTCTTTGCGTAATAAGCCAGAAGAGCGCTGTTCACGAGCTGATTCATCGAACACTTCCGCTTTTGAGCGACTTGATGAATGCGCTTGCGAAGGCGCCGCAAGATAACCACTTGCGTTTCTCTCCCGGTTTGTTTCTGCCTGGACTGAAGCTTGACAAGCTCGACGGTATTCAGGTCGACTGCCAGAAGCGCATCGTTGATCGAAGTCGAGAGTTCTCCCATATACCGAGGTTTATCCCGCAGGAGTTTGTCGAGCGCACTTAAGAGCCGGACATTGTAGACCCCGAAGTTTGCGCTTCTTCGTTTCGCCACGATGCCTACCGTTCTTGGACTGGGGGGTTCCCGCAACTGAACATACGTTGCGGTCTCTACATGAGATATATACATGACCCTCAGAAGTTGTTCAAGTCTTCCCTACAATTCCGTTGGATTGTAGGGTGCTTCGAATACGATGTCTTTGTTCACGCGCACATTGAACCGATAGCCAACGGGAATCTTGATGGTTGGCTGGATACTTAAATTCTTGCGTGTGATTTCTGTACCAAGCTGCCCGAGTTGCTGGCCAACCGCGGCGGATGCCGTTTGACCAGCCGTGGGAGTCGTGAGCAGAGACGTGTTCTGCCTTTGCGACAGCTCGATCCCTGCCGCGAAGGCGCTCGTTAGTAGGGCAGAACCGACTAGTCGTTTGTAGTGATTATCAACTTGGTCGTGAAACCCGGCCATCCCTTGAATGTCCTGGCCCATCATTCCATCGAGGTTGATCGAGCTGCCATCGGGGTAAATGATCCGTGTCCAGATGACCTGCAAGCGATTTTGGCCGTACGCAATCTGGGAGTCGTAGACTCCAACCATCCGCGACCCTTGCGGAACCAGAAGATATTTTCCCGTGGCTGTGTCGTAGACGTTCGAGCGGACCAGCGCCTTCACCTCCCCGGGCAGATCAGAATTGATTCCTTGCTCGAGAATCGCCGGAATATCCCAGCCCATTTTCAGTTCGTATCTCCCAAGCGGCGGAGTACGAGTGGATTTTAAATAATTATTTGCGGTATGCCCGTGCGTCTGCTCGATAAACGCTTGTTTGCGTGCTTGTTCGTTCTGCAGGTCATAGTCACTGCCCGCTTGGGTCCGCGCACTCGCTGGAACTAGGCTATTAACCGAGGCATCCGTGATTCCCAAAGCCTTTCCAGCCCCCAAGAGCGAGGCGAGAGGCCCATATTGTTGCAAGACATCATTGAGTGGCGCCGATGCGGGCGAACCTGCCAACGAACTGCCTCCCCGTATGCCCGTGGGCGCGGCAAGCGCTTCCTGCTCCTGTCGGAAGGCCGCCAAGCGCAGCTTCTCTTCTGCCGATAGTTCCGATGGTCCACCAGTGGAGGAATGAGTGCCTTCACCGGCTTCTGGCCGACCTTCCTTCCCATCGTCGCGATACACGAGCCGGGGCGGTTGCAAAGCGCCTGAATCAGGCGCTTGCGTGCCATCATTCACTTGCCCACTATCGACGCCGGCACGCCCGGAAAATACCGGAGCTGGATTTGCGACAGCGGGCGGAGCCAACTCCTGTACCAATTGATCGCCGATGCGCCGCGCGGACTCGGGATGCTTCTCCTCATTCATTGCTTGGGCCACTTGTTGCTGCTCCCGGCGCGCATAGAGCCCGTACACCACAAGTACCCCAACAAAGAGCACGACTCCGAGTACCGCCACACCCACCTTCTTACTGATGCGCGCCGTTGGCGGCGATTCAGGATGCAGATCGAGTCCCGAAGGCGATTCCATTGTGTGTTTCGCCTCCGTCATGGCTTCGCCCCGGTTTCCGCACCGCTCGACGCTGCCCGGGCTTGGGGGCCTTGGCCTTGCGCTTTTCCGCCACCTACTTCCAACTGACGAATCAACTCCACTTTTACTTGATGTTTTCCCGACCCCAGCAGCAGGGCGGCTCGGTCAAAGAGCCGGTCGACAATGTACATGTTGTCTTTTACGCGATAGTTGACCATCTCGGAACCGTTCGGACCCTTCACCACAAGCACGGGCAACTCGCGGTGAATCGTCTCTACAGGCATCTGGATATAAGTCTTCGCACCGTCATCCATGACGTGCACGGGCCGCGTCGATACGTCACCGCCCTTGATTTCGTAGCTCCAGTACATGTTTTCGAGCGCGCCATTCGGCAACTCGGCGACGCGTTCCGCCGCGGCTTTTTCCTGCTGTTCGGCCTCGCGCTGCTTCACAAGATATTCTTGCCACTTCTGTTTGGCGTCTTCCGGGTAGGAGAAGGCAACGCGGGCAATATATTCATTTGGCTTCGATTCAAGGCGAACATAGTAGGCCCTCCGGTCGGTAGGCACGACCATCGTCGTGTCCAGCCCGGCAATCCGCGGCTTAATAATGATGAGAGGTGTTGCGTCCGGGCCGCTTCCCGACGCGGACGGTGAGATCTCCCACCGGATGCTGTCGCCAATATGAGGCTCGCCAGCGATCTTCTCCCCTGGTTCCAATTCCAAAATGCAAACATGTAACGGCGCACACACGACAATGGGCAGGCCACCGCCGTAGGGATACACCACCCGGCCATCCTTTCCGGGCACGGGAACATTGCGGTTCTCCGTCCATTCCCGGCTCAACAATACGGCCTCCGCGCCTGTCGCGTTCAGCGCCACGTCGTGCTTCGATTCGAAGGAACGAGGTACTTCAGGTGAAACGGGCGGAGTTGTGCCCTTCGGGAGCGCCGGCACGATCGGCGCCTGCTTTGCCGCACTGGTCCTAGGTGCATCGCCTGATCCCAGCGCCCGCACAGCCTCCGTCAGTGGATACTTGTCCGGAGACGGCACAGGTTCTTTCTTTACCACCGCAGGGGGCGGCTGTGCAGGTGTTGCGCTCGGACTCGGGGAACTATTCGTTGTCTGCTGCGCTTGCCCAACTGCACTTCCACTCAAAGAAAGAGCCAGCATTGCTGCTACTGCGTATTTCGTCTTCATGGTGTCCCTCATAGAACTTTCGACCACGTGATATCCATGACGTAGATACCAAATGGATTCACTCTTAGAACCGCCTCATCCGTTGACGGATTGATGGCCACCGTGAAAATGCCTCTCCACTTGTCCGCGGAGATCGGTTTGCCGTCGAGAGTGCGCTGCGTCTCTGTCCAATCAACTTCGTAGCTGTGCGGTGAGTTCGGCAAGATCGCGTTCACTTCCACCTGCACCGTTTCGCGGGAACCGCGCTCGAAAGGTTGATTCGCGCGGAAATAGTCGGTGATGATTGTTTGCGCTGCGCTCTGACTGCCAATCATCGCGTATACATGATCGATCGCGCCGCGTTCGGCCAGGCCGTCGCTGGTGACGCCGCGCATGTCCTGCACCCACTGCGTAATTGCCGCCTGCTTCATGCGCTCATCAATGGGAGAGGTCCGATCAATGACTCCCGCCGCGGCCACACGGCCGAGGGAATCGACAGCCACCACATAAGGAGCAGCGCGAGGGCGTGTCGCCACACCAATAATGACAATGGCCTCGGCAAGAGCCACGAGAAGCGCCAGGACCGCAGTTCCACGCCACTGCTGCGCACTCTTGATTAAGCCGCCGTAGCGCTCGTCCCACTCTCTCCGTGCAACCAGATACGGGGTAGCGAAGGACTGGTCTGTCGGACTCGACTGCTGCGTGAGTGCAATTGGCTTCGCCACCGTTCCACCTCTCATAATTAGCTGTCACCGTGCCCCGTCGAACTCGATGGTGGGGCGTGAGCCGTTCCGTCGTGAGGAATGCGGACGCTATTCATCGCATAGTGCGCGCGCGCTGTCGTGCGTTCGAGTGCACTGAGGAAGGAATCCCCCGCGCTAGTCGGCGTGGTTCGCGGCGGGCCAGGCTGCTGGCTCGACGTTCGGGCTGCCGCAGGTCGCGACGGCGGTGAAGGTTGATTCGTGCCACTTGGCATGCCGTTTTGCGTTGAGGCGGAAGATACTCCCCCACTCAGAAAGCCTGGTCCACTTCCACCCCCGCCGCCTCCACCTGGTCGGGGTGTCGTCCCACTGGCCCCGTTCGAACCACCGCCACCGGGGCCACGTGATCCGGCGGCCACTGCTTCCTTCACTCTCGACAAAGCATCAGATCCGCGCGTCGCATATTGCGTCGCAACCACACCTGCACCCACTGCGGCGAGACCCACACCCATGCCAACGCCTGCCAGATCGCCGCCGCTCATCGAGGCAACACCCCCCAGCATTGCCGAAGAGATTTTGGGAGACATCCAGCAGACACAGAGAAACATCACTGCGGCGGCGGCCAAGTCGAATCCAGTTCGGGCGGGGTCGCTCGACGTAGCGGCGGTTTGTGCAACCTGCATCCAGCCCTGAGAAACCGTCATGCCCGCTCCCACCAGCAAATAAAGAACGAGGATTTTCATGCCAACCGATACGGCGTAGGCGATGTATCGCTCCACATAGGCCGCTGTCCACCGGGACCCACCGAATCCAAGAAAAATCACTCCCGCACCGATGATGAGATAGCTTTCCACCATCGCCACCACAAATTGAATCGCTATAGCGAGATAAGCGATGAAAATGATAACGGCGCAGAAAACGAGTGCCATGCTACTGGCAAAACCCGTCAAAAAATCCGCACCTTTTAGTGAATAAAGAAGATCGACGCACATATTCACGCCAAAGCCAACGATGGCGCTCGGGCCCAGCGGGCCCACGGACGAAGCGTTTTGGCCGAGGATATGAAAACTGTTGATGATGGCGGGAATCCACCCCCCTCCCCCGGGAGTAACGCCATAAAGAAGAATGGCGTAGAAAATCCCGATCCACATGATTTTGCGAACGATGGTCGCGGTGAGGGCCTGGAAATCAGCCTTTTCGATGGCGAGAAGAGTGAAGCTCCAGGCTACTTCGATGCCTGCAAGCAAAAAGAAAAGCCGCTGGGCGGCGCCCAGGAGCTTTGTTATCCACCCGTTTTGGAGACCTTGATACTCATCCAAGATGCTTGATGGGCCGTTTACAGAGTTAGGTCCTTGAGCGTACGCAAGAGCTGTCACGGTTAACAGCACAATACCAAGCAAAATCACATGGCCTAGTGCCCAGCAGAGCCGCTCCCGACCGCGCGCGCGCCTCATCGACTCACCTCAATACTTCTTGTCGTCTGTCCGTATTGGTTCATTTCCCAGCATTGTTGACGAGATAGCTGCACTACACACGCGACCTTCTGTTGTGTCACGCCAATTCGCGGGCTTCGAATTCTGCACTTCTATGCATTCTTTCTTGATCTCTTTTGCCAGGTCCTGGTGTCTATTGAACCAATCGTTGATCGACTTCGTGCTTGCTTGAGCTAAATCGCCAGATCCCGCGTCCTCGACCTTCTTTACGATTGGGCTTGGCGGTTCCGCCTTCTTACAACCCACGGGTGCACCCACGAAAGATAGAACCGAAAGCGCCATCCATGCTCGTTTCATGTCATCTCCCCACGGAGTCAGTATTTTTTATGATCAGTCACGAGCGGCTGCGTTCCAAACACTTGCTCCAGAGCCGCTTTATCCGCTTGTTCCTTCTGTATTTGCTCCGCCTGGTATGCTTGTTTACTCTGTAAATCAACCAACATCAACTGGCGAAGCGCCATCAGTTGTTCCACCTGCTGTTCGGCGATCTGGTTCCCCACCTCGACCGCTTGCATCTGCCCGCCTGCACCCGTGGACATCGTGCGCAGCTGGGCGAGCACCATTTGTGCATTGTTCAGCTGCTGGCCTTGCAAGCCAACGGCCCGCAACGAGTTCATCGTGGTGTCGAGCGAGGTCTGCGACCATTTCTTGTAGTCGTTAAAATATCCTGAGGTGCGGAAACTGTAGCCTGGGAACGTATTGCGAAACTGCGCATCGAGATTGCCCATCGAATACGCCAGGGCTTGTCCACCTTGAACGACTTGCGCGAGCTGGGATAAATCCTGCTGGATAGGACCAAAGAGCTGTTGTGGCAACACTCGCCCCTGTTTCAACTGCTCTGCGTATTGCTTCAGTTCGTTCTCAAGCTGAAGCCCCTGCCGGATGTAGCCCATAATCAGTTGGACGTGATTCAGAATCTGCGTCCATTCCGTGGCCACACCAGCCACGACTCCCGCATTCGTAGGCATTGGAACGCCCAAGAACAGCAGGGATAGCGCAACCGTGAACACCATTGCCTTTTTCATGTCGAGACTCTCCTTTCGATAACACCCTCAACTTCACGCCACCAGTCCGCCCAATCCGCGCGGCCTCGTTGGCTCAACCATTCCGCTTGCCAGGTCCGGGGATGGGCGCGCATGACCTCTTCTGCTTTTTTACGGTCGTCCGGGCTGTTCACGCCGACAAACGCAAGCGCCACGCCTCCAAGCCCCAGCGAAATCAGACGACGACCCTCTGGCGAAACCACGTAATAATGACGCTTGGGAGTAGCGCTCTGAACGATCTGGATCTCGCGGTCATTGAGGCCCACCGCTTCGTACAAACGGCGCGACTGCACGTTTGCTGCTTCCGCGTTGGCCAGCAGGATTTTTGTGGGGCACGCTTCCATGACCACATCACTGATACCGGAGTTGAAAATGTCGGAGAGATTTTGCGTCGCGAGAACAACAACCGCATTCAGCTTACGCAAGGTCTTCAGCCAGTCACGTAGGTATTCGCGGAACAACTCGTCTCGCAGATAAACCCACGCCTCATCGAGAACAATGAGCGTGGGACGCCCATCCAGTTTTTTCTGAATTCGTCTGAACAAGTACAGCAGCACCGCAACTGTGGCTTTGCTATTGCCATCGCCGTACTTCATGAGGTTGTCCATCTCGAATACCATCATGCGACTGTCCCGCAACCCGTCCTTTTCCGCATCGAGCAGCCGGCCGAGCGGGCCGCTCAGTGTGTAGACTTCGAGCGCGGACCGAACATCCTTGTCCTGCACTGTCGCTAGAAAATCGGTCAGAGTCCTCCTCGCCGACCCTTGTGCCAGCTTCATCGCGTCTGCAACGGCATTGCGGTGATGGGGTTTCACGTCGAGGCCACCGAGCGTGCAGAGTTTTTCGACCCAGTTATTCGCCCATGCCAGGTCGCTGTCATCGGCGAGGTCGGCCAGCGGGTAAAACGACAACCCGTCGGTGTCTCCGCCGAGATCGTAAAACTCGCCACCGCAGGCCCGCGTGAGCACCGCTAGCGAGTAACCTTTGTCGAACGCGAAGACTTGCGCACGGGGATACCGAAAGAACTGTGCAACAATGAATCCGAGAAACGTTGATTTTCCTGAGCCAGGCGGACCGATCATGAAGGTGTGCCCTATATCCCCGCAGTGCAAATTGAAGCGGAATGGAGTCGAACCTGTCGTCGCCGCGTACAGCAGTGGCGGGCTTTTCAGCGGATAGAATGGGCAGGGGTTCTCCCTATTTCCTGCCCACACAGCACTTATCGGTAGAAGGTCCGCGAGGTTCAGCGTATGCAGGACAACCCGCCGCACATTGCGATAACCATCCCCAGGAAGGCTCCCCCTCCATGCCTCGACGCTGTTCACGTCTTCGATCCGCGCCGAAAAACCCAAGTTTTGCACCGTCTTCGCAACCAGGGCGACGGCTTCTTCAACACTAGCCTCGTCGTTGTCGCCGCAAATCACTGTTGTGGTGTATTGCGCGAACAGAACATCACCCGCGGCCGCAACGCTCATGGCCTCTTCCGCATCGATGCTCATGTCTTGCGCGTGCAGGTTCACCGCGCCAGTCTGCGTTTGCATGATCTGGTCTCTTAGGCCACGCATCTTCGAACGCCATTTCTTGCGCACCTTATCGAGGAATGCACGCGCCTCTTCCGGGTCCATCAGAATTGCCCGCGTATTCCATCGATATTCGATCGGCAACGTATCGAGCGCTGCGAGAATTCCCGGCACGCTCGCTTTGGGGAATCCATCTATGGCCACCACACGCAGATGTTTTCGCCCAATCCGCGGCGTCAAACCGCCTACGAAATCCTCGGTCGCCAGCATGTCGTTCAGATACACCGGAAATTCAGGGAGCCGGATGGGATGATCTTTCCACGATAAGCAGCGATGCACGTAGCGCAGTAGTTCGTCGTGGACCACAAGATTGCCGGCGGTGTCTTTCGTGCATACCGCTCCCAAGCGCGTCACGGAGAACAACGACTTGAATACATCCTCGAAAGACGCGATCCGGCTCTTGAAATAGTCCACAATGCGTGCGGCATTCCCCCTCCGGTCTTTCATGCCCTCGAACATCCAACCTTTGATCTTTTCTTCTCGCGCAACAGGGGGAAGGTAGGTAAGCGAAAGGTAGTAATCGCTTTCGAAATGCACGCCTTCGGACATGAACTGCTCACGCCGCTCATCGTCGATGATCCTTGTAACGGAATCCGGAAACCCTTGATTTTCGGGATAGCCAGGAGCTGGAGCGCGAAAGCTGTCACACTGGACCATCCAACCTCCGCCAAGCCGGAGCAGGGCTCCTAAGCGCCCACTCAGCGCGGCCATTTCTCCATTCGTCGCGGAACCAAGATCCGGCCCTTGAAACTTCCAAGCTGCAAGCAACCCGCCGTCCTGCAGCAGGAGAATTCCATCCTCAATCAGGGAGTCGTAGAGAAGGAGGTCTGCTAGCCCAATCGCGTGGCGGCGCTGCTCAACAAGGGGCATGGTTCATCTCCAATTCGCGGGAGTTGTAGTGGGGGGAGCGGACATCCGACTCTTGGCCGGATAGAAATCCCGATAACGAATGTGCCGGATATAGACGTGTCGCAAGAGGGGGTCCACCTTCGCCATGCGCGCGAGAACTCCCACCGCAATCAACCACAGAACGAGCCCGGCGAGAATGCTCCACCACTTCATGACTGCAAAAACCAACATCGCAGCCAGGATGGCAGACACCAAAATCAATTCCCGGTCTCCGCCCATCAATAATTGCGGCCGGTTCGCGGACTCGTGAAACGGTACTTCCCGTGGTCCGTCCATTCCTAAACCACCGCAGCGCCAACTGCGAACAAGCCGCCGAGCAAGGCGCCGGCGGAGATGATGAAAGCGATTGCGCAAACGGCGTACACCGCTCGGCGAGCAAATTCATTCCACTCACCGCCGAACACCAGCGTTACGCCGATCGCCACCAGCGCAATAATCGCAATGGCACCCGCCACGGGACCGCTCAACGACTGTTGCAGACGCGTGAGCGGAGCTTCCCACGGCAATGCTTGTCCGCCAGCCGCCGCGAATGTGGGCAAACTGAGAACCGCCGACGCCAGCGTTAGCAAACCTGCAATCGCTACGAGGCGCCCCCACTCGACTCTTTTCCTGAATAGTTTCATTTCGTTTTTTCCTTTCTTACTGAGATTCACAATCAGAAACCACTCGCTCCACTGACGGCGAACCAACCCACCAATGCAACAAATCCTGAACATAAAAGCACTGTCGCAAACAACACCAAAAGGGCCCGCCGCATTGTGTCCTGCAGATTCAGCAGCGTGCACAGGATCACGCCCGAGAAAGCCAACGCCATAACCATCACCACCAGCGCCAAGCGGCCGGCTCCAGGCAAGACCATCTGCGATGTACCCAACCCAGGAAGGAAACAAAGAGCCGCCGCCGAAACCATTGGGGCTGCCGCGACCAACAACACGTTCGAGAAAAGCCTTGCGCCGTGCACGGAATCCATTCCGCTCTCTTGCGCCCTGTTTTCCATGGAGCCTCCTACACGTACTCCAGCTCGTAATTCCCTTCGCGATATCCCATAACAACTGCGACTTCGCGGACCTTCCGGCCCGCGCGTATACTTGCCTCGCAATCCACGAACACGACCACATTCACGGCTTCGGCGATCAATTGCTGTTGCGGCGCAGCCGTCGCTTCTGCCACCAGACTTTCCAGACGAACCAGTGCTCCGTGCGCGTCGTTTGCGTGCACGCTCGCCGCGCCTCCTGGGTGTCCGGTGTTCCACGCTTTGAGCATGCTTAGCGCTTCCCCGCCGCGCACTTCACCCACCACAATCCGCGTCGGCTTCAGCCGCATAGACGCGCGCAGGCAATCGAGCATCGACACACGCCCTACCGCGAGGAGCGCCACGGAGTTGTTTACGTTGCATTGCAATTCGGGAGTGTCTTCGATGATGAGCACGCGGTCGTCCGGTGAAATGCTCGCTAGTTCCTCAAGGACCGCATTGATGAACGTGGTTTTGCCGGAACCTGTTGACCCGGCGACCAGTATGTTTTTCCGCTGTTCTATCGCAGTGCGGATCACTTCCGCGTGACGTCTGCCACGCACTAACTCGACAAAATAATCGCGATGTCTTCGGTGGTTAAGCTCATCGCTCTTATCCGTTAGAATTCCCGCGGTTTCGTAGTCATTAAGAGTGAACACGCGACGGGGCCGTTGCCGGATTGCAAATACCGGTTGCCGCACTACGGGTGGAATCAAACCCTCGAAGCGGCTCCCATCCGTGGGCAGTTCCGTTTCAAGAATAGGATGGTCGTGATTGATGACTGTGTCGCGAATCGCCGCAATCGTGCCGAACGCGCTCAAGGCTTGCGCGGGTAGGATCGAGCCTACAACCTCAAAATCCTGATGCGTGCGCTTCACCCACACCCGCCCATCGGGGTTGAGCAAGATATCTTCAGTGCGATGGTCTACAAGGCAGGAAGCGACCAGCGGCCCGAGTTCCCGGACCAGCTTTTCGTTGCGGCGTTCAGTGACTTGCTGAAGTTCTTGCATCGAGTCTTACCAATACGCGCGGTCAGTCTGTCGCAACTTACCCTGCTGTATGCCACTCAATGGTACTATACATACAGCCTAGTAATGACTAGGGGACGTTATTACGCTCGAACCGTGCGCTTGTCAAGAACAAAAAACAAATGACAACCACCCGGACCTTGGAGGCTGTCGAGAAGCAGAGCAGCGCCATGGGCGCAAAGGCATTCGAAATTGGCCTTTTTGATCCGAACGCTGCGCGAGGAGCGATGCTCCCGCGGCTCTGGGATCTCGACACGTTGCTTCGCTCCGTCTCTTGGTTACGCTTGAAAAATGCCCAAGGTAGGAACATCTACATCCGGCCGGCCGGCGAACACAATCTGTCGCTTATCGACGACGCCAGTATTCAGGTCATCGAGCATTTGAAATCGGAAGGCTTTGCCCCCGCAGTTGTTTTGGAAACTTCTCCGGGGAATTTTCAAGCATGGCTGCACCACGGACAGATTCTGCCAAAACGCCTTTCCACGTTTGCAGCACGGCTACTCGCCTCACGCTTTGGCGGTGACCTTGCTTCGGCTGATTGGCGGCACTACGGAAGACTCGCGGGCTTTACCAATCGCAAAGACAAATATCGAAAGGCCGATGGAACCTTTCCGTATGTCCGGCTGCATGAGGCCACAGGAACTGTCTATTCAAGAGCTGTCGCATTTCTGGCGGAAGTCAAAGACCTATATGATTCCGAGCAATCCAAGCTTCCTTCTGTCGCCTGTTTGCGGCGAGGAAGTCAATGCTGTTCGAACCTCAAAAGCCTCGAGGATTTCCGCGCGAAGCCCATCTACGGCGGCGACCAGACTCGCGTGGATCTTGCCTATGCCGTCTATGCTTTAGCCCACGACGTCTCGGAAAACGACGCCCGCGACGCGCTGGCCTCGCGCGATCTTACGCACAAAGGAAATAGGAAGCGACAACAGGAGTATATTGATCGTACGATTAGGAAGGCCCGGGAACGGATCGAAGACAGTTGGAAAAGCTAATGACGTTCTCTCAAAAACTCAACATTCTTCCGGCATCACAGCGGGCACTTTGGAAGGAATTGAAGGCCACGCCGGGGAATTTTGTCCTGTGCGGTGGGACCGCTCTTGCTCTTCGACTTGGTCACCGTGTGTCGGAAGATTCTGATTTCTTTACGAATGCGACTCTTTAGCCACAGGAGTTGGTGGACTGTGTACCCTTACTGCGAGAAGGGCTTCTCGACGACGCTGATCTAGAAGAGCATCGGCAGAATATCGGTCAAGCGAAGGAACGTCTCAGAACATTTTCGGCATCGCAACAAGCTGACGCTCCTGGCACGCGTGAGACTCCCAAGCCATGAGTCTCAATCCGCCACGTGAGGCTTAGGGGTTCCGCCTGTACAATAATGTGGATTGAAGGCGACGACTTGCAGGTAGTCGCGTACCTGAACCCTCGCTACGCCCGACTCCATCGCGTTTGAGTAGATTGACCTACCGCACCCTGCTAACATGCCGGACGTGTTCAAGGAATTGCAAATCACGGTGTACGATGTTTTTGGCTTTCTACTTCCCGGCTCGGTTGTGGCAGTGGCCGTCGCAGTGGGATTTTGGGCTGTCCTGTGGCCCGCTGGAACGCTCTTTATTCCTCTCCAGCTTCCTGCACTAGCGGTATCGTACTTATTGCTGATTTCCTATTTGTGTGGGCACCTCGCGCAGGCTATGTCAAATATCGTCGAGCGATGGTCGAAGTCCAGTACAAGATTTGAAAGTAAGATCCCACTCTCGCCTCCGTTGGAAAAAATCCTACGGGAGTCCAGCGCAAAGCACTTTGGTGCGGCGGCGGGAGAGCTTAGCGCCAAGGAATTGTATTTGTTGTGTGACCAGGCGCTCGTACATAACCACTCGGTCGGTGAGCGGGATGTTTTTATCTACCGCGAAGGGTTCTATCGAGGAAATTCAGTCGCTCTCGCGTTCCTTGCAATGTCGCTAGGCATTCGTCTCTTCCATTCGCCTGCGATAATCAGCATTGGTCAAAAGGTCGTTGCATTACATCGCAGCGAAGTTGCCCTTGCGGGCGCTTTCACGGCAGCCGGTTCATGGTTGGCTTATCGTCGCTACCTTAGATTTCGTGAACACAAGTTCCAAACGTGCTTTTTGCGCTTCCTATCGCTATGGACGCCTAGTCCTTCAGCGGGCAGTAATGACGACAGTACCAAAGGGCGTGAAATGGCCTAGTTTACGCGGGGATTCGGAAGCAAGCCTTGACGGTCTGGGAGCCGCAGTCCCAGACTGGCGAACGCGGCGTCAAATTTGCCGGACATAACCATATAGGTAAACCTAGCGTAGGATTCGTTTTCTTCCGCAGAAGATTGGCAGATGTAAAGCACGATAATTCGACGCTGCTCTCCGTGCCCCAGATAACACACTCTCAGATTGTCTTGACTAAATCTAAATATGCTAGAAAGAGAGCCTGAAAGGGCGATTTTCTGATTGAAGGGGTCGGACGGAATACCATTGCTGAGTGCGTCGTCGAGCGTCCGAAAGAATTTCACCTTCGGGTTGCGAGCATCCCCGTTGGATATGCACTGGTCGGCTTCCTCGGAGCAACGCGTGTACACGCTCTCAGCGGTTGCCGTAAGTTGAATTTGCAGCCCATCGGGCGGACGACTCATGGGTTGTCCCCTTGTTATGGTTTACCGCTTTTTCCCATTTAGCGCGGCCTTGATTTCGCCTAGGTCTTTTGTTTGTCCTTTATTCACATCTTCGATCCCCGAACGCAGAGCCAGCGACTCTTCCGAGTTGCTAAGAACGCATATCGTTCGCATTAGGGAGTCGAGTTGATCTTGCAATACGAGAAATTTCTCGTAAGTGAGCAAAACAGCTAGGGGCTGGTCGTTCTCTTGCAGAACGAGTGTTTTCTCCATTGTCTTCAAGTCATCAGAATTGAGCTTCCTTAAACGGCTGATACCTACATGCTCCACACTGCGATCAATACGTGGAATCGAGCCGGCGACAAACTGCGTCATCTCATCCTCCTAGGGGCGGTTATGGGGTGCGGACCAAGGGCCGGAGAAATGTCCGTGGCCGAGGGCAACTTAGGATAGGGGCAGGTGTTTGCCCATGTCAAGACACAATTGTGCGTAGTACTTGCCCATTTGGGCACAATGCGGTCAATTATAAAAAGCACACTATTGTTCTTGACAGAGCAATACTTTGCTCCTATTCTGCCGAATCAGAGGCAACGATAATGAACACTCACCGCATCCTTCCCTCATACCACATACCCGGTCGCATCCGAAGGGTGCCGATTGTCGGGTGGCCAGGACTCTGGCACTGGGGAATTGAAGGCTGGAACTTAGACCTAACTGGACAGCCAACGATGTGGCACTCCATTAAGGGTAGCGCGGTGCGGTCCACGAACTACGCGAAATTTTCTGGCGGCCAACTGAGCGAAATTCTCTGGACGCCATCGACTTATCAACAGCAGGTCTCCGTCCTCGAGCGCATTAGGAGCATCGAGGGACTGGCGTGGAATCTTACGACCGCGAACTGCGAACACGTTGTTCGGTGGGCGGCCGAAGGAAATGCGCGGAGTGAGCAGGTTGAGCTTGGAGTAGCGGCTGGCCTATTCGCGGGCATTTTGCTTTTGCTAGCCATCGGAACTCGGGCCTAAGACCTAAGAGAGGAATAAATCGATCACGAAACGGAGAATTTGAAATGCTTGAAATCACTGTTTGGGATGTTAACCACGGCAACGCGACCTATATCAAGACGCCAAATGACAGGCACATAGTCGTGGACCTGGGCGACGGCGAGGATTTTAGTCCTTTGCAAAACCTCGTCGCTCTGGGAGTGCCGCAGTTGGACGTTGCCGTGATAACCCACCCACACCGCGACCATCTTGATGATATTTTCAACTTTGACTTGATTGCTCCGCCGACCTTGTGGCGCCCTAACCATCTCTCGGAGGCAGACATACGGAACGGGAATCGCGACTCCGACATGCTCGTCATCGACAAATATTTGAGCATCAGTGCGCGGTATAACGCACCCGTAAGTCCAGTCAATGATTTCAATACGCCCGAAAACTTTGGCGGGGTTGAGTTTCAAGTTTTTGTTCCATGGGGCTGCGATAGATCGAACCTAAACAACCATAGTTTGGTAGTAGTTGTCTCCTACGCGGGATTGAAAATGGTTATACCCGGCGACAACGAATCGCCGTCATGGAAAGAACTGCTGAAAGATCAGAGATTCGTGGGGGCGGTTAAGGGCGCGGACGTGTTTTTGGCCTCTCACCACGGGAGGAAGGCGGGATATTGCCCTGAGTTGTTTGAAGTAATGGGAAAGCCGAGGCTTGTAATTATTTCGGATGGAGCGCACAGCGATACAAGTGCGACGAGCTACTACTCGAACCAATCTCGGGGTTGGACGGTTTACGATTCTGATGGAACTAGTGACTCTCGATACTGCGTGACCACACGAAACGACGGACATATCACGATTAAGTTTGGCTGGACTGGTAACGGCAGCGAAAGATACCTCAACGTCACCACCAGCCAAGTTAATTTGGCCAGGGTGCTTGCGCGGACGCTTGGCTTCTGATCGCCGCATTTGTCGCCGTTTCTAGAATGCAAACGTCGCTGATATAGAGGATTGAATGTCGAACTACATTGCGCGAGTCGAATTACATTCCGCAGACTCCGAGGACTACGAGACTCTTCACGGTGAGATGAAAGAGGCTATTCTCGAAGAATCGAGGGTAGCGATGGGGTCACTTACGATCTGCCAACCGGAACATATGTGGTTAGGAATACGAACGTAGTTAAAGGCGTTGCCCTCAAGAGTGCAGTCGAAGCGGCAAACGCAACTGGAAAGAAGAATTCTACGATTGTGGCTGACTGGACCGAAGCAACTTGGCAGGGCTTGAAGAGCAAATGATTGCAGGAATCTATACAGGGGCAGGTCACGTCCCACGCGGTGCTGCTGATTATGTAGCCAATTTAAGCTGTATCGGGCGTAAGCTAGCACGCAAATGGCTAATTTCACGTATGGTGACTCCTCACGCACAGGCGACGACAAATATGTATTGGCGCAGTTTCGCTCTGACGCTTCCTTGTCCTGGGTTGGCGAACTCCGCGCATTCTTGGTGCGGGACGAACTAAAGTACAAGTGGTTCGTTCCGGAGCGCCATCGCGTTAGGTCGGACACGGAATTATGGAAACGAGTCGAGAACGGTGTGCACCAAGCAGAAATTACGATTATCGATCCTCGTTCGTACAGAGATTTTGCAATAGCAGAGTTGTTGGAGCAACAAGCAGAGCCGGGAATCGATTTCGACCTCAAGACGATCAATGAAAAATCTGGTCAATACATCATTGAATGGAGTCCGGTAGGAAGGATCGGTGCGTTTAACCTTGATTGGTTGGCAGACAACACCAATTTCGAAGACGCCACAGATTTCACCGCACATGGCCTGAAACAACGTGCTGGTGGGAAGCTTAGAGACGCAGTCGTTCTGGCTGCTCGTTCACATGGGATGGTAACGCCGTCGGAGTTGAGCGAAATTCTTGCAAGTTCTTTCGGCGGAGGTACACTAGACTTCCAGACCCGCATGAAATACGTCTCGGACGTGACCAGAGTTTTTGATGTTGAACATCCTAAGAGCCTTCCTATTCTTAACGAATTCGCTCAGCGTTTAGCTCACGCGGCTGGAGTGCCACGTTACCTCACCCACGCTATGAATCGCAGTGCCCGCGTTTATGAAAGCACGTCGCATGATGTGGACCATATTCAGGCTGCCGACCTCGCGGCAGGTTGGGCCGTAGACCTTCTCACCCTTACGAATGGAGACTACCGGACCGTAGCCCAACGATTCGCCTGGGTGGGAGTAAACGGAGTGGTCATTCCGGGTTAATCCTAGTCTCCAACCTAAAAAATCCCCACATTTGCGGCAGCTAGCTAGCTGATGGGATTTTCGACCAGGTCGGAAGGCCCCACTGTTCCATCAACAGTTTTCGAATAACCTCGGCCTCATCCCGAGTCATTTTCTCACCATCAACGGGTTCACTGACTAGCGTTGACTGTCCTTTCGCTAAGCGCAGCCACAATTCGGCTCATGAATCCGAATTGATTCGGGCATCCTCATGCTAGTGTAGTGTCCCGTAAATTTCTGCCCCGTTTTCGGAACCGCAACCTATGCTTCATCAATGGTTTCGAGGCATGGACATTACCGAAGATTTGGCGGGCAGTCGCCTTGCAACATCGGCCCAACCTCCGCGCACCACATCCCCCTTTTCCCTACACGTTTCGTCCCAACATGCGCCACAGCCCATGCGATCGATCGTGCTCCTTGAGACCCCAGGCGCGCTTCTGGAGGGCCTCCGTTGCTTTACGGCTTCCTGCCCGATTCCGACACCCGAAGAGTTTTAGGGAAAACCATGTCGAGCGTCATGCTTATAACTGACTTACGACTATCGGAAGACAACCGTCAGAATGTTTTTCTGAAGGAGCTTACGGTTGAACCGCAACTTGATCCGAGGACGCTGCTGAAACTTGGTCAGGACTTGGCGCAACCCTTTTTTTGTGCTTCGCCAGATGAGGTATGGGCTTAGGCCGAGGGGCTATATCAGCCCGCACGGTAGGAGCGGGGCAAATGCCGAACACAGGGCAAAGTAAAGGTCGCCAGGGCGACCACAAGAGGAGCACGAAGATCAGTGTAAACACCAAAAACGTTTTCCGAAATGCCGGCTGCGTGACGCACTTGTGGTCGATATAGAAAAGTAGAGCAAGAAAAGATGTCATTTCAACACCCTCGCAAGCAGCACCCCAAAACCAACACCGAGCATTATAAGGCCGCTCGCGGCAACCACACCGATTGAAACCCAAAGGCGGACCGCAGACCGCGTATAAGAACGGTTCAACTCTACAATTAATTCTCTCGCATGCAATCGGCCAGCATCAATATCCTTCTGAATCTCCTCACGCACTGCAATCCCCGCTTTCCGAGCTTCCCTTTCGACACTTCCCAACGCTTCGCGTTGTGCCGAGCGGAACGCCGCTTCTATGCCGGCAACGATTTCTTCCGTGCGAGCCTCGACACTACCAATCACCTGCTCCAACACTACTTCGTTCATTGTCACCAAGAGCATTGCAGGATCATCCGGCCTGAGCAGCATTCCGTGACGCGCCGCGACTTCCGCGGTTATGCGTTTTAAGTCGAGCGCGACTACTGGACTCATCGGACTTCCCCCTCTTACTGAGAAACGCTCTCACTAAACGAATGGAATTGCCTCCAACTGTTCGAAGAGGTCGCGCTGCACAACCCGCAACCGCTGCTTCGCCATGATCGTAAAACCACTTCCATTGAGCGCTTCGTCAAAAGTCATCTTCTGGCAAATCATCTCTTCGACATCACGGCCAAAAGTGTCCGCCGTGCGCCGCACGATCGCCACGGAACCATGTACTTTACCCGCGTGCCTCTTATATGCAGCCATCTCTCTGAATGGTGACCCGTCCTGCAATACCGCGCCAAAATATTCATTCAACCAGACCACTATGTTCTTCTCTCGGGCGCTTTCCGCTAACTGCTCGAACCCGCATAGCGTGTCGTTCAGCGCTTGGCCTCCTGTAATGACCGAATGAACGAACACCCGTTTACCTCTCTCACGCAAATAGTCGAGCGCGTGGTTCTCCAAGATGTAATGCCAGAGAGGAATAAAAGTGGACGCCCCTGTGTCCACGACGAACGTGCCGCTCTCCGTCAGAAACCGTTCTATCAGCAGATCGAATTCACGCTGGTCCACGCTTCCATCTTTTAAGAGCTTCAGGCAGCTCACTGCCAAACCCCGGTATTCGGAAAGCGTCTGATTCACTGGGTCGGCGTCAATACCGTGCACATCCTGCCCTCTCGACAATAAATATTGCGACAGGATCGCGGATATCAGGCTCTTTCCGACCCCGCCTTTACCTTGCAGTGAGATATGAATTGAGGTTGCATCGCTTCCATTACCGTTTGTTTTTGTCATACGAATCCTCCTTTTCATTCACTAACCTTGGCACTCTCTGCGTACCCCGCCACTGGAAACCTGGCCTGTTTTCCTCCAATCGTTTGAGATTGGCTAGCGGGTCGCGCTCCTCGACTGCTTCTACTCCAGCTTCACCCAGCCCTTGCGATTCAGACCGTTTATCCTGTTTTCCCCAGCCGCTGGGCGCGGTTCGTTTTCTCTTGGCTCGCCATACCGCCATGTGGAAAGTGTGGTAGCTCACCTTCAATCCTTCTGTTTCCAGCGCTTCCCAAATGTCCTTCAGGGCCTGGCCCGAGTTCAGCGCTGCTTCTATTCCGGGAAGAAGAGATCGAATCAGCGCGGCTTTTCTCTTCGGGGGAGTGGCAGCTAATTGCTCTAAACAGCGGCGGTAATCTTTTTGCGTTGACATGACTCGTATGCCTGCTGTACATATAGCACCATGACACGTCGAAGTAAAGCACAAAAGAATTCGAAGTGAACAGAGATTAACAAATGCCTTCAATAGTCATGGTTGGCCCACAGATCAACGCACTTCTCAACGCGGTTCAACAGATGTCATCGAAATTCCACATTCTTCAACAACAGTAGGAGTAGCTTGCATGAAGTGCAGGCGGATCATCGGCGAAAGACACAGGTATTGGAACATAAAGGGTTGGGGCCACTTCGTGGTGTTGGTCTACGTTAACTACTTATCTCTCAGACTCGTGGGAGGGGGCTACTTCGAGCAGATTGTGGCACCACTTAGGCACCACTCTTGAAAGGGGATGTTTTGTGAGCAAAAAAGCCATTTCGCGAAACTTTCGATACCCTTCTGCCGAACTACGGGAGCAAGTTCGCGCCGCTGTCAAAGAGCGCGGCTTCCGTTCCGAGCAGGCGTTCCTCATTGCCGCTTGCGAGCACGAGATTCGGCAGGGGGCCAACACCGAAGCGACAGCGCAGTTTGAGGCGCGCGTAGCGGCCACGCTCACGAACTTGGCGAAGCAGGTGCAGGGACTTCAGACGCTCGCGCACGCGCAAGTGGCCCTAACCGACGTGTTCTTGAAGTACGTCATAACCTGTGTAGTGGAGCCACCGGAAGATGCCCTGCCTGCGGCGCGCGTTCGCGCCAGGTTGCGATATGAAAAGCTGGTGCGTGCTGCCGCGGAAGGGATCTCGAATAAGAACAGAGACACTCTGAAAGGAATGGTAGGCGATGAATGACGAACCTCTAATTCGATTACGGCCTAGAAAATCAAAGCACGGCCCAAACGAGAATCCGCGTAAGCATACGGGGGTTCTGCGATCCATGCTTCGCCTCGTCCAAATGTCGAAACGAGGAAAGAAGACCCGTGGCACGCATAGTGGGGTCGGGAGCGCGCGGGTGCACCGTACCTTTAATCAGCGCGTGGCCGTCCGAGTGAGCTACTCGGCGAACAAGAATCCAGGCCAATGGAAGGCCCACGGACGATACGTCGCCCGCGAGAGTGCAACGAGGGGCGGAAAAGCAGCCGAGGCAGGATTCAATGCCACCGAGCAACGCTTAAACATAGCAACCATGCTCGACAAATGGCAGGGCGCCGGCGACGAGCGACTGTTCAAGATCATCGTCTCTCCCGAGTTTGGTGACCGCTTGAACCTCCATCAGTATGCTCGCGAGCTGATGCACCGGATGGAACATGACCTAGCCGCCCAAATCGAATGGGTGGCTGCAGTTCATCACAACACCGAGCATCCCCATGTTCATATCGCGGTTCGGGGAGTGGACCGGAAGGGAGTCCCCATTCGCCTGGCCAGGGAATACATTCGTGGGGGCCTCCGCGAGCGGGCTGAGGAAATTGCTACCGAAGCCTTGGGCTATCGCTCTCCCGCGGATGCTCACGAGGCACGCCGCCGCGAATCAATTCAAAACCGCTACACGCCGCTCGACCGCATCCTCCAATGGAGCAACGACGGCTCTTCTTCCCACTTCATGGTGACTGTCAATCCCGATGACGGATTACTTCCTGAATCGGCCCGGCAACTCCAGAAACACCTTGCCGCACGGCTCATGCACCTTCAAAGAATGGGCCTCGCGCAGCTCGTCAGGCCGCACCAGTGGAGCGTGCAGGCGGACTTTGAAAAAGTACTGAGGACGCTTCAACAGAGTGGAGACCAGCAAAAGATGCTCGCGGCGCATGGTGCCTTGCTCTCCGACAGGCGCCTTCCGCTCCAGGTCACGACTCTCCGCCAGCTAGAAAATGTGGCTGGCCGCGTCCTTCTCCACACCGAAGATGAGCAAACGGGCAAACGCTACATGCTGGTTGAAGGCACGGACGCAAAAGTGCATCTGATCTATCACATGAGCACTATCGAGGAAGCCCGCGGCGAAGGAAAGCTCGCGGTGGACAGTTTCATTCGTATCGAGAAACGGTTCGCGAATAAAAAACCCACATTGTGCGTAGATGATCTCGGAGACGCAAACGCACTCCTCCAGAATTCATCACACTTCCAGAAAGAAGCAGACCTCTTAGTTCGCCGGGGCGTTCGCGAGGTTCAGCCAGTGTGGGGTGGATGGCTCGGGAAATACCAAGCAAGGCTGCAATCCGAGCTACTCAACGCCGACAGACGGAAACGTGATAAGTCCGGACGTGGCGGACGTTCCGCATAAAATATTGACAATTCCCACCCCAATGGTGCTATATGAATGCTATATGTATCACTGCCTCGCGATACAGTCTGATTGAAAATCGGTTTTCGGAACGGTTAGGAGGTTCCTCTCGATGAACAGCAACAACGCAGCCACTCGCCAGGACGTAATCGAAAATTCTGTGAACCATCAAATCTCCAGTCTCGCAAATTCGGCCACTTCACCGGGCAAACTCGAAACCTTGCTCGCCGCCGAACTCGATCACGACCTTATGGCATGGCCGCGCCAATACTTGGAGACCTATCTTGATTCCGATGCGTCGGGCCGCGTACCACTCGATGCGGAGCAACTCCAGGACGTTCTTGAGGCGGCCTTTGATCGCGATGCAGCCTTCGCCCGCGAGTACCTCGAAGAATTAAGCAGAGAACGCGGACCGAAGACTCTCGGAGACTCCGAGCTGCAAGTCGCAGTCGCGCGCGCCGAAGGAAAACATTCTGAATATGAATTACTCTTCGATCCCAACGACACTCAAGACCTGAAACAACTCATCGAGAAATTGGATTTGCGCGCCTGGCAGAAACAGAAGGCTCAAACCAGTCCTGCTCTCGAAACACAGCCCGATGCAGAACGACGCGAGACCACTGCCTCTGTTGCCACGCATCAGCCCGGAAGCATGGCCGTGGACCTTCACGACAAAACCACAGGCACCGACGTGCGCAAATTACTTGGTGGCGGCGAACTGCCCGCTGGTCTCCAGTCCGCACTGAGACAGATGGCACCCGATGCGCGCATTCAAAAGGCACAGACGGACAGCGGTACATATCGGGGTGGCATCATCGCCGAGACCGAGAAAACTCTCATTCAGCAAATCACTTCGCATACCGCGGTCATTCACGGAAAAGACCTCCTCGAAATGATTCCCGCCGTCGGTGAGAACGTGCGGATCGTCTACAGCAACGACAATGGCCGCGTGCTCTCCCTAAAGGAAAGGAGCAAAACGCAGGAGTTGGGACGGTGAAGCAACTAACTGCCTACCGGAAGCCGAGAGATCCTGGCTACGTCGGCGGCTTCTATTGGACGCCGACAATCGTTGGGTTCCTCGGACTTTTCTTAACGAATATCCTTGCAACACAGTATGTCGCCTGGCGCTTCGAATATCAGCCCGCGCTCGGCCCCGCCTTAGTCCGTATCGGCTCCTTCTACCTTTACGCACCTTATAAATGGCTTGTCTGGGTGTGGACGCAGGGGAGCACGGGGGACATCCGAATCAAACTCCCGTTACTCCTCGGCGCAGGCATTGTTGTTGGCGGAGCGTTCGCCTCTGGCGCTCTCTTTTTTCTCCTGAATCTGGCACGCACCAAGGCGCTCTCGAAAAACACCGAGGACCTTCATGGATCGGCGCGATGGGCCACAAAAGCTGATATTTCGGAAACGAACCTGATGCAGTCAACGCAGGGCGTGTATGTCGGAGGCTGGCACGAGCAGTCTATCAAGCACCTCCATTACTTACGGCACAACGGCCCAGAACACATCCTCGCGTTTGCTCCCACACGGAGCGGCAAAGGGGTAGGCATCGTCATTCCGACACTCTTGGCGTGGCCGGAAAGCACTGTGGTCTACGACATCAAGGGCGAAAATTGGGCCAAGACCGCGGGCTTCCGCAGCCAGTCGGGGCAAATTTGTTTCAAGTTCTCCCCCGTGGAGCCCGAGCACTCTTCTCGCTTCAATCCGTTGGCGGAAATTCGCCTTTTCACCGATCGCGATGTTTCCGACGCGCAAAACATCGCAAACATGCTCGTCCGCACCGGGGAGGACAGTCCGCAGGAACGCTACTGGCAGGACGCCGCTGCGTCCATCACGGCGGGGATGATCCTACATGTGTGCTACGCCGCTGCTCTCGAAGGGCGCAAGGCGTCTCTCAGCCTACTCGCGGGCGTCTTTACGCGGCCCGGCTTCACCTTCCGTGAAACCCTCACCGAACTGCTCAACTACCCACACGACAAGGGCGGAGCACATGGCTGGCGGCTTCCCACGGGGGAACCGACGCGCACGCATCCCGTCGTGAAAGAGAAAGTCCAGGAAATGCTCGACAAGGAGGATAAGGATTTCTCCGGCGTCCTGTCCACAGCGAAAACGGCATTGACGCTCTACAGCGATCCACTCGTCAGCCGCACCACATCCGCGAGCGACTTTACGATTCAAGACCTCGTGAATCACGAACGGCCCGTATCGCTCTATCTTGTCGTCCCTCCGAGCGACAAGATCCGCCTTCGCCCACTCATGCGCCTTATCTTTACAATGATCGTTAACCGTCTCACCGAAAAACTCGATTTTCAAGGCCCCGAGCAGCTCCGCAACAAACACAGGTTGCTCTTCCTAATCGATGAGTTCCCCTCGCTCAAGCGCATGGAGATTTTCGCGGATGCGCTTTCCTACATGGCCGGGTTTGGGCTCAAGGCGTATCTCATCACCCAGGATATTCGCCAAATCATGGATGAATACGGACGCAACGAAAGCATTGTCAGCAATTGCCAGGTTCGCGTCGCCTTTGCCCCGAATCAGTACGACACCGCCGAGCTTCTCAGCAAAATGACCGGGACGCAGACCATTCGGAAAGCATCGTTCAACTTCTCCGGCTCCCGCATGTCGCCGGTCCTCGACCACGTGAGCACCCATATGGATGAGATCGAGCGTCCGCTCATGACCCCGGACGAGATCATGCGCTTGCGGCCCCCGAAAAAAGAGAGCGCCGGACACCAGGAAAAAATCATCGCTCCCGGGGACATGCTGATTTTTGTTTCCGGACATCGCCCTATTTACGGCACGCAAATGCTCTACTTCTTTGACCCCATCCTGCGTTCCCGTGCCGAAATTCCTCCGCCAACCAAGTTTTATTCCATTCACGACGGAGGTCTCTCGCCGCAGGACCCACTCCCGGACTTGGCTCCGCGGCCGAAGTCAACACCCGCGCTTCACACGCGCCGACGTCCGCCTTCGTCATCCAGCAGTGGTCCTGACGCACCTACGCTGTTCGATCAGCCTCCGGCACGGGCGGATGCCACTCTTCAACCACCAGAGGGTTTAGTAGAGCGTTTGGATCTCAATTCGGAGAGATAAACTGTGCAGGAGAACCGCTTTCAACTCGCCGGTTATCTTGCAGCGAAACCCACGCTGCTTTATTTGCCTTCCTCCATGCCCGTTGCCAATGCCCGCCTTGGACAAACCTATCGCTTCACCCGCAAGGACCAGCCTGCCGAACACACCAATTGGTTCAACCTCGTCTTCTACGGAGATTTGGCGATTCTTGCGACGGAACTTGAAAAAGGCACCAATCTTTACGTCGAAGGAACTTTCGACCAGCGACCTTACGTCGGCGAGGACAAATACAAGCGCTATATTTGTGAAGTCAGCGTGCACAAATTCTTCGTTATTGCCGGCGTGGCGCAAGGCCCAACCGCTCCACCCGCACCGCACGCAGCACTCTTGAACGAGGTCATGACCGATGGCGCTCCGTCTCTCGAATCCCCTGAAACTGAGGACACTTGGCTCCTATGAACTACGCCAACGATTCCGCCGCGCTGTTTTGTGGGCTTGCCTGCTGGCTTCTCCCTTCTTTCTCGGGCTCATTGCGGGCTGGGTTTTCGGCATCCGTTTCAATCTCACTCCCTCGCTGCCGCGCGGCTTTTACATCATCAGCCACTCGCCCAACGCAAACCTTGGAGTTC
>Ga0308309_10000090_pt1 | contig 80902 bp, 54 predicted proteins | sample HubBroMetageWFT5_FD_192491 | JGI IMG/M metagenome (GOLD analysis project Ga0308309, IMG submission 192491) | Warmed and freeze-thawed soil microbial communities from the Hubbard Brook experimental Forest, New Hampshire - Hubbard Brook CCASE Soil... | ecosystem: Environmental > Terrestrial >...
CCATCGCGTGAATGCCGCCGTAGGTGGCGCACGTTCCCGCTGCAACCACGGCCCAGGCTTTCGGCGCGAGGCGGTCAATCCAATCACACGTCAGAATCGGCTGTCCGGAATCTTGATCCGTGCCGAAGGTCGCCCAATATCCTTCGCGCTTGTTTTTTTCGTTGGGGATCGAACCTTCCATCACCAGGATGAACGGCGCTAGTTTTCCTTCCGCGGCGAGATGAAAATGGCGCATGAATTCTTCGCCGTTGTCATACGTAAGAAAGGGATTGTGCAGGTGCACCTTGGGGATCCAGGGAATGCCGCCGAGAAGAACGTCTTCGATGCTCGGCTGCGTGGCCGCGGTCATCGCGATGGTGTCTCCATCGCAGCCGAGGCCCGCTGTGATCCAGAGTATGTGGATCTCTTTTGTCGGGAGCGGCGTGGCATCAGCCACGCGTCCATGGTCGGTGGAACTCGCCATGCGATTCCCTCTCTGGAAGCCGGACTTGCCCTGCCATGTAATACGATGCGTTGTGAAGAGCCCGCTGTATGGAGCGCTTCGCCGCGATTGTACCGAATCAAACGGGATGTGTCCGCTTTTCTTCTCTCTCCCAGCGAGGTTCGAATTCGGCCTGGGACGACTTGGGTACTGTAGTTATCGGCGGTAAATCAGTGCTCGTCTGTATGTGCAGATTCGCTAGCCCGTGCTTTTCTTAAGCTGGCAGCCGAGGCACGAAGGAATCGCTCGGATGGAATTGCTTGGAGTTTTTGCGGAGCTAAAACAGAACATGCGGATGAGGTCGCCACCGGGCGCGCTGCGGAGACCGCTTTGGGGCGACGGTGCGTGGCGTGCATCGAAGCTGGTGTGGATGACTCTTTGGACTAGGTGTGAAATTTTTCCCGCGCGCGCGCGCAACGCTTGCGGATGCGATCCGCGACCTCTTCAGCTACCTTGCCGCTGATTTTCATTTTCTCCAGAGCTTCAATGGCGACGGTTGCCAGCTCTGGGACCCGGCGGCGGACAAGTGGTTTTGCAAGACCCGCATCCTCCGCCAGTTGCTCGAAATCCTTTGGTGCGACTCTATCCGACGAGTATTCGCGGCCGATCTGCATGGCCATCTCGATCGCCAGTTCGGGATAGAAAATCGTGCTGATTACATCGTAGAGCGGCGCCATCCTGATTTCCTTGTCCGGGTACAGGAGCGAAAAATTCTTGCCGTGCGCGTCGTTGTTGCCGACGAGATAGTTGAAGATCGTGGCGTCCAAGAGACTCGCAAGGTCAATGACAGGCGTGGTCGAAACGTTGCGCAGCAGCGCAAAGCATTGTTTGAAGCAGGGCCCGCCCTCCTTCTGATACTTCATCTCGGAGACGATGTTTTGTGCCTGGCAGAAATCCTCCTGATGAAGGCGCTCAACTGCGGGCACGCCGTCAATCATGACGCGCTTACGGTCGTAGCGTTCGACTAGCAAGTAGTCGACGTCCTCGACCTTTCGGGTTTCCACTTTCGCCACGGGAAGATTCAGGTGGGCCGCGAGCGTCATGCACAGCGCTTCATTGAAGACGACACCTTCAAACCGCTCGACCGCGGGCTTAAGGATGTGTGTGCTCGGTGCGCCGCCCAGGGGCAGTGAAACTTCCTCGCCTTCGATACGCACGGGGACTTTGTCTTGCGCGCCGGCTAGCGAAAGACGAATGCCTTTTTCGCCCGCGAGCAAAGGCCGCTTGGGCAGCTCTCTCAGGATTCCGGCGAGCTCTTTCGGGTCGAGCTTGCGGTAGTGATAGTCGCGTCTGGGGACCGCCTGCCCCGCAGGAACAAACGTCACCGCTCCGGCGCATTCGCCGCCGATCTGTTCCAGCATGGCGTAGTCGTTGCGCGCGCTAATGCCCAGATTGCGGGCGATGATCTCGCGTTTGCTCTCTTCCGGCAGAACGCCGCCGAAAAATCCCCGGCATTCCTTCACCGGAAAGCGCTCCTTGCGCAGGGGAAGGGATTGCGATAAGGCGGCCGCGCCCGGTTTAGCGAGCCAGCTTTCGAGATATTCAAAGGACATCTGGCCGCCATCGTCCTGGATGAGATGGCCGACCGGCTCTTCATGGAGGTAGACGTCGAGCGTGCGGGCCATCGTCCTATCCTCGCGTTGTCGCCATCGGCGGCGTCAAAGTCAATTGAATGCCGAGGGTCTGCAGGACTGTTAAAACCTTGCCGATTTCGGCGGTCTGTTTGCCCTTTTCGAGCTCAATGATGAACCGCAGGCCTGTGCCGGAGGTCAGCGCCAGCTCCTTTTGTGTCACACCAAGCCCCTTGCGGGTCTCATGGACCAGCTTGCCGATATCGTGTGGTGTGTATTTCAAGGCTCATCCCGCCGAGTGAGTTACCGTACGGGAATATTCTACCCGTCTTGAGCTGAAAGTCAAAAAAATGTTACCGTACGGGAATGTATCGAGAAGTTAAGCCTTCGAGGTCTTCAAATGTTCCCGCTCGGGAACAAGGAGGTCCGAGGCTCGCCATGGTCCGACAACAATGGGCGCGCTCCTCCATTGCTGAAATTTTTGGGCAGGTCTGTGAGCATCACGCGTTGTCCGATATCCGCGATGCGCAGACGATGTGGGTTGAACGCTCAAGTCTGATCATCATGAGCACTTAACTGGAGGGAATCCGTCGCGCTAGGGGTACCGCGTCACTCAGGCCAATCGATTTCGTTTTCCGCATAGACCTTCAGTTGTTTGCTGTGTCTATCAGGAGGTTGAACTTGGCCTCCTTTTTCTGTTTGGTCGTGCTATACCGCTTTCAGAGTCGGCGGGGCGGGCTATCCATCAACCGCCTCTTTCAGATCCTCATGCTCGAAGGCCGAAGCCATCCGGTCGATCTCGTTCTTGCCGACGTCGTGTTGGGCCGCCTGATTGCGCCACGTCGAGACAGCCTTGCCGACCTCTTTGGCTATTTCTTTCGCCTCGGCGGCGTCCAGTTCAAAATACTTCGCCACGGCCATAGCCAGCGCCAGGGACGCGGTGCCGTCGTCCTCATTGATAGCCATGGTCAGGATGCGCGGCTTGATGTCGGTCGGGACCGGGTTGAGATCGTACGCCGGTGACAGGCGCCACCCGCCGCTACCCTCATAGAGAAAACCGTGATTGCGCAGATGGTCGTCGGTATTGGATATGAGGATGTTAAAGACGATGCGGCACCAGAGCGCCTCGATGTCGGCTCTTGGGGCGGCGCCATGCTGACGCAGTGCGTCTACGATTTCGAGATAGCTGTGGGTGTCGTTGTCTTTCGCGCCTAGCATGCTCGTGGCGGAGAGGAACGGGATGCGCCGCTTGCCGTCCCGGTCAAAACGCCGCAGAAGAAGCACGGATTTCGTTCCAACGGTTTCGGTGCGCGCGATGGGCACGGGAATTCCCGCTTTGTGCGCAAGCCTGAGCGCGACCGCTTCCCAGATGACGGTGCTGATCTCATCGTCTTTGCGCGGAAACTTCGCAATCGCTAGCTGACCGTCCTTCTCCCGGACGGATGCCTTGGGCCGCGCACCGCCCAGGGAAGACCCCGGCGCAAACAGCAGCTGCAGATCCTCGTCGGTGTCGGTTTCATCGATGACGTGCTCCGCGGCCGACAGCAATTTCGGCAGCGCCACAAGCGGCGGTATGCGTTTGGCCTCCTCTTGCGCGAGAAAAGGGCCGCCTTCTGTCTCGGCAAAGCGTAACGCGCCCGCACGCGCCTCGTCGTCCACCAGCAGCAGGTAATCCATTTCGTGCAGGGTGCGGGGAGCTTGCCCTTTGTGTTCCGCGCGTCGGCGCTTCATACGTCTCATCAGCGCCCTGCCCCATCTATCCGGCGCAGAATCTCCGATGGCCCCAAACATCGGCGTATCGGCGGTCGTGTGAAATGGTCCGGGGCCGAGTTTCAAGGCCGGCTCTAAGGAGAATCGGTTGGGATGGCGGAGCCAGGCGTCGTTGTATTCAAAGGTCGCGCCTTCCTTATTTTTGCGCACACGGGTCCACAGGCGCCCGAGAAGATGCGTAGCGCCGGCGAGGTCCACGTATACGAGAACTTGCCTTTCCGTCATCCCCTCTTACTTATTTCTCCTTTCGCGGTCGGGAAATCCGCTGCGGCAGATGCTCTGCTTCAAGCTGCAGGCCTACCGTATCATTCCTCGGGTCAGCGAGGTCGGCGAGCCGATCCGTCATGCCCAGCACGAACAGCGCGATGGCATAGTTTCCAATGGCGACGCCGGGCGCGCCTTTTTCAATTTTGACCAGTGTCGTCCGACTTATGGACGCGCGCGCGGCGGCGATTTCTGCAGGAATACGGCGGCGCCGGCGCGCATCCTTTATATCGTTACCGAGCTTGCGCAGCGCCCGCACGACGGGCAAGGGGAGCATGTCTGAAGGCTTCTTTGTACGCATAATTAACGTCCATTTTTATGGTCACTAACGTCTTTAATGTACATAATTATGGACATTGAGTCAATCCCGATGACACCGTGGGGAGCCCAAAGCTGCTATCCCCTGCCCCTCTCAGGCCCTCGCTCCGCCGCTGCCGCTGCGTTTCTGCGCGGTGATGAGAGCGTAGCCTTCGTCGCGGAGCCGCGCGCGCTCATGGGCAGCGTACCTGCATCGCGTCTTGGCACGGCTGGGCGGAGGGTTCACTGCGCTCGCGCTGTCGCTAAGCACAATCGGAGTTTACGGAGTCATTGCCTATTCCGTGGACAGCAGAACCCGTGAAATCGGAGTGCGCATGGCGCTGGGTGCAACGCGTAGCTCTGTGTCTCAGCTGATTCTGAAAGAGGCGGGCCGGTTGATTCTCATCGGATTCGTGACCGGTCTTTCCGGCGCGATAGCCGCCGGAGTTTTGATGAGCAACCTTCTCTTTGGTGTCCACTCGTGGGACGATTCGATTCTCGGCACCGTCGCCGCGGTGCTCATAACATCCGCTCGGCTTGCGAGCTATGTCGCAGCTCGGCGCGCCGCAAGCATTGATCCCGCAGAGGCACGCCGCGCCGAATAACGAACCGCGTTCGATTAGCCATATGACTAATCCTGCCCTGAGAGATGCACGTTCTGGAGAGGTCCCGTCGCGATGTGCTCCTTGCTAGCAGGCCGCATCTTTCGGGGCTTCGGTTCAGGTATCGCGTTCTCTTTCAGCGGAGCGGGGAGCTGCTGCTTGTCGATACCGCGGCGTCTGATGCGATGCGGGAGGCCGACGCGATGGTGTTAGTGAACGTCATGCGGATTCCGTGCTTCGGCCGCAGAATGACCATCGGACGAGCTTCGATCGTTTGGCCCGGAGCCAGGTGAAAATCGTATTTTCTGAGCAGATCGCTCAGGATCATGAGGATTTGCAGCATCGCGTAATTTCCACCAATACAGCCTCGTGGTCCGGCCCCGAAGGGAAGGAAGGTGAAGGGCGGGCGCAGTTTGTCGTTCGCTTTGGTGAATCGTTCGCTATCGAAATCTTCCGGATTCTGCCAGTGGCGCGGAGCATGGTGCGCCCCGTACACATATACAATGACCGTTGATCCGCTGGGTATGGCGAGCTCGCCTACGCGGTCGTCCGCGACAGCCATGCGGTCGATCATCCAGAACGGCGGGTAGAGGCGGAGCCCCTCCATAATGACCTGAGTCGTAAATTCGAATTTGGGCACGTCGGCGTAGCCCAGAGGCGCTTCGCCGAGCACGGAATCAAATTCCTGCCTGACCCTTTCGAGACAATCCGGACGCGAGCTCAAAAGATAAAAAAGCCAGGACAGCGCATTGGACGATGTTTCATGGCCGGCGACGAGAAGTTGCATGCTTTCACTGAGGATGAGCTCATCGCTCATGCCTTCGCCGTCGCTATAACGCGCATCCATCAGCGTCTGCAGCAGATCGTTGCCGGGCGGTTCGTTGCGGCGCTTCTTGATGTACGCGAGCAGGACGGCGTCCGCGCGGGTGCGCATGTCTTCATGCCTGCGCAGTTCCCCCGAGACGGCGAACCAGGGATTCAGATAGGGCTGAAGGGTTTGGCGAACAATGAATTCCTGGACGGTGCAGATGGTGTGGCTGACCAGATCGATGTCTTCGTCCTTCAACCGAGCGCCAAATAGCGATCGGGCGACCATCGCGAAGGTAATTTTCATCAGCTGGGGGTAGATATCGACGGGGCCGCGACGGGTCTGGCTGTCGAAATCGCGCAGCGAGTCGGCAACGGAGTCCTGCATGATGGAGGACAGCGCCTCGAGTTGCGTGCGATCGAAGCCTTTCTGGATGAGGCGCCGTTGCGTGCGCCAAGCTTCTCCCTCGGTCGTGAGAAGGCCTTTCCCCAGAAAGTGGCCCATCCGCTTTACTTGAATATGGGATTTTTGGTAGTTCTCCGAATTGGTCTTTAACACGTGCTGAATCACAGCGGGATCGATCGTAACGATCGCTTCTTTGAGACCACCCAAATAGAATCGGAATGTGTCGCCGAAGGATTCAGTATAGCTGGACAGAACCTTTACGGGATTGCGGAACATCGCGCGAGAATCCGCAAAGCAGCGAAATCGGGAAACAACGGGGATCGGGGTGGACGAGGTCATACCCAGCCATCCTGGTACTGCCCTCGAACCGCAGGCGATTTCAGGTCATTTGTAGGAAGCGGTGGCGGGGCCATAGGTAAAGATAAAATGTTCAGAGTCAGTTTTCGTTCCCCAGTTGCTTCAACAGTATCAGATGATGCCAGATTGCCTGAGTCATGGTGGGGTGCTGCCTATAGGGAACGCCAAACTCTTCGGCGGTCTCCTTCACGATCCTGGTGAGCGGAGCATAGTGGGTGTGGCACACGAAAGGACACAGATGGTGGACGATGTGATGGTTGAGCCCGCCCGCGAGCCAACCGACGAGCGGATTCTCCGTCGCATAATCGGCCGTCGTCGCGAAGATGTGATACACGCCGTTGTCAAACTCACCGCGGTCCATGGGAAAGTAGGTGGTGTCAATGGTGTGCGTCGTCTGGAATACAAGCGTTACGGCTAAACCGACGAACAAATGGACCAGGAGGAACGCACCGGCGACGAGCAGCGGTGATTTTCCCAGCACCATCACCGGCAAGACAAGCATGTAAGCAAGGTAGAAGGCCTTGCCGGCAACGAGAATGCCGTATTCGCGCAGAGGATGGTTGGCGCGTTTCAGATAATCGTGGGACGGGAAGAAAAAGCTCTCGAAGTCCCTGAAAAACACATAGTCGAGAGAGAACATCGCGTAAAAGAACAGGGCATAGATGTGCTGGAAGCGGTGCCATGGCGCGCGAGATTCATGGGGGGTAAAGCGAAAGATGCCGCGCCCGGAAAGCGCATCATCCTCGCCGTGGAGATTGATGCAGGAGTGGTGGCCGCGGTGATGGAGGATACGCCACATGTAGGAGCTGATTCCGCACAAATCGAAAACGTAGTTCAGGGTTTTGTTGACGCGCGGCCGGGACGAGATGGCGTTGTGATTGCTATCGTGGGCGATGTTCAGCAAAAGGAATGTCTGCGCGAGGCCGCCTAGAAGGTAGAGGGCAACAAACTTCCATGAATCGGGCCTCAGCGCATACAGAGCAATCCAGGCGCCTCCGAGGACCGCCAGACCCAAAGCGATCTTGACCCACATCGCACGGTCCGCTTTGTGAGTAATGTTCTGGTCGGCAAAAAACCTGTCCAAGCGGCGGCGTAAGACTTTCGGGAACGAAGAGACACCGGCGGGTTCGGTAATGGACGCCGCTGAGGATTCGGATGGTACAAGATCCGGTGTCTCCGGCTCTTGAGTGATTACCGTTTCGGATTCCAACGTCACCGGCGCCTCCGCGTTCATGCTAGTTGGGCCTGACGCGTTACACACGCCGCATCCGGGGTCGCGACCCTCAGGGAAATTGGTGGCGCACCGCCGACAGCCTCGCAGTACAATTTTAATGTGAGCCTGTAAACACAATCAAGGACATTCGGACCGGACGATGCCTAGTTGCGTTGTGTGAACACTGGGAGCGACGACGCGTGGTATTGTCCGTAACGCTTTGTTAATATATATCTTCGATGGACCATAATGAACCGGGCTTCCTGCAAGAGACCATAGAAGGTCGGCGGAGCTCCGGAATTCCCGTTCGCGCGCTTGTGCGCCAAAAAGGAAAACATCGGTTCCCCAAAGCGTCGAGCGACGCTTGTGCTGATAAAACATTACACGAAGGCTCTCACCGTCGGCATACCCGTCAGGTCTGCACATTCAAACTCAATCGCCGATCACCTCGCTTAGTGGGGAGAGATGTTTCGTTGACTGGCTTGCGTTCTATAAAACATTGGAGGATCGCTGATTGATGGCAGCGTCAATTTTAGGCCACCTGGATAGGTTGGCAGATGAGCACCCGAACAAACTTCTTTATTCGTATCTGGATGTAAACGGCGATCCGACCGAAAGCTACACCTACGCGTCGTTTCTCCACCGAGTGGAGGCGATCGCCGGGCATTTGTGGAGAGAGGGTCGTTTTGCGGCGGGCGACCGGCTGCTGCTTGCCTACCCGCCGGGGCTGGAAATGATCTGCGCATTCTTTGGTTGCGTGCGCGCTGGATTGATCCCCGTGCCGGTGTATCCCCCCAGTTCGCGTGGCTTCCAGAGCGCGCTATATAAGATGATACACATCGCAAAGGATTGTCAGGCGGCTGGGATCCTGACGAGCAGAGACTACCAGGCATCCCTCAAGACGAATCTGGCCAGAAGTGGGGTCTCGGCATGCGGCATTGACGTAGATTACATTTCCGGTCTGCCGTGGATCGCGACGGAAGATTTCGTGGATGCGATCGCGGACCGGCCAGCTGCCAATCATTCGAAGATTTTGTTTCTCCAGTACACCTCGGGTTCGACGATGGAGCCCAAGGGCGTGATTGTCACGCACGAAAACATTCTGGACACCTGTCCGCTGGTGATCGACCATCCCTCGCCGGTCGTTGTTTCCTGGCTGCCGCAGTATCACGATATGGGACTGATCGGGTGCTACCTGTATCCAGCGCTGAAAGGTGGCACGACGTACGGGTTCTCTCCTACGGACTTCATTCAGCGGCCGATCCTGTGGTTTGATGCAATGACGGCCTACCGCGCCACCGCCACGGCTGCGCCCAACTTCGCCTACGACTATTGCCTGCGCGCCGGGAGACTTTCCAAGGAAAGCCTGGAGGCTTGTGATCTCAGTTCGCTGCGCGTTTTGATGTGCGCCGCGGAACCCGTAAAGCCGGATACCTACACACGGTTTCTGGAAGCGTTTCAGTCCTACGGACTGAAGACCGAGAGTTTCTATGTCGCCTACGGGCTGGCTGAGAATACTCTGGCGGTCTCACTGGGCGGTCGCAACATCGTTTCGGTCAACAAACGTGCCCTCTCCCTGGGGACGGCCCGCATGATTACGGAGGTCTCTGAAATCGGCGGGGCCACCAAGATTGTCAGTTGTGGAACGCCGCTGCCGGGTATCGACGTTAAGATTGTGGATCCGGAAGGGCACTTCCCACTTAAGCCAGAGCGCACCGGTGAAATCTGGGTCGCCGGAAGCGGTAAGTGTCGAGGTTACTGGAACAATCCCGAATTAACTCTGAAGCAGTTTCGCGCGCGACTTGTGGACGATACTCCTTATGACGACGGCTACCTGCGGACCGGCGACATAGGATTCTTTCACGGCGGCGAACTCTACGTCTGCGGCCGCATCAAGGACATGATTATTCTGCGCGGGCAAAACTATTACCCGCACGACATTGAGAACGTCGTGGAGAAATCATCCAGTCTGATCCGGCACAACTGCGTGGCCGCGTTCCAGATTCAGGAAGACAGTGAACCTGGGCTGGCAATCGTGGCTGAAGTCAAGAATCCTAAAGCGCTTCCCGACCCGCGAAAGATTGCCGCCGCAGTGCGAAATTATCTCAACGTGGAAGTGGCCGTGATTTCCTTCATCGCGCCTCGCGCCATCCCCAGAACGAGTTCGGGGAAGCTTATGCGCCATAAGACCAAACAGATGTGGCAGCGAGGTCAGTTCACCGTTCTATCGGACTTTTCACGGGAGAAGGACGCCGGGAACTCCCTGTGCGATTCCGACATGCATTCCTCATTCGCTGAATTGAAAGCCAAGTACAACCTGACAGGTAAGGAATCGTACAACCTGGTCGAAGCCGGGCTGGATTCCCTGGATCTTGTGGTGTTCGTTCATGAGCTCAAGGAACTCCTCAAAGTTAAAGGCGCCGAGATGCTGGCGAGGCAGGTCGATATTGGCGTGATTCAGCGTGTCGGCGTAGCCGAGTTGTTTGGACTCGCTGAAAAGTTGAAGCGCGCTCCCGAAGAGGCACTGGTTCATCTGCGTCATTCCCTTGCGACTTTCCGTGAGGAGCAGCGCGCCGCTGAGAAGCAAATGATGATCAACGACAGGAAGCTCATCTTCGAGCCTCCCGTGCCTGTGGCCTTGCCGGAAACACCGGTGCTGAACCAGGTGCTGCTCACTGGCGGGACTGGCTTCATAGGGCCGTTTCTCATGAAGAGCTTGCTCGAACAGACCCGGGCGAAGATCTATGTTCTCGTCAGATCTTCCAACGAAAAGCAAGGCAAGCAACGGCTGCGGGACGCGATGAAGTCGATGGGACCCTGCGGGGTGGGTCTGATGGAGATGTTCGAAGCTCGGGTGATCCCCGTCTGCGGAGATCTCGGGCAGCCAAAGCTGGGGCTGACGCAGGACGCGTGGGATTTCCTCGCGCGTGAAGTCGACACGGTGTTCCACAATGGAGCGACCGTAAACTACCTGTTCAACTACGACCTGATGCGTGAGGCGAACGTGCTGGGAACCAATGAGGTCGTGAGATTGGCGTTCGAGGGACGGCCGAAAGAGTTTAATTATGTGTCGACTACCTTCGTGTTTGGCTGGGCGGTGAAATCAGTCCTCAATGAGACCGACCTGAACGAGAATATGGAGCTGCTCGATTTTGGCTACAGCCAATCGAAATGGGTAGCCGAACAGGTGGTTGTGGACGCGCGCAGCCGGGGACTTTCCGCGAGGATTTTCCGGCCGGCTCTGGTGAGTCCTTCGGTCACGGGCGGAGGTAACAACTTCGATATCGCGGTGCGCTTGGTTGCGTTCATGGTGAATCACGGCATTGGCGTTGATACTCTCAACCAGGTCAGCTTTGTTCCGGCGGACATTGTGGCGAACAACATCGTTGCGATCTCTACCACTCCCGGTACTGGGAACAAGACTTACCATGTGACGCGGGACGATTATTCGAACATGATGGACATTACCCGGCTGATCACCAAAGCGACTGGCCGGCAATTCGAAACATTCAGGCTTCCCGACTTCGTTCCCGAGCTGATCCGCAGATGCCGGAAGGAAGATCTGCTGTTTCCGCTGCTGGATTTCTTGGTGGGCTCTGTGGACAACATCTCTGCGATGGAGTTCAAACGCTACGACAGCTCTTCTTATCAAAAGGCGCGCGATGCGTCCGTATGGGGCAAAGCAGACCCGTCCCTGGAAGATACGGTTAACGGCATTCTGAAATTCATGCATCGCAAGGGGATCATTTCGGTGGCGGCTCGCGAGGTCGACGCGCTGTCAGCGAGCGCTGGGCTCGTGGACTGGACAGACGCAATATCCGCTACTGCTTCTTAAACACGAGCTTCTCGGTCAGCCGCTGACCCGTTTCCAATGTGGCGGTGGTGGACAGCGTCATCTGCTGCCCGTCCGCGGAAACTACCCACCTGTCTTTTTGCGTGACTTGATTGTCCCGCTGATAGCTGGCATCCACCGTGTGAGGATCGACGAGTTCAAGCGACACGGTATCGTTGCGCGAGTTCCTTAGATCGTATTGCTTTCCGTCAAGGCGGGCGCTGTAGCTGAAGTCACCGAGAAAGCGGACCCCACCGCTTCCGTCCGCGTCGAATTTGAGTACCAGACCTTGCCGCAAACGAGTCTTGCTGAGATCCTGCGTCCATTCGCCTGCGAAGAAGTCATTCGGGACTTTCTTGCCCCCGCTGCGCGTCCACACGGTGACTTTATCGGCGTGGCCCGCGGTTGCAGTCGTGGCCGTCAGCTCGTTGCCATCACTCGAGATTTTTTCGCGGACCGTCGCCACAACGGTTCCGTCCTTCTCCTCTTTGACCTCCGCCTGCTTCTTATCGATCCTGCGCAGCTCAATTTGATTGAAAGCGAGATTGCCTGGTGCGGCCGATTGGTGTCCGTTCGTATTTGCGGTGAAATCCAGATGGGTTTCGCCGGACATCACTACATGCGTCCCGGCATGCACAGGCGTTATGGTGAGCCGGTTCGGAGGATCCAAACTGGACTGCGCGGAGACGAGCGTCCAGGTGCCAAGGCGCGGGTCTGCTACTCCAGGTTGGATGGCGGCAAGCAGTCCGAGCAGAAGTAAGGTGCGAATTTATCCTCCTAAATCGATCGGGCAAAGTTTAGCAGATTCAGGTAGCTCCGTCGTTGAGCCGTGCGCAAGTGTAAACTCGCGAAACGAAGCGCGAATCCAGGAACCGGTTCCGGACGAAGCACGTCTTTCGCCCGTGTGGTTTTTAGGCGTCAGCGGAGAGTTTTGGTGACGACGATTTTGTGAGTTATGACATTATTGTGGCTATGCTTGTGCGCCGTTTTTTGGTGTCAGGGATCGTCCTCGCAGCAACCATCGCACTTCTTCCGTTTTCCTTTCACGCGGAGCGCCGCTTGGAGACCGCAACCCGTGTGGAAGGGAGCCAGGCTGAAATCGTACGGGACGAGCTGTCTGCTCGTTTTCACTCGCCGTTCGTCGACCGCGTTGTCCTGGTAATCGAGGGGCTGCCACCAGCTGATTCGGAGGAAGGCGGACAATCGTTAGCAACCATCGTGGCAGCACTGAGCGAGCAGCCCGGCGTTTCCGGAGTGGTGTCCTATCTCGAGTTGCGCGATCCGATATTTCTGGGCCGTGATGGCGGAACGTTTGTCCTCGTGGGGCTCGAGTCAACTGGCGGTCCAGTCGAGTCGCTTGTTCCGGAGCTCCACCAGCTGGCAAGCTCCCTTGCAAATCAACTGCGGGGCCGTTATCCGGCGGTGCAGCTCGAACTCACGGGCGAGATTCCACTGAATTTCGATATTCGGAAAGCGAGCGCCGCCGACGTGCATCGCGGCGAAAGCCTGGTGATCCCCGCGACACTGGTGCTTCTGCTGGTGGCGTTTGGAAGCCTGATGGCCGCGCTGATTCCCTTGGCCGTTGGCCAGCTGGCCATCGCCACCACACTGGCGATTACGGGATTTCTGGCCCAGCGCTGGCACTTGTCCATTCTGGTTCAAAATTTGGCCACCATGCTTGGCCTGGGCCTGGGAATCGACTACGCACTCCTCATGATCAGCCGCTTCCGGGAAGCGATTGCCGCCGGGAACGACGGACCGACGGCCGGGGTGATCGCGGCTCGCCAGGCAGGCCGTACGCTTTTGATTTCAGCCTCAACGGTAGCGATCGGATTTCTAGCGCTCTTGACGGTTCCGATCAGTGAAATCCGATCAATCGGTGTGGCAGGATTCCTGGTGACGGGAATGAGCGTGTTGCTTACAAATACCCTGGTTCCCGCAGCGCTGGTATTGCTCGGTCCGCGGATTGATCTTGGCCGAATGCCCTTTACCGCAAAGTTGGATGCGCAGCGGGCCGCGCGCACCGGAAATCGCTGGCGCCAATGGGGAAAGGTAATTGTCGCGCACCCTTGGATCGCCCTCTTGCTCGCAGGTACTCCTCTGCTTCTGCTGGCATGGCAGGTCAGACGACTCGATACCAGTCTCCCCCGGGGGGATTGGCTGCCGCCGGCGGCAGAATCAGTCCATGCGCTGCACACCCTGGAACGGATGGATCGGGGCGGCGTGGTTGAAGCATTGCGCGTCATCGTCGAGCTCCCAGCGGATTCCATCGCGCAAACCGACGCGGGGTGGGATGCGCTGGATCGTCTTTCCAAGCGTCTTGCGACCGACCCTCGCTGTGACCGCGTGATTTCCATCACCACGCTTGCGCAGAGCAACCGATCTTCGCTCACTGATCTTTCGCGGGAGACGCGTCGAACATTTCTGAGTAGTGATGGACGAGCGGCGCTGCTCGAGGTGTTACCCGCGAGCTCGATCTCCCTGCGCGATCAGGTCAACTGGGTACGAGAGCTGCGTAACACCGGCGCGCCAGCTCTCACCGGAGTGCCTGGCGCAACCCTTCTCGTTGGCGGCATCCCGGCGCTCAACGCTGATTATGAAACGATTATCAGAAACCGCTTTCCACCCGTAATGGGGCTGGTGGTGGGGGGGACGCTGTTTGCTCTGCTCTGTGGGTTCCGATCGATCTTCGCCGCTGTGAAGGCCATCGCGCTGAACCTTTTCTCGGTGGCGGCGGCCTTCGGAGCATTGGTTTTCGTCATTCAAGATGGACACGGAAGCAGGTTCCTGGGAGTTCCCGGGGGAACCGGTAGCGTGTTTCCCCTGGTACCGATCGTCGCGTTTGCCATCGTCTTCGGATTGAGCATGGACTACGAAGTGTTTCTGGTGGCACGCGTTCTGGAAGCCAGAAGGAGCGGCCTGAGTGAAATGGATGCGATTCCGGAGGGTCTGGCTAGAACCGCGGGCCTGATTACGAGCGCCGCAGCAATCATGATCGTGGTATTTGCGGCGTTCACTTTCGGAGATTTCCTGGTGGTCAAGATGATCGGGTTTACGCTCGCGATCGCCGTTTTGATTGACGCGACACTCGTTCGGATTGTGATCGGTCCCGCGCTCCTGCGTATTGCGGGCGATTGGAACTGGTGGCCTGGCGGGCTCACCGCAGCGCGCAGGGTGCCAGTCGTGGCGGGTCGCGAATAGCGTCCGGCGACCCCCATCACTGCCCATCGCTGGCACCGGCACCGCATCCGCGCGCAGCACGCCCTGCAATTACGACTTGGGAAGCAAACGCATGAAGATTTTCCAATACGAAATCGGCGCCAGACGTTCGAGCAATGCCAGAAACCTTGCGTCGTTGCCGACCAGCACGCGCGGCGAGCGGCGTTCGATGCCCCGCACGATAATTTCACCGGCGGCTGCGGGCGGCATGGTCAGTGCTTTTTTCGCAAGGGCTCTGCGCCGAGCGATTTCTTGCGGAGGCATGTCCTTGGGTACGCGAGCGTTGTCTGCAATCGAAGTTGCGACGCCGCCCGGATGTACAACCGTAACACCGACTTTCGAATCCGCGAGTTCGTGTCGCAGTGAATTCGAAAATCCGCGCACGGCGAACTTACTTGCCGAGTAAGACGTTTCACCGGGCGGCGAGATCAGTCCGTAGACGCTCGAAAGGTTTACCACGCGTGCGTCATCGCTTTTTCGCAATAGAGGCAGAAAGGCTCGGGTCATCCGCACTACGCCCCAGAAGTTAATTTCGAACAACCACTCAAAATCTTCCTCGCTGACTGCTTCGAACGTGCCGCCGACGGCCACGCCGGCGTTGTTTATGAGGATGTCGACCCCGGGATGCGCGGCGATCACAGCTTGTGGAAACGCCGCCACGGCATGCCGATCTGCAACGTCAAGGTGATGTTGGCTGATGCGCAGCGCACTGCGCCGGGCGCTGTGGTTGGTCGGATCCATTTGAGCTGGTTGTGCCATGCGCGCCGTTTCTGATAATCCGGCGTCATTCACGTCCGCGAGCGCAAGGTTGCAGCCACGGCGCGCGAGCGACACGGCAATGGCACGGCCGATGCCGCTTGCAGCGCCGGTGATCACCGCCGTGCGGTTCTCGAGATTCATTGCGCTGGTCATAATCTCAAATCAGATGGTAGCCCTGGAGTGGACATTACTTACGCGACTGCCATTGTCAGCCTCCGACGTTCGAAGAAAATTCATGGTCCCGTCGTTTACCGACCCAAACGTAAAGGAGGCGAGGTCTTTTACATAATTCTGGGGCACTCTCCACGGCGGTTTCTGTCCCTGCCTGGGCAGCACGCCGTCGGCACGGCGGACGTAGCCTGAACTGAAATCGAGCAAAGGCTCGGGGTTGACGGATGGGTCGGGAAGATTCGGTACACATACCGACCATCCCTTACGATCCATATATGTAAGCAACCGGCAGACAAAACGCGCGGTGAGATCACAGCGCAGGGTCCAGGAATTATTCGTATAGCCAAAGGCGAGTGCTAGATTCGGGATACCGCTGAACATTGCGCCTTTGTAAACCAGCTTCTCGTTGAGTTTGGCCGGCACGCCATCAACAAGAATTTCAGCTCCGCCCATCAGCTGCACGATGAGACCTGTGGCTGAAACGATGATATCCGCCGGCAAGATTGTGCCGGAGCGTAAGCGGATGCCGGACTCCACAATTTCTTCAATCGTGTCGGTAACGATTTCGACCCGGCCGGAGCGGATGGCGGCAAACAGATCGCCGTCGGGCACCAGGCATATACGCTGATCCCACGGGTTATAGCGGGGCGTGAAGTGCCGCTTGACGTCGAAGTCGGGATCAAGCTGCTGCTTGATCCCCTTGATGATGATCCTCTTGAGCATCTCTGGTTTCGTGCGCGCGAGGTAAAACATGGTGATGCTGTACAGCACGTTCTTCCATTTTGTGAGTTCCGCGGCAAACTTTCTTGGGAAATGCCGATACATCCAGATGGCCTTTACGTCCTTGCTGGGGCGAGTAACGACATAGCTGGGAGAGCGCTGCAGCATCGTGACATGCGCGGCATCCTTGGCAAGCGCCGGAACCAGCGTTACCGCCGTGGCACCACTTCCAATGACAACGACTTGCTTGCCCGCATGATCGAGGGCCTCGGGCCACTCCTGTGGGTGCACGAACTGCCCCTGAAACCGATTCATGCCCGGAAACTCCGGGCTGAAACCCTTTTCGTAACTATAATAACCGCTGCACATATAAAGGAAGCTGCAGAACAGTCGCACGATCCGTCCATCTTTCGTCTGGGCCTCGACCGTCCAGCGCGCGTCGGCTGAAGACCAGGAAGCTCGGATCATGCGATGTCCCAGCCTGATGTGGCGGTCAATGCCATAGTGTGCCGCGGTCTCGCGGATGTAATTCCAGATGGCAGGACCACCTGCGATCGCCTCGTCCGCGTGCCAAGGCCGAAAAGGAAAGCCGAGAGTGTGCATCTCAGAATCGGAGCGGACGCCTGGATAGCGGAAGAGATCCCACGTTCCGCCGATTGCGTCGCGGGCCTCCAGAATCGAGTAGGTTTTTCCGGGGAAGGCGGACTGCAAATGGTAAGCAGCATCAATACCGGATATGCCCGCGCCCACGATTAGCACGTCTAGTACGTCGAATTGTTCTGGGGATTGCATCGGCATGTCTGTAGTGTTCTCGCCTGCGGCGCGTTGTTGTACCTTTGTGCGACGCCGGTGGCGAGTTAATTTATTATCCTTCCAGCAGCAAGGAAACTATTCGAGCAGATTCGGTTCATCCTGGATAATACGCGCGAGCAGTGGCTGAAACTGAAACCATCCTGCGAGGTGGGTTCCCACTTGCTCCCTCGTTGCAGCCGCGGTGGCGTGATCAATCTTTAGCGGTACGCCCGCCGCCTCTGCGAGCAACTGGGCGTGGCAACTGCGGTCCATGGTGATGAACCACCACGCGGCTTCCTCGACGCAGTGGCCAACGGTGATCAATCCGTGGTTGCGCAAAATCGCAGCTTTATATTGTCCGAGGGCCTGCGCGATCCGCTCGCCCTCCGACGTTTCATAGACTACGCCGGTGAACTCGGCGAACAGTCCGTGGTCCTGGTAAAACGCACAGGCATCCTGCGTGATGGGATCGAGCAGACGCCCGAGCGACGCCCAAGATTTCCCGTACATCGAATGCGCATGCGCCGCCGCGATCACGTCCGGGCGTGCGGCGTGTACCTGAGAGTGGATGGCGAAAGCCGCTCCATTGACTGGATAATTCCCTTCCACGACTTCGCCGCGATGATTCACCAGAATCAGGTCAGACGCGCGAATTTGGCTGAAGTGCATCCCGAATGGGTTCACCCAGAAGTGGTCGGGTTGCTCCGGATCGCGAGCGGTGATGTGTCCCGCCACACCTTCATCGAATCCGAAACGCGAAAAAAGACGGAATGCGGCGGCCAGCATGCGTTTGCGATGCAAGCGCTCTTCGGCCGCGCTGGCAAACACAGGCGGCCGCGGAATGTTCCGTACATTTGCGGGTGCTCCGGCCATTTGAACCTCCCGGCCCCCAGGAATTCCCTGACTTGGCACAGTGCCGGCGATTATATACAATGCCCGTCGCGTTAGTCACCGTCATCTGTAAGCGACTATCAACAATTGGTTAGATGGCGGCGCTGCCCCGATCTTTAGCACCGAAGGGATCAGCTATGAACAAAATGAATCACAAATTCGAGCTTGCTGCGCGGCCCGTTGGGATGCCCAAACGCACCGATTGGGCGTACAAGCAAGAGCCGGTTCGCGAACCCGGTGAAGGTGAGCTGCTCATAAAGATTCTGTATATTTCGCTCGATCCGGCAATGCGCGGGTGGATGAACGAAGGGAAATCGTACATCGCTCCGGTAGAAATCGGAGCGGTGATGAGGGCTGGGGGGCTGGGGCACGTAACGGCTTCGAAAAATCCCAAGTTTGTCGTCGGCGACTACGTTTACGGAGCTTTCGGCGTTCAGGAATTCGCAATTTCCAACGGCAACGGCATTACGAAAATCAATGCGGGCACGGTTCCGTTGCCCGTTTTTCTCGGCACGCTCGGAATGCCCGGAATGACCGCGTATTTCGGCTTGCTGGATATCGGCCAGCCAAAGCCCGGCCAGACCGTAGCGGTCTCAGGCGCCGCTGGAGCGGTGGGAACGGTCGTTGGACAGATCGCCAAAATAAAAGGCTGCAACGTGGTAGGCATCGCGGGCGGGGCCGAGAAGTGCAACTACCTTGTGAAAGAGCTCGGCTTCGACGCCGCGATTGACTACAAGTCGGAGGATGTGCGCAAGTCTCTGCGGCAGCATTGCCCGAATGGCATTGACGTTTATTTCGACAACGTGGGCGGCGACATCCTTGACGCTGCGCTTACGCAGCTCGCGCGCGGCGCACGAGTGGTCATCTGCGGCGCAATCTCGCAATACTGCAACACAACACCAGTCAAAGGACCCTCGAACTATCTCTCGCTTCTTGTGAATCGCGCCAGCATGAAAGGTATGGTCGTATTTGACTACACGGATCGTTACCCGGAGGCCGCACGGGAGATGGCGGCGTGGATGGCGGCCGGCAAACTGAAATCGCGCGAGGACATCGTCGAGGGCCTCGAAACATTCCCCGAAACGTTGCTGAAGCTCTTCCGCGGCGAGAACACTGGAAAACTCATTCTCAAGGTAGCCGACGCGTAAAGATAGACGTTGGCAAAACCAACTGCCAGGCACCGGCGGAGCTGCAGACTTGCCCTCAGGAAACAGTAGCCCACGTCGCCCAAGTCACGACGGGGGAGCCTCAAGGCCCAGGCCAACTCTCTTAACCGGCTGCTGCCGGTATGCAACGATTTCCACGAGTTGTCTGCCCCCATGTTCTGCCATACTTGCGCTCGATCGGCCGATCCATGCGATCGTGCTCATAGCAAAGACCTGATGACAACGATAATTCACGCCGCGGGAAGGCATTCATAACATCATGAAGCCGCCCTGCGACGAAGGCGTTGTCCGATCGCCGCATGTTGCTGTTCCGCGCGCAGCGCAAGCACAACGTTGGATCCTGGCTGCGACAATTTTCGGTTCCAGCATGGCGTTTATTGACGGCACTGTCGTCAACGTCGCACTGCCTGCGCTGCAGGCAAGCCTGCACGCAAGCGTCGTCGACGTGCAATGGGTGGTCGAGTCGTATGGGTTGTTCCTGGCGGCTTTGATTCTTGTCGGCGGCTCGCTTGGCGATTTGTTTGGCCGCCGATTGATTTTCCTGATTGGAGTGGGGATTTTTGCCGCCGCTTCCGTCGCGTGCGGGCTTGCTTCGAATATTCAGCAGCTGGTGATCGCGCGCAGCGTGCAAGGCATTGGAGCCGCTTTTCTGGTCCCGGGCAGCCTGTCGCTTATCAGCGCCTCGTTCGATGAGAAAAGCCGCGGCCAAGCGATCGGCACCTGGTCCGGATTCACTGCGATCACCGCGGCGATCGGGCCGGTTCTGGGCGGCTGGCTGATTGAGCATGCTTCCTGGCGTTGGGTATTTTTCATCAACGTTCCGTTCGCGGCCGCGGTGATCGCAATTTCGCTCTGGCACATTCCCGAAAGCCGTGACGAGGCAGCCGGGCGTGTGGATTGGCTGGGAGCGTTGGTCGCAACTGTGGGATTAGGTGGTGTCGTGTACGGGTTTGTTGAGTCTACCAGTCTCGGTTGGAACCAGTCGTTGGTTTACGGAAGCCTGATTTTGGGATTCGGCTGCCTGATTGGTTTCTGGTTCGTTGAGGCCAGGGTAAGTTCGCCCATGGTTCCGCTGACGCTTTTTGCATCGCGCGGCTTTCGTGGTGCGAACCTGCTCACTTTGTTTCTTTACGCAGCGCTTGGAATTTGCTTTTTCTTGTTTCCGATGGATCTGATTCAGGTGCAGGGATACTCGACAACCGCGACCGGCGCGGCTGCGCTCCCGCTGATTCTGCTGCTATTTTTTCTTTCGCGCTGGTCCGGCGGAGGGGTCACGCGTTACGGATCCAAAGCTCCGCTGATCGTCGGACCATTGATTGCGGCCTTGGGTTTCATGCTGTGCGCCGTACCGGGCGTGGGCGCCGGCTATTGGACAGGTTTCTTTCCGGCGTTCACCGTTCTTGGTTTCGGAATGGCGATTAGCGTCGCTCCACTCACCACGGTGGTGATGAGTTCCGCGAAACAGGAACGCGCCGGCGCCGCCTCCGGCATCAACAACGCGGTCGCGCGGGTTGCGAGCGTGCTGGCCGTGGCAATTCTCGGAATTGTGATGGTGAAATTGTTCAGTTTCCGCTTGAGCCGAATCCTGGCAGGCGCGCAGCTGCCGCCCGGAATTCTGGACTACGTTCAGTCAAAGCAGATCAAGCTCGCCGGCATCGATCTGCCCTCGGGCTTAGATGCCCAGACGACCGCACTGCTGCGCGCCTCGATTTCCGGCGCCTTTGTGTTCGGATTCCGGATCGTAATGTTGATTTGCGCAGGTTTGTGCGTGGCGAGCGCAGCGGTCGCCTCGCTAATGATTCCCGCCAAGACCGACCAGGTAATTTAGAAAACGCTCGTTGCCTCGCCTGCGATTTGTATTTCTAATCGGTTATATAGGCTTGACTGGGGATGGTGGCGCGACCGTGGGACGGGGATGTGAGATCCGCGATCCGGCGCGCGAGCGGGGACGGAAGGTGTACCAGCGGCGGCGTATGCGCTCTCAGAAATCGAGCGTTGATTGGCGAAAACGGGAGGGAAGATGAAAAGAAGGGCGGGAACTGAGTGATTTTACGGAGGATTCGAAGCATACATTATTGTGGATTTGCGTCTGGCTGTGGCCGGAGCGCGACCGGCTGTGGCGCCGGCGCGAAACAACTTGACAAAGGAAGGAGGCTACACTATAAGCCTTGGCAAGGAATAACCGGTTAGACTGTTTTAACGCCTTCAATCGCAAGCGGAATGAGGAATCGCGGGGGGATAAGCCGAAGATCCGCCGGCTCGCAGGGTCCGATTCGATCGAGCGTTGACAAACTTGGGGGGTGGGGAATGCCAAGCACACGATTTGGGAAATATTTGGCTGTTTTGCTTTGCGCATTGGCGCTGTTCACAAGCGGACGGTTGCTGGCCGGCGTGACCGCCAGCATTTCCGGGACGGTGACCGACCCGAGTGGCGCCGTGGTTGCGGGCGCGACGGTGACGGCGACCAATGTGGATACGGGCGTGACCACCACGCTGACCTCGAACTCGCAGGGCTTCTATTCCTTCCAATCGCTGGCGCTGGGTAATTACACCATCAGCGTGCAACAAAGCGGATTCAAAGGTTACGCGGAGACGGGACTGACACTGAACGTGAACGACGCGCTGGTGATTGACGTGCATCTCGCAGTTGGCGCGACGACCGAAAAAGTGGAAGTGCTCAGCGATACGCTGCACGTTGATACCGAGAGCACGCAGATGGGCGAGGTGATCACCGGCAAAACGATGACGGATGTGCCGCTGGTGACCCGCAGCTATACCGATTTGCTGGGTTTGCAGCCTGGAGTGGCACAGACGGCGTCACAGATGACCGGAGCTTACGCTGGACCGTTTATATCGGCGGGCTTTGCTGCTCCGCTAGTGTCTGGTGACTTGGATTCCGGCGCGTTTTCAGTGAACGGCATGCGCGAATCGGAAAACGGGTTCATCCTGAACGGAGTGCTGGTGCAGGAGTTGGGATTTTCCGGCGCCGGAGCAATCCCCAACCTCGATTCGATCTATGAGTTTAAGATCCTGACGAACAATCCGGACGCCGAGTACGGAAACTACAGCGGCGGATTGATTAACGTAGTCACCAAATCTGGCACGAACGGCTATCACGGAAATCTTTTCGAGTTTGTGCGCAATACCGCTTTCGACGCCGCGAACTATTTCGACCAGGGAGAACGCGGCGCGTATCACCAGAACCAATTCGGCGGCACATTCGGCGGCCCCATCAAGCGCGACAAGATCTTCTTCTTTGCTGATTATCAAGGAAACCGGTTGATTCAGGGACAGACCCAACGCATTACGGGAGCCCCAACGTCGGCTTTGGAAGGCGGAGACCTCTCGTCGGTAGTGGGCAGCCTGGTGGATTCCCACGGCAATCCAACGACCGTACAGAGTTGTACTCCGCCGGCGCCGAATTGCAACGCGGCGAGTAATTGGGCGACCGTATTGACTAATCAGCTGGGGTACACCGTTACGCCCGGCGAGCGGTATTATTTCCCGGGCTGTACGAGCAACGCCCAATGCGTTCTGCCTAATGCGACGTTGTCGCCTACGGTCTTCAATCCAATCTCGGCAAACCTGCTTCCGTTTATTCTGCCGGCGAACGGAACAAATGGTTCGGGCCTGGCGACCTTCACCACCAATTCGGGAGCAACAGATCTTAGCGACAACAAGTTCAGCGGACGAGCAGACGCTAACACCGGTTTCGGGCTTCTCACGGCCTACTTTTATTGGGACCGCTACAACCGGATTGATCCGTATTGGCCGGGGAACGCGCCCCTTTATCCGGGGTTTAACGTAGATGGGAAAGGGCAAACCTACAACGTCGATCTCGGGGCCACGAAAACGTTCAGCTCCGCATCGGTGAACGAATTCCGTTTGGGATATTTTCGTCTGGATACCTTGTTCAACCAGCCGCAAGGCGGAAAGGGCGTGACGTTGTCGAGCCTAGGATTTGCGTCCGGCGCGGCGGGTGCTCCGGGTATTGTGCCGCTGGTGCCGGCGCTGGAAGGTGTTCCGGAGATTGACTTCAACGACTTTGTAATCGGAGTGCCGAGCCGTCCGAACGGCCTGATCGATAACATTTACCAGATTGTGGACAATTACAGCAGAATTGTGGGCACGCACACGCTGAAATTTGGAGGTCAATATCACTACGACCAGCTCGAAGAAGACCTGATTGATAATGTGTCGAACGGGAACTTCTTCTTTGGGAGCAATTTTAGTGGTCAGCCCAGTGAAACAGGCAGTGACTTTGTCGATTTTCTTCTTGGGGCGCCCAGTTCCTATGTTCAGGGACAGTCCTACCCATCCTACGGCCGCAATTTTTACTTTGGCTTGTACGGCCAAGACAGCTGGCGTATAAAATCGAATTTGACGTTCAACTATGGGCTGCGGTACGACGTCAGTTCGCCGTGGAAAGAAAAGTATAACCAGATTCAAACTTTGATTCCCGGGGAACAATCCGTTGTTTTCCCCGGCTCACCGACAGGGTGGGTATTCCCCGGAGATCCAGGTGTTCCGAGCACGCTGGCGCCCACCCGTTGGAACAACTTTGCACCACGATTGGGATTGGCCTATTCATTCGGAGACTATGACGGTTTGCTTGGCAAGATCCTGGGCAAATCCGGGACGACAAGTATTCGTGCCGGTTGGGGCATCTTCTACAGCACGTTTGAAGGAGCTACGGACTTCAACGAAATTGGAGACGCGCCATTCGGAAACTATACGGGGCAGAACCAGCCAACTTTCGCTGCTCCCTTTACAAACCGGGCAGCGGGTACTTCGATTACAAACTTCTTCCCAGTAACCCAACCACCTCTGCAGTTTTCCGCCAAAAATCCTGCAACGGGTCCTCCGTTCGACACGCTGCCCGATTTCTTTAGCGCGTTTGGAACGATCAGCAGCTCACCGGCCTTTTACAACAAGAACCGACTTCCCTATGCGGAAGAATATGAACTTTCCATCGAACATCAGATCACACGGGCGGATTTGCTGACCGTGAGTTATGTGGGGACCCAAGCTCACCGGCTGCTCTCTTCGATATCCGCGAACCCAGGAAACCCGGCGACGTGCTTGGCTTTTGCCGCCCAAGGATGCGGACCAGGTGGCGAAAATAATGTCTACATTAATAAAACCACAGGCGCGTTTACGCTGGGGACACGCGCGCCGTTTAGCGGCGTGGCTCTGCCGGCTGGCACTGCATTGCCTTGCGCGCCTGGTTGCGATACGGTGCTGCCGAACGGGGATCTGGGAATTATCCCCTTCGGTAACGATTCGTATTTCATCACGGCGGGCTCTTCTTCTTACAATTCCCTGCAAGTCAGCTACAAGCACACGACTGGACGTCTGCAGACCCTGATTGGTTATACCCTCAGCAAATCGTTCGACGATTCCTCGGGGTACGGCGAGCAGATCAATCCTTTCAACCACCGATTGAGCCGCGGGCTTTCCGCTTTTGATAGCACGAACAATTTCGTGGCGAGCTACAACTACACGCTGCCCATTGATAAGTTGGGCGGCCCGACACCGCTGACACACGGATGGGCCGTCAGCGGAATTACGAAATTTGCGACCGGACTACCTGTCACGCTGGTCGAAACCGACGATCAATCGTTGCTCGGCACTGGCTTTGGCGGCCCGATTACACTTTCGGTGGACACGCCGCAGATTGTGGGGCCGCTGGAGGTCACAAATCCGCGAAATACGGGCGGCCAATACTTCAGCCCGGCGGCTTTCGGGCCTTCCGCGTTAGGAACAGAGGGTGACGCCAGACGCCGGTATTTCCATGGGCCGGGGATTAACCAATGGGATTTTGCTCTGCTTAAAGACACGAAGATCACGGAGCGCTTCGATCTGCAGTTCCGGGCTGAATTTTTTAACATCTTCAATCACACGCAGTTCTTAACACCGAGCGGGATCACCGGTTTCAGCGGGGGTGTGGCAACGTCAGCGTCGTTCGGCCAAGTTCCTGGAACTCTGCCGGCACGCATCGGCCAGCTTTCCTTGAAACTGTACTTCTAGACGAGCCTGACGAAGGCGCGGATCAAGAAAAAGTACCTTGTGCAGGCCGGACGGATCGCATCCGTCCGGTCTTCTCCGGAACTTGACGAGCGTCCGTGCGGGAATGCGGGCACTGTAAAGAGTACACACCTATGGCGGCCCCAGGCGTTCTGGCAGCGACGTTAGTGAAACCCGGGCAGTACGAGATGCGCGAATACCCTTTGCCGGAACCTGCTGCTGGGTGTGTGCTGATTCGCATGGAAATGTCCGGGATTTGCGGCACGGACGAGCACACGTTTCAGGATTACACCACGCAGTACGGTGGCCGCCAGCTGGAATTTCCGATTATTCAGGGGCATGAGAACGTCGGAACGATTGCGGCGATCGGCGGCGACGGAAAGTACGCGGACTTCGAAGGCGTCGAGCTGCGCGAGGGAGATCGCGTGGTGGTGGGCGCGAGCGGCTTTCCGGAGCGCGAATACCGAGGGCGGTTTAACGGTCGAGGAATTCGATTCGTCCGCGCCGACACGGCGGACTTCGCGGCAGTTTGTTGCGGCGTGCCACGACTTGGATGGTGTGGTGCGCGATATTTTGATTCCGAATCCGGAAGCGTAGTGGCGCGATGCAGTGGCGGGTGCGGATCCGCATACGCGCGAAGCATCGACTAATTCCAATTTTGGAACAGGAGACTCGCACGTGGGAAAACTGGCGATTACCGGTGGCGAACCCGTACGCAAGACACCTTTCACTCCATGGCCCATCGCCACGAAGGAGGAATTTGCCGCGCTGGAGGACGCCTTCACCAGCTTGAAATGGGGCGGCCAGCCGTTCCCGGGCAAGTACGCGGATTCATTTGCTAAAAAATTCGCCGCGTTTCAAACCGCGAAATACGGCCAATGCGTGAGCACCGGGACGGTGGCAATCGAAGCATGCCTGAAAGCAATTCAGATTCGTCCGGGGGACGAAGTGATCGTCCCGGCTTACACCTGGGAAGGAACGGTCGGTCCTGTGTTGCTGCTGAACGCTGTTCCGGTTTTTGTGGACGTGGATCCGGAAACGTATTGCCTGGACACGAAGTTGATCGAGCAGGCCATCACGCCGAAAACGAAAGCGATTCTGCCAGTGCATCTGGGGATGCGGTTCGCGGACATGGATGACATTTTGCGCATCGCGAGGAAGCACAATTTGAAGGTAATTGAAGATTGCGCGCACGCGCATGGCGCGATGTGGAACGGACAGGGCGCGGGTTCCATGGGGGATTTGGGAGCTTTCAGTTTTCAGTCGAGCAAGTTGATCACGTCCGGAGAAGGCGGCGCGGTGATCACGAACACGCTGGAATACATGGAGCTGGTGCAGAGCTACATCAACGCGGGGCGCGCCAGCCTGACGGACCAATATCATCACCGCATTATCGGATTCAATCACCGCCTGAGTGAACTACAGGCGGCTGTGCTGGGGCCGCAACTCGAGCGGCTACCGCAGCAAGCCGCGACGCGGGAAAAAAATGTGAAGCATTTCGAATCGCGAATGCAAAAGTTGGCTGCCATCAAATTGCTGAAGCCTGATCTGCGGATTACGCGACTGGCGCCTTACGGTTTCATGTTCAAGTATTTTGCGGACAAGGCGAACGACATTCCACGCGCGGCGTTTGTCGGCGCTTTGCAACTGGAAGGAATTCCTTGCGACGGTCTTTTCTACGAGCCGGTTTACAAGAGCTCATTGTTCCCTTTGAAGCCTGAGGACTTCCCGGCTCTGAGTTGGGGGCGCGAGAAACCTTTGGATCTGCGGAATATGTATTCGTGTCCGGAAGCGGACCGAGCGGCTTATCACGAAGCTGTGTGGTTCCCCCATTACTTGTTCTTGGGCAGCGCGGCGGACGTGGATTCGATTGCGGACGCGATTGAGAAGGTGCTCGGTGCGAGTGAAGAATTGCGTGGGTTGGATCACAAGGCGATTCGAAATCAGAGATTGGGCCGGGCGGACCGAGAAAGCTAGTTTTAGCCTGGACGAATAGCGGGTTGGCGCGAGAAACCGAAGTTCATGGATGCAGCGGCGAAAGCCGCTCGCATTTTTGTGGCGCTTACGGCACGGCTGAAGCCGTGCCCTGACGAAGGACCTTGGCGCCGACGCTGCGAGTTCTTGGGAGATTTCCAATCGATGGGTGTGGGGAAAAAGGTTGGGTTCGCGGTTGTGGGCCTGGGTACGATCGCGCAAGGATTTGTCCTGCCTAGCTTCGCGAAGTGCAAGAACGCAAAACTCGTGGCGGTGGTTAGTCGAGATAAGGATAAGGCCGCGCGGGTGGGACGCAAATTCAAATCCAACGCGCACTACAGCAGCGAAGAGTATGCGGCGTGCCTCGCGAATCCTGAGGTAGATGCCGTTTTCGTGGCGACACCGAACGGCTTGCATGAGTCGTTCACGGTGCAGGCCGCGCAGGCCGGTAAACACGTGCTGTGCGAGAAACCTCTGGCTGCCACCGCGGAACAGGCCGCGCGAATGGTGGAAGCTTGCCGGCGAAATCGCGTGCTGTTGATGACCGCTTACCGGAAATATTTCGAGCCAAGCAGCCTTTTTTTGAAACAATTAATTCAGAGTGGCGAGCTGGGCCGGATTGACCTGATCCACACGGCGTTCAGTGAATTGTATTCGCCGGGCAAGTCGTTGGCGTGGCTGGTGGATTCGAATCTGGCGGGCGGCGGGCCGTTGATGGACTTGGGCGTGTATTGTGTGAACACTTCGCGCTGGCTAGTGGATGAAGATCCGGTGGAAGTGAGCGCGCAGAGCTGGGCGCGCGACACGGTCACGTTCTGGGACGTGGAGGAAGGGATTTCGTTCCGGTTGCAGTTCCCGAGCGGACTGGTGGTGCAGGGGAGTGCGTCGTACGCCGCGGTTTTATCATCCTTTCTGTATGTGCAGGGGACGAAGGGCTGGGCGTCGCTAACTCCTGCATTTCCTTTTGACGAGGTGCGGCGGCTTACGGGAAAGATCGGCAAGCGCGCGATTGACCGGACGTTCCCGATCATGGACGAGTTCGGACTGGAGATAAAGGAGTTCGCTTCCGCGATTCAGAACCGGCGGCCGGTGGAAAGCGACGGCGTGCAGGGGCACCGGGATATGGTAATTCTTGAGTCAATTTATAACTCGGTGAGAAAACAGCGGCCGGTTGTCATAAACTATTGAAGGCCCGGCAGCGCGCAGTGGCGCTTTGCAGACGAAGCAGCGCGGGCTTTTTTGTGATACAAGGCTGATACGAATGAGTGCCGTGAAAAAAGTGGGGCGTAAAAAATCGGGCAAGACGGCTAGCATTTACGACGTCGCGAAATTGTCGCGCGTCTCCGTGTTTACGGTTTCCGCCGTGGTGAACCACAAGAGCCACGTGGGCGAGAAGCTGCGGAAGCGAGTGGAAGCGGCGATCCGCAAGCTGAATTATCGGCCCAACTTGATTGCGCGGAGCCTGGCGAATCAGCGCACGCATACCATCGGAATGATTGTTCCGGATATCGCCAACCCTTTTTTCCCGATGGTGGTGCGCGGCGCCGAGGATGCCGCGCAGCGTCACGGATACAATCTGCTGCTGTGCAACAGTGACGACACGCTTGCGAAGGAAGAGAAATCGGTAGAGTTGCTGCTTTCGAAGCGCGTGGATGGAATTTTGCTGACGAAGGCCGCGGAGGATTTTCGGCCGTCGCTGCGGCAGATGATCAAAGAAGTTAACATTCCTTTTGTGCTGGTGATGCGCACGTATCCGAAGCTTACCAAGGATGCAGTGATTACCGACGATTACCAGGGTGCCTACGACGCGGTGTGCCATTTGGCGCGTTCCGGAAGGCGGCGGATCGGATTGATCGGCGGCCCGCGCAAGGTGAGCAACGCGCAAGCGCGCTGGGAGGGATTTCGCGACGCATTGAAAGCGGAAGGCCTGCCCTACGAACCGGAATTGGACATCGAAGGCGATTACCGCATTGAGTCCGGATTTCGCGCGGGGCACGCGTTGCTCTCGCACCGGCCCGACGGCATTTATGTGGCGAACCACTTGATGACCGTGGGATTGCTGAAGGCGGCGGAAGAAATGGGCTTACGTTGCCCCGAAGATTTCGGCCTCGTGAGTTTTGACGACTATCCTTGGCTGGGAGTTTTTCGGCCGCGATTGACAACCGTGGAATTGCCCAAGCACCAGTTGGGGATTGAGGCCGCGGAGTTGCTGATCCGGCGCATTGCGGGAGATCGCAGCAAGGCCGTGGTGAAGAAGCTGCAGCCGGAATTGCGCATTCGAGAATCGTGCGGGTTTGCGCTGCATGTGTCGCGAGGGCAATCGCTAGACCAAGAACCAGGCAACGCGAAGAGCGCTTTGGTTCGAGACTTGCGGTAGCACGCTTTTGCGTGCGCCGCCGTTTACGTTTCGCTAAAGTCTATTAATTTTGGCCTGCGTGTGAATCCCCGTGTTTTGTAACCGCCGTAGAGAATTCCTACCGCCAGCCACGCCAGGCCGGCATATTTCGTCCAGGTTTGCAGGCTGAGCAGCAGAAGCAAGCAGAAAACGAAGCCGAAGCCGGGCACGAAGGCGTCTACAAAGAAATTGCGGTGCCCGAGCGCTTCGCGCGAAAACCAGAAATGGCGGAAGGCCGCGAGATTCACGCCCATGAAGGCGAGTAGCGCGCCGAAAGTGACGATTTCGGCGGCGTGCTCCCACGGAATGGTGATCACGCCGATATAGGCGAGGACACCGACGATCCAGACGTTGTAAGCGGGATTGCTTTTCTTCGGGCTGAGATAGCCGAATATTTTTTTCGGCAGAACATCGTCGCGACCCATGCTGTAGAGCAGGCGCGACGCGCCGACGTGCCCGGCAAGTCCGCAGGCGATGCTGGAAACGAGCAGCATCACGCCGTACGCGGCAAAGAGCGCGGGGCCGCTGGCCATACGCGCGACGTCCATGAATGCGGTTTCCGGATTTTGCAGGGTGGTGTAGTCCGGCCAGACGCGCTGGGCGAGATAAACTTGCAGACCGCTGAAAAGTCCGGTGAAGATAACGACGAGGACGGAGGCGAGCAGGACGTTGCGTTTGGGATTGTGGACTTCTTCGGCGAGGATGGAAACGCCGTCGAAGCCGATGAACACGAGCGCGGCGAGCGAAGTGCCAGCGGCGACGGCGCGCAGATTGAATGTGGCCGGATTGTAAATCGGGTGCAGGGAAAACAGCCCGGTGAAGTGCTGGTGCAACACGATGAAGCGGAAGGATTCGACCAGGAACACGGTGGTGACCAGCAGCATGAAGCCGAGCAGGACTTCGTTCGTGCGCGCGGTGAATTTAATTCCCTGCACCGTGAGGATGGTGATGAAGCCGACGGTGACGGCGGCCAAAATTGCGAAGGGTACGCGCGGCGTCATGCGTTGAATGGCGAGCACGGCATAAAGAGCGTTCTGGATGGGCTGAAAGAGATATTCCAGAAACATAGCCCAGCCGACTACAAATCCGAAGTGTGGGTTCAGTTCCCTGCTTATGTAAGTGTAAACGGAACCCGCTGAGGGATAGACACTGGCCATGCGGCCGAAGCTGATGGCGGTGACGGACATCGCGACCATCGCGAGCAGAAGAGTCGCTACCGTGTGGCCGTGAGACAGAACCTGGCCTTCACCGAAGAGCGGGACGGCGGCGATGGGCGAAGTAAGAATGATGCCGTAATAGATCAGGTCCCAGAGGCTTAGCGCGCGCTTGAGATGGGGTTTCCTGGGTGTTGCTGCCTGCGCTGAGCCTGTGGCTACGGATGTTTCCACCCTTACCTCGCTGTGCCCCGAGTTTCAAAGGAAACTTCTGCAACGGCTAAGCGAATACGAATGCGGTGAAACTTTTCGCCAAGCGAGAGGCTAAAAGAAAAAGCGCTCTTTCTTGCATATTTCCTCATAGCTGCGGCGCGCAGCTTTCACGGCGTCGCGCTCGGAAACTTCGGCGATGGGCACATCCCACCAGGATTCGTAGCCGGGAACTCTTTGGTCGTAGGAAGTTTCGATGACGACTACCGACGTGCGGCGCTGCTCGCGGGCAGCGGCCAGGGCGGCTTGCAGCTCCTCCGCGGTCTTCGCGCGAGCGATCCATGCGCCCAGGCTCGCGGCATTGGCCGCGAAATCCACGGGCAGCACGTCGCCGTCATATTTGTCGCCGCGACGATAACGATAGTTCGTTCCCATGCCCTCGTTGCCGCAGGCACGGCTGAGGCCGCCGATGCTGGAGAAGCCGTGATTATCGAGGAGAACGATATTGATTTTGAAGCCTTCCTGAAGTGAGGTGACGATTTCCTGTGCCATCATCAGGTAGGAGCCGTCGCCGACGAGAACATACACTTCGCGCGCGGGATCGGCCATTTTCGCGCCGAGCCCGCCGGCAATTTCATAGCCCATGCAGGAAAAACCGTATTCCATGTGATACCCGCCGGGTTGGCGCGTGCGCCAGAGCTTGTGCAGGTCTCCGGGCAGGCTGCCGGCCGCGCAGATGATGATATCCGACGGCTTCGTGAAATTATTGATGATGCCGATGACTTCGCCCTGCGTGATCGGCGGGGATTGGCGAATTCCGTAGATACGGTCCACTTCATTTTCCCAGCGGGTCTGGAAATCGTTGATTTGGGCGCGATAGCTTTCTGCAACGGAGAAGTTGTCGAGAATTTGCTGCAATTCTGTGATGGTCAGGCGCGCGTCGCCGGTGAGCGGCAGGGCAGCGTGTTTGTAGGCGTCGAATTCCGTCACATTGATATTGATGAAGCGCACAGCAAGATTCTGGAACGCGGTTTTTGACGCACTGGTGAAATCGCTATAGCGCGTACCGATGCCCAGGATCAGGTCGGCTTCGCGCGCGATGATATTCGCGCCCGGCGTGCCGGTGACTCCCACGGCGCCCAGCTGTTGCGGATGGTCGAAGGCCAGCGAACCTTTGCCTGCTTGCGTTTCGCAGACTGGGATGCCCGTCGATTGCGCGAACTGTGCGAGAGCTTCGGAGGCTTGCGAATAGACGACTCCTCCACCGGCCACGATCAGCGGATTCTTCGCGGCACGAATCCATTCTGCGGCACGCTGCAGGAGTCCCTGGTCGCAGCGATTGCGAGGAATCAGCCATACTTTCTTGGCGAAAAACTTTTCCGGGTAATCGAACGCTTCTGCCTGGACATCCTGGGGGAACGCGATCGCGACGGCTCCGGTTTCCGCGGGAGAAGTGAGGACGCGCATGGCTTCGGGAAGCGAGGTCAGTAATTGCTCGGGACGCTGGATACGATCCCAGTAGCGCGAGACGGGCTTGAAGCAATCGTTGACGGAAATATCCTGGGTGGACGGCGATTCGAGCTGCTGCAACACCGGAGCGACGTTACGACGCGCAAAAATATCGCCGGGGAGCAACAATACGGGCAAACGGTTTACGGTGGCGGTCGCCGCACCGGTGATCATGTTGGTTGCGCCCGGTCCGATGGATGAAGTGCAGACCAGCGCGCGCATGCGGAAACTTGTTTTGGCGAAAGCCGTGGCGGCGTGGACCATGGCTTGTTCGTTGCGGAACAGGTAGTAGCGCAAACCGGGATCCTGCTCGAGCGCTTGGCCGAGGCCAGCGACGTTGCCATGGCCGAATATTCCCAGGCAGCCTGCAAAGAAACGGAATTGCTTGCCGTCGCGCTCGGTGTACTGGTTCTTGAGGAACGCGATGGCGGCTTGCGCCGCGGTGAGACGAACCGTCATCAGGCGATGCCCCTTCGGAGTGGTGTCGCGCCCCGGACTTGCTTACGGCACGATTCTCGCGCTTGCGGGAAAGAAAGGAAAGGCTGGGGCGCGGAGATTTCGTGGAGTACACCGGAGAGCGGAACGCGCGGCGGCTCGGCAGCCGTAGACAAAAGACAAATGGACGACCGATTCGCGGCGCATAAGGAGCGAATCCTGCGACTGAATTCTAAGCGATTATATTGCGCGGCAGGTGGCGAAAGCCGGCAAAGACAATCGCCCGCCCGCGGAATCTCCGTCGCTTGCTGGGTGGGTTTGCCATCGCTCCGGCCGCAGGACGTCCGCATGGGTTTCCTTTTCCGGCGCGACTATTCCCTCACCAGAGGCAAGCGAGGGTCGGTGTCCTTCCAAGTGGAACGGATCCAGACATGTTGGGGATCCTCGGTGACGGCCAACGCGCGAGCGGAGCCAGCAAGAAAATTCAGATAGTACACGTCGTAGCCCGGCCCGGCGACCACCGGATGAAAGCCACTGTGCACCAGCACGGTATCGCCATCTTTCACTTTTAGCGTCTGATCGGCGCCGTGTTTGCCGGAATAGAGGTGCTGCATGGCGAATCCATCCGGTTCGCGAAGGCGATAGTAATAGATCTCATCCAAATCTACTTCGGCAGGCGGATTGTGCACATCGTGCTTGTGCGGAGGATAGCTCGACCAATTCCCGCCAGGCGTATAAACTTCAATTACCATGAGCTTATCCGCTGGAAAAGCGGGAGTGATGATGTCCACAATTTGGCGCGACGCGTTTCCGCCGCCACGCAGCCCGCTCACGACGTCGCTCGGCGCAATTAATTTAGGCTGCAGGCGGGCTTCGGACGGTGCGCGGCATTCCGCAATTTCACACGTTGTCTGCGCCGTGAAAACTGCCTGATTTCCGCTGGGCAGATACAGCGCGTACGGCAAACCGTCGAAAACATTTTTGCGCTTTCCGATTCGCGTGGCGCCCTGGCCCCAATCCACCTGGCAATTTCCGCCTAGTAAGACAAACGCTGCTTCCTCGTGCTCGGTGCGCGCGCGATAGACGTCACCCGGCTGCAAACGGCGGACAAACAGACTCATCCATTCCCATCCGGCTTGCTGGCGAGGCAAGGACAGGAGCTCACCCGCGGCTTGCTCCGGCAAGCTTTCCGAATGCACGAGAAAGCTAGTCTCGCTCAAGTTTTCGCCTCCGCTGCGCGCAGCCACTCAAGATGCCCCTCGGGCATTGTATTTGTCTAACCGCTTTGAGACTATGGCAAAGGAACGCCCGGATGTCAATTGTGAGCACGATTGGGCCGGGCGTCGAGCACGAGGGAGGGGCATTTACCATGGCCAACGTTCGCAGGCTGCAACAATACTACGGGGGAGAATGGAGTGGGAACAAGTCGGCGGAATACCGCGAGGTGATGAATCCGGCGACGGGAGAGGCTCTGGCACGCGCGCCGGTCGCATCGAAGGAAGACGTGAATGCTGCGGTCGCGGCCGCGGCAGCCGCTTACCCGGCGTGGCGACGCACCCCTCCCGAAGACCGCATCCAGTATCTGTTCAAGCTGAAGCAGTTGCTGGAAGTTCACGTCGAGGAACTGGCGCAGATCTGCACGCAGGAAAACGGAAAGACAGTGGGAGAATCACGCGCCGAGTTACGGCGAGCCATTGAGAACGTGGAAGTCGCGTGCGGGATTCCGACTTTGATGCAGGGGTACAACCTGGAGGACGTGGCTTCCGGTATTGACGAAATGATGATCCGGCAGCCGCTGGGCGTGACGGCGGCAATCACTCCGTTTAATTTTCCGGCGATGATTCCCTTCTGGTTTCTGCCTTACGCGATTGCCTGCGGCAATACATTCATCCTGAAAGCTTCGGAGAAAGTTCCGCTGACGATGCAGCGCGCCTTCGAGTTGATGGAAGCATTGAAATTGCCGCCAGGAGTGTTGAACCTGATTCACGGCGACAAGGCGGCGGTGGACGCGCTGCTGGAACATCCCGAAGTGCGGGCGATCAGTTTTGTAGGCTCGTCACCGGTGGCGAAATATATTTACGCGCAGGCGGCCAAATACGGAAAGAGAGTGCAGTGCCAGGGCGGCGCGAAAAATCACGTACTGATTCTGCCGGACGCGGACCTCGAGACCACCACGCGCATCGTGAGCGACAGCGCGTTCGGTTGCGCGGGGCAGCGCTGCCTGGCTGTTTCGGTGGCGGTGACGGTGGGTGATGCGCGCAACGAGTTCACGCAGGAAATCGCGCAGGTCGCCAGTGCGATTCGAGTGGGCAACGGACTGGATAAAGATGTGCAGATGGGTCCGGTGATTACCGCGGACAGCAAAAAAAGGATTGAGGGGTTGATCGCGGCGGGTGTGAGCGATGGTGCCAAAGTGTTGCTCGATGGCCGCGCGGGAAACGCCGCGACGTCCGCTGGCAATTTCCTGAAGCCGACGCTGCTCGATGGCGTACCCGCTGCCAGCGCCCTTACGACGACCGAAATCTTCGGACCGGTGCTGAGCCTGGTCCATGCGAATACGTTGCAAGAAGGGATCGAGACGCTTTCGCGCAGCCCATTTGGAAATATGGCTTCGATTTTTACGAGCAGCGGCGCGGCGGCTAGGAAATTCCGCTACGAGGTGCCGGCCGGCAACATCGGAATTAACATTGGAGTGGCCGCGCCGATGGCTTATTTTCCGTTCAGCGGCTGGCGCGACAGTTTTCTGGGCGTGCTGCACGGGCAGGGACGCGATGCCGTCGAATTCTACACGGATAAGAAAGTTGTGGTGGAGCGCTGGCCGAAGGAATGGTCGCGAAAGTTTTGAGCCCTCCGAAGCGACTGCAGCGCTCAAGCGTTCGATTCATTCCGCAGAATCCGGCGGAACAACCGTCGGGGTGCCGAGAATCCGGATCGTTCCCGCTGCCAGCACCGAGCTGGGCTGAACGGCCAATGTTTCACTGGCGATCAAGGACCAAGTCTCGTTGGGAACGCGCAGAAATGCTGTGACAACGAGCGGATCGAACAGAGTTCCCGAGCCGCGTTCGATTACGTCGCGCGCTGCCTGCAGCGGAAGAGCCGCGCGATACGGCCGATCGGAAGTCATCGCGTCGAGCGTATCCGCGACAGCAAAAATCCTGGCACTGAATGGAATTTCTTCCGCGCGCAACCCCTGCGGATAACCCGAGCCATCGAAGCGTTCGTGATGCGTGAGCACAATCTCCGCGGCGCCCGCCAAAAATGAAATGCTTTTCACCAGCTCGTAGCCGATTCTGGCGTGACGCCGCATGATCTCCCATTCCGATTCCGTCAGCGGACCAGGCTTGAGCAGCACGCGGTCGGGAATCGCCAGCTTGCCGATATCGTGCAGCCAGGCGCCCATGGCGATGCTTCTAATTTCCTGTTCCAGTCCGCCGATGGATTTTGCGAGTTCCATGGAGTAGAGGAAAACGCGGCGCGAGTGCCCGGCCGTAGGACTGTCACGCAGGTCGATGGCCGCGCCGAGAGCTTCCAGCGTGTCTTCGTAACTGCGCTCGGTCTGCAGCAGCGCGGCGCGCAATTGCTGCGTGCGTTCGGAAACCATTTCCTCGAGGTGCAAGCGGTATTCCTGCACTTCGCGCTCGAGTTTTTTCCTCTGTAGGGCGCGATGAAGGCTGCCGAGCACGACATCGACGTCGAAGGGCTTCAGCAGATAGTCGTCGGCTCCCAATTGCATGGCGCGCACGCCGACGCGCGTTTCGTCTTCGCCCGTGACCATCAGGAAAGCCAGCTGAGGATAGCGTTCGCGAACTTCAATCAGAAGATCCATGCCAGAGATGCCGGGCATGCGCAGATCCGAGATCACGACATCGGTCGCATGGCCTTCAAGGATGCGAAGCGCATCTTCGCCGCGGGCTGCGGTGCGGCATAGGAAATCCGCTTGCGTGAGCATCACCGACAAGATCTTGCGCAGTGCGGGATCGTCGTCCACAATCAACACGCGAACGGTTGGTGCGGGCGCCAATACGTTGGAGGGCACGTTGGCGTTGCCGGATTTTTCGGCGACCACGGAATGGGGAGTGACGGTCATGTTGGCTGCGTGTTACATATCCCGCTACCTCAGAATCCACTCGCCGCGTTTTTCGATAAAGCGGAAACCATACAGAGCGGAAGTTCCCGCACGTTCTTCGGAGCGAACCACACGTGCCGTGCCGATGGACTTATCGGATCCCTTGACGATATAAACCTCGACGCTGGAATCCTTCGCCAGAGTCGCGGTACAAGCGCAGAGGAAAGCGCTGACGCCGACGTTTTCGGTGAAGGTATTCTCCGTAAATTCTTTTCCGCGGCTGTCGGTTCCGGAAAGTTTCAGTTCGACGCGAATCTGCACGCGCACCTCCGCACGCGGAACCTGGGTCTGCCTTTTTACTTTCGCAAGCGAGCCCCTCAGAGCGTCAAAATCAACGGGCTTCTCGAAATAGCCGGCAGCGCCCATATCTTTGCAAGACTGCTTGATTTCAGCGGCCGTTTCGCCGCTAACGATAAATATTGGAACGGGCTGAGCTTTGTTAATGGCCCCCAGGGCGCGGCACAGTCCGAGGCCCGAATGTTTGGGCATGCGCAAGTCCATCAAGATCGCGTCGGGCTTATGCTCCATGGCCAAAGCGAGAGCCTGCGCGGGATCGCCGGTGTCTACAATCTCGTAATCGTCCGATAAATTCAGACGGAAGAGACGGCGCATGGCCTCATCGTCATCCACAATCAAAAGTCGTCTCATTGCTAGAGCTGCCTCCTGTTGCGCAATCCGTTTTTAGGTCTTTGTGAGAATCACAGGTTCCGCAACGACCGGCGGAACGACGGTGTCCGCGTCCAGTACTTCGCGCACTTTGCGGATCAGGTTCTCTTCGCTGAAAGGTTTGTGCAGCAAGTGAGTGCCGGAGTCCAGGACGCCGTGATCCATGATCGCGTCGTCCGTGTATCCGGACATGTACAGAATCTTCAGACCGGGCTGGAGAAGTTCCAGGCGTCCGGCGAGCGCGCGGCCGTTCAGACCGGGCATGATGACGTCAGTCAGCAGCAGATTGATGCGCTCAGGCTTTTGTTCCACCAGCTGCAGGGCGGCGGCACCGTTGGCGGCAACCAGAACCCGATAGCCGTGCTGTTCGAGCAGCATGTGGGTGAGCTTGCGCAGCGCGTCCGCGTCTTCCACCAGGAGTATGGTTTCTGCTCCGCGAAACACTTCGACGATGGGCGCGACGGGTTCGGGCACGCTAACCAGTTCTTCAATGCGCGGCAAATAAATTTCGAATGCCGTACCTTTGCCGAGCGCGCTTTCCACCCAAACGTATCCGCCGCTTTGTTTCACTACGCCGTAGACGGTTGCGAGGCCCAGACCCGTACCTTTACCGCGTTCCTTGGTGGTGAAAAAAGGTTCGAAAATGTGCGCGAGGGTTTCAGAGTCAATGCCGGTGCCGGTATCGGCGACCGATAGCATTACGAACTCGCCGGCCTTCGAGCCGGGATGAGAGCGAGTCCAAGCTTCGTCGAGCACGGCGTTGGCTGTGGTGATTACCACCTTTCCGCCGCCGGGCATCGCATCGCGCGCGTTGACAGCGAGGTTCATCACCACCTGTTCGAGCTGTCCGTGATCGGCCTTCACGCGGCCGACCGCAGGATCCAGAGCGATGACGATTTCGATATCGTCACCGATGAGCCGCGGCAACATTTTTTCCATTTCCGAAATCAAGGAATTGATGTTCAGCACCGCAGGGGCGAGGACTTGCTGGCGGCTGAAGGCTAGTAACTGGCGCGTAAGAGAAGCGGCGCGCTGGCCGGCCTTCTCGATTTCTTCTGCGTGCTCCAGAAATGGGGTTCCCGGCGGCAGCGTCCGTTTCAGCACCTGGCTGTAGCCGATGATGACGCCAAGCAGATTATTGAAATCGTGCGCGATACCTCCAGACAGGCGGCCCACCGCTTCCATTTTTTGGGCCATGCGCAACTGGCGCTCCAGCAGCCATTTCTCGGTGACGTCTTCCGCGAAAACCTCAAAATATGCGGCGCCATCGGTCGCGGACTTTACGAACCAGCCTGTGCAGCGAGCTTTGATCGGCGTGCCATCCTTGCGTTTCCAATCCACCTGCACGTCAGTGAAATCTTTCTGGTTAGTGAACAAATCATTCACGCGCTGACGTTCGAGCGGATCCACATAGACGTCCGTGGTGAGGTCCAACCGCAGCAATTCAGCCTGCGATTCGTAGCCCAGCATTTTCTGCAGCGCAGGATTGACGAGCAGCAACTTTCCGGAAGCGTGCGCACGGTAGATGCCGTAGGGCGCATTTTCAATCACCGAACGAAAGCTGACTTCGGACAAGCGCAGCGCTTCCGAGGCCTGTTTTCGCGCGGTGATATCGCGATTGACGATGACGAGTTTCTCCGGAACGCCGCTGGCGTTGCCGATGACGCTGGAGGTAGACTCCAGAACGATCCAGGTGCCGTTCTTGTGACGGATGCGATATTCCAGGTTCTCGCCGATTCCCGTGCGCCGCGCTTCCGCTGCCGCCGCTTTCACGCGTTCGCGGTCTTCCGGATGAATCTGATCCATCGAGGATGAATTCTTCAGTTCTTCGGAAGAGTAGCCGAGTATTTTCTGGTAGGCATCGCTGTTGAAGATGCGCTGGCCGTCCATGTCCACCACGGCGATCATGTCCGCGGCGTTTTCGCTGATCAGGCGGAAAAGTTCTTCGCGCTCCGCCAGGCGGTCGCGCATGCGATGAATCTGCAATTGCTGAAAGATGGTGTAGATGTCGAAAATCAGGACCAACGCGACCAAGCCCTGCACGACCGGGGGAACCAGGTGAAGGGCGAATTTGTATTCTTGCAGCCCGAGGCCGGGAAGAATGAACGCCATCAAGCCGGCCAGCAAAACCAAGCTGACGAGAATGGCGGCGACCCACAACTGCCACTCTCTGCGCTCAATGCGGCGGAGATGGGTCTTTGCGGTGTCAATCGGCTCGATGAGTTTGGATTGACGTTTTGGTGGTTTGGTCAGTTCCACGGTGCTCCTATCGGCGATAGCGCTGGGCGCGGCATCCACGATCGCCGGCGTGCAACGCGCACGGATGCTGCTACGCGCAAAGTTTGGCTCCAGTATCTACTGCACGATGTCGGCCATCCGATACGACATTCAGCCACAACAAACCGGAATTCCACTGGTGGCAATAGCCATGAGGCTGGAATTGACCAGACGTAAACAATCTTGTAAAACAATTCACAAGTTTCTCAGACGTCAGCATGAAGCACCGGCCCGCATACCCGGCGGTTGGCTTTCCTCAACACGATCATGCGGCGACACGAGCTCATATTTTGGGACAAGCCGTTAAAAACGGTACACCGGGAGGCGAGTAGCAACTGCCGGTTAGCGCGGGGCCTCGCCGAACTTGCGCTGAAACTTCCAAATCCGATACTGAGTCTGCAAGGTGTACTTCAGGTAGACTGTACAAAATAGCACAGATGTCGAATAGGTACAGATACGGGACTAGCTCTGTGTTCCACGCAGACGAAGGAATAGGGCCCTTGACTTGGTCTAATACAATCTCAGATATCTCGACTGGACAGCCAACTTCTGGAATCCAGAAATGACGAAGTTGAGACTGTCTAAGAGTTGTCGGCTTTGCAACGAGGTTTTGAAACTCCTGCGCCAATTGCGTACCGTCTGTCGTGACGGCTGGCAGCCAGTCGTGGGTTTCCGAAGTGCTTGAGGCGAGAGTCGGATGGAAGGAAAGCTCGCGGCGAAAAGCACCAGAGTGGCAATTCGTGTGAAGTGCGGTTGGTTCCGGTCCGAACCGTAGGAGGTGGAACGGTAAAGGCCCGGCCAATTGTATTTGGCTGACCTCATCGCGCGGGCACCCTGGGGTGCGAAGAGCTGCGGTCCGGAAAATGCCGTGCTGGAGACTCCTCGCATGCGGGAAACATTTTGCGGCTGTCACGATTCTGTAACATGGGCGCGTGGAAGACGCTCGCGGGCTTCGCAGTCCTCGTGAATTCGTAGTAGGCTCTTGCCTGCGCAAATGAACAATCAGGAAACACAAAAGCTGCGGAACCTGCTGAAGCAAAGGCAGTGGGGTCCGGCGATCGAGTTGCTGCGAAAAACCGACCCCAGCTCGGCCGCGGATTTTTTTCTCAGCGAGCCCTACGACGAACAGCGCGCGCTGTTTCACGCGATGCCCATGGACATGGCGGCGTCGCTGATCGTACACCTGCCGTATTACCACGCCTACGTGCTGCTGCATTCGCTGCCGTCGCAGGAAATGCGCGCGGTGGTCGAGGCGATGACGCCGGGCGAGCGCAATCATTTTCTGGACGCGCTGCCGGAAGAGGCGTGGCAGTGCCTGATGGACGAGTTGGCGGAAGCCGGCACCGGTGCGCCGTACTGCGCGGTGACGGACACCGACGCCGGCGCAGCGACCACGGAGTTCGCGCCGCCGGCCGTTGACACCGAGCCAATCATTCAGGCTCGGCAAATAGAAAAAAGTTACCAGCAGCCCGACGGACGGCAGATTCAGGTGATCGCTCCGGTGGATTTTTCGGTCGAGCCGAATACCATCATCGCGCTTCTGGGTCCTTCGGGTTCCGGAAAATCCACGCTGCTGCGAATTCTTTCCGGGCTGGCGGCGCCTTCGGCGGGAGAAGTCTTGTGGCACGGCCAGCCGATGCACGGGTGCCGTCCGAATGTAGCGATCGTGTTTCAGAGTTTCGCGCTTTTCCCGTGGCTCACGGTGCTAGAAAACGTGGAAGCGCCGTTGCTCGCACGCGGCATCACGCATTTCGAACGGCATCGCAAGGCGCTGCGAGCGCTGGCTTCGGTGGGGTTGCACGGGTTCGAGTCCGCGTACCCCAAGGAATTATCCGGTGGAATGAAACAGCGCGTCGGATTCGCCCGGGCGCTGGCCGTCGAGCCGGAGATTCTGTTCATGGACGAGCCATTTTCCGCGCTGGACGTGCTGACGGCCGAAAACCTGCGTGGCGAGCTGCTGGAACTGTGGCTAGCGAAGAAAGTTCCCACAAAAAGTATTTTCATCGTTACGCACAATATCGAAGAAGCGGTGCTGCTGGCGGACCGCATCATCGTGCTGGGACGCAATCCCGCGAAGATTCGCGCGGATTTCCGGGTGCCGCTGCAGCATCCGCGCGACCGCAAGTCCGCGGCGTTTGTTCTGTATGTGGATTACATCTACAAAGTAATGACCCAGCCGCAACTGGAACTGGCGCCGCCGTCGAAAACTGAACACAAGGAGAAAGCGGCGGCGCAGATGCTGCCGCATTCGCGGCCGGGCGGGATTGGCGGCTTGCTCGAATTACTGGACGATCGCGGCGGCGAGGAAGATATGTACCACATCGCCGAAGAACTGCTGCTGGAGATCGACGACCTGCTGCCGATTCTGGATGCTGCGACGCTGCTCGGATTTGCCACGGTACACGAAGGCGATGTGCGCATCACGGAGAAGGGGCGTGCTTTCGCGCAGGCAGATATACCCACGCGAAAAATATTGTTCCGTGAGGCGGTGCTGGCGCACGTATCGCTGCTGCAGCAAATTCAATCCGCGCTGGAAAAGAAAACGAATCACACCATGCCGGTGGAATTTTTCCGTGACTTGCTGGACGAACGCTTTGCGCAAGTAGAAGTGGAACACCAGATTGAGACCGCGCTGAACTGGGGCCGCTACGCGGAGCTCTTCACCTACGACGCGGAAGACGATACCGTGCACCTGCACCAGCCAGATCATCGCGGCGAAAATTCTCCGGAAAGCGCTTCCCTGCACTGATGGCCAGCGATACACAGAAAACTTCAAGCGGCACCATGACGTGGGGAACGATTCCGCCCAACGTGCCTTCCCTTTTGCGCGATCTGCCGATCCTGCTGGCGGCACTGGCTCTTTTTTACGCCATACTTTCCATGACGCATTACTGGTTGAGCCCGGTCGGCGCGCCGATGGAAATCCATCTGGAACCGAGCGCGCTGCCGAGATACGCGATGTTTTCCGTGCTGCGAATCGCGGCCGCATATGTGGTGAGCCTGGCGTTCACCCTGGTGTATGGATACGTTGCGGCGTACAACACGCGCGCGGAAAAGTTCATGGTGCCGCTACTGGATACGCTGCAGTCCATTCCAGTGCTCAGCTTTCTTCCCGCTGTGATGGTGGCGATGGTGGGGCTTTTTCCGACCAAGCAGCTCGGCGTGGAGTTGGGCTCCATATTGCTAATTTTTACCGGGCAAGTGTGGAACATGACGTTCAGTTTCTATTCATCGCTGAAAAGCATTCCGCCCGAGATGCGCGAAGTGGCGGAGATTTACCGCTGGAGCTGGTGGCAACGATTCACGCAGATGGAGCTGCCTTATTCGATCATCGGGCTGGTGTGGAATTCGATGATGTCGGTGGCGGGCGGCTGGTTTTTTCTGATGGCTTGCGAGATGTTCACGCTGGGAGATCGCGATTTGCGTCTGCCGGGGCTGGGCTCCTATCTGCAGACCGCCGCGAACGTCGGGAATACGCGGGCGATCTGGTGGGGGATGGGAGTGATGATCGGAATCATTGTGGTGATTGACCAGTTGGTGTGGCGGCCGGTGATCGCGTGGGCGGAAAAATTCAAATTCGAACAGGTGGAATCGACCGACGCGCCGACTTCGCCGGTTCTGGATCTGCTGCGCAGTTCGAGAATTTTGCCGATCTTTTCGCGGCTGACGGTGCGGCCGGCGCGCGAATTCTTGAGTTTGCATTTTGCGCAACGCCATGCGGCGGTTGGCGCGGGGCGAGTGTCGCGCGGGATTTATCACTGGCTGACGCGCCTGATGCTGGCGGCGCTGCTTGCAGGGATCGCTTACGAATCGGTGAAAATGGTGATGCTGTTGACCCATCTGACGCGCGATGAATTGCGCAGCATATTTCTGGGAGCGGGCGCGACGTTCCTGCGCGTGGCTTTCACCTTATTCCTCGCAGGGTTGTGGACCATTCCCGTGGGAATCCTGATCGGGCTGAAGCCGAAACTTTCGGCGATCGCGCAACCGATCGCGCAGGTAGCGGCTTCGGTGCCCGCCACCGCGCTGTTTCCGATTATCTTGCTGGTGCTGATCCGCGCGGGTGGCGGATTGGGAATCGGGTCGATCATGCTGCTGCTCTTGGGGACGCAGTGGTACATCTTGTTCAATGTGATCGCGGGCGCCATCGCGATTCCCACCGATCTGAAAGAGGTGTGCTCTGTTTTTCGATTTGGCAGAACGGAACGCTGGCGAGAGCTGCTCTTGCCGGGAATTTTTCCGTTTTTGATTACGGGATTTGTGACGGCCTCAGGCGGAGCGTGGAACGCCAGCATCGTCGCGGAGTATTTCAAATTTCGCGGCCATACGTATCTGACTACAGGGCTGGGAGCAGTGATCAGCAATGCAACGGACACCGGGAATACGCGCGTGTTGCTGGCAGCGACGATCCTGATGGCGGCGATGGTGGTGACGATCAACCGGCTGGTATGGCGGCGGTTGTATCAGCTGGCATCCACGCGTTTCCGGCTGGAAAACTGAACTGATCGCGGCGTCGCCCAGCGCGCAGCCTAGCGTTTCACGGCCCAGAGCAACCCGATCCCACCGAAAATAAACTCGCGAGCGTCCACGCGATGATATCCCGTCCGCTGCAGCAGCGAGGAGTACTCTTGCACGGAGACGAAACTGCGGATCGAATCGGGAATGTAAGTGTAAGTGCGCGGCTTGCCGTGCAAGAGCGTGCCCCAGAAGGCGCCCTGCACGTATAAAAATCCCAAATACAGTTGACGGAACACGCGATTCGTCGGGAGAAAAAAGTCAAGACTGACCATGACTCCGCCCGGCCGCGTGATGCGTTCGATTTCGCGCACGGCAGCGTTGAGATTCGGAAAATTTCGCAAACCGTAGCCGATAAAGACGCAATCGAAAGACGCTGAGGCGAACGGTAGCGCAGTGGCGTCGGCGCACACCGCTTCCTCCAGACCGTGCCGGCGCCCTACACGCAACATTCCCTCCGATAGGTCCACGGCTACCGATCGCGCCGCGGGCAAACGCTCGCGCACCAGCCGGGAAAAATCGCCGGTGCCCGATGCCAGATCAAGAACCAGCGCGTTTTCCGGCAGCGACGCACGCAGCACGCCGAGGCGTTTCCAGCGGCCATCCATGCCATAGGAAATGACGCGCGTGATGAAATCGTATTTGGGCGCGATCTTGTTAAACATTTCGCGCATCAAGCGCGTATCCTGGCGTTCGGCGGGAATGGTCATGGGTCGTGCGAATTTTACACGGTTTGCCGCCGGCGAAGGCGGGGTTATTTCAGTGCGGGCTGGGCGCGAAATTGGTGGCGCGTGCAAGCAGGCTGGGCAAATTTCCTTGCGCGACGGCTGCGGCTTTCGCGCCCATTTTGCTTTCCACCTGGCGGCGAGCGGTTTGTATGGTGGCCAGTTCGGAGCCTGCGGCGCCATTCAGCAAATTTTCTGCGTGCAGGAACGAAGCGTAAATCAATTCGTCCGGCGCGTTCTGGCGGCGTAAGAATTGTCCGTAATTGAACCAGTCCAGCGCCTCGGCTGACGCGTCGCCGCTTTTCGAATCGAGCGCGAGACCGCGCTGGTAGGACTGCGCGGCTGCGGCTGCGTCGCCATTTCTGGCTTGCAGATCCGCGCGATGAACGAGCGCCAAGCTTTCCAGTTTGGCGTCACCGGATTTCTGTGCCCGCGCGATGGCGGTGTCATATTGCGTGAGCGCTGCGGCGGAGTTATTGATTCGCGACAGGTCATCAGCCAATTGAACGGTGGCACCGAGTAACTGCTGTTGGGTGAAAATCGTTGTATCCACAGCGGATTGTGGATTCGCAGATGCGAATTGCAAAAATAAATTCCAGTGGCGAGCGGCGGCCGCCGGTTCACCGCGCTGATCGAAAGCTTCCGCGAGATAAAGGTGAGCGTTCGGCTGGTTGGGATTTATCTCCACTGATTTTTGCCAGGAATCCATGGCCTCTTCGGGATGGCCCAGGCGCGCGGCGAGCAGACCGTAGTTGGTGAGTGCGTCGGTATCGCGCGGGAATCGCTCCAGCATTTTCTGATAGTGCGCATAAGCTTCCGCGAAGCGGCCATCTGCGATCAACGCGCGAGCGGCGGCCTGCTGTAGCGTGATGCTGCTGGGGTTGATAGCGACTGCGCGAGCGAGCGCAGCGACGGCCTGATCGTGCTGGCCACGCTGTGTTTCGGCGCGGGCGATGCGCTCCTCGACGAAGCTATCGTAGGGATTGAGTCGTGCAGCGCGCTGCAGCGCGGGGAGATTTCCTTCGTCGGTGCGCAGCGCGAAATGGAATTGGTCGAGGCCGCCCCAGAGGAACAGCAGCGTCGCGAGAGAAACTCGGATCCCAGGAGCGGTTAGAACGCGCATGGTAAAAGCGCGCGCAGAGCTGGAAGGCCGCGAAGACGGGTCGGCTAGGCGAGCTGGTGGCTTGCTGCTCTGGTCAACGAGAAGCGAGGCTACACGCTTGTCGCGGAGTTTCCACAGCTTCGCATCCAGAATGAAGTGGTGAATATTCACGAGCGAAACGAAAATCAGGAAGCTGGTAGTGAAATCATAATGAAAAAGATAGCTCACGAGCCAGGGACCGGGTATGAATAGCGCGATGCCTCCAGCGAGGAGCGTCGCGAAATACGTCGCGATGTGCCAACTTTTCAGCCCTGCGGCGCGGGCTTCGCGGCGCTGGTAGTAACTGGTGATCCATATATACTGCGCGGAATGCAGCACCGCGAGAATTCCGCTGCTGTAGCGCGTTTGCGGCACCTGCGAAACTGAATTCAATTCGAGCAGCGTGGGCAGCACGAACCAGAGGAATTGAGTAAAGGCGAGAGTGAGCGGCGCAGCCAATGCACGCGCGCCCATGGCGCGAATCAAGCGCCGAAATCCGAGGAACGTGAATACCACGAAGGCAACACCGAAGGCCAAACGCAAGGGAAACGTGAATTTCGGCGGCAGGCCCGCCGAGAGAATCAGCGGATCGGTGGAGCCCCCAGTTTCAAAGCTCGCGAGCAGCATCAGATACGAAGCCACAAACGCTCCGCGCAACCAGCGCCTTTCGCCGGCGGTGATTTCCGCGCCGCTGCGCCGCGCGAACATCATCAACAGGCCGTAGTTCTGCCCGGAGTAGTGCCAGGGGCTCCAGCAGATGTAGAGCGTAAAGAGCCACGGGAAAAATCGCGGCGAGGTGTGCATCACGATGCCGGTGAGTACGAGCAGCAGAGTGACGTGCAGCGTGACGAATTTGTATTTCTCGAAATCCGCGCGCGTGTGATAAGCGCGGTAAATCGTGGCCATAAAATGCGGGTAGTTGAACACGATGGCCAGCAGATAAAATGTCATGGCCCAGGCGTGGCTGTGCGCAGGGGTCATCAACAGCGCAATCGCAAGCAACGGAGCGGACCACGCGCCGCAGCCCACCAGCAGGTCGAGCCAAGGACGGTAAATCCATGGGCTCGAGGCTGTGGCGGCGGGCGCGGTCGGCGCGGATTGCGGAGCGGCGATCGGTTCTGCGGCGACGGTCAAGCTTGGACCTCGAGTTCGTTCATCCTGTGCATGGATTGACACGCAGGATTTCTGCGAGCTGCGTAAGGGCCCAGTCTACTGCGATTACAGAGCCGTGTTACGGCGGCGTCACGTCGTTATGTTGAAAGCGTAACTTCCGAGAAACGGCACCGTGGGTTCATGTCGGTCGGAGCGGTTTGCCAGTCGCTAAGATTCTGGTTATGCGCGGGCGGCGAAATGTGGCTTAATAAACGCGGAGATTTCCCGGGCGCAAGGCGTGTGAAGGAACGCGCTTGCAACCTCGGCGCGCGCCATCCGTTTAGCTTCGACAATACATGGCGGTCCCGCTGACGGGACCACCACTACTAAAATTTTTCGGCCGAGTTTGCCACTCAATGCAGGACGCGCGAATCATATCGTAAGAGAGGAGTACGAACATGCAATTGGGAATGATTGGACTGGGAAGGATGGGAGCCAACATGGTCCGGCGGCTGATGAAGGCCGGGCACGAATGCGTGGTGTTCGACATGTCGCCAGCGAGCGTGCAGGCGCTGGCGAAGGAAGGCGCGAAGGGCGGCAGTTCGCTGGAGGATTTCATCGCCAAGCTGAAACAGCCGCGCGCGATCTGGCTGATGGTTCCGGCGGCAGTGGTCGATGACACGCTCGCGCAACTCACACCGAAGCTGCAGAAGGACGACATTCTTATTGATGGCGGCAATTCCTATTACATCGACGACATCCGCCGCAGCAAGGAACTGGCGCCGAAGGGAATTCATTATGTGGATGTCGGCACCAGCGGCGGCGTATGGGGCCTGGATCGCGGCTATTGCATGATGATCGGTGGGGAACAAGCGACCGTGCAACGGCTGGATCCGATCTTCAAGTCGCTGGCGCCCGGACGCGGCGATATCGCGCGCACACCGGGGCGCGAGAAAGTCGCAGGCACCGCTGAAGAAGGCTACTTGCACTGTGGACCTTCCGGCGCGGGACACTTCGTAAAGATGGTGCACAACGGAATCGAATACGGCGTGATGGCCGCTTACGCCGAGGGCTTGAACATACTGCATCACGCGAACGTGGGGAAGGTAAAACAGACGCAGGATGCGGAGACTACTCCGCTGCGTTCGCCGGAACATTATATGTATGACATTAATCTGCCGGATGTGACGGAGGTGTGGCGCAGGGGCAGTGTGATCGCGTCGTGGCTGCTGGACCTGACGGCGATTGCGCTGATCAAGTCACCTACGCTCGAGGATTTTTCCGGACGTGTATCGGATTCCGGCGAAGGGCGCTGGACGATTCAGGCGGCGATCGAGGAGGGCACTCCGGCGCCGGTGCTTACCAGCGCGTTGTTCGAGCGGTTTACGTCACGCGGCGAGTCGGATTTTGCGAACAAGCTGCTTTCCGCGATGCGCTTTGAATTTGGCGGGCATCACGAAAAGAAATCATAAGGACGAGCGATGGCTGACACAACCGCTGCAAATCTGGACGTGAAGAGCACGATTGCCGGCGCTAAAGTGGCTTCGGACGCGTTAGTTTTCTTCGGCGCGACCGGGGATCTGGCGCACAAGAAAATCTTTCCGGCACTGCAGGCCATGGTGAAGCGCGGAAACCTGAATGTGCCGGTGATCGGCGTGGCCAAGGCTGGGTGGAACATCGAACAGCTCCGCGAACGCGCGCGCGACGGCATTGCGACGTTCGGCGGCGGTGTGGATGAAGCAGCGTTCGCCAAACTGGTGCAACTGCTGAAATATATTGACGGTGATTATCAGGACCCGAAAACCTTCGAGCAGTTGCGCACGGCGCTCGATGGCGCCAAGCACCCCACGCACTACTTGGCGATCCCTCCTAGCCTGTTCGCCACCGTTGTGGAGGCCCTCGGAAAATCGGGCTGCGGCGAAAACGCCCGCGTGATCATCGAAAAACCGTTTGGACACGACCTGGAATCCGCGCAACGACTGAACGCGATTCTGCAATCCGTGTTCCCGGAGTCCGGAATCTTCCGCATTGATCATTATCTGGGCAAGGAAGCGGTGGAAAATTTGCTGTTGTTCCGGTTCGCCAACGCGTTTCTGGAACCGATCTGGAATCGCAACTACATTCACAGCGTGGAAATCACTATGGCGGAATCTTTTGGCGTGCAGGGGCGCGGAAAGTTCTACGACGAGACGGGCGCCATCCGCGACGTAATTCAAAATCACCTGCTGCAAGTGGTGGGCTTTCTGGCCATGGAACCACCGACCAGCATGTATCCGGAATCGCTGCGCGACGAACAAGTGAAAATTTTCCGCATGATTCCGCCGATCAATCCGACCGACCTGATTCGGGGCCAATTCGCGGGATATCACAAGGAGCCCGGCGTGGCTCCCAATTCGGAAGTGGAAACCTACGCGGCGCTTTCCCTGGAAGTTGATTCCTGGCGGTGGGCGGGCGTGCCGTTCCTGATTCGCGCCGGTAAATGCCTGTCCGTGACGGCGACAGAAGTGTTTGTGAAATTGCGCCAGCCGCCGCTGACGAAATTGCCGCCGGGCTCAAATTATTTTCGTTTCCGTCTCGGACCTGATTTGTCGTTGAGCCTCGGCGCGCGAGTGAAACGTCCCGGGCCGCGGTTGCAAACGATGGAGACCGAGCTTTCGGCGGTTTCTTCATCGGAAACGGGCGAGATGGAAGCGTACGAGCGACTGCTCACCGACGCGATGAAGGGCGATTCGCTGCTGTTTGTGCGGCAGGATGCGGTGGAAGCGGCGTGGGCGATTGTGGAACCGATTCTGGGCGACATTGTTCCGATACAACCCTATCAGCCTGGAACCTGGGGGCCGGTTGAGGCAAATCATTTGGCGGCTGCAATCGGTGGATGGCACAATCCGGAAGGTAAGGCAACTGATAGCTAGGCTGGACGCACGCCGGCAATCGCGCAAAGATTTTTCCCAAATTCCGACTGAACGATCACGCAGGATTTTTTTCGGCGTGCGATTTTCCCCAGGCGAATGCAATCACTCCGATCCCGAGCAATAGCGCCGTAAGCCCCACAATTTTCACTACGGCCAGCACCTTGTGCGGCTCGTCATCCGCAGGGATCGCCGAGAACGCGATGGTGACAAGCGTTGTCGTAAATCCCAGCACGCCGAGCGCGAAGGCCGCGGGCTGCCCGCCGGGAATGCGCATCACCTCGGGGCCGGCCGGCTCGCGCTGCAAACGAAGCAACGACGCAAAGACGAAAAGATACGGGATGAAGTAAGTGATGATGCCCATGCTCACGAGAACTTCGTAGGCGCCGTAAACGCTTGTTCCCGCTTGACCCAAAACAATGAAAACCACGCCGCAGGCCGCTTGCACCAGCAGCGCCACGTGCGGCGTTCCCCATTTCGGATGGACGCGTGCGAACGCAGACGGCAAATAGCGATCAAGCCCGGCTACGAAGGGCAGTCGCGCCGAAACCGCCAGCCACGCACCAAGCGCGCCCAGATTGCTGATCGTGATCAGTAGCGCCGCGACCGGACCGATTCCGGAGAAACCGACGCGTTCTGCAGACTGCGAAATCGCCTGCATGATGCCTTGCAGTCCGCTGATCTGGTTGGCCGGCAGAGCGATCAGCACGGCGACAGTGCCAAGAATGTAGCCTGCGGTGACGAACGCGCCGCCCGCGAGCAGGCCGCGCGGAAGATTTCTGCGCGCGTCTTTTACTTCGTCGCCGAGAAAAGATGCGGATTCCGAACCGCCGAGCGCGAACACAATCGTCGCCATGAACAGCACGTCGCGGAAATGCATGTGCGGAGTCATGCTGGCGGCGGTGAATTTTGTGGCGGAGCCGAAGCGGTGCCAGGCCGTGGCGGCGATGGCGAAAAGTATTGCTATCGGCAGCCAGGTGCCGATGGCGCCGAGATTGTGCAGCCATTTGCCGACGGAAAGTCCGATGACATTCAGAAACGTTCCGAGAGCCAGACCGAGCAGTGCAAACAACAGGAAATAGGTCTTGTTGCTGGACAAGGCTTGCCAGCTTGCTGGTCCTATAAATAGAGCGTTGCCGGCGGCAAAATAAAGGACGGCCGGATAATAAGGAAGATTGCTGGCCCAGTAGGTCCAGCCGGTCATGAAGCCGGGAAATTCTCCGAAGGCGCGCTTGGTCCAGATATACATGCCGCCTTCCTGCGGGTAGCGCGAGGAAAGCTCCATCACGGAAAGCGCGAGGGGAAGGTAAAACGCGCACCAGGCAATCAGCCAGATGACCACGGCGCTGGCGCCGACGGTTGCCGCCGTCGCGATCCAGCGCAGGCTGATGCCGGTGACGATGTAGAACAGCACCAGATCGCGAAAGCCCATGGCGCGGTGCGGGCGACTGGAGCCGGGCGTGTCACTCATGGGCGAAAATCTCCGCGTAGCGCGAGTATGAGGCGGACATCATGCGCCGACCTTGCGTCAAAAAGCGAGCGCGATTCGCGACGCGCCGTTGCAGAGTCGTTTGCGAATTCCTACGATCCCGCCTTGGCTTTCTGATCGTGTCCGTAATATTCGTAGGCGGACATCGGTTTCTCGCCGCCTTTTTTCCATACGCGATCGTCTGCCGGAAGTTTTCCCAGCGCCCGCGCCATTTCGCGAATGTGCGTCGCGACCGCGCCGCAGCATGCGCCGATATAGTTCACGCCGAGCTCACGCGCTTTCACGGCGTATTCGGCCATCTCACGACGAGTGAGCTGATACGGCTCGAGCTGGTCCGGAAACGCCGGCAAGCTGGTGAAATCACGATGCGTGTGCGTGGTGCGATAGGCGACAGGCTGGCAGCCGATGTAGCCTGGCACGGCTTTACGCATTTCGGCCATGAGCGGCAGCGTGTGCTCGGGGCTGCGCAAGCAATTGATGCCGACGACGTCCGCGCCAGCATCTCCGAGCGCGCGGGCGACATCCGCAGCAGTCTTGCCATCTGTGGTGATGTCCTCATTTTCGAAGCAGACGGTGACCATCACCGGCAGCTTGGTTTTTTTCGCTCGCTCGACGGCGAGCAGCGCTTCGCCGAGAAATGAAAATGTTTCGCCGATGATGAAGTCCACACCTTCGGCGACTTGCACGTCGAGCTGTTCGTCGAAAGTTTTGCGCACGCGGTCAGCGGCGGATTTGTCGCTGGGCTTGTACATCCATGTGAGGCTCAGATTCCCGGCCACCAGGCAGCGATCGCCCGCGGCCTGCCTGGCGATGCGCACGGCGGCGCGATTTAGCTCTTCGACGCGCTCGCCCATGCCGACGGTCGCGAGTTTGTCGCGGCTCGCGTAGAACGTGAGCGCTTGCAGGACTTCGGCGCCGGCGTCGCGAAATTCGCGGTGCAGCTCGAGCAGGGATTCCGGATTGTTCAGGGCGACTTCGGGCGTGAACGGGCCCGCCCGCACGCGCCCGCGTTTTTCCAGTTCGAGCAGGTAGCCGCCATCGCCGAGCACTACGCCTTCGGATAATTTTTCGAGGATTCCTTTCTTATTGGGAGTCGCCATTGTTGCTCCTCGGAGCTGCGTCGTTGTGCGGCTCCTCTGCAAATCGAAAATTACCGCGGCGCATCACTGCGTCACGCATGCGCCACTTTCGCTTTGCCGCGCTTGCTGTCGCGCAGGACTTGATGCGCCGCGTTATATCCCGGGGCGCCGGTGACGCCTCCGCCCGGATGCGCGCCTGCACCGCAAAGATAGAGTCCGGCGATGGGCGTGCGGTATTGCGCCCATCCGGCAACCGGGCGCATGAAAAAAAGCTGCTCCAGCGACAGGTCACCGTGGAAGATATTGCCCTCCGTGAGCCCGTAGGTGCGCTCGAGATCGAGCGGAGTGAGCACTTGCCGCGCAATGATGGAATTCGGCAGGTTGGGCGCGTACTGCGCGATTTTTCGTACGACGCGATCGCCGAGCAGTTCACGATTTTCGTCCCAGGTGCCGTGGCGCAGCTTGTAAGGGACGTACTGAATAAACGTGGTCATGATGTGCTTGCCCGGCGGCGCGAGCGTGGAATCTACGTTGGACGCGACCACGCAATCCACCCACAGCTCTTCGGGAATTTCGCCGAATTTGGCGATGTCGTAGCAGCGCTCGGCGAATTCCAGGGAAGGCAGCAGCGTGAAAAGCGAACGCTGCGATGCGGGCCATTCCCGAGGCATGCCGGTCACGCGAGGTTCTTCGCTCAGCACGAAATTTACTTTCGCGCAGGGGCCGGCCATCTTGATGCCGGCTATCGCGTGACGAAAATCGCCGGGCAGTTCGCGTGCTTCCACCAGACCGAGAAACGTGCGTTTCGGATCCGCGTTCGAGAGCACAAAGCGCGCGGAAATTTCCGTGCCGTCCTCGAGGACGACGCCGCGCGCGCGGCTGTCGCGCACGTCCACCTTCGCAACGGGCGCGGAGGTAAGAATTTCGGCGCCCGCTTTGCGGCACGCGGAAGCGAGGGCTTGAGTGATGGCGCCCATGCCGCCAATTACGTGACCGCAGAAGCCTTGGATTTCCCCATCGCCGCCGCTTAACAGATGGAACAGCAATCCAAGCGCGGAGCCAGCGTCGTAGGGGCCGCCATGCTTCCCGTAAACATTGTTTGCCAGAAACATGGTCTTCATTTTTTCGGATTCGTAACGGCGATCGAGAAAGTCGCCGAGGCTTCCGGTCAGGAACGAGACGAGTTGTGCGGCTTCTTCGCCCTTCATGCCGCGCAATCTTTTGCTAACGCGCAGGAGTTCTAGCCAGCCAGCAGCGCCGCGCCGCCCGGGATCGGGCGGCGGCTCCAGAAAAAACGGCTGCAGATAACGCGCCAGCTTTTTCAGCTGATCATCCACGCGCACGAAAGTGTCCGCATCGCGCGGCGAGAGTTTCCGGAATTCAGCAATGGCGCGGTCGCGGTCTGCCCACCATGGCACGACCTGGCCATCCGGAAACGGAACCAGCAAGCCGGGATCGCATGGCACCATCTTTAATCCATGCGCGCGGAGATCCAGATCGCGAATAATTGTGGGCCGCAACATGCTAGCGATGTACGAAGTGGTGGATGCGCGGCAGCGCGGCGCGATTTCTTCGGTGACGCAACAGCCGCCCACAATTTCGCGGCGCTCCAAAACGAGCGTGGAAAATCCCGCGCGCGAAAGATAGGCCGCTGCCGTCAGGCCGTTATGGCCTGCGCCGATGACGATCGCATCATAGGACTTGCGTTGCGGAGGCATCTGGGATTAGTATGACCGCCAGTCACGACATTAGCGACGTGAATTAGATAGCATAGCTGGAGAAATAATCCAATGACGGCGTCCGGCCATGACCTGCGGTCACACCAGCGCATGAAGACTCCGCGCAGCGTACTGAATCCGGATGTGCGCACGCCTAATCCCGGCCCGCGCCTGGAAGCAAAGCGCGCGCGCATTGTGGACGCGGCTTTGCGCCATTTTGCCGAGCATGGCTACCACGCGGCGCGAATCGAGGATCTTTCCGCGCAGCTGGGAGTCGCCAAGGGTTCGATTTTTCAGTATTTCGGCAGCAAGGGCGGATTATTTCTGGAAGCCTACAAGAAGGCGGTGCGTTCTTTTCCGGCGTACCTGGATTGCCCGTCGCAAATCCGTGAGAAGGGCTTTTTCGAAATTTTGCGCTACTGGCTGCTGCGCACCGAACGGCTGGTGCGCGAAGATTGGATTCCCTATCGCGTGGCGCTGCTGGGAAATTACGGGGTGGATCTGGCGCTGAAGCGGGAGATCAACCGATTTCTGCTGGCAGAGGATCCGTACGGCAGCACGGCGTTTGTGCGGCTGGGAATCGCGCGCGGTGAGGTGCGTTCGGACATTGACGCACCGCTGATTGTTTCAATTCTGGACTGGACCATGGAGCGTTTTCAGGATGCGCTCCTGACCGAAGAGCTCGATCCCGGACTTTTTCCGCACCCTGCCGATCCGGCGAAGAATCAGGCGCGAATTAATCAATTCTTGCTGGTGCTGCGCGGCGCGATCGGCATCTGAACGCGGGTCGCGCCGTTTCCCGCACAAGATCCACAACTCCTTGAGGAGAGAATTGCATGGAATCAACGGTGAAAGAAATTCTCGCTTCCTATAATGCAACGGCTGCTCTGCCCGATGCTTACACGATTCCCGCGCCGTGGTACACCGACGCGCGCATCGCCCAGCTGGAATTGCAAAACGTGTTTTCGCGCACATGGCAGGCAGTAGGGCGCACGGCCCAGGTGGAACAGCCCGGACAGTATGTGACCGCGAGCGTAGCGGCCGAGCCGATCGTCGCAGTGCGCGGAAGCGATGGAAAACTGCGCGCGTTCTACAACGTCTGCCGACATCACGCGATGACAGTAATGAACGAACCCTGCGGCCACGCGCAACACATGCGCTGTCCGTATCACGGCTGGACGTACAACCTGGAAGGCGAGCTGCGCGGCATGACGGAGTTCGAAGGCGTCTGCAATTTCGACCGCGCGCAGAACGGGCTGGTGCCGGTTCGCGTGGAGACCTGGGAGAATTTTATTTTCGTCAATCTGGATCCGCAGGCCACACCGTTGCGCGACTTTCTGGGCGCGCTGGTGGGACGAGTGACGCCGCTGAATTTCCGCGACCTGAAATTCGTCGAGCGTCGCAGCTACATTCAACAGTGCAATTGGAAAGTGTACGTGGATAATTTTCTGGACGGCGGCTATCACGTGCCGCACATGCACAAGGGGCTCAACAGCGTCCTCGATTACACCAACTACACGATTGAAAATGTGGACCGCTGCTGCGTGCAATCCAGTCCCGTCGCCGTGGACAAGAGTTCCGAAGCCAGCGCCGCAGCGACGCGCAAAGGCGACCGCGCGTATTATTTCTGGCAATATCCGAATTTCATGCTGAATTGGTATGAGGGATACCTCGATACCAATCTGGTAATTCCGCTGGGCGTGGACCGCTGTGAAGTGATTTTTGATTTTTATTTTGGCGATACCAGCGAAGCGCAGATGCCCTACATTCGCGAAAGCATGGGCGTGAGCGAACGCGTGCAGCAGGAAGACATCGTGATTTGCGACGGCGTACAGCGCGGGCTGAGTTCGCGCGCGTATCAGGCCGGGCGGCTATCGGTGCGGCGCGAAGCGGGGGAACACTTGTTTCATCGTTTGCTGGCTGCGGATTTGAATGATACCCGCGCTGCAGCGGCGCGATAGCTCCGGTTGGATTCGTCCCGAGGATCGAGAGCGGATCTGAGACCCGCCCCCAGGAAAAATCGGATTAATCGAAGATGACGGTTTTGTTGCCGTAAAGCAGGATGCGATTTTCAATGTGCCAGCGCAGCGCGCGCGAGAGCACCACTTTTTCCAGGTCGCGCCCCTTCTGAATTAAATCCTCGGTGGTATCACGGTGCGAAATGCGCACCACATCCTGCTCGATGATCGGTCCGTCGTCGAGAACTTCGGTAACGTAGTGGCTGGTGGCGCCAATCAGCTTCACCCCACGATCGAAGGCTTGCTGGTGAGGCTTGCCGCCGACGAACGCGGGAAGAAACGAGTGATGAATATTGATGATGTGGTGCGGCGGGTACTGGCGGATGAAGTCCGACGATAACACCTGCATGTAACGCGCTAGAACGATCAAGTCAATGCCATGCGGGCGCAGCAATTCGAGTTGCCGGCTTTCTGCCTGCGATTTGTTCTCTTTCGTAACCGGAATCACGTGCAGCGGCACGCCGTAAAAATCGGCCCAGCGCTGCACATCGGCATGATTGCTGATGATCAGCGGAATTTCGCAGGCCAGTTCCCCGCCGCGCTGGCGATAGAGCAGATCCACCAGGCAATGATCGTAGCGCGAAACGAAAATCGCGATTTTCGGCCGATAACTGGAAAGCGCGACGCGCCACTGCATGCCAAAGCGATCGGCGACGGGCTGAAAATGCGCTGCGAATTCGCGCATATCCAGCGTGAAGTCCGCCAGGTCCCATTCCACGCGCATCAGAAAAAGATTGCGTTCGGCGTCCTGATGCTCGTCCGCATGCAGCGTGTTGCCGTTCGCACGATAAATGAAATCGTGGATCGCGGCGTTCAGACCTTTTTGGTCGGGGCAACTGACGAGGAGGATCGCGGTATTCTTCACGCCGCGCTCCGTCGGCTATGGGCACTATTGATCATCACGCGGAATCGTTTCCTCCCAGGTCTTATCGCGCAGCGGCTTTCCATTTTCGGTCAGATGCCGATCGAAATGATAATAGAAATTCCGCGCGTCGCTGGTCAGCGTGAGGACGACGCTCCAGACCAGCGTCCGGCCGGGCAGTTCCACCGTCGTGGACGCAGTTCCGAACACCCGGCTCGTTGCAGGGCTCGAGTCCAAAACTTCATAGCCCATCTGCTCGTGATCTTTCATTTTGCCCCAGGGATATTCGCTGGAGTCATCTCCAACCCAATCCACGCGCGCATTTCCAGTGATCAGGTCGTGCGTAAGGGTCCAATACTGCGGTGGCCAGGTGTCGCCTGCGGATTTCACGCCGGCGAGCGGCGCTTCTTTTTCGGGCGTGGCGAAATACGGGCGGGCGGGCGCGACCAGTGGCACGAGCGGAAGCTCCAGGCGCGCCGTATTCGCGCCGCCGAGCCACAGCGAGGTGGTCGTCTGATACGGTGTCGGCCAAATCATCGGCCACATCGCATTCGAGATGGCCAGGCGAATACGATGACCCGGAGGAAAAATCCAACTGGTGACGTGCAGTTCAATGGGAAGCTCAAACTTGCGATTGAGCTCGAGGTTGCTGGGATTCGCGGCGGAGTCGCGCTGCGCTCCGCTTCGTCCGGCGCCCGTGATCAGCGTCACCGCGCCGTCGGGCGCGACGTCGGAAAGCCGCGCGAACCAATCAGCCAGCGGCGTATCCGATGAAACTTCCATGTAAACTTTCGGCCATCCGAGCAGCGCGGTTTCTTTTGTGAGCGGCGCGGAATCGTAAACCAGGCTGAAAGCGTCAATGGGCCGCTGGTCCGCGGTTAAATCGCCCCACCAGAATCCGGCTTCGTTGCCGATAGACGGCACGCAAGTCAACTCGTGAGCGACGCTGGGCGAGGCGGGCGGAGCTTCCTCGCCCAAAGTGTGATTCGGCTCCAAAAAAAGCGTCTGCGTGTGCGCGTTCGCGGGCGGCCAGGTTTTTTCGGCGCGCCATTCGCCGGGAATTTCGCCGATGGTGGTTTCCGGCGGATACCGGTGGCGCATGTAAACCTCCAAGCGCGGCTCGTCCATGATTCCGTTTTGTATTCCCTTCAGCCAGTAATCCCACCAGCGCACGGCTTCCACGCGCCATTCGATCGAAGGCCCGGGCACGGCTTCGTGCGGGAAAGTGTGATTCCAGGGGCCGATCAGCGCTTTGATGGGCGCTTTCGAGTGTTCGAAGAAGCGCGGGATGCTGTCGCGATAGCCGTCGAGAAATCCGCCGATCATGAAGGATGGAACTCTGTATTCATCATAATGATTCGGCGCAACCGAAGCTCGGCGCCAGAATTCGCTGTCGCGCTGGTGTTGCAGGTAGAGCGGAGCCCAGGGCTTGGCGTCGAAACGCGCGGCGAGAGACTTCTCGTCCGTGGGAAAATCCGGCGCGCGCGTGAGGCCGAGTTGCAGGTCCATGCCCAGCTCGAATTCGTCGAGGTGCATGAGGTTGTCAATGTAATGGATGTCATCGTGGAATAATTCTTCGGTAGCGCACATGGCGATGATGGCTTTCAACGCGGGCGGATGCAGCCGCGCCATCTGGATGGAATTGAAGCCGCCCCAGGAAATGCCCATCATACCGACGTTGCCGTTCGACCACGGCTGTTTCGCGAGCCACGCGATTACTTCCAAGCCGTCTTGCTGCTCTTGATCCGAGTATTCACGATCCGGCGGCGCACCCTCGCTCGCCCCAGTGCCGCGAATATCCACGCGCGCGGTCACATACCCGCGGCGGACGAAATAGGAATGCAGATCCCAATCGCGCGCCAGCGTCCAGTCGTCTTTGCGGTAAGGTAAATATTCGAGGATGGCAGGAAATTTCTCGCCGGGATGCGCGGCGGGCAGCGGGCCGTCTGGCATATAAAGGTTCACCGCCAGCCGCACGCCGTCTTTCATCGGAATCCACGCCTGCACGGTGTCTGCGGTGGCGTATTGCGGCAGATACGCTGCACTTTGATCTGCTGCAGGAGATGGCTCGGATAATTTCGTCGCGATGCGAGTCGGAGTTGGATCGACGAGCGTCACCGCATACACGGGGCCGTGTCCCGTCATTACTCTCAGCAGGAAATCGAGTCGTACGTCGGAGCCTGCTTTAATTTCCACGCCTGTCTTATCAATCGAGCCAAAGCCGGCAGACTCTACGTGAACTGCGTAAAACCCTGGGGCTAGAGTAACCGCGTACGAGCCATCGGCTCCGGTCTTGGTACCGACCGACGCCTCAGCCGCTGCGAATGTCAATCGAGTGTTCGGGACCGTCGCGCCCGATTCATCCGTAACCGTACCGCGAATGGTCGCCATCTGGCCGGCAGACTGTGACTGGAGCGGAGCGTACGCGATGACTCGAACGACAAACGCGGAACACACCAAAATCGCTGCAGCCAGCAGCACGGCTGTCACGGGCACAAATCTCCGTGTCCTTTTCACGATGCGTTGTCCTCTTCGCGTGCAAGGCTACCACAGGTGACGAGAGCGGTTGGCGGCGAGGGTGAGCGCGTGGGAAAAAACGGGTGTAGTTATCTGACTCTCGGTCGAGCGAGAAACTTCCGCGAACGTGTGCTCAAGGCTTGACGACGGATTCGAGCAGCTTGGTCCAGTGCGCCAGGTGTTCGAGCGACGGAGCGTGGGTGTGATCGAGCTCGAGGGGCGTGATGGAAATAGCTCCGTCGCGGATGGCGGCAAGATCGGTATCCGGCTCAATGTCCTCGATGCGCTGCTGTTCGTGCAGCCAGAAGTATTTGCGGCCGCGCGGGTCGGTGCCGGGCTGCAGCAAGTTGCGGGTGATCTTCGAAGATTGGCGCGTGAAACGCACCGAGCCGTTCCAGGCTTGCGGCACGTTCACGTTCAGCAGGATTCCCGGCGGAAGGCCTTCCGTCAGCATCAGCGGAATCAAAATGCGCGCGAATTGCGCGGCAGGTTTGAAATCGAACTCCTTGCCGCGATAGGCAACGGAAATCGCGATGGACGGAACGCGATTGATGGCACCTTCCATGGCGGCGCCCACCGTTCCGGAATAATAGATGTTCTCGCCCATGTTTCCGCCGCGATTGATACCGGAAACGACCAGGTCGGGCTTTTCCTTGAGAATCGCGTTGAAGGCAAGAATCACCGCGTCCGCGGGCGTGCCTTCGATGGAATATTCGTTCACCGCAACCTGATCCATGTAAATCGGCTGGCGCAACGTGAGTGACTGCGCGGCGGCGCTGCGTTCGCGCGAAGGCGCAACGACGGTGAGCGTGGCTTCGTCCTTCAGCGCATCCACCAGCGCGCGCAGGCCGGGAGCGTGGATGCCGTCGTCGTTGGTGATCAGAATATGTGGCATGAAAAGTCGGTGCGGATGTAACGCCTTTCGAAAGATTCCTCACGGCTGAACAGCGGAAGGAAGATGGTCGGGACGACTGGATTTGAACCAGCGACCTCACGCACCCCAAGCGTGCGCGCTACCAGGCTGCGCTACGTCCCGACCGCTTGCACCGTTTGTAGCGTATCACTCGCGTTCGAGAAGGGTCAAGACGGCGAGCAGTTCTTCGTGCAAATCGAGGAGGAATTTGCGCTGCTGGCGCGTGGGAGCTTCGCGGCGCGATGCCGGAGCGTGGGCGTGCGCGGCGGAGCGTTCGGTGCCGCCGTTACGAGCAGGGGCGCTGCTGCTCGATGATTCACCCTGTTCCTGGCCCCGCTCTTCGAAATGCTTGCGCGCGCCGGCGATGGTGAAGCCCTCGTCGTAGAGCAGGCGTTTAATCTCGAAAACGGTTTCGATGTCTTCGCGGCGGTAGAGACGATGGCCGCTGGGACTCTTCACCGGCTGCAACATGGGAAATTCAGTTTCCCAATAGCGCAGCACGAAGGCCTTGGTAGCCGTCAAGCGGCTGACCTCGCCGATGCGGAATAGGCTCTTCTCTTCCCGTTCATCCATGGGCGAAGCATCCGGTGCTGGAAAAGCGCTAGCCATCTCAATTTCCATCGTAGGCCGATTTCCCGCCGTGTCAACCCCTGCGAGCACACAGACTTTCACTTTGGTGGCAGATGTGGAATGTGCCTGTGGATGATTGCCGAGCACAGAGACACCAAATGGCGGAGAGAATCTCATGCTTCTCCCCGCCACTAGGCGATTGCATTACGAGAGGCGAGTCACACCGCTCGTTGGTTAGTGCGTAACGACGTAGCGCACGATGCCGTGAGCCACCAAGTCGTAGGTCGGGTCCACGACGTTTGCCGCGGAGCGCGGCGCAGCGAGCAACGCGGCTAGATCAACAATAGCCAGGTAGCTCGGAGAGCCGAGTGCAAAATCCGCAATCACAGCATACGCCTTATTGGTATTCGGGCTGGTGTAAGCGGTGATTGTGTGCGGGTCAAATCCGGCGCTGAAGCCAAAGCCGTCCGGGGTCGTAGGCAACACTGCATTCACGTAGTCAACCAGAGCCGGCGTACCCGAACCTGAAGTTGTGGGAAGCGACAGGGCAGCAAATGAATTACCACCGAATTCGCCCGTGACGACGCCCAGGTGCGTAGAGCCGGGTGCCACCGAGATCCCGCAGGTTCCAGCGGCGAACCCATACGGCGTGTTCAAAGTAAACACTTGTTGGGGAGCTGTCCACGTGCCGGGTGTACCGGGGGTAAATATCGCTTGCGTGAGGTCAGTGATGTACAAATTGTCGGTGAACTCAATCGAGGCCAGCGCGATGCCCGTGGTGCAATCCTCGGCTGCGGAATCGAATTCGCCAGCACCCACAAAATTCCCGTATTCGGTCAGTGTGTTGGAGGGCGAGACCTGATACAGATCGTAGTATCCGTCCTCGTCCGGTGAAAGGATCAGGTTTCGGCTGGCGTCAATTGAAACGTCCTCGGAGACCGTATGCACTGAGGCAAAAGGTGTGGCGAAGGCGTTGGTGGCAAGGTTCAAAAACTGCAAGCCATCGCCCGATGCTCCGGTAAAGCCACCCGCAATCACGGCTGTGTTGGTAGCTGCGTTGATCGTGACGCCGCAGTTGTTACAGAAGCCGCCAGAAAAGCCAGCAGTGGTGTCGCTGCCGCTGGTCAAAGTGGTGTTTAGAGTGGATCCAGTAATCAGATAGACGTCTGTGTTATTCGCCGTGCAGACTGTCTCGCCGGTCACCGAATTCGTCGCGCACGAATTCACGACATGAGGCGTTGCGATCGACGCTGGCGAACCCCCACCCTCGATTGGAACGTACTGAATGCCTGTCGTGCCGCCGTCCCAGTACCCATTCGGAGCGTAGGCAACGACTTGGGTGCCCAACGACACAGCCAGGGAGCTGCTGGGAATGCATGACGCGAGTTTCTTGGTGCTGTTCGAAACATTCAATGTGGAGCAAGTGGTGCTCGTGAAAGGATGCGCACCGGTGCCCGTGACCCACACTGAATACGTGCCTGCGGCCAGTGTTCCCGGGACATCAAAATACACAAGGTCAAACGCGCCGGCCGAAGTGATGTGCAGTGCGCCGGTCGTAGCAGACGGTGTCGGGGAGAGGCAGCTCGTCCCAAAGGAGACGGTGACGCTTCCCGCACTTGGTGTCGGCGACGGAAATCCACTCCCAGAAACGTGAGCCACTCCCGAACCTGCAACGGCGGTAGCCGGAGACGCGGCTGTGCCCAACACGACTTGCGCATGCAAGGCGGCTGGGACAAGACACAATACGAGCAGAACAACGACGACCTTTGCTACAGCAAGAACCCTCGATAGAGGAGAAGCATTCACGCTCATCTAACTACCTCCTTAAGTCATGCCCAAGAGATTTTTCCAGCAATGTGGGCCAAACCCCAGGAGTCTGGCCTTGGAAAGGCTAAAACGGGAATGGCGCCCGCGCGTAAGCCTGGCGAACATGAACGACCGACAGGGTTACCGATCCCCATTCAAGGGACTAAAGCCACACCCGTACAGGTTTATTAAACCGCCGCTGCACACAGCCGATTAAGTCCATCGGCCGTGTGCGCGCCGGCAGGTTAAGACGCTCACTGCGCGAGACGCCGAGTGACCTAACTCCGACGCCGCAGTGCGAGTCCCACCAATCCAGTACCCAAGAGAAGCAAGCTTCCTGGCTCCGGAACTGGGGGAGGACCGCTCGTAGTTGTTGCCGCATCTATTTCCGCTGCGTCAAAAATCCCTAGCGTACCGCTGGGATCGGTCAGTGTGGCACTGATCGTTCCCGCTAGAGTGACGGTCGTTCCATCGAGCAACGTAACCGTCGTTGGGCTGACCAATCCAGACAGGACGGCGCTGGTGATCGGCGAGGTCAACAGGCCAAATGCGTCGTTCCCGTTGAAACCGCCCGCGCCGTCTGAAGTGAAATTCGTATCAGCCTCGGTGGCACCGCCTTGAAACGTGATAAGCAGGCTGATGTCCGAAAACGTGAGCGAGGTGGTGACTGGTAGACCAGCCCCGGTCAGATTCAGGACGTCGAACTGACCGGAACTCAGCGTGAAGTCTGTCGGGTCAAAAGACAGAGTGCCCACTGGCTCGGAGTCCGCGAATGCTGCGGCGGACAGAAGCGCACAGGCAAATGCCGCAAGCAGCATCCGAGAAATGATTCGGTACATTTAGTCCTCCATTGGTTTGTCAACTTAACTGCCGAACAACATAGGTGCAGGAATACACACGACATCTAACGGGACCGAAGTGCCGTGAACACCGGGAAGAGTTCACGTGCTACAGCTTGCAGTTACTCTTTGTCCGCCCAAATCGCAGAATTAGGGTGAACACTTCTAGTACCTTTCGCTTGCAATCATCGAACCAAACACCGAGCGCCGCACGATTCGCGGCTAGTGAACCGGGTCTCGCTGTGGCGACTAGAGTTATCCAACGACACCCGAACGTGGTACTAGGACCCGCTTATCCGCGAAGCGTGCAATGTTTTGTACATAATCGGCAATCGACCTGTGACTTTGGCTATATCGATGTAGGTGCAATTACGAATCTGAAACTTTCTGCAACGATCATCTGCCGTAAAGCTCGGCGTGTTTCATTTCGGCTGTGGTACGCGGCGGTTACGGGGCTGTTACAGAACGCATCACAGATACTTCGACTAACTTTACACGGCCATGCGCGGCGCGATGATCATGATTTGCGCGGGGCGCGGCGTTCGCGATTGCGCGAGCCGCGTTTTTTCAGGCGCTGGGTGAAGCGGATGGGGGTGCCGAGGAAGCCGAATTCCTTGCGCAGCTCGTTTTCCAGGAAACGCTGATAACTGAAGTGCAGCGGCTTGAGCTGATTGGTGAACAGCACGAAGGTGGGCGGCGCGGTGCTGGCCTGGGTGATGTAGAAAATTTTCACTTCGCGGCTGGCCGGTGAAGTGCCTCGCGTGAGATCCACCTTCGCGACCCAGCGATTCAGCTCGCCGGTGGAGATGCGTTTGTTGCGGGCTTCGACGACCTTGTCAATCAAGTTGTAGAGCCGGTCGATATTTTCGCCGGTCTTGGCGGAAAGAAACACCACCGGCGCGTAAGAAAGAAATTTCAGGCGGGCGCGGACCAGCGGCTCGTAATCCTGCACCAGCTTGTTGGCATTGAAAGCCACGAATTTCCCGCCGCGTTTCTTTTTCTCTGACGACAAATCCTGCGCGGCTTCCAGGGCCAGATCCCATTTGTTCATCACGATGATCACCGAACGGCCGGACTGTTCGGCGTAGCTCGCAATGGTGGCGTCGTGCGACGTGATGCCTTGCGCAGAGTCGGCGACAAGCAGAGCGATGTCCGCGCGTTCCAGGTGCTGCCGCGCCATGATGACGCTTAGTTTTTCAGCGATCAGCTTCGTCTTGCCTTTGCGGCGAATTCCGGCGGTATCGAGGAAGCGATAGGCTTTGCCGTTGCGCTCGACCACGGTATCCACGGCATCGCGCGTGGTGCCGGGCTCGGCGGAAACGATGGAGCGTTCCGCGCCGACCAGTTGATTCAGCAGCGTCGATTTTCCGACGTTGGGCCGGCCGATGATGGCGATGTTCACGTGCGGCGCTTCCGGCTCCGGCTCGCCCTTGGGAATTTCCTCCGTTACGGCGTCCAGCAGTACGTCCACGCCGAAACCGTGTTCGGCGGAAATGGGGAAAACTTCGTCGCCAAGTTCGTAGAACGGCGCGGAAAAGTCCACGGCTTGCTGCGGCGTGTCCACTTTATTTACGGCGAGGATGGGCGGCTTGCCGGCGCGGCGCAGCAGTTGCGCCAGTTCCTGATCGAGCGGCGTGGGCCCGGTGCGGCCGTCAACAATTTGGATGACGCGCGCCGCGTTTTTAATCGCCACGCTGGCTTGGCGCAAAATCTCGCCCGGGATGCCGGCTTTGTCTTCGGGGACGATGCCGCCGGTGTCCACCACTTCAAAGCTGCGGCCTTCCCAGTTCGCGGTGCCATAGATGCGGTCGCGCGTGATGCCTGGCTCGTTCGTGACGATCGAGCGGCGTGTGCCGGTGAGGCGATTGAATAGCGTGGACTTGCCCACATTGGGGCGGCCGACGATTACGATCGATGGAAGTTTGGCAGTCATTTGAAGGGCGTGCCGCTCGGCAGGCTAGCTACTCTATCATCTCTCGCGCAATCCATGTGTACGTTCAGCCGCGTCCTACCGCTTTCCGCATCGCGATTTTCGAATCGGATGCGAATTTTTTCTGCAAGGATCGCGTGTAGGGGAATGCCAGGCTCACCAAGGGGCGTGGGCGGGAGAAGGCGTAGAGGTCGTACCAAACGGTTTCGTCGCCAGCATGAAACTCAACAGTGAAGCGTTCTTCGCCCATTTCTGCATGGTCAGGCAAAGTGCCGTACGCAAACCCATACCTTTCGATTACGCCGTGTTCCTCGATCGTATAAACGATGCGGGCAGCGTTCAGGGACCAGAACCCAAGATGAGAGGCCGCGACGGCAACCGTCGCGCCTTCCGCGATTGGAGTGTCCGGTGAAAATAATTCGAGCCATGTCATCTCAAACATCTTCCACTGCTTGATCGCCTTCCTGGCTCGTTCAAACGCGATGCGGCCTTCGCCCAGTTGAATTCGATTGTGGTCCACGGCGTAGCCACCGGGGGCCTCGGTTCGTGATGCCCCGACGTGCCCGTAGGAGAACTGCTGATGTTTCTGCGCGGCGAGGAATTCGCAGACGGCCTCTGGGCTGGGTCTTGTGAAACAGAACATCGGCCCTTCGTTCCTCCTGACCCCGTCGTGTGCGAGGCGTCCCACGATATGCGATAAATCCGTTGATTGCCAAAAAGCCGGTCCCTGCAGGGCGTCGGCTTACGCGCGTGTGCTATCTTACCCTTTAGCCTGCACAGCCAGGAGTGGCTGTGCCACGAGTCGTCGCGTCACCTCACCCAATGCCGAAAAAAGCTGCTGCTGCAAAATCCGAGGAAGTGACGATCGAAGGGATCTTTGGGACTGGCGGATTGCTCGAGAGCCGTCACCCGGGGTACGAATTTCGTTCCTCGCAGCTGGCCATGGCGGAAATCGTGGATGAGGCTTTTCAGAAGCATCAGCACGCGATCATCGAAGCGGGAACCGGCACGGGCAAGACTCTCGCATATCTGATTCCGGCCATACGCAGCGGGCGGCGCGTCGTGATTTCCACCGCCACGAAATCCTTGCAGGAACAGTTGTTTGATAAGGACGTGCCGTTCCTGCAGAAGCATTTTGCGCCGAACCTGAGGGCCGCGCTGATGAAAGGCCGCAACAATTTTTTGTGCCGGCAGAAAGTGCACCAGTTCGAAGGGCAAGCGCTGTTGAAGGGCATTGACGAAGTGGACTGGTTCGCGCAGATCCGCGACTGGGAAAAGCTGACGGAGACGGGTGACCGCTCCGAGCTGACTTTTCTGCCGGATGACGCGGAATTGTGGCACCGCATTGACGCGCGCAGCGACCTTTGCACCGGACAGAAGTGCCCGGAATTCCAGCGCTGCTTCCTGACGGCGATGAAACAGCGCGCGCAGGAAGCGGACCTGATCATCGTGAATCATCATTTATTTTTCGCGGACCTGGCCATTCGCCAGGATGATTTTGGCTCGATCCTGCCGGAATATTCCGCCGTGGTGTTCGACGAAGCGCACGAGATCGAAGACGTGGCCAGCGATTATTTCGGACGGCGCGTATCGAGCTACCAATTCGAAGAGCTGGTGCGCGACACGGAAGCCATGCTGCGGCTATTGAAAATTGAAGCAGCACCGCTGCGTAAGCATCTGTTGCGTGTGCGCGAGCGAGCGCGCGCATTTTTCGAGCATTTTCCGGAGCGCGAAGGGCGCTACCCGTTCGGCCCGGCGGAACGAAAATCATTTCTGGAAAAAAATCATGAAGCGTTCGAGGATTTGTCCGCCGCGGTGAAACGCATCGAGACGGAGCTATCCGCGCTGAATCCCAAGCCGGAAGAAGTGGTGACGCTGGCGCGACGCGGGGCGGATTTGCGGCGCGAATTCGAATTCCTGCTGGAGAGCGAAGAAAAGAGCTATGTCTACTGGTACGAACGGCGCGGCAAAGGCATCATGCTGACGGCGACGCCGATCGACGTGAGCGAAATCCTGCGCGAAAAGCTTTTCGACCAGTTCGATACCGTCGTGCTGACTTCGGCGACGCTGGCGGTAGGCGGGCGCTTTGATTTCCTGAAGCAGCGGCTGGGACTGCAGCCCGCGAAGGAGAAAGTGCTGCCGCAGGAATTCGATTTCCACGAACAGGCGCTGCTCTACATTCCGGCGGATATGCCGGACGTGCGTCACGAATCATTTTCCAGACGCGCGGCGCAGGAAATCACGAAGCTGCTGGAGATTTCCAAGGGCCGCGCCTTCTGCCTTTTCACCAGTTACGCGCAAATGCGCGCCGTGTACGAACTGGTCTCCGGACGCATAAAATTTCCGATGCTGCTGCAGGGCACGGCGCCGAAATCAATTCTGCTGGAACGCTTCCGTTCGACGCCGAACGCGGTGCTGTTTGCCACGGCGAGTTTCTGGCAGGGCGTGGACGTGCCCGGCACGCAGCTTTCCTGCGTGATCATTGATAAGCTGCCGTTCGCGGTGCCCAGCGATCCGATCGTGGCAGCCCGCGTGCGCGCCCTGCAGGAAGACGGGCGCAATCCCTTCGCGGAATATCAGGTGCCGGAAGCGGTGCTGGCGCTGAAGCAGGGTTTCGGCAGGCTGATTCGCTCGAAGACGGACCGCGGAATTCTGGCCATCCTCGATAACCGCATCTCGCGAATGCAGTATGGTAGAATTTTTCTGGAGTCCCTGCCTGATTACACGACCACGCAGGATATCGCGGAAGTCGCGCGATTCATGGAAAACCATCCGGATTAAGGAAGGCCGATGTACGAAGTGAGTGTGGACGAAAACTTTGCCGCGGCGCACAATCTGCGGAATTACAAGGGAAAATGCGAGGATTTGCACGGGCACAATTACAAAGTGCGCGTGACGCTGGCCGGCGCGGAACTGGACGCGACCGGGCTGCTCTACGATTTCGTGCACTTGAAGCAGGTGATCCAGGGCGTGATTCGTTCGCTCGATCATAAGTATTTGAACGAGCTGAAGCCGTTTGACGTGCTGAATCCTTCCGCGGAAAATATCGCGCGGCATATTTACGAGCAAACCGCAAAGCAGATGCACGCAACGGCGAACGGCGCGGCGATTTCGAGCATTACAGTGTGGGAATCGGATGTCACCGCGGCAACGTACAGGCCGTAGCGAGTAAGCCCGAGCGAGGCGTCGCGGGCAAGGAACGCAGCGAAAATGAACCGAGGATTTTTGATCATCGCGATTCCCGCTTTCCTGGTCTCCATATTCTGGCTGACGCTGGGATGGGGCTGGCACACTGCAGTCATCGGCGGCTGCCTGGAAATCGCCGTCGGCGCGGGGGTCGTGGTTTACGCTGCGCGGCGATCGAGCGCGCCGCACAGTCCCGGGCGGGGAGGTCCGGAAGCAGGACGCTGAAATTTCAGGGAACATCATGGCCAGCGCAGAAAAATCTCAAAATCCGCGAACGGAATATGCGATAGTGGCCGGTTGCGCCCGGACCTGTTTCGCCTGGCGCAAAGGTCTGCCACTCACGCGGGAAGCACGAGTTGAATAATAATCGGCTGCGGCAATTCACTGGCGGAGGAGCTACACACATGCGAAAACTGATTTCCATCCTGGGAGCCTGCGTATTGATGGCGATGTTGGCCGCGACGGCGCTGGCGCAAGGCACAGGCAGACTCAACGGCGAAGTTTACGACCAGAACGGAAAGCCGTATGCGGATCAGGCGGTGACCATCAAACTTCCCGAGACGGGCCAGTCCTACAACGTGAAGACCGATAAGAACGGAAAATTCGTGCAGCTGGGAATGCGCAGCGGAATCTACGTGATCACTTTGGTCAGCCTGAATTATTCCGAGAAATTTCAAATCACCGACGGGCAAGAAAATAATTACAAGCTCGACCTGAAGCAAGTGGCGGCGGCAACGGCTGCGGCGCATCCGGAAGAATCCAAGAAGAAAGAAGAAACCGAAGACAAATTCAAGCTGATGAAGCAGCATTTCGACGCAGGCGTGGCAGCGCTGGCTGCCGGCAATGATCTAAGAGCGCAAATCAAAACAGCAACGGGAGACCAGAAAGCGACGTTGCAAGCACAGCGCGCCACCGATTGCACAACCGCAGCCACCGAATTTTCGCAAGCCGTGCAAAACCTGGGAGAAAAGGAAGTCAACAACCGCGCGATGATCCTCGGCAACCTGGGATCGGCGAATGAATGCGCCGGCAAGTATTCGGACGCAGCCGACGCGTTTCAGAAGGCCATTGATACGAAACCGGTCGCCGGATATTACGTCGGGCTCGCCACGAACCTGGCGAACGTGGGAGCGTCGTCCACGGATCCGAAAGATGCCCAAGCCAAATTCGCGGACGCCAGCGCGGCCTGCGACAAAGTGACAGCGCTCGATCCCGCGTCTGCCGCCACCTGCTGGAAGAATCTGGGCATCGTGCTCAGCAACAAGGGCCGCATGAAGGAGGCAGTCGCGCCGTTGCAAAAAGCCTCTCAAGCCGATCCCAAGGACCAGATTACCTGGTACATGCTCGGAAGCGCACTGACCGCGACGATTGACACCAAGCAGGAAGGCGACAAAATGACGTATATCATTCCGCCCGGAACCGCCGAGGCCTATCAGAAATGTATTGATACCGGGGCGGATAACGCGACAGGCAAGCTTTGCAAGGACGCGCTGGATGGCTTGAACGCCATGAGCGGCGGGCAGGACACCTCGGTGGGTAAAAAGAAGAAGAAGTAGACCATTTTTTGGTACGTCGGCGGCTGTGCCGTGCGCAGCCGCCGCATGCAAATTCCCCTCTGTGAAATTTCCGTTTTGGAACGCTTTCTTTTCTCGATTCATCCCGCGAGGAGTGCTATTCTTGCGCCCATCGCTCCGCGTAATGCGCCGCCTGGAACCTCGCGTGCAACGCAGAGTGATGCGTCGCGGAAACCCTCAGGGGAACCCGGTGGAGAAGTGGATTTGAACCAGCCCAGCACAGAACGTCGCCGCAGCGAACGACTTTCGGAATCCTTGCCTCTAATCGTGCGTGGAATTGACTTGCTCGGCCAACCCTTCGAAGAACGCACGACCACTCTGGCCTTCAATCATCACGGTTGCCGCTACGCTTCCAAGCACCATCTGCCGCGCAACACTTGGGTGACGCTGGATCTTCCGCTGGCAGCGGCGCAGAGCGCGGCGCACGCAAACGCGGCGACGAATGCGAGCGCGCACTCGACGGAAAATGCGCGAACCACCTTGCGAGCGCGTGTTGCCTGGGTGCAGCGGCCGCACTCGATTCGCGATTTCTTTCAGATTGCCGTGGAGCTGGAAAGCCCGGCAAATGTCTGGGGGACCGACGCACCCGAATGGAATAGCGCGGCTGCGGCGATCCCTGAGGCATTTCCATCACCCGCATCACTTATAAGATCGATACCACGCTTCACCGAACAGCCGGCGATGGACACGGCGGCGGAGAACCCCGGGGATTTTATGGACCATTTCCAGACGGAAGCGCGAATTGATTCACAGGAAATTCATACGGCGCCTGAAGCTGCGTGCGAACCTACGCACGAAACACCACATCTGGCCGAAGCTGCTCCGGCGGCCGATAACCCTCTGCTGCGGGAACTCCGCGCGGAGTTGGACCGTCAGGCAAAGGACGCTGTACTCGCCGCAGCCGAGCAGGCTCGCGAGGAAGTGCTGCAGACTGCCGCAGCGACCGTGCGCGAGCGCGCCAGCAGCGCCGAGGAACTTTTTGCGAAATGGAAGAGCGAGGTCGAAAAGATGCAGGCCGGCGCGCGCGAGGAGTTTTTCGCGCAAGTGGCTGCGAAGCAGGATGAAGCGCTCGGCGCGCTGAATTCAGGATTCGAAGAAAAATTCGGGCAAGCCCGCGAATTGCTGGGCGAAATCTCGCGCCAGGCCGAAGCGCTGCGCGCCGAAAGCGGCAACGCGCAGGAAGCGACCAGCCAGGTGGCCCGAGTGCTGCTGCAACTCGAGGCGGCCGATGCCGCGCGCAGTTCGAAATCGATTGAGCCAACGAAGGAAGAAATCGCGGCGCAGGAAAGCGCGGTGGCCGTCTGGCGCCAGCGCCTGGAATCGGAAATGACGCTCGCGCAGGGGCAATGGAATGAGCTACTGCAATCCTCACTGGATAACAATTTGCAGCGGATGGTGGAACAGCTCTCGGAGCGCTCGCACGAAGTGGTGCGCAACGCCGAGCAAAAAATGACGGAGCGGCTGGGCGAATTGCGCCAACCGTTCGCGCAAGCCGCGGCGGAAGCGCGCGAAACGTTTTCGGGGATTCAGTCTGCGCTGGAGCAGGAAGTTCTGAAAGCGCGCAGCTCTCTGGCGGAAGTAAAACAAGTGGCCAGCCGTACTGAGGAATTTTCGGCGCAGCTCGAAGCCGCCAGCCACGACACGGTGAACGAGCTACACCGGCGCCTGGAAAGAATCCTGGACGCGCAGACGGCGGAAATGAATCGCCGCATGGAGAATCTTTCGGGTGAAGTTTCGCAGCGGGTGATCCCGGTGCTGGATTCTCTCAGCCATCAGTTCCAGGAACGCGCCGTGGCGGAGGCCGAAGCCAAACTCGCGCCGCATCTGGAACGCGTTCCCGCGCTCTTGCACGAACTCGCGGCTCGCGAAGTGCAGCTGGAAGATAGCCTGCGGCTGCATCGCGAACGGTTGCGCCAGGTTTCGGAAAACAATCAGCGCGAAGTGGGCACGCAGGTCGCAGCGACGCTTGCGAGCTTGCACGCGGATTTTGAAGCGGCGCGCAAGGATGCGCTGGTGAAGTGGTCCGAGGAGCTGGACGCAAGTGGAGTGCGCGCGTCGCATGCGGCGGCCGAATCCATCGGGCACACATCCGAATGGTTGCAGCAGGAAGCGCGGGCGCGTCTGCAGGCGCTCGTGGAGCAGTCCTTTGTCACCGCCGAGGCGGGACTCGGACAAAGAAGCGCGGACGCGGCGCAAAAATTCGAAGCGCAGCTTGCGGCGCAGTCCGCCGAACACCTGGGGCAAATCCGAGCGCAGGTAGAAGACGTTGCGGGTGAAGTGACGGCCCACACGCGCACCGAACTTGATCGCGCGGCGGAAGCCGCAGCGGCTTCCTTCGGCCAGCTGCTGCACGAAGTATCCGATCGCGAGACCACGCAGTTTGCCGCCACCACTGCCGCCACGCGGCGCGAGCGGGCGGAAGAATTTGATCACGCCACGCAACAGCTGCTGCACCAACTCGACGTCAACGCTTTTTCGTCCGTCGAACAGTTCCACGCGCAGATGGCGTCGCAGTGGGAAACCAGCGTCGGCGAAGGGCGCACAGCGCTGGGCGCCGAATTTGCATCGGCGCTCGAAGGTTTCCGCAGCGAGCGCGACGCGCACCAGAACGAATGGACCGCGCAGCTGGAGCGCGCGAGCGGCGACGCTGCCGGAAAGTTTCAGGATCGCTTGCAGACCACCGCCGATTCCTGGGTTATGGCATCAGTGCGCCGACTCAATGAGCACGGGCAGAACGGGATCGAATCGCTGCTGCGCTCAGCCGACCAGGCCCTGCGCGATTCCTGCTCGAAAGTTTTCGATGGGCTGGCGCAAATGCTGCGCGAACGTGCAACCAACGTCGCGGGCGCCGGCAACGTGGCCGGATTTGCCCAACTTGCCAGCCGCGACACGCCCGAACCACCCAGCCCGCGCAAAGAAGCAATCTAACTCGTTCGGCAATCAACTCTGATGCAGCCGTAAATTTGACGATCGCCTTGTCGCGCGGGCTTCCGCTGCATCGTCTAGGCGGCTCGCAACCTTTTCACACACGGAGAGTCTTGCTGAGATATCCGGTCACAAATGCGTTACCCCCGAAAGTTACTGTTCCGACATCGGGTCCCGATTCGATCGTCTGCTGACGATTGGGGGTCGCCTGCCGTGAGGTCTGCGGCTCACCTTATGGAACGGAGCATCGGTGTAGGTCTGGCCGTTGCACGCGCCGCCGTAGACGGCCGCAGTTACATACAGATTTTGCCACATGGTATCGCCTGCGACGCCACGTGACCCGCCTGCGTTCGCAACAAAGCCAACCTGGTTTCCTTGCGAGTCTGTCCCGAAAAACTCCAATACGTCACCGGAAGCCAGGCTCGGCGCAAAATTGCTGTTGACGGTTAAATTCGAAAAGCAGGAGTTGCCTGAACCCGTGACGGATCCAGTAAGATTGAAACTGCCGTCCTCGTTCAATACGATGCTGGCGCTAAACGCTTGCCCACCTGCATCGGGAGTGAACGACCCCACGTATGTTCCGGTGGCGGGCTTGAAAAGTGTCGCCGTGAAAGTGCTTCCCACGTCGTTACTTCCGCAGTTCTGGGAGGTGGCATTGTACTGCACGTTGGTTCCTGTCACCGTGGTTCCGTCCGGGGAGAGGCTGCCGGTCATCGAATAAGACTCGCCATTGTCCACAAAGAGCTGGAAAGAGACCAAGGGCGACGCCGCGAAATTTCCATTCATGGTCACGTTGAAGCTTGAGTCGACGGCGGAACAAACGGAATTCGTGAACGCATCATTCTGCGAGCCGCTGTCGGATAAGGATTCCGTCGTTGCCGTCCTCCCCTGGATGTCCACATCGAAGGTGAACTCCGTTTCGCCGATTTGGCCGGTGGGAGGGTTCGCCGAATTCCCGACGCGCAGATCCCACATTCCGGACAAGTTCGACATGGCCGTCGGCCAGTTGTTCACCAAGTTTGCAACGTTCAAGCTTCCGATCCCGGTGGCGAAGTCCCACCCGGTTGTGGCGACGTATGCAGGCTGATAAGAATTGTTGTCTGTGGAAAGCACGCCGACCAGACCGTTCGTAAAGGTGCCTCCCGGATCGTAGCAATTGTAAAGGTCCGTGGCGTCGAAGTATGCGCAGTCGACGTCCATGTCGCCGAGCGTCACATCGTAGAAAATGCAGTTGCTGGAAACGGTTTCGCCGCTACTGGAGTTGCAAGAACTGTTGCCGGCGGGGCCATATTCAGCCGCCGCAAGTTGGTAGTAGACGGGATTGGGATTGCCTTGCCGCGTTCCGGTCGTTTGATTGACGAGCGCTTGGATGCCCGCCATGATCGGCGACCCAAAGGATGTTCCGCCTCCACCAGCCCAGCCGGTGGGATCGCCCGTACAATCCGCTCCGCCGTTGGGAACATCAGAGTAACAAAATACGTAGTAGTGACCCCAGACGCCATCGGCCGCGAACAGCGAGATGTCGGGGGTGTCGCGCACCCCATCACTGGGATTGCCAAAAACGGATTGCCAGGAAGGCTTGGGCCATCCCGCGCAGGTTCCGCCCACCACGCCGTTGACCGAAGGCGTGCCGGTCGCGCATGCGCTTGGCCCGCCACCTCCGCCGACCGTCAGCTGAAGGAGGGTTGACCCAATTCCTGTTGGGTCATTGCAAAACCCGCCCGGCCCGTAGGGGAGTTCACCACCACCGTAGTAGTTCGTGACCAGCACGCCAGCGCACGAATCGTTCCAGGGTGTTTCCGGAATGTAGGAAATCGCCGAGCCGTAGTTGAGCGTATTGGTAGGGTTCCAATACGTACTGTTCGTGCTGGAATACGTATCACTGAAATCGGTGCCGCCCACAGCGACGTTGTATGGTGTAGACGAATACGCATTCACGGCAATGCCGTGGGTCGCCGCCGCCGCGCCATTGTCGCATCCACTTGCGGCGCTATCGCCCGCGGCCACGAAAACGGAGACACCTTCAGCGACTGCTTGCTGATACGCCGAGCTAAAGGCTGCGTTGGCCGCCGCGCCGTTCACCGTCTCGCACTGCCCGTAGCTGATGCTCATGATGGCGGGTGGACTGGGGCTAGCGTTGATCAAGTTCTGCAAGGCAATCAGACCGCCGAAAGTGGTGGTTGAGTCGGCGCAAGTGGCCAACTGAATAGCCGCGCTCGGCGCCGCCGCGCTGGCCCATTCCGCGTCCAGGATCGCTTCCGCGTCGACCTGAGCGATCACTCCCGGATCGCTGCAATTGTTCGGTCCGACCGGGGGTGGCGGGAAAACCGTAGTAAAGGAACCCAACGAATACGCAGAGAGGCCGAACGTGGAACGAAATGTATCCCAGTCCGAGGTGCTGAACACGTCGCTATCTTCGATAACCACAATCGTCTGGCCCTGCCCTGATGTGCCGGCACTGAACACGGGCTTCAGATTGTAGATTGTCGCCAAGTCCTCGGGCACCACGGTGTAATTTCCGTTGCTATCCGTGAACTGGGGCCTTGCCTTGTGCATCGTGTGCATGGGCTTCGGGCGGAAGTCATTCAGAGAGACGATGCCCACAATGTCCGGCGCGAGCGCCAAAGGAATTCGCGGGTCGCTCATGTTGGTGATATGCTTCTCGCCCTTCACGTCTAAGTTATGGATCTCGGTCGCAAATGCTTTCCGCACCTGGCCCGCAGTGCCGGAGAAATCGATTACCAATCTGCTGGGATAAACCGTATTGACCTTGAAGCCGTATGACTCCAGCCAACTCGTGACGTCGTCCACCTCTCGTGTTGGGGGACCATAAGTCTCTCCAAATTTTTTCGCATTGGTCCACCGGTGAAAGTTCGCAGAACCTTTGGCGTGCAGCTCACTGATGAACTGCCGGAGAGCCTGCTCCTGTTCGGGGGGGCGGCGCAACTGAAGCAGCATGTGCTCCATAAGAAAGCTTTCAGCAACCGGGCCGCGATCGTTCTCACGGTTCGCCTCGGGACGGACGTTGCCGGTGAGCGTCACCAGCGTTCCCTCCTCGCGTTCCTGGGTGGACGTGGCGCGCGGCTGCAAATCAGGGGTGAATTGCGCGCGCACAGGAACGGCGGCGAAGAGAGTTGCAAGTAGGGTCAAGGTCAAGCTAGCGGGTCCGAATTTTCGAAGCATCAGAGTTATCTCCGTTTCGACAATCGGGTTCGATCGAAACAGCCGCTGAAGAAAACATTTCGGCAGTTAACGAGCAGCCCTAGTTGGAATTTCGGCTGGTTGGATTCCCATCGCTCGGAATCAAGTGTGCACCCTTCTTGGCGCCCAGAAGCACAAGGAGGTAATCAATTAGCAGTAATGCAAGTGTAATAAATAGGAACACGGAAATCGTTGGCCAAACGGACAGTTTTGGTACAGGAGGCGAATGAGTAAACGGTGACCCGTTGATGAGCGGAGCTTCGAAAACAACAAACTTATTCAGCCATGGGCCACTGTCGCGAAGCCTGTCAAGGGCGAGTGTTTGTGGGTAACCGGACAATCGAAGTTCTGGTACGCCAGTTGTCCGGTAACGCGTGCCAGGCAAGTTAATTTCATTGGGAAAAATTCAAAGCGCGCCAGGCGCAAAGGGAGCTTAGCAAGGAATCACTGCAGCTTCGCGTACTCCGCTTTGGCTTCCTTCAGGATGGGAATATCGGGATCGGCGTATTTCCAGAGCGCAAGGAAATCATTGTAGGCGGATGTTGCCTTGCTTCGGTCCCCGGACATGGCGGAGGCTCTGCCTAGTTGTAAGCGTGCCAGTGCACCTATCGGGTCACACGCCACGATGCCGCCGTGGTCGACAATCTTCTCGAATTCCGCCACGGCCTCGGCGCCTTGATGTGCCGCCAGATAGGCTAGGCCGCGGACATAGGCGGGATAGAGGTTGCCCGCGCCCAACAGGAATTCAGAACCGCCGTCACTCTGAGTCCCACCCTCGTAAGGAATTGCGGTTTGAAGCATTTCGACGGCGTTTGCCGGCTGGCCGCGCTGCAAAGCAAGAAGTGCGCGCAGCGCCGGCAAATATGTGACTTGGACTACCGTACCCTCCGGGAAGCGCTTCGAGAGATCATCAATCAGCACTTGAGAATGAGAAGAATCTCCCGAGAGAGCACGCGCAAAGGCAGCCCCATATTCTACATCCCTGCTCTTAGAGAGCTCCAGCGCCTCCGCAGCTCTCCGCCTTGCCATGGACACATTTCCGAACAGGGCCTCCCGTACCCCCGCATCCGTTTCGTAAAGCGCCTGGGTATCTCGCCGCTTCTCGTTCCGGGCCAAATTCGTTGCCAGCTGCGACATCTTCCTAGCCTCTTCCAAGTGACCGGAATATGCCGACACAAACCCTTCGGCGTTGTACATCCAATCATCCACGCCGGGCTTATCCTGAGGCTGAGCGGCTTCTCGGTCCATTCCCGTTTTGTCGCCTTTCAAGAAGGCAATGACGTATCGCTGGACATGGAAGTCAGGGATATCAAGTTTGCGCTCGGTCGCTCGCTGGAGGATCGTCTCTTCTTCGCCGGTGCGCTCCAGCGCCCTGTAGCTTGCGGCAAGAAGGCTGTATCCGATCGAAAAGTCCGGGTCGAGCCCGATCGCGATCCTGGCTTCCTCGACCGACTTCTCATACTTGCCCAATTGAGGGTAAACCCCACCTGACAACAGCGCGTGAGGCATCCACGCACGTGGATAAACTTGCATCCACAAGTTGCAGTTCTGCCGCGCTTTCTCCAGGTTTCCCGTAACCTGCAAATCGTAGTTGAGAGAAATAAAGAACCTCTCCTGGTCGCTCGCGCGATCCCGCAGCTCATAGGCCTTGCCGATATTCTTCGCAGATAGGGCGGATTCGCCGATGTCGCCATACATGCGGCCGAGTGCCGCGTAGGCACTGGGGAACTTAGGATCAATGTCGATGGCGCGCTTGAAAAAAGGCACGGAGGCCGCCGAACCGGATGAAAAGGAAACCTGCCAGCCCTCGCTGTAGGCTTTCAACGCTTCCAGCGACGGCGTCGTAGCTTCGGCAAGCGGTTTGTCATGGCTCTTAATTGTTGCGAGCGACTCACCAACTCGCGTTCTGAATCCACTTGCGATTTGACTCAGCGCGTTCAAAACGTCTTCTTTTTTTGCGACCTGCACCTGCTCCTCGTCCAGAATATCGCCAGTGCGGCAGTCCTTTGCCCGTAGCATCAACACATATTGGCTCCCAAGGTTTGCAACCGAGCCGTCGAGAACGGCGGCGCTAGCGGTTCGTTCGCAGATTTCTCGTGTGACGTCTGGGGTAAGTCGTGCGTCGGCAGGTTTGGCCATCAGCTTCAGCACCTGCTGGATGCGGTCGTCTGAGATGAGATTGAGGAAAGGCGACTGCTCAAGTTGCACCACCAAGCCTTGCCGCAACGTGTCATCGAAGACAGGGTCCCCCGTCGTGTTCGCGAAGTCCGCGAGGGCAATCGTGTCTTTGTCAGTGAGTTTTGGCGCGCGACGAAAATGGAGGTAACCAGCTAGTACGAGCGCCGGCGCAATGACGGCAGCTGCAACAACCACCCACCGGCGCCTTCGAAGGACCGTTCGGGTTCCGGTCTCTTCTTTCTTTGCGACGCCTATTGAATCTTCTTCCCGTTCTTTCCCGTTCTCCTCAGCAGCGGGTTCGGTAACTGGTCCGATGAATCTATACCCTGTTCGTGGAATCGTTTCGATGAAGCGCGGTTGCTCGGCCGAATCGCACAGAGTTTCGCGCAGCTTATTGATGGCTACGTTAAGACTATGGTCGAAGTCGACGAACGTTTCCTTTTGCCATAGATGTGCGCGAAGCTCCTCCCGCGTGACCACTTCTCCCGGATGTGCCAGCAGCATAGCCAGTACGGCAAACGGCTGGCCAGGCAGTTTCAAGCGGATTCCGTTACGGCGGAGTTCTCTTGCTCGCAGATCAAGGGTGAAGTCTGCGAAGCTGAAGACGCGGCGCTGGGCGGTGACGGCCATGAAAACACTGTCGGGGTGGTCGAAGTTTACCATCATTGGTCCGCCCGCCAAATTGCGCTATCTGTTTGCTGCTCCACTTAAGTCCTGTCGCCCAGCGGTTTAGCCGTTGACCTCGAAATTGATTTCCAATTGACTCCCTGTGAATTGTGGCCCCGCCAGCAAAGCTCTACTTTTCGTTCGCAGCGTCATTCAGATCCAATAGGAGAACCACGATGAAGACACGTTTCACTATCAAATGGCTGGCCGGAACTGTTGTCACGCTAGCCGCTCTTGTTTTCGCGGGAATGATAAACACCCCTAGTCACGTCCAGGCCCAAGATGAAGGAAACAGTGGTGAGGAGCAGCTCATCCACATCGGTTACGCGATAGCTCCCGTCCCACTCAAGCTCGAAGGGAAAAACCTCGAACAACGTCGCTTGGTGGGACTTGGCAGCTATATAGTTAACGCTCAGGCTGACTGCAATGGCTGCCACACCGGCGGCGCGCCTCCAAACTTCAATTACGCGAACAACGGGAACCCGTACTTTTTGAACCAGCCACTAGGAACAAGAACAGACCCCACCACTTACCTTGCGGGAGGCAGCCCTTTCGGTCAGGCTGTGCCTTCCAGCGCCTCTGTGGGTGGGTTCCCGCCTGGTTCTGTACCATCTTCTTATCCGCCAGCCGGATATCCTATTGATCCCACCACCGGGTTCCCGTATGCCGGCCCGGTCATAATCTCCCGCAACCTGACGCCGGATAAAAATGGGCGTCCGGAGGGAGGACGCACGCTGGAACAATTTAAGCAGATTCTGAGGAATGGCACCGATTTCGATAACATCCATCCAACCTGTCTATCGGACACGGACCCCAATATCGCGCTGGGCATCTGCGTTCCGCCTCCCGTGGACGGCAGCAAACTGCAAGTCATGCCCTGGCCGCTTTTTCACAACATGACCGACCATCAGATCGAAGCTATCTACGAGTATCTCAGCGTAATCCCCTGCATCGACAA